>Ga0326727_10000523_pt1 | contig 157700 bp, 143 predicted proteins | sample MB2enrmetagenome_FD_207643 | JGI IMG/M metagenome (GOLD analysis project Ga0326727, IMG submission 207643) | Lab enriched peat soil microbial communities from McLean, Ithaca, NY, United States - MB29MY | ecosystem: Environmental > Terrestrial > Soil > Wetlands > Peat | place: USA: New York...
CGCCTTCCTTCAGGGTCTCCAGGTGGGCGGTGGTCTTGCCCAGCACCAGGTACACGATGGTGATGGTCCCGGCCTGCCTGTCCGTGTCGGCTATGGTCAGGGGGATGCGTTCGCCATTTTCGCACACCCGGAGGATGACGAAGTTGCCAGGCCTGGCCTTGGCCGCGATGTGCGGGGCGTTAAGGACCAGCTCGCTGGTCTGGCCCGGGATGAGGCTTCTTTTCTTGAGGACGGTGTTAGCCATGTTGATGCATGCTCCTTGACGATATAGCTGCCCAGGTGCGGTTCGGTCACTTCAGCGCCGTTGCCCCCGCGCCTTCAGAATGAACGATGAGGATTGGGCAGCGGCGCCATTGCGCCGCTGCCCGGTCTAACAAGGGTTAGTACAGTCCGACTTTCTCTTCGGACAAGCTGATGAAGATGTTTTTGGTCTGGGTGTAATGATCGAGCATCATGCTGTGATTTTCCCGCCCGATGCCCGACTTCTTGTAACCGCCGAACGGAGCGTGGGCCGGCAGGATGTTGTAGGTGTTGACCCACATGCGCCCCGTCTCCACACCGCGGGCCACGCGCATGGCTCGATTGATGTCCTGCGTCCACACCGCGCCGCCAAGGCCGTATTCGTTGTCGTTGGCCATGGCGATCACCTCATCCTCGGTCTTAAACTTGATGAAGGACACAACGGGACCGAATATCTCCTCCCGGGCCACGCGCATGTTGTTGGTGACTCCGGTGAGGATCGTGGGCCGCATGAAGCTGCCCTTGGCCAGAGGGCCGTCCGTGACGCGGGTTCCGCCAACGGCCACGGTCGCTCCCTCGCCCTTCCCCACCTCGACGTAGGACAGGATCTGATCCAACTGTCCCTGGTTGATTTGGCACCCCATCTGGGTGTCCGGCTCCCACGGGAGCCCGACTTTGATCTTGGAAAAGGCTTTCACCGCATCGGCCAGAAAGGCGTCGTAGATGTCCTCGTGGACGAACGCTCTTGAGCCTGCGCAGCAGACCTGGCCCTGGTTGAGTAGGATGCCGAGCTGCAGGCCTTCCAGGGCTTTGTCCCATTGGGCGTCCGGGAAGACGATGTTGGCCGATTTGCCGCCAAGTTCGAGGGTACTGGGGATGAGCCGTTTGGAGGCGGCCTCGGCCACGGTGTAGCCAACTTCGGTGGAGCCGGTGAAAGCGAGCTTGCTGAAGCACTGGTGCCCGAGCATGGCGTTGCCCGCCATCGATCCCTTGCCGGTGATGACATTGACCACGCCAGCCGGCAGCACCTCGGCCATGAGCTTGGTCAGTTCGAGAAGAGACAGCGATGTTTCGATGGAGGGCTTGATGACCACGCAGTTACCGGCGGCAAGGGCTGGTGAGATTTTCCAGGCGGCCATGAGCAGGGGAAAGTTCCAGGGAATGATCTGCCCAACCACGCCGATGGGTTCGCGCAGGATGATGCTCATGGTCTGGTCATCGATCATGGTCGCGCGGCCTTCCTCGGTACGCACGACCGAAGCGAAATAGCGGAAGTGGTCGGAGGCGAGTGGCACGTCGACGTTGGTGGTCTCCCGGATGGGCTTGCCGTTGTCGAGAGTTTCCACCATTGCCAGATGCTCGGCGTTGGCGTCGATCAGATCGGCGATTTTATTGAGCATGGCCGAGCGTTCAGTGGGACTGGTCTTTTTCCAGGTCTCGAAAGCCTTGCAGGCGGCGTCCACAGCCCGGTTGACGTCATCGGGGCCGGCGTTGGTGCAGGTGGCCAACTGCTCGCCAGTGGCGGGATTGGTGGCGATGAAGGTCTTGCCGTCGCTGCTGTTGGTCCATTTTCCGTCGATGAAGAGTTTGTAATGATCGTCAATGCGTGCTTTCATGGCAAAGCCCCCTGCGTGTTTGGTTGGCGCCTGGGCGCAAGAGTCCATGGCGCGCAACGTGTGCGTGTAAAAAGACAGCGGCATGCATGCATCGACCGCAGTCTGGAAAACAAGGTGTCTGATTACGTCAGGAAGACGGAAGACTGAAAATGTCTGGTGGATCAGGACCAGTAGAGCTACGTTGCATGTAAAATTTTACAAGATGAGACAAGTCCACGAAAACCTCCTTGCCGTGTGTTACACAGGCGTTGCATAATGCCACACTCAAATTACCTCTAATCCTCAATCACTGACGGTGGTAATAGGGAATGGCAGCAAACAAGAATGATCAATCAGCATGAACTTGCAGTAAGCAAATAGTGGACCATAAAAATAAATGTTAAATTACATATTGTTACGATAAAATTTGAAAAACAGGTGGCGACCCGCGGTCCATGGCGGGACAGGCTCCTTGCTCAAAGGAGGATTTCAGACCATTTGTTATGCTAAAACAAGCATAATAAGGGGTCCGGGGGGTGGGTAAAAAATACCCGCGATTTTAGGGGAAATGGGTCAAAAGGTATCGCCAGACTCGCAAACAGCTTCCAGCATGCCTGGACGATTTTTAACTTTGCAAATTATAAAATGTTTTCAGGATATTACCACGCCATTAAGACGCATTACTTGGGAGCGGGAGAAAGGCCAGTGAGACCAATCTGCGCAGTGCCGGCAGTCTGTCGGGAATGCCAGGGGGAAGGTATGTCCGACGGGAAGGCTTTGATTATGACCATTCGTTCGGGATTGTTCAAGCGTGTGGGTGAGACCGGCTCACGATCGCATCCCGGTCAGATCGTCGTTTGCTCATGTCGCCATAAAACGCCATGTGAAACCGCGACGCTTTTGATGATAGCAAAAACCGGTTGACCGGCCATCAAGCCCAGGTCTTTCAATGCCTGGGGAGTGATCCGCGCCAGTAGCGGGCAACCTATGTCCAGCCTGACGTCCACCAACGGGCCGTTTCCGGTGGTAATATCCTGAACGGTGCCGGGCAGGATGTTCTGCACGCTGATGTGCTCAGGAGAAACAAGCGCGATGGCTACGTTTCTCGCCTCGATGCGCAGCCTCACCTTGGTTCCCACGGACAAGTCCAGCAGGGGCACCTTCAGAACGCCTCCCGGGAAACGCAGGTAGGTAAGCCCGGCCGTCTCATGCTGGGATTCGACCACGGTGGATATCACCGCGCCGCAGTCGGTGTATCCTGTCAAATTCTGCAGATCGCGGCGACTCATCAGGTCTTCTGTGCTGCCCATCGCCACTGCCAGGCCGGAATCGAAAACCACCATGGAATCGGCAAGATTCAGAATTTCTTCAAGTGAATGGCTGACATAAAGGATATCAATGGAAAATTCCTCTGACAAGCGAGAGATGAAAGGCAGGACTTCCGCTTTCCTGGCCGCATCAAGAGAAGCGAGGGGTTCATCCATGAGCAGAATGGATGGACTCGTGAGCAGAGCGCGACCGATAGCGACTCTTTGTTTTTCTCCTCCCGAAAGTTTTGCCGGCCTACGGTCGACCAGATGCTCGATGCCAAGCAGATGCACGACTTGATCGAGAGTCACAAAACGTTCCGACTTCGGAGTGAGCCGCATGCCGTAAGTCAAGTTGGAACGCACGGAAAGATGCGGGAACAGCCGACCTTCCTGGAAAACATAACCAACCCGTCGTTTTTCGGGGGGAAGGTCAACTCCTGTTTTTGAATCGAACAAGCAGTGGTCGTTTATGATGATATGCCCCTCGTCCGGACGAACGAGTCCAGCAACCATATTGATGAAGGACGTCTTGCCAGCACCGGATCGTCCGAATAATGCCGTCACACCCACGCCTTCGGATTTAAACGTCGCATCTACGACAAACCCGCCCTGCCGACGCTTTAAGCTCACATCCAACATAGAATAAATTCTCAACCTCTTATTCGAGCCGCAAAGCGTCTAGCCAGATACTCCGATGCCACTAAAGCAGCCATGCCAAGACTTATGGCGATAACGCAGAGCCGCATAGCCGCCCAATCTCCACCGGGAATCTGGGTGAGGGTGTAGAGAGCCAGGGGGAGAGTTTGCGTCTCCCCCTGGATGTTCGAGACGAAGGTAATGGTCGCGCCGAATTCTCCCAAACTATGGGCAAAGCCCAAAATAGCCCCGGTTATGATGCCCGGCACGACAAGCGGCAGTGTCACCGTGAAGAAAACCCGGATCGGTCCCGCCCCAAGTGTCCGGGCAGCGGACTCCAACCCGCGGTCGACCGCCTCGAGGGAAAGCCTGACCGCACGGACGAGCAGCGGGAAGGACATGACCGCCGACGCCATCGCCGCTCCCTTCCAAGTGAAGGCTACGGTGATGCCCAGAGTCTCATAAAGCAATGCACCCAGCACCCCCCTGCGACCGAACAGGATCAGCAGCAGATAGCCTACGACTACGGGAGGCAATACCAACGGCAAATGGACGAGGCCGTCCAGGATGGATTTTCCGGGAAACTTCAATCGTGCCAAAGCCCATGCTGCCAGAATCCCGAGCGGAAGGCTGACGGCAACCGACCAGGAGGATACCCATAGACTCAGCTTGAGGGCATCGAGTTCGACAGGGGTGAGGGCGAAAAGGGTCATCAGCGGGCGCTGAAGCCGTATTTTTCAAAAACAGCCTTGGCCTGGGGCGATTTGAGAAATTCCAGGTAACTCTTGGCCGCCGGTGTTTCATTGCCGGTGACCAAAGCTGCCGGATAGACGACTGGCGGATGGGTTTCTTCGGGAAATGTGCCGATTACCTTGACCTTCTTGGTGATGGCGGCATCAGTAGCATACACGATCCCGAGGGACGCCTCGCCTCTCTCAACCAAAGCCAACGCCGCGCGGACATCATTCAATCGCGCGACACTGCCTTGAACGCTGTTCCAGACGCCCAGCTTTTCAAGGGCCTCTTTCCCGTAGATGCCGGCCGGAACATGGTCCGGATCGCCCATTGCCAGTTTGCCGCCTGCGAGCAGCCCGGCGAGGTTGAAATTGCTGGAAATGTTTGTTTCACTCACGCTACTGTCGGCGGGGGCGATCAATACGAGTTTGTTGCCAACCATATCGAAACGGGTTGACTGATCGATCAACTTTTTATTTTCCAGATAATCCATCCATTTTTCGTCCGCAGAGATGAAAACATTGGCGGGCGCTCCACTTTCAATTTGCTTGGCAAGGGTCGAAGACGAAAGGTACGATGGAATGACCGCGCCAGCCTTCTTTTCGGCAAACAATTTCCCTATGTCGTTCAGGGCGTCGGTCAACGAGGCGGCGGCAAATACGGTCACGTTATCAGCCGCCCGAGCAGGAGAACGCAGGGCAATAGGCAGGGTCAAGGAAAGTGCCAGAAACAAAATTGCACTACGGGCCATCATCTTCCGATTCATAATTCACCTCCACAGGTCAGATTTATTCATCCAAACTAAAGCTAACGCCAGTTCCTGAAGCAAATACGAAGCAAATGGATCATGCACGAAAGCGCGGAAGCACTCCGCAGGTCAGCACGCTTTCAACGCCTGGCGCCTGAAAATATGCAGCAAAACAGCCCCAGCCACAAGCCAAAGAGCCACATATACAGAAAGGACAGCGGCAGGCCGATTCCGGCGGCTGCTACGGGAAAGGAAAGACCTGTCCGGCCCCCCCCATACCCGACACCGGTTTCTTGAGGAACCCGGCTTCTGGAAACTGTGTCTCACAGCGCGTCCAGCCGCTTGAGTGCCAGCAGGATGAGCGCCGAGACGGCGCCGAGCACCACGGAAAGCGTCAGAGCGCTCTCGAACTCGCCATTCGAGACGGCGTTGTAGATTTCAAGAGACAATGTGTTCGTCCTGCCAAGGATATTCCCGCCAAGCATCAAGGTGATGCCGACTTCCCCAAGCGACCGGCCGAACGCCAATATGAGTCCCGCGATTACGGTGCGGCGGATATTGGGCAGCACCACCAGGAAGAACGCCTGGAATCTGGTTTTTCCCAGCACGAGGGCCGCTTCCACCATCCTTGCCGGAAAGGAGCGGATGGCTGACTGGACGGGCCGAACGATGAGGGGCAACCCAGAAATGAAGGCAGCCAACGCAACCCCCCAGAAGGAAAAGATCACTTCGATCCCGAAGGAATCCCACAACCAACCGCCCACGACGCTTTTGCGTCCCAGCAGAAGCAACAGGGCGAAACCGATGGCCACGGGCGGGAAGACCAGCGGCAAGGTCACGGCCATCTCGACGAAACCACGTAACGGAGCCCTGTTGTTGGCCAGATAGGCCCCCAACCCCAACCCTACCGCCAAGTGCAGGGGGATGGTCAGCATGACCGTCTTCGCAGTGAGCCACAAGGGGAACAGCACGTTCGGCTGGATCAAACGCTCCAGCCATTCGGGCCACGCGGGATGTCCCATCATAGTCCGTACTTCTTCAGGATGTCCTTTGCCGCCGGACTGCCCAGAAATTCAAGGTATTTGACGACCTCCGTCTTGGATGCCGCCGCCGGCAAGAGGGCTCCCACGATCCTTATGGGCGGATAGAGGCTCTGGTCCACTTCAGCGAACCCGCCTATTTTGTCCCCGACGCCCAGCGCATCGGTCACGTTGATCAAGCCGGCCTTGACCTCGCCGCTGATAAGGTAGGCCGTGACTTGTGGCACGGTGGAGACTTCGATCAACCTGGGGCGAAGGGCATCCAGCATGCCTGAGCGTTTGAGGAATTCCATCCCCGCCTTGCCGAACGTGGCGTACCGTTGGTCAGGTACTGCGATGCGGTCAATTTCGGGACGGAGCAGATCGGATGGTTTCTCCATGGGAACGCCTTTGGCCCAGGCTACCACAAGCCTGCCCGGGCCTATGTCGACGAAGCGCTCGACATGCAGGTCCGGCAAAGACTGGAAGAAGTCCAGGTCTCCGAAGACGATGTCGGTCAATCCACCTTCCTTGGCCTGGGCGGTGACGTGCCCCATGTGGCCGAAGCTTTCCTCCACGGTCACTCCGGTTTGTCTGGTGAACGCCAGGTCGAGTTCGGTCAGCATGCGTTTGTACCCAGCCCCAGCTCCGACAGTGAGGTGCTCCGCACAGGCAATCCTTGGCACGCAGACCAAGAAGGCACACGACAGAAGAACGAAAACGCCTTTGCAACACATGGTCACAGCCTTTTTTCGTCGCGCATCATTCTGTATAATTCCCGGCTTTTGACAACGTCGCGCTCCATCTCTGCGATTCTGCGCTCCAGCCAATCGTCGGACACTCTCCCCTCCACGAGAGTCAGGATCGATTCGGCAAGGGTGAAGGCCTCTTCTAGGTCGTGCGTCACCAGGACCATCGGTATGTCCATTCGGGCAGCCGTCTCGACGAGCACTTTCCCCAGAGAGTGGCGCGTGACCACATCGAGCGCGGAAAAAGGCTCATCGAGCAGGAGCAGACGGGGCTTGCGGGCCAAAGCCTGGCAGATGGCGCAACGCTGCCTTTCGCCACCGGACACCTGATCAGGTTTGGCGGAGCGCAACACCCAAACGTCGAGGGAGCGCATGAGATATTCCGCCCATGAATCTTCGGTTGTCGCGAACAGGACATTGTCCAGGAGCGTCAGGTGCGGGAAAAGGTCCAGGTCTTGAAAGACCATGCCCACGGGCCGCTGCCAGGGAGCCAAATGAATCCCGGTCTGCCTGTCGGACCAGACCGAGTCCTGGAAGCGGATAAATCCTCTGTCTAGTGTCTCCAGTCCGGTGATCAGGCGCAACAAGGTGGATTTCCCGGAGCCTGAGGGTCCAACCACGGCATGTATTCCTGAACCAGGCAGAGTAATGTTCACGTCCAGGGTGAATTTCCCCAGCCGCTTCGATGCTGAGACCAAGAGACTCATGTCATTCCCCTCGCAGTTTTCCTGAACCGGAGTGCATAGCACGAAGCAGACGCTCGTGGAAGTATGATGAATCGATGGTTCCCAACGACTTGTCCGGCATTTTTGATGCGCATTGCATCAACGCCTCGGCCAATTGCTTTGGGGTCGTGACCATCGGAGCATGACCGGTGTCGATTTCAGTATGGTCGTAACCAGACACCTTGGCCTTGGCACCCTGGGCGGCGATCAGAGGGTTGGAGTTGCTCGTGCACCGGATAAAGGCCTTTGGCAGATTTGCGTCGGGAAGCCGAAAGCCATAGGTGTCGGTAAATGCCGCTAAAGGAGTCGGCATGAGCCTTGCGGCGAAATCACGGGCGAGTTCGGGACCTGGCACACCGAATGTGGAAATGGGCCAAGGTTTTACCAGCCAGCCGTCTTGGATATGCGCAGAGAGAACCGGTTCGAATGCCGGTCCTGCCAAGTCCCGGAAGCTGAGCCCCGCCTCCGGGATGATCGCATCCACGTAGATCAGGCCCGAGGCGAGGCTCTTCAGCGAGGAGGCGGCCGCCGCGGCCACAAGGCCAGCGAAGCTGTGCCCGACGAAAATAGCTGGACCGGCCTGGGCGAAGCAAACGGTGTTGACCACATCATCCACGTAGTGCCGCAGGGAAATCGCACGGTTCAGCAGATGAGCCCGGTCGCCAAGTCCGGTCAGGGTAGGTGTCAGGACTGAATGCCCGCATGAACGAAGCAGGCTGGCCGTGGAATCCCAAACCCAACTGCCCTGGAAGGCACCATGGACAAGAATAAAAGTCGCCAAGGGCAGACTCCTTACAGACCGTCTCATTTGGCAAAGTATTCTTGAAAAGCAGAATACACAATGGTGTCACTGATTTACTTCTAACGGTGACTTTATGGATTGCTGGTGAAAATCGACTCCGTTTGCCCTCTCGAAGCCGCACTGTAACCGGCCTGGCGGCGGAATACTCCCCCGAACAGGAGGAGGTGGCCAGGAAAGTCATTGAAGACAAACCGACCGGGCACCAGGCGACCTGGGTTCAAACGGCGACTGACCGCTCGGAACGTCGACAGGAGCCGGACTGCACGTGAACAATATCGCAGACGTGTCATCTTGCCCCATCGTCTTCCCCTGGAGACACATTATGTCTTCCAAGGAAAACCCACTGGTGGTCCTGTTGCAAAAATAGTCTTGCGAATCCTGGCGGTTCAGGTAAAAGAGACAATGTGTCACATTGTCCGACCCAACGACGTGAGTCACCCAATTTCAGGTCAATATATTGAAATAACTAATACTATTTTCTGGCCCGTTCCTTGCTTATGATTTCGACGGATTCGCGGACGCGACACCTGTCGGCATGATACGGGAAATGGAATTCGACATGCCTGTACGTCAGTGAATACATGCAAACGGCTCCCTTTCAAACGATCTAAATAGTTGGAATAAGAAGGAGGCCTGAGATGGATGTACCGAGCAAGACCCACAAGGGATGGCAAGACGTCGTGACCGGCAAGAAAACGTTCCAGCTGAAATTTCTAGCCGCCAAGATTCTTCTCGGGCGCCTGACTCGTTCCGTGAAGGACAACCCCACACCAGACAACGTGAAGGCGAGCATCGATCAGTTGCACGACATCTTTGCGCAGAACGTGCATATCCCGAGTGTGCAAGACGACCTGAAAACCATTTTCGGCTAAGGGGGTACCAATGCGCCAGGAAATTTTGAGCATCGACGATGCCAAGCGTAAGATCAGTGAAGGCCGGAAACTCCTTCTCGCCGGCGATGAAGACGCTCTGCGTCAGCTCCCGAAGGGAGACTGGCTCGCCGGGACTATTCCCTATTTCATATCCCACGAACGGGGCGGACTTGTCGCCCGCGACTTGATCTTCGCGACCGACGTCACCGATATCGTCACCAGCGTCGCGATCACTCAGTACGACCAGAACTCCCTGGCCCGGGTGTACGCCGAGGGTCCCAAACACGGCTTCAGCTTCATCGTGATCCCAGCCTCCAGCCAGACCCACCTTTCCTTCGCCCTCAACGGACCCAACTACAAGTCGTTCGGTGTCCGGCCCCTGATCGGCTGGATCGCGGGCGTACACCTGGATGACCTCGGCAAGAGGACTCCCAAGGTCTTCAACGGCATTACCGGTGACGTGGTCGAGGACGGGGCCCTGGTCCTGCAGGCGGAGCTTCCTCCGAGTAAGCTGGCGGAAATTGGAATCATCAACCTCTTCGAACAAGGCGACGGCGACATCCTCACCTTCTCCGAGGACGGTTTCTCGGCCAAATACGTCATGGTCAACGGCGAAAAGACCGAGTTCGCGCCGTACCTTAAGAAACTGAAGCTGGACACCAAGCTGCCCCTGGTGGCTGACTACTACGGGGTCATGGTCAACATCAGTTTCCAGGGCGTCGACGATACCGACGGCACGGTGAAGTTCTACGCGCCCGTATTCAGCGGCATCCGCTACAAGCACGCCAAACCCGTGACCGACTACGTGAAGAGTTTCGGAGAATGCCTGAGCAAGGAGTGCGACGTCGATACCGACAAGGTTGTCTTCTCCTGCAACTGTATTCTGAACTATCTCTATTCCGAGCTGGAAAACAAGAAGACCGAGCCGTTCGTCGGTCCGGTCACCTTCGGTGAAATCGCCTATCAGCTCCTCAATCAAACCCTGGTGTACCTGGAAGTCAAGGATATGTAGCTTCCCCACCCGCACGTGATCGCCAGGCCGGCCCCTATCCAAACGAAAAAGGGCCGGCCTGGCGACTTGACGCCACAAGCCGGGTGGTCGATACAAAATTCCACTTCACGAAAAGCTTGACCTCCCCGGTCCGTTTCCAATACCAGCCTGAAATTCGCCTGTGCGCCCCCCTTCAAGCCATCCCGAACCATGGTGACAACATGACTTCATCCGCACTCGATACCATAAACTCCCTGCTGTCTCCTCTCGGCCTCAAGGTGACCCACTCCGTCGAGGACATCTATTTCGTGGAGCACAATCTTTTTCTGATCATTGAGTCCACGGAGGACCAGATGTTCCTGCTGTGCTTCAACCGCGAATGCCCTCCGGACAAGGCCGCCCTGGCCGCGCTGACCATCTACGCCCAGGCCGAGGAACTCGGCCTGGACCTCGGGCTGTCGGGTTCGTACCTGCTGGAGGAGATGCCCGGGCAGGAGATCAAGCTCCATTTCCATCCGCAGCAGACCGTCAAGGGAGACATGGGCGGCAACGGCATGACTCACTGAGGAGCCCGACCACCTAAGGCGAGCCTACTTCCCGACCTCTGTAAAACATCTGCCTGGAGCGAAAGAACACACACCTTTAACGCCATTGGCAAGCTCACGAACCTGACTTTTTCCATTCAGTACCGCTTTCGTGACTTCTTGAGGGAAAACCACCCACGACCCATGGGCTGTAACCTCGCTCCGTCCCGCGCACTAAACCGCTCCACCTGGGTTGGTCGGCGCATGAAATCCTATCCAGTCTCATCAGTATATCTGATTTATCAACGACATGACTGTTTGGTTCTGCAATTTTCACGGGATTGACGTAAAATCGGCATTGTGTTTCATTTTGTCCCACTAAGGGGTGGCTGGATGGAAATGGTGCCTGCCGATGCAAACAATTCCTCGGAGGAAGCCGACAAGTGGCGGCTTTACCTGGAAGAATCCATAGACGGAATATTCATCCTCGACGGTCCCAACTACTCAGTCGGCCAAGTCAACTCCTCCTTCGCGGCCATGCTTGGTTATTCCCAGGAGGAATTGCTCGGCATGCGCTCCTGGGACTGGGCCGCGGACCTGTCCCGGGAGGAAGTGCTGGCCATGGCCTCCCGGCATGCTTCGGGCAATGTCCACTTCGAGATGCGCGTCCGGCGCAAGGATGGAACAATCCTGGACGTAGAGGTAAGCTCAACCAGGATACCGTGGCAGGGCAGCCATCGGTTCTTCTGCCTCTGCAGGGACATCACCGAACGCATACGGACCGAAAAAACCCTCCAGGAAACACTCGATCTGCAGCGCCTGCTCTTCGTCAATTTCCCGGACGCCCTGGTCATCCTGGACCGGGGCATGAGCGTGGTGGAAGCCAATTCAGTATTCGCCAGAATGATCGGCTATTCTTCCACGGAAGAGGTCGCGGGGTTCCACGCCTGGGATTGGGACGCCAACTTCAGTCGTGAAGAATTGGAGGTCTTCTGGCGATCCCCCAATTGCGGGCCGAGCTTACCCGTGGAAAGTCTCTTCCGCAGCAAAGACGGGAGCCTCCTGCCCGTGGAGATTCATGCCAAAAGAATGACCTGGCGGGGCAGAGAGATGTCCTTTTGCGCCGTCCGGGACATCAGCAAGCGCAAGTCGGCGGAGAAGGCCCTGCGGGAACGCGAGGAACTCCACGCGGCCATGATCGGCCAAGCCCCGGCGGGAGTGGTCCTAATAGACATCGATTCTCTGCTCTTTGTCGAATTCAACGACGCCGCCAGCGGGATGCTGGGCTACGAACGAGAGGAGTTCGCCCGGCTGGTGCTCGATGACATCCACCCCCAGTGGAAAGCGGATGAGGCCGCCAAGAACTTAAAGGAACTCGCCATGGCCGGACAGACCACCTTTGAGACCGTGCACCGCGCCAAGAACGGCTCATTGGTGGACACCCAGGTGAGCTTCAGGATCATCAACATCCGTGGACGCCACCTTGCCCTGGCCTTCTGGACGGACATCACGCAGAGAAGACAGGCCGAAAAGGCTTTGCGCGACCGCGAGCAGGAAGTGCTCACCATGGTGGAGCACTCCCCGGACTGCATCCTCCGCTACGACCGGCAATTCATCATTCGGTATGCCAACCCCGCCGCCATTCGGGCCATTGGCCGGCACCCCAAGGATTTCGTGGGTGAACCTGCCGGAACTGGTCCGATCATGGACATAGCCGCCTTCAAAAGATCGATCAGGAAGGTGATGGAAAGCGGCCAGGAAACGGAGTTGGAAGTCCAGTATCGGATGCCGGACGGTGAACTCGTCTGTGGACTGACCAGATTTGCCCCCGAATTTGACCAGAAAAAAAACGTCAAGAGCGTGTTGGCCATCACCCGAGATATCACCGAGATGGTCCGCCAGCGTGAAGAACTGCACCAACTTGCTTTCTTCGACACCCTGACCAAGCTGCCCAACCGGGACCTGCTCCGGGAGCGCATCCGGCAGGAAGCATCTGAATTCAAACGCAAGGGCGGGCGGTTCGCGCTTATGATGCTGGACATCGACAATTTCAAAGATATCAACGACACACTGGGGCATGGGGCCGGGGACAGGATGCTTCGCGAAATCGCCGAGCGCCTCTCGGGATGCGTCCGCGGTTCAGACACTCTGTCCAGGCTAGGTGGTGACGAGTTCGCCGTACTCCTGCCTGACATTCGTTCCAGTAAGGACATGGGTGTGGTGGCCAGAACCATTCTGGACGAAATGGCCAAACCCATGCGCATCGGAGAACGGGACGTCTTCACCTCAGCCAGCATCGGTATTGCCGTATATCCGGACGACACCAGAAAGCTCAAAGATCTTTTCGCCTTCGCCGATATGGCCATGTATCAAGCCAAGGCCAGAGGCCGGAACACCTTCCAGTTCTATGACGCCAAGCTCACCGAGGTAGCGGAGTGGCGGCTGTCGCTGGGAGCGTCTCTGCGCCACGCCCTGGCCCGGGGTGAACTCGAGCTCTACTTCCAGCCTACGGTTTCCCTGCCCGAGGGGCGGGTGCTTGGAGCGGAGGCCTTGCTGCGCTGGAATCACCCCGAGATGGGATTTATGACCCCGGACAAATTCATCGGCGTTTCCGAGGACACTGGACTGATCATAGACATAGGCCACTGGGTTCTTGAACGGGCCTGCGCCGCCGTTGCCCGCTGGAACCGTTTCAGGCCCGATCCCCTGCGAGTGGCTGTCAACCTTTCCAGCCGACAGTTCCTCGAAAACGACCTCGTGGCCTCGGTCAGGAAAGCCCTGGCCTCGAACGGGTGCCCGGGTTCCTGGCTGGAGTTGGAGATCACCGAAAGCATTGTGCTCGAGGACAACTCCAGCATCCAGAGCATCTTGGAGTCCCTGAGCGCCTTGGGAGCGTCAATCGCCATCGATGATTTCGGAACCGGACATTCGGCCTTGAGCTATCTCAACCGATTCAAGGTGAACGTGCTGAAGATCGACCGTTCCTTCGTCAATGGCGTCGAACGCGAGCAGCGCAAGGCCGAGTTGGTCAAGGCCTTCATCGCGATGGCGCGAGCACTGGGCATGGGGCTGGTAGCTGAGGGTGTGGAACTGCCCGAGCAGGCGGATTTCCTGTGCGCCAACGGCTGCGTCGTCGGCCAGGGCTACTTGTACGGAAGGCCAATGCCCTTGAAGACCTTCGAGCGAATGCTCGATCCCGGGCCGGACGTCTGAACGACACGACAGCTGGTCTGTCCTGGTGGCCGCCAACTCATCTGGGCTTTCTGGCTGTGAAGGCGGGCACGGCCAGTTCCTGGTCGATGGAGTCCGGATCATGGGAATGGTAGCGCACCAGATTGCGCAAATGAAAGAAGGCCTTCTCGTCCATGCCCTCAAAATCCAGGGCCAAGCCTTTTTCGTCGTTGCGGATCATGCGGGCCTCGATCCGGAAGACGATCGCCTCGGTAAGCTCAACGATTATTGTACAATCCTGCAAGGTTCCGATCCGGGGCTCTGGAGCGCAGAGCATGCCCTTGAGACTCAGGTTCTTCACCCGTACCGGAAAATTCTCCAGCCCGCCGCAGGACACGACCGCGTCGAACCCTGTTCCAACCCGGCTGCGTCTTCGCTTGTCCGACGCCATACCACCCTCCCCAACGGCGTTCTTGAAGAAAACACCTGCATTCTTGGCTTATGGTTGTGGAGATTACCAGAAATTCTTTCGACAGCAACTGGAGAGACTCCTTCGGAATTTTTTTGCGTTCTCTGACGGAACCAGCCGAGAGCGCTTAGGTTTGGAAGAAGCGGTTCTCAACTCCTGACGTGTAACGGGCGCCCTCTCCGGGGACGACTAGCCGTTTGAGTAACTTCGCTCAAAATTCCTTGGAGGTGACACATGACCATCAAACGCAGGACCATGCTTGGCCTAGCAGCAACCGTTCCGGTTCTGGCCGCCCAGTCCGCTCTCGGACAAGAAAGTAAGGGCATGGACGCCCTGGAGTGCATCCAGACCCGTCGCTCCATCCGTAAATTCCTGGACAGGCCCGTGTCGGATAATCTGGTCCATGAGCTTCTGGAGGCGGCCATGACCGCCCCCTCCGCGCGCAACGAACAACCCTGGCACTTCCTGGTGATCAAGGACCGGGAGAAGCTCAAGGCCGTGCACGAGGCAGGCTCCCAGCCAGCCGCCGGAGCCGCACTGGGTGTCCTGGTCTGCGGCGAACCCAGTCTAGCCACGGCTCAGGGGACTTGGCCCCTGGACTGCTCCAACGCCACCATGAACATGCTGCTGGCGGCCAACGCCCTGGGCCTCGGGGGAGTATGGACCGTGGCCTATCCGGACGGGGAGCGTATGGGCAAGTATCGCAAGATTTTCGGAATTCCCGACCAGATCATGCCCTTCGCCTTCGTGTGCCTGGGATGGCCCGAGAAAGCCGGATGGCGCGAAGACCGCTTCAAGCCGGACAGGATCAAGCAGGAAATGTGGTCCTGACCGCCTCCTGGGGCGATCCTCAAAAATCACCGGGCTCACCGCCTGGCTGCGCTTCAATACGCTCCAAAGACATCGCGGGCGTCACCGGATTGCTGGTGACGCCCGCGAAGCTGATTGTCGGAATCCGGGGGGAGAAATCTCCCTCCGGCGGGGTGGGGCTGCGCCCCGATTCTTTCTTATTCGTCTCTTATTTCGGGTCCTTGCGGCCGATGCAAAAGTAAGCGAAGCCCATCTCGCCCATGAAGGAGGGCGAGTACAGGTTCCGGCCGTCAAAGATGAGCGGTGCGGACAGGGTCTGCTTGATGCGGTCGAAGTCAGGGTTGCGGAACTGGTTCCACTCAGTGACCACGGCCAGGGCGGCAGCGCCTTCCAGGACGGCGTACTGCTCGTCTACCACCTCGACCATGGCGTTGCCCGCAAACTCCTTGCGGGTGTTGGGTCCGGCCACGGGGTCGAAGCAGCGGACCTTCATGCCCTGGGCGGTGACGTCGCGGATGAGTTCGAACGCGGCGGCTTCGCGCACGTCGTCGGTGTTGGCCTTGAAAGCCAAGCCCCAGACGGCCAGGGTCTTGCCCTTGAGCCCCCCCTGAGGGGCGAAGTAGGCCTGCAGCTTGCGGGAGAGGACATGCTTCTGGCGGTTGTTGACCTCGTCCACGGAGGCCAGCAGTTCAGGCTCGAAATCGTGCTGGCGGGCGGTGTCGATGAGAGCCTTCACGTCTTTGGGGAAGCAGGAGCCGCCGTAGCCCATGCCGGGGTAGATGAACTGGTAGCCGATGCGGCTGTCGGAGCCGATGCCCATGCGCACGTCGCGCACGTCCGCACCCACGCGCTCGCAGATGTTGGAGACCTCGTTGATGAAGGAGATCTTAGTGGCCAGCATGCAGTTGGCGGCGTACTTGGTCATTTCGGCGGAGCGCACGCTCATGACGATGACCTTGTCGCGGTTGCGGGCGAAGGGACCGTAGAGGGCCTTCAGCAGCTCGGCGGTGCGGACGTTTTCAGTGCCTACCACCACACGGTCAGGCTTGAGGAAATCGTTTACGGCGTCGCCTTCCTTGAGGAACTCGGGGTTGGAGACCACGTCGTATTCCAGGGACAGGCTGCGTTTGGCCAGCTCCTCGCCGATGATCGCGCGCATCTTGTCGGCGGTGCCCACGGGCACGGTGGATTTGTCCACCACGATCTTGTAGCCGGTCATGTTCTGGCCGATCTCTTTGCCCACTTGGTAGACATAGGAAAGGTCGCAAGAACCGTCAGGCTTGGAGGGGGTACCCACGCACACGAACACGAACAGCGCCTGTTCCATGCCCTCGGCGATGGAGGTAGTGAACTTCAGGCGCCCTTGTTCGGTATTGCGCTTGACTATTTCGTCCAGGCCAGGTTCGTAAATGTGGACCTTGCCCTTGCGCAGGTTTTCGACCACCTCGGGGTTGATGTCCACGCAGCAGACGTCGTTGCCCATTTCAGCGAAGCAGGCCGCGCTCACGAGGCCCACATAGCCGGTTCCAACGATACACAAGTTCATATTCCGATCATCTCCATATTTTCTACAGGTTGTAGCCCGACAAAGAAGCAGCCCCGATACGAGGGTCGGGAGAGTTTGTCAACAGCCTCTTGAAGCTGGCGAACTCAACATATATAAGGTATGTTTCCAATTGATTGCAAGGAGATCATCAATGCCCATTTTGGCAGTAAACGTCGATCATGTGGCCACTCTGCGTCAAGCCCGCCTGGGCCCGGAGCCCGAACCGGTCACAGCCGCGCATCTGGCCGAGATGGCCGGGGCTCGGGCCATCATCGTGCACCTGCGCGAAGACCGCCGCCACATTCATGATAAGGACGTGGCCCTCCTGCGGCAGCTCGTCAAGAGTCGCCTGCACCTGGAGATGGCCGCCACCAAGGAAATGCACCGCTTGGCCCTGGGCATCCGCCCGGACATGGTCTGCTTGGTGCCCGAAAAACGCCAGGAGCTGACAACCGAGGGCGGCCTGGATTGCATCGGCCGCGAGAGCGAACTGGCCGCGTTCCTGACCCCCTTGCATCAGGCCGGTATCGGTTCCAGCCTGTTCATCGACGCCGACCCGGGCCAGATCAGGGCCGCCAAGGCGGCCGGGACCCGGTATATCGAAATCCACACCGGGGCCTATGCCGACGCTAAAACCCCCGACGAACGCGACCGCGAACTTGCCAGGGTGCTGGAAGGCATCCGCCTGGGACTTGACCTCGGACTCAAGGTGAACCTGGGCCATGGCCTGAATTATGAAAATATCTGGGCCTTCTCGAAGGTCTCAGGCGTGAGCGAGTACTCCATCGGGCACAGCATTATCTCCCGGGCGGTGTTCACCGGTTTGAGCGAAGCGGTAGGGAAGATGGCCGGGATCGTTCAGGGATTCGTGGACTAGAGGTGATGATGTGTTGTGGAAAACTTCGGCGGCCAAAGGAATCCATGGTTTGTAATCCCTTATTGAGGCTCGGCAGGAGCGTACGCGCATGATTGTAGGCCTGGGCATGGACGTGACCGAACTGGACCGCATCGAAAAGGCATACGCGAGAAGCGGCGAGCGCTTTCTGGGAAAGATACTGAGTCCGGCCGAGCGCGCCCAGCTGCCCAAGCTGGCCATCCCCTTCCTGGCCGCCCGGTTCGCGGCCAAGGAGGCCGGGGCCAAAGCCCTGGGCACGGGGTTCCGCGACGGCATATCCTTTAGGGATATCGAGGTAACCTCGGATGAACGGGGCAAACCCCTGGTGCGCTTTCTGGGCAAGGCCCTCGAGCGGGCCATGTACCTGGGTGTCACCCACGCCCACGTTAGCCTCACCCACGGCCGCGATGTGGCCGCCGCGGTGGTAGTGCTCGAGGCTCCGTGACGCAAGCTCCGCCCTTTCCCCACGTGAAACCGCAACCGGCCCCGCTCATGCGGACGGAGGTTCCATGATCGATTCCGTGCTCCTCTCACCCCTGCCCACTCCGGCTGAGATGAACGCCTGGGACAAGGCCGCCTCGGACATGGGGCTCTCAACCGAACTGCTCATGGAGAACGCCAGCCGGGAGGCCCTGCACACTCTGGAAGACACGCTGGGGGATTTGCGCGGCCAGACCGTGCTGTGCCTGGCCGGGCCGGGCAACAACGGCGGCGACGCCATCGCCCTGGCAAGGCACCTGCACGACGCCAGGGCCGAGGTAACCCTTCTCTTGGTTCGCCCCGCCTGGGCCTACACCGGTGCTCCCGGCTTCCACCTGCGCTTGGCCAGACGGACAGGGGTGAACATCCGGCAACTTGGCGTCAGGAAACCGGCCTTGGTTTTCGAGCCGAACGAGGATTCCGGGGGAGAGCCTGGGGAATCTTCCGGCCCGGCCTGTATTCCGCTTGAGGTCTTCTTGGCGGACCTGGAAAGCGCTCCATCCCCGGACATCGTTGTAGACGGCCTGTTGGGCACAGGCCTCAAGGGCGACCCGTCTTCCGAGTACGCTGCCCTCATCGAGGCCGTGAATCGCCTGGGCGAAAGCTCCTTCGTATTGGCCCTGGACATCCCTTCCGGGCTTTCCGGACTGACCGGCCGGCCTTCCAGTCACACAATCCGCGCGGACCTGACGGTCACCTTCGAGGCGGCCAAGCTGGGCCTGCGCCTCCCAGCGGCTCTTCCACACGTGGGAGAACTCGAGGTGCGGGCCATAGGCATCCCCAGGACGGTCCAGGAGGAGCTGCCCCCAACCCACCGCCTGCTGGCCCCGGGATTGTCCTTGCTCCTTCCCGAAATGGACCCGGCTATGCACAAGGGCGTAGCCGGTCGGCTCCTGGTGATCGGCGGCTCGCCGGGACTAACAGGCGCGCCGCTCCTGGCAGCCATGGGGGCGCTGCGGGCCGGGGTCGGACTGGTCACCGTGGCCTGCCCAGGAGGCCTTGAGCCCACCCTCAAGGCCGGATATCCGGATGTCATGACCATGCCCTTGGGCGACGGCCGGGAGTGGACCGCCGCCATGGCCCGCGAGATCGTCCTCCGCCTGCTCCAGTTCGACGCACTGGTGATCGGGCCGGGCATCGGCCGGGGAGCGGACACGGCGGAATTCCTGTCCGAACTGGCGAACGCCCTCCAGGCCGGCCGGCCGGCCGAGGAGGTCGCCGACGGCCAACTTGCGCCAGGCTTGGTAGCAGACTCGCCGGAAGGCGACCCGCTCCCCTGCGTCTGGGACGCGGACGCACTGTTCTGGCTGGCCTCCAACCCCGGACGTCTCGCCTCCACTTCCCGGTCGATCATCACCCCGCACTCGGGCGAGGCGGCCAGGCTGCTCGGCCGAAGTGTCGACGAGATCGAGGCCGATCGGCCGGGAGCAGCGCGAAAGCTGGCCGACAGCCTGGGGGTGACGGCCATCCTCAAGGGACCAGCCAGCCTAGTCTGCGCGGGGAAGGACGCGTCCAAGACTCTGTTCGTCTCCCCATTCATTACGCCCAACCTGGCGGTGGGCGGATCAGGCGACGTGCTGGCCGGAGTGTTGGGCAGCCTCCTGGTCCGGGATCTTTCCCCCTTGCTAGCAGCATGCTTGGGGGTGTATTGGCACGGACTCGCCGGGCGGCTTGTGTCCGGCGATTTCCCCTACCGGGGCAACCTGGCGTCCGACATCGCCCAGACTCTGCCCCGCGCCCTGACGGAGTGGCTCGATGCAAAAAGCTAAGGACATCATGACCTCACCGGTCATTACCTTCTCCCCTGATACCCCCATCTCCGAGGCGGCCGGGACGCTCCTGGAGAAACGCATCAACGGCTGTCCCGTGGTGGACGCCGACGGCAGGCTGGTGGGCATTCTGTGCCAGTCCGATCTGGTGGCCCAGCAGAAGAAACTCTCTCTGCCTACGGTGTTCACCCTCCTGGACGGCATGGTTCCCATGTCTTCCATGTCCGAACTGGACAGAGAGATGGAGAAGATCGCGGCAATCACTGTGAAACACGCCATGAGCCGGGATCCGGAATCCGTGACTCCCGAGACGTCCCTGGAGGACATCGCCACTCTCATGGTGGAACGCGGCTTCCACACCCTGCCCGTGGTGGATAACGGCAAGGTCGTAGGCGTGATCGGGATGGAAGACATCCTGCGCACGGTCACCAGCCAGAAATAGGCGGTGGACGGGCTCTTCCTGCCCGACGAGGCGGCCACCCTGGCTTTGGGCCGAGCCCTGGCTTCAAGCCTGCCCGAGGGGTGGCGATCTCCCACGGCTCTCTTGCACGCGGCTCTCGGTTCGGGCAAAACCACCCTCGCCCGGGGGTTCGTGTCGGCTTTGCCGGGTGCTGCTGAGGCCGAGGTGTCCAGCCCAAGCTTCAACCTTGCCAATGTCTACCCGACCCGGCCGCCCGTGGTGCACATTGATCTGTACCGCCTGGGCGAAGGGTTCGCCGACGCCGATCTGGAAGAACTCCTGGACGAGGCCCTCGGCTCACCAACCCCTGCGGCGCGCGTAGTGCTGGTGGAGTGGGCCGAGTACCTGCCTGCGGTCATACGTCCCGCGAGCTGGCTGGAAATCGGGATGGCAGAGTCCGGGGACGGCCGGTCGGCCCTGCTTACCGCGCACGGCCAGGAGGCCTCCGAGTGGCTGGAACGGACACTTTCAACCTATCTACAGAGCTGCAAGTCATGAAAATCATGGTTCAGAAGTACGGCGGCACTTCGGTCGCCGGACCGGAGCGGATGCGGAAGGTGCTGTCGAGGGTGCGCAAGGGAGTGGACGAGGGCTTCAAGATGATCGTGGTCCTCTCGGCCATGTCCGGGGAGACCAACAAACTCCTGTCCCTGGCCAAGGAGTTTTCAACCTGCCCCGATCCCGAGGAGATGGATGCCCTGGTGGCCAACGGCGAGAACGTGTCCATCGCCCTGTTCTCCATTTTGGCCAGGACCGAGGGCCTGAAGGCCCTTTCCCTACAGGCCTGGCAGATTCCCATCCTGACCACCGACGCATACATGAAGGCCCGCATCATCAGCATCGACGATCGGAGACTGAAAGCGATGCTTGAGAACTGCGACGTGCTGGTGGTAGCCGGATTCCAGGGTGTGGATTGCCACGGACGGATCACCACGCTTGGCCGGGGAGGCTCTGACACCACCGGTGTGGCCCTGGCCGCGGCCGTCAAGGCCGATGTATGCGAGATCTACACCGATGTGGACGGTGTGTTCACCACCGACCCCCGGTTATGTTCCGCCGCCAGAAAGCTTGACCGCGTCTCTTACGACGAGATGCTCGAACTGGCCAGCTCAGGCTCCAAGGTGCTGCAAATCCGCTCGGTGGAATTCGCGAAGAAATTCAACGTGCCTGTCCGGGTGCGCTCCACCTTTACCGACGACCCGGGGACCGTGGTCACCCAGGAGGACGACGCCATGATGGAAGATCTTGTCATTTCCGGAATCGCCTACGACCGCAATCAAGCCCGGGTGACCGTGTACAAGGTCAAGGACAAACCCGGCGTGGCTGCCTCCATCTTCGGCGCCATTGCCAACAAGCGCATCCTGGTGGACATGATCATCCAGAACACCAGCCACGACGGCATCACGGACATGAGCTTCACCGTGACGCGCACCGACCTGGACATGACTCTGGCAATCCTCGAGAAGGTGAAGGCGGAGATCGGAGCCGAGTGCGTTCAGCACGACACAAACGTGGCCAAGGTGTCCGTGGTGGGCGTGGGTATGCGCAACCACTCCGGGGTGGCCTCCACCATGTTCCAGGCCCTGCGCGATGAGAACATCAACATCAAACTCATCGCCACCTCCGAGATCAAGATCACCTGCCTGATCGACGAAAAATACGTGGAGCTGGCCGTGCGCGCCCTGCACACCGCGTTCGGCCTGGACAAGCAGGAACCGGTCGCCGCCTGCTAGGACGGACATGGACAAGATCCAAATATACGATACTACCCTGCGCGACGGAGCCCAGGCCGTGGACATCAACCTCACGGCCGAGGACAAGATGCGCATCGCGCTCAAGCTCGACGAGCTGGGCGTGGACTATATCGAAGGAGGCTGGCCGGGGTCCAACCCAACCGACAAGCGTTTCTTCGAGGACGTCCAGGGATATGAGTTGAAGAATTCGCGCATCGCGGCCTTCGGCTCCACCCACAATCCCAGGAACACCCCGGAAACAGATTCCAACCTCAAGGCCCTGGTGGCCAGCCAGGCTCCGGTGCTGACCATCTTCGGCAAGGCCTGGGACTTGCATGCCACCGAGGCCCTGCGGGTTGAGCCCTCTCGTAACCTGGAACTTATCGAAGGTTCCCTGGCCTATCTCAAACCCCAGTGTCAGGAGCTCTTCTTCGACGCCGAGCACTTCTTCGACGGCTTCAGGGCCAACCGGGACTACTCCCTCGAATGCCTCAAGCGCGCCCAACAGGGTGGAGCCGGAGTGCTGGTACTCTGCGACACCAATGGCGGCACCCTACCCTGCGATATCCGCAAGATCTGCGACGTGGTGCTCAAGACCCTGCCCTTGGCCAAGATCGGCATCCACGCCCACAACGACACCGACATGGCTGTGGCCAACTCGCTCATGGCCGTGCAGGCCGGGGCCGTGCAGGTCCAGGGCACCATGAACGGCTTCGGGGAACGTTGTGGCAACGCCAACCTGTGCTCCATCATCCCCACCCTGGAACTGAAGCTCAGAAGACAAGCCCTGCCCAAGGGGCACCTGCCGCTCATAACCGGGGTTTCCCGGTTCATTGACGAAGTGGCCAACCGGGTGCCCTTTGCCCGCCAACCCTACGTGGGAGAGTCGGCCTTCACCCACAAGGCCGGTATCCACGTGGCCGCCGTGGCCAAGAACTCCATGCTCTACGAGCATACCTCCCCGGAAAAGGTGGGCAACATCCGCCAAGTGGTCCTCTCGGACATGGCGGGGCAGTCCAACATCCTGTTCAAGGCCAACGAATACGGCGTCCCTGTGGAAAAAGGATCGCCGGAAGTTCTGGAGATCCTGCGGGAGGTCAAGGATAAGGAGGCGGCCGGTTTCGAGTACTCGGCCGCCGAAGCCTCCTTCGAACTGCTCATGCGCAGGGTGCTTGGGCTCACCCGCCGCTATTTCTCACTAATCAAGTACCGGGTGCTGGACTGGAAGCAGGCCGACTGCGAGGAGCCCTTGGCCGAAGTCACCGTCATGGTCCAGGTGGGGGGCAACGTGGAGCATACAGCATCCGTAGGGCTTGGGCCGGTGAACGCCTTGGACAACGCCCTGCGCAAGGCCCTAACACGCTTCTATCCGCGTATCGGGGAGATCAGGCTCCTGGACTTCAAGGTCAGGGTGCTCAGCTCCAAGACCAAGCACGACACCGGCACGGCTTCCAACGTGCGGGTGCTGATCACCAGCGGCGACCACCAGCACACCTGGACCACAGTGGGCGTGTCCCACAACATCATCCAGGCCAGCTGGCAGGCCCTAGAGGATTCGGTCAATTACAAGCTCATGAAGGACGACCGCAAGAAGACGCCGGGGTGTTAGCCCCATTTATTAAGAGAGAATGTAAAAAACCGGCTCTATTGGCCGGTTTTTTCGTTAACATCGGCACACGCTGCCCTCACCCTTGAGCGTCCGCTTCCCTGACGAACTCCACGCACAGCCTGGCTACAGCCTCCCTGGTCTCCAGATGGGTGGTCAGGATGTGATGTTTGGTAACGCGCTCCCGGATGGCCAGCACCACGGCCCGCCGCACGGGAGACTGCACCCGCTCCGCTATCTCCCATAGGTTGCCGAAAGGCACGAAGCGGTCCAGGGGGGAATGCACCGCCAAAAGCGGTGCGGTGATCATTCCCAGGTCCCGGCGCAGGGCGGGCAGGGCGCGCAGAAAGCTGTGCAGGGGCCCGAGGGCCACAGCGTCCTCGTAGCCCTCCCAGGGGGCGATGATCCGGGATTCCCGCTTCTTGGGACTGCGCGGCCAGATGGGACGGATGAACTTAAGAAGGCCGGTCAGCGGCAACCGCCAGTCCGTGGCTTCGGGGGGCAGGAACCGGTAGAGGTACACCGGAGCGGCGACCACGGCCACCCCGGCAGGCTTGTACCGCTGGGCCAGGGCCAGGCAAAGGCTGCCTCCCATGGACAGTCCCACGACGAAGACCTTGCCGTGGGCGGCCGCCAAGCTTTCGTACAACGTGCTTACATGGGCGAGCCAATCGCTCCAACGGGTGTGGCTCCAGTCCTCAAGGGTGGAGGCGTGTCCGGGCAAAGTGGGCACGCTGGCCAGATAGCCCTCTGCCTCCAAAGCTTCGGCCACAGGAAGCATCTCGAAGGGCGTGCCCCCGAAACCGTGGACGAGCAGGCAGGCGGTATCGGACATAAAAAAACGCTACATTCCGCCGATGACCTCGACAAGCACGTTGGTCACCTTTTCAGCGTTCTGCTTGAAGATTTGCAGGATGTCGTCCCAGGTTACCGGAGGCTCGTCGGTCTTCCAGCAGTCGTAGTCCGTGCTCATGGCCACAGCCGCATAGGGCACCCCGGCCTCGGCGGCCAGGATGGCTTCGATGGCCACGCTCATGTTGATGACGTCGGCGCCCCACAAGCGGAACATTTTGGATTCGGCGCGGGTGGAGAAACGCGGCCCCTCAATGGTGATCACGGTCCCGGTGGGATGGTGGGCGTAACCGAACTTGGCGCAGGCGGCGATGAGCCTGCCCCGCAGGCCCTCGTCGAAGGGGTCGGCCATAGGGGTGTGCACCGGGCAGTGGGCTTCGAAGCGCTCATGAAAGGTGACCGGGCGATGTCGAGTGAAGTCGATGAACTGGTCCAGGACCACCAAGTCGCCACGCCCGATCTCCGCTTTGAGCGAGCCCACGGCCGTAGTGGCCAGCACGTGGGTGCAGCCTGCGTCTTTGAGCGCTCGGATGTTGGCCCGGTAGTTCACCATGGTGGGCGGGCTGGTGTGAGCCCGGCCGTGACGGGCCAGCAGCACCACCTCACGCCCCTTGATGGTGCCCTGGCGTAGAGTGGAGTTGGGCTTGCCGTAGGGGGTGTCCGTCTCGGCGTCCACCGGGTTTTCCAGGATATCCGGGTTGTCCAGGCCGCTGCCGCCGATGATGCCTATCTTCATGTCAGCCCACCTGAATGATGCTGTCGAAGGGGAGATCGCCCAGCTTCTCGCGGCCGTTCAGGAAGCCCAGTTCGATGAGCACACCGATGCATGCCACTTCCGCGCCGAAGCTCTCCATGAGCTGGAGCATGCCCTTCAAAGTGCCTCCGGTGGCCAGCACGTCGTCGATGACCAGCACCTTCTCGCCCTTGAGAAGGGCGTCCTCGTGCATGTGCAGGGTGTCCGTGCCGTATTCCAGGTCGTAGGTAACGGAGGCCGTCTTGTAAGGGAGCTTGCCGGGCTTGCGCACCGGCACAAAACCCAGTCCCATCTTGTAGGCCAGGGCGGCCCCGAAGATGAAGCCCCGGGCCTCGGCACACACTACCTTGGTGGCCCCGCAATCCTTGAAGCGCTCAGCCATAGTGTCGATGGCATGCCGGAAGGCCGCCGCGTCACCCAAAAGCGGGGTGATGTCCAGAAAGACGATGCCCGGCTTGGGGAAATCCGGGATGTCGCGGATGAGTGCGCGCAGGTCCATGACAGTTCTCTCCTGAATTGATAGGAACGCCGTGTGACGCCGCTCCGTGATTTGCGGCCCCCCCTTGCCGGGAACACTGTTTCAACGCTACGTGATCCGTGGGTTTCCGTCAAGCGTCTTTGAAACCATCATACTGAAACATTTGGGGAATTTTCATCATCGTGCCTACCATCCACGACACTCTCATCCACGCCGGTACCCTGGTCACCCAGGACGGAGGCAGACGCGTCCTGTCGGACGCCGGGATCGCCGTCACCGGCGGGATCATCCACGCAGTCGGCCCCTGGCCTGAAATGTCCGGCCTGAAGGCGGCCGAAGTCATCGACCTCTCCGGGGACATCGTGCTCCCAGGACTGATCAACACCCACACCCATGCGGCCATGACAGTCTTCCGTGGCTTGGAGGATGACCTGCCGCTCATGGACTGGCTGACAGGGCACATCTGGCCGGCCGAATCCCGGCTCACCCCGGAAATAGTGTCCATCGGCACGTCCCTGGCCTGCGCCGAGATGCTGGCCACCGGGACCACCACTTTCTGCGACCTGTACTTCTTCGAGCGTGCAGTGGCGGAAACGGCTGCGGCCATCGGCATCCGGGCCGTGGTCGGTGAGGGAGTGCTCGACGCCCCGAACGCCTCCTACAAGAGCCTGGACGAAGCCTTCGCGAAGGTCGAGGACCTCCAAGAGTACTGCCGGGAGCGTGACCTCCTCACCCCCTGCCTGGTGGCCCATTCGGTCTACGCCACCAGCGAGCCCGCGCTTAAGCGCCTGGGCGGCCTGGCCCGGGACCTGAGCCTGACCCTCACGCTTCATGCCGCCGAAAGTCCGGCCGAAACGGCCATGTGCCTGGAACGCTTCAACAGGCGGCCCGTGGAAATCCTGCACGACCTGGACCTGCTCGGCCCGAAGTTGCTCATTGCCCACGTTGTGGACGTGACCGATGCCGAAATCGCACTTCTGGCCAGGCATGAGGTCAAGGTGTCGCACAACCCGCGCAGCAACATGAAGCTGGCCTCCGGCATGGCACCAGCAGCGGCCATGTGCGCGGCAAACCTCCGGGTCGGCCTGGGCACGGACGGCGCTGCCAGCAACAACGCCCTGAACATGTTCGCGGAGATGAACATGGCAGCGCTTCTGGCCAAGGTTCGTGATCTGGACCCCACCGCCCTGCCCGCCCAGGCCGTGCTGGACATGGCCACGACCAGCGGAGCGGCGGCTCTCAACCTGCCTTCCCTCGGCTCCATCGAACCGGGAAAACGGGCTGACATCATCGCCCTTCACGGCGACGCCCCCAACCTCCAGCCACCGCACGATACCGTGTCCCACCTGGCCTACGCCGCCAGCGGCCACGAAACTCGCCTGACCATGGTGGCCGGTCGCGTACTCTTCAGGGACGGCCGATTCGCCACTCTCGACTACCCGGCGCTCCTCATGGAAATGAAATCCGTCAGGAAATGGGCTCGCGGGGATTGACAGCGGCCGATAAATGATGAAAGAGATCGCGTTTCCAAACGGCCCGAATCGTATCGCCCGCCGGGGCGTGAACGGAGGATAGATTAATGAGCTATGCGGTCAACGGCATCGAGTGCCACCCCATCGTCGAGAAGTGCATCGGTTGCGAGCGGATCAAGGAAGTGGAGTCGGAGAAGTACTGCTCCAGCTACCCCATGCCCGAGAAGAAATGGGCACATACCGTGTGCAACTTCGCCACCCACGTCAAGGCCACGAAGGACACCGGCGGCAAGGTGAAGGTTAACCCCCTGAAGGCTTCCAAGCGCGCCGCCCGCGGTCGTTAGGCATCATCGTCTCTCCGGGGCGGGCGCGCAAGCTCCCGCCCTTTTTCTTTGCCCGAAGCCGGACTCCGGACGGAAAGCGGACGCCGTCCTTGCCATACCCCCCCGCCAAGGACTACAAAGTTTCCGAACCTTGACGCAAATACATGTGAGCTTCAGCACTCGGAGCACCTCATGCTTTCCGGCATACTCGAACACATCGCCGCATCTCGGGACACGGTTATCGACCTGCAACGCACCCTGGTCGCCATCCCGGCCGTAGGGCCTGACAACGGCGGCCCGGGCGAGAGGGCCAAGGCCGACGCCGTGATGGCCTGGCTCAAGACTCAGGGCATCACGGACCTGACCGAATACCAGGCACCGGACAGCCGCGTCGCCTGCGGCCACCGGCCGAGCATCAAGGCCGTCATCCCGGGCCGGAACACCTCGCGCACCTTCTGGGTCATTTCCCACCTGGACGTGGTTCCGCCGGGAGATGTGTCCCTGTGGGCCGGGGATCCCTATGAGCTGTCCATTGACGGGGACGTGATGGTCGGACGCGGCGCGGAGGACAATCACCAGGGGGTGGTGGCCTCGCTGCTGGTGGCCAAGGCCTTGCGTGAGCGAGGAGCGACCCCGCCCGTGAACTACGGCCTGCTCCTGGTGGCGGACGAGGAGAACGGTTCCAAGTACGGCCTGGACTGGCTGCTCAAGAACCATCCGGAAATCTTCGGCAAGAACGACCTGTACCTTGTCCCGGACTTTGGGGTGCCCACCTCGGAGATGGTGGAGGTGGCCGAAAAGAGCATGCTTTGGCTCAAGATCACCCTGTTCGGCAAGCAGTGCCACGCATCCTCACCCGAGGAGGGAGTGAACACTCTGGTGGCCACGGCTGCCTTCATCCTGCGCCTGACCAAACTCCACGACCGCTTTCCAGCGGTGAACCCCCTGTTCAAGCCCGCCAATTCCACGTTCCAGCCCACAAAAAAAGAGGCCAACGTGGAGAACATCAACACTATTCCTGGCCGGGACGTTTTCTACATGGATTGCCGCGTGCTGCCCCAATACGACCTGAACGACGTGTTGGAGGCCGTGTATGAAATGGGGCGCGACATCTGCGCCACTTACGGGGTGACCGCCCAGTACGACATCGTGCAGAAGGAACAGGCAGCCCCGGCCACGCCCCAGGACGCCGAGATCGTCACTCGGCTCATCAAGGCCGTGGGCCAGGTGTATGGCGGCAACCCCCGGGCCATGGGCGTGGGCGGCGGCACCGTGGCGGCCTACCTGCGCCGGGCGGGCCTTCAGGCCGCCGTCTGGGCCACTTGGGTCCCCAATGCCCATCAGCCCAACGAACGTTCCCTGATCTCCACCAACATCGGCGACGCCAAGGTAGTGGCCGCGGCTTTGTTCGGCGAGAGAGCTTGATGGGCTGTGCGGAAAATTCATAGTGGTGGAAGCGTCCGGCGGCCAGAGAACTGCGCTCTCTGGCCGCCGGACGCTTCCACCACGCAATTGCCTCCAGACACTTCCATGCCTGACCAACCACTTCCCCAACCCGGCCCCGGCAGGGCCAAGCCCCCTTTCCCCGACCGGTTCGACCTCATCGTCGTGGGCGCGGGGCATGCCGGGTGCGAGGCTGCCATGGCCGCCGCGAAGCTCGGCCTGACCACCCTGCTGCTGACCATCAACGTGGACCGCATCGGGCACCTCTCCTGCAACCCGGCCATCGGCGGGCTGGCCAAGGGCCACATGGTCAAGGAGATCGACGCCCTGGGGGGCATGATGGGGGTGTGGGCGGACGCGGCGGGAATTCAATTCAGACTGCTCAACACCCGCAAAGGCCCGGCGGTGCGGGCCACGCGCGCCCAGATCGACCGGGACGCCTACCTGCGTGTGGTCCGGAGGGACATCTTCGCCCAGGAGAACCTCTGGGTGCGCCAGGACACAGCCATCAAGGTGCTGTCCGAAAACGGCCGGGCCTCGGGCGTGGCCACGGCCTTGGGCGAGGCCCATCCGTCCAGGGCCGTGCTCTTGACCACGGGCACCTTCCTGCAAGGGCTCATCCATGTGGGCCTGACAAATTTTCCCGGCGGCCGCCTTGGCGACCCGGCCGCCCAGGGCCTGTCCGAGTGCCTGCGCGGTTTGGGAATCGAGCTGGGCCGACTCAAGACCGGCACCACCCCAAGGCTCCTCAGAGACTCCGTCGATTTTACCCAGATGCTCATCCAACCGGGGGACACCCCCCCCCCGTCCTTCAGCTTCCGCTCGCCCGGAGTGTGCCTACCCCAGTTGCCCTGCTGGCTGACGTACACCAACAGAGCCACCCACGAGGCCATCCGGGCCGGATTCGACCGTTCGCCCATGTTCACCGGAGTCATCAAGGGCACGGGAGCGCGCTATTGCCCCTCAATCGAGGACAAGGTGGCCCGCTTCCCGGAAAAGGAACGCCACCAAATTTTTGTTGAGCCCGAAGGCTTGGAGAGCCCAGAGGTATATCCCAACGGTATCCCCACCAGCTTACCGTTGGATGTCCAGAAAGCCATGCTGGCCACCGTCCCGGGGCTGGAGAAGGCCCAGATCGTCCGGCCCGGCTACGCCATCGAGTACGACTATGCAAACCCCATACAACTCAAAGCGACACTTGAGACAAAGGCCCTCCCAGGGTTGTACCTGGCCGGACAGCTGAACGGCACTTCGGGCTACGAGGAGGCCGCCGCTCAGGGGCTGTGGGCGGCGCTCAATGCGTTCTGTGCCCTGACCGGCCGGCCGCCCTTCCTGCTCAGACGCGACCAGGCCTACATGGCCGTACTGGTGGACGACCTGGTGACCAAAGGGGCCGTCGAGCCCTACCGCATGTTCACTTCCAGGGCCGAGCACCGGCTTCTGTTGCGTGAGGGCAACGCCGACCTGCGCCTCACCCCCGTGGGCCGCGAGCTGGGGTTGGTGTGTGACACTCACTGGGAGCTGTACGACGCCAAACGGCGAGCCCTTGACGAGGTGGTCCTAGGACTCTCGTCCAGGCGCATCCGCCCGGACGCCCCCACCCGGGACATGCTGGCCGCCGCTGGCGCGGCCGTGCCGGGCGGTTCCTCGTCCCTGGCCGACCTCTTACGCCAGCCTCAACTGTCCATAACCAATCTGGCCCCGCTCTGGCCCGACCTTACGTCCTTCCCGGCGAACGTACTTCATGAAGCCGAAATACAGGTGAAGTATACGGGTTACCTCAAGCGCCAGGAAGATCTGGCGGGCAAGCTGGGACGGATGGAATCTGTGGAACTCCCGGAGGATCTGGAGTATCGGGAGGTGGCCGGGCTCTCCAGAGAGGTGGTGGAGAAGCTCACTGCGGCGCGCCCCCTCAACCTGGGTCAGGCGTCGAGGATATCCGGGATCACCCCCGCGTCCCTGAACTGCCTGGAAATCCACCTGAAGAAATCAGGCCGACTCTAACCACCGGTGAGGCGCATGGCCGATCTGTTGACCCCGTTGACCTTCGCCGTGTCCATCAACGACTTCTTCAACAAGATGTTCGACGACATCCTGGCGGGGCGAGTCACGTTGGAATCGGTTCTACTGATCGTGGCTTTCTTCGGAACCTTCGTAATGCTTACCGCGCTCTCCTTCGTCTTCGCCAAGAAGCCCCACGAAGTGATGCTTGACCAGCCCATCACCTGGATCACGGATTACAACCGCATCACGGAGCTTCTGAACTCGGCTGTCACCCAGCGCAGCAAGGTCCGGGTGAGCTTCCTCCGCGATCAAGGGGCCGCGCGTTCCTCCGACGGCACCCTCATCGATGCGAACAAGACCGGACTGACGCTGGAGATGTCCTCCCTCACGAACATCAGCCCGGACTGGGTTGGCCGCACCCTGGAGATGTACTTTCGGATGCGCACTCCCGATCAGCCAAAGCTCCAGACCACCCTATCCTTCATCTCCGACATCCTATCCTACCAGATGGTGGAGGACGAGATACTTCAGCTGAGGATATCGCGACCGCTGCGACTGGAGATCAACCAGAACCGCCTGCACCTTCGTGTGGAGCCGCCGGAAAAATACGTCCGGACCTTCAAGCTCTGGACCGAGGAACAGGTGAGCCGTCACGGCGACTCCCGCGATCCTGATTCCTGGCCGGAGCCCGCTTACTCCTCCTCAGAGGGGGACAGGGAACCGGAAATCGTCCTGGAGAACATCTCTGGCGGTGGCGTCAGGGTGGAGATCAAACCCGGGGCGCTCAGGGCCAAGAGGAGCAAGATCACAGTAAACCAGGAGTATTACGCCCAGCTCACCCTGGCCGACCCGGACCTGGCCGGGTTCAGCACCCACTATGTCCTCATGCGGGTGCTGAAATGCTACGACGACTGCGACTCACTGTCCCAGCTGTCGCTGGGCATGACTTTCTCGGCAGTGGGCGTGCCTGTCGAACCACCCCTGACCGGTCTGAGATGGCGTACGGTCAACCGGGACAACGGCATCGCCGAACTCGACGACTGGGCCTACGAGCTTCATCTGGAACTGTATCGTAACAGGGGCGTAGCATAGTGCGCCCCGCGCCTTAGCCGCGACCGCGCATGGAGGACAGAGTTGGAAGAAGGATCGGAAGGACGGTTCTGGACCCTGGTTAACAAGTTCTTCCGGGGCAGAAACGACGTGCCCTTGGAGGAACTCATCCAGGCGGCCATGGAGGACGGAGAAGTGGGCGCCGAGGACGCCTCGGTGCTGCTCAAAGTCTTGCGGCTGGGCAAGAAGCAGGTGGCGGACATCATGGTGCCGCGCATGGACATTGTCTGCTCGGACGAGGATGACGGCATTCCGGAAGTCATCCGCCTGATCATCGCCAGGGGACACTCCCGTATCCCCATCTACCGTGAGAACCGCGACCACATCATCGGGGTGGTCCACGCCAAGGACCTTCTCAAGTTCCTGGTGACCCCCCAGGCCGGCGCATCACCGCCTCCCCTGGAGGCGGTGATGCGCCGGCCCCTGTACATCCCCGAGACCAAAAATCTGAAGGACATGCTGTCCGAATTCCAAAAGGGGCGCATCCACATAGCCATCGCCATGGACGAATATGGGGGCACCTCCGGTCTGGTGACCTTCGAGGATGTGTTGGAGGAGATCGTGGGCGAGATCGAGGACGAGCACGACCCCACCCGGCCCGCGGAGTTCCAGGAACTCGGGGACGGCAAACTCAAGCTCCACGGACGTTTCCCCCTGGAGGAGCTGGCCGAGCGCTTCGGCATCGTCCTGGCTTCCGAACAGGTGGAGACCCTGGGAGGCTACCTGAGCGAACTGGCCGGACGCGTGCCCAGGCATGGCGACTCTTTCGAGGCCGCCGGATACCGGTTCACCATCACCGAGGCCAGCAAGAGACAGGTGCGATGGGTGTTAGCCGAACCACTGCCCGAGCCGAGCGAGTCCGATGAAGCGTCCATCCAGGCCTGAACCGGCCAGGGGCCTCATCCTGCTGGGCGCGGCGGCCTCCTTCCTGGGCTTCGCAAATCCTTTCGTCCGGCTGCCCCTCATGGTGCTTGTCGGGCCATGGGCCCTGGCCCTGCTTGCCGCGCAGGCCCCAAGCCCCAGAAAAGCCTTCACCTGGGGGTGGCTCCAGGGCTGGCTGGCCGCCTCGGCCAGCCTGTACTGGATCGCCCTGCCCGTGCACGACTACGGCTACCTGCCCTGGGTTCTGGCCGTGCCTTGCCCCATGCTGATGGCGGCGGTGCTGGGTCTCTACCCCGCCCTGTTCTGCCTCCTGCTCCATTTGACCCGCCAAGCCATGCGCCCTCTCCTGTGGGGCCTTTTCGCCGGACTCTCCTGGACGGCTTTGGAGGCACTCCGAGGCTGGCTGTTCTCCGGTTTTCCCTGGCTGACCATGGCGGAGGCCCTGGTACCCTGGCCCCTGGCCATCCAGAGCCTCTCCGTGATCGGGGCCTACGGGCTCTCGGGGGTGCTGGCAGCCTGCGGGACTTGGCTGGCCGGCCCCGGTTTTAAACCGCGTCTGGCGACGATCTTCGTACTTGTGGCCCTTGTCGGACACGGTCTGTGGGCCATGAGCCGGCCGATCAAGACCGACGGACGATTCAACGCGGCCATGATCCAGGGCAACGTGGACCAGTCCGCCAAATGGGACCCGGAAAGCCTGGCCGGGGTCGTCAAGGAATATATCGCCCTCAGCCGATCGGTCTTGGCTACTCGGCCGGACGTGCTCATCTGGCCCGAGACGGCCCTGACCTTCTTCGTCCAGGAACCAAGCGCCGAGACGGCCCTTGTCACCGACTTCGCAAGCGGCTTGGGCGTTCCCCTGGTGGCCGGCGCGCCCGGATTCGAGCGCCACGGCAAGGATACAACAATCTTCAACCGGGCCTATCTCATCGGCGCCCACGGCCCCGCGGCCTTCTACGACAAGGAACACCTGGTGCCCTTCGGCGAATACGCCCCCTTCGGCCAGGACATACCCATCCTCTCCGCCATGCTTGAGGGGGTGGGGGCCTTCACCCCGGGCACGCACACCGCCCCCCTGGTCAGCGGTCGCCTTGCCATGGGCGTGCTCATCTGCTATGAAGCAATCTTTCCCGAACTGGCCCAGGCCCGGGTGGAAGCCGGGGCGAACGTGCTGGTGAACATCTCCAACGACGCCTGGTTCGGCCGCTCCGCCGCACCCAGGCAGCATCTTGAACTGGCGGTGCTACGGGCTGTGGAGCAGGGCCGTTTCCTCCTGCGGGCCACCAACACTGGCATCACCGCGCTCGTCGATCCCAGGGGACGCATCACCAGCGAATCTGCACTCTTCCAGGAGGCGGCCGTAGCCGTTTCAGATGTCGGTCTCATATCTGAAAAGACGATCTACCACCGCCTCCATGGCTTGATAGAGGGCTTATCTGCCCTGGCCGCCCTGGCCTTATTGATATGGGCGGTACTCACAAACAAACGCACGCGCGGCGCATAATCATGGCACTTCTTCAGTTTCCCGATCTCAAAACGCAGGCCAAGGATCTTCAGGACCAGTTCGACTCCCTCTGGGGGCGTCTTTGACCTTGAAGGCAAGCGAGCCCGTCTCGAAGCCATTGAGGCCGAGTTATCCAAACCTGATGCCTGGCAGAATCCGGAACTCCTTACCCCCTATCTGCGTGAAAAGGCCGTCCTGACCGGCAAGGTTGACAGCTACGAAGCCTTGCGAAAGTCCCGCGAGGACATGGACGAGTGGCTGCTCATGGCTCAGGAGGACCCAGGGCAGGATGTGCTCCAGGCCCTGAATGACCAGTTGGACAACCTGGCCAAGCAGGTGGAGGCCGCCGAACTGGCAACCCTGCTTTCAGGGGCCGAGGACGCCTCAGGGGCCATCCTGGAGATCCATTCCGGCGCCGGCGGCACTGAGGCCCAGGACTGGGCCGAAATGCTCCTGCGCATGTACCGCCGCTGGTGCGAACGCCATCAGTTCGCCGTGGACGAACTGGACTTCCAGACCGGAGACGAGGCGGGGGTGAAGTCCGTGACCTTGCAGGTGAACGGAGCATACGCCTACGGCTTCCTGAAGGCCGAGAAGGGCATCCACCGCCTCATCCGCATCTCGCCCTTCGATTCCTCCGGCCGTCGCCACACCTCGTTCGCCTCCGTGGACGTTTACCCCGACGCCGGGGTCGACATCCAGATCGACATCAAAGACGAAGATGTGCGCATTGACGTTTTCCGGGCCAGCGGCCCGGGCGGCCAGCACGTGAACAAGACCAGTTCGGCCATCCGCATCACCCACATGCCCAGCGGCATCGTGGTGCAATGCCAGAACGAGAAGAGCCAGCACCGCAACAAGGAGTCCGCCTTCAAGGTGCTCAAGGCCCGGCTCTACGATTTGGAACTCCGGAAACAGCAGGCCGTGCGGCAGGCGGAATACGAGTCCAAGGAGGCCATCGGTTTCGGCAGCCAGATCCGAACCTACACCCTCCAGCCCTACCGTCTGGTCAAGGACCACCGCACTGGTAGCGAATCAGGCAACGTGGAGGCGGTGCTCGACGGTGACATCGACACTTTCATCCGGGACTACCTCCTGCACCATCATGCCGGAAAATAACCCCAAGCTCGCCCCACCCTCCCTCCAACGGCGGGAAATCCTAGAGGAGATATCCAGGCTTCGCGAGGCACTCCAGAGCAAGGCTCGCTATTCAGTCGACTCCTGTCGGGATGGGTTGATCATCGTCAGGCTCTTCGAAGGTCTTACCCTGAGCGAGTGGGAGGAGATCATGAGCGACGGCCAGTTCCTCCACTGGCTGGCCCTCCCCGCGTCCGGCGATCCCACTCCCCACTTGGCCAGGATTCAGCGCACCCTGGAGGAACTGGCTCACCAGACCCGGCACGACCCCCTCACCGGCCTGGGAAATCGGCGGGCCTTCGAGAAGCATTTGAAGATGGAGCTGGAGCGCGCTTTCAGGAGCGGGAGTACCCTGTCGCTGGCCATCCTGGACTTGGACAACTTCAAGACCATCAACGATACTCGAGGACATCCCTGCGGAGACCAGGTGCTCAAGGCCGTTTCCGGAGCTCTGCTTGGCCACAAGCGGATGTATGACTTGGCCGCGCGCATCGGCGGTGAAGAGTTCGCCCTGGTGCTGCCCGGGTCCGGCCTGGTGCAGGCTGAGAGCAGCCTGGAGAGGCTACTGGAACAGATCCGTGAACGCAACGTGGTCTGCGACGGCCAGGCCGACCCCGTGAGGGTGACCTGTTCGGCCGGGCTGGCTTGCACCAAGGGCCGGATCCAGCTTTCCGTGGAGCGCTTCATGGACCTGGCCGACAAGGCTCTCTACGAGGCCAAGGCCAGGGGCAAGGACCAGATTGCCAAGGCGCCCATTCCCGATCTTTTGGAGACACCCCAGGCAACCCTGGTTCACGCCCAGGAGAAACAATTCCTGTTCACGGGACCAGACACATGAGCCAAGAATCAGTCAATCCGAGTTCCACCCTGAGCATCTCCATCCTTTCTGGCAAGGGAGGCGTCGGCAAGACCAACCTGGCCCTCAACCTAGCCTACGCCCTGTACAAGGCCAACCAGAAGATGCTGGTCATGGACTTCGACGTAGGGCTGGCCAATGTGGACGTGCTCCTGGGCGTCTCGCCGGAAAAGAACCTTCAGGATCTGCTCAAGACCGGCGTCACGCCCTCGGACGTGGTCATCCCCGTGGAGCCCGGTGGGTTCGACTTCCTGCCCGCCGCCAGCGGCGTGCCCGAACTGCTCGAGCTCGACGAAGACGGTCGCGACCAAGTGTTCGGCAAGCTCAACACTGTGCTTGGCGAATACGACTACGTCATCTTCGACCTGGGCGCGGGCATCGGCAAGACCGTCCTCTCCCTGGCCTGCATGACACGCATGCGCCTTCTGGTGGTCACCCCCGAGCCCACTTCTCTCACGGACGGATACGCCGTCATCAAGGTTCTCAAGAACCAGCACCAGGTCAAAGACTTCCTGGTCGTGGTCAACCAAGCCGGCAACGCCAAGGAAGCCCAGACAACCTTCGACCGCCTGCACGGGGCCTGCGAGCGTTTTCTGGACCTGGATATCGGCTACCTGGGCGCGGTGCACAACGACCCCAACGTGCCCGAGGCTGTGCGCCGGCAAGTGCCACTCATCAAGTACGCCCCGCAGTGCCGGGCCTCCCAGGACATTCTAAGCTTGGCCATCAAGATCGGTCGCCATCGGGCCGAGATCCGCTCCCACCTCAAGGCCAAGTCGATTTTGAAAAAAATAACATTGGGTTAACTTGACTGTCGCTTAGGTATCCGCAATATAGAGGAAAAGCGACTATCGAGTCCGCAAACCCCTGCACCCGGATGAGTCCGGTTGCTGCATACGGAGGCTGTCATGAACAAGAGCGAACTCATCAACGCCCTGTCCGAAAGCCGGGACATCCACGTGGACGACGCCTCAGCGGTAGTCAACTCGTTCATCGACTCCATCAAGCAAGCGCTGGTCGAAGGCGACCGCGTGGAGATTCGCGGCTTCGGCAGCTTCAAGGTCAAAGGATACAAGGGTTATACCGGACGCAATCCCAAGTCCGGTGAGGTAGTCAACGTGGCCCCCAAACGCCTGCCCTTTTTCAGACCAGGCAAGGAACTCAAGGAATACCTCAACAAATAGGCAAACCGTCCGCGCACATCTCGGACGCCAAGGTCACTCCATGCGCAAACTCTCCCTTTTTCTTACGGCGCTGGCAATTCTCTTCTGCCAGGCCCCACGGGCCTGGGCCGAGGCCGAGCCCATTCTGGACATCGTTTTCAGCGGCAACACCTGGGGGTACCTGAAGCCCTGCCCCTCCTGAGGGAATCACACCATTGGTGGGCTGACCCGGCGGGCCAGCATGTTCAACACGTTGCGTTCCCAGACGGACGCACAAGGAAAGACTATTTTTATCGCGGGGCCCTACGAATTCATTTCCGACGACGGTCAGGACCACGCTGAGGAAGAATCGTACGCCCCCCTGGTCAAGGCGTATGAGAAGCTGAACTACGACACCGGCGCCCTCTCGCCGGCCGAGGCAGCTAAATTTGCCAGCCTCGGTTTGGCGCCTCCTAAGGGCTGGGTGGTCCTGGACGCCAAGGAGCCCAAGACGGTCATCCTGAACACCGCGCAGGGCAAAGTCGGGGTCATCTTCTTCCCGGAGACCAAGGCGTCGGCCAAGGGCGACGAACACGCCGCTCCAGGCTCCGATCTCATCCTGGCCATCGAGCGCAAGATCAAGGAACTGCGTCCCCAGGTGAATCTGGTGGTCGGAGTGAGCCCCTGGGGAGTTCAGGACGAGTCCGACTATCTGGAGAAGACCAAACCGGGTCTGAACATGCTGCTTGGCAGCGGCCCCGGCATCGGATTCATGGCCAAGCCCGCCGCGGACGGCAAGGTACTCTGGATGCATTCATATTCCAAAGGGAAAGCCCTTTACACCGTTGACCTGCTTGCCTGGCCTGGTGCAAAAGACTCCACCTGGGAAGCCGGCAAGAACTACACCACAAAAGCGGTGATTCTCGACCAGGACGTCAGTCCCGACCCCGGCATGGAGCAGTTGCTCCAGGGAGTGCCGGACCCGGGCGACAAGCACGCGAAATAAGTCCCAAGACCACGCGCGTCGCGCCGAACAGAATCTTTTGGAGGCAGTATGCAGTTTTCCGGAGCTTTCACCGCTCTCGTCACCCCGTTTCGGAACGGCGTGGTCGACGAAGAGGCCTACCGCGCGCATATTGAGTGGCAGATCGAACAGGGCATTGACGGCCTTGTCCCCTGCGGCACCACCGGCGAGTCCGCTACCCTTTCCCATGCGGAGCACGTCCAGGTCATCAAGATCTGCGTGGAACAGGTGAAAGGCCGCGTGCCCGTCTTGGCTGGCGCGGGCTCCAACAACACCACCGAAGCTATCGAACTCGTCCGTTACGCCAAGCAGGCCAAGGCAGACGGCGCACTGCTCATCACCCCCTACTACAACAAGCCGACCCAGGCGGGGCTCGTCGCGCATTTCGCGGCCATCGCCCGGGAAGTGCCCATGCCCTTCATTGTCTACAACGTGCCCGGCCGCACCTCCGTGAATCTGCTGCCCCAGACCGTGGCCGCCATGCGCAAGATGATACCCGAAGTGGTCGGCATCAAGGAAGCCACAGGCAATCTTTGCCAGATATCCGAGGTCATCGAGTACTGCGGAAAAGATTTCATCGTCCTGTCCGGCGACGACTTCACCGTGCTGGCAACCCTGGCCATCGGCGGCCATGGGGTCATCTCGGTCAGCTCCAATGTGGTCCCGGCCATGATGCGCAAGCTCTGCAAGGCCTGGCGCATGGGTGACCTGGAGAAGGCCAAGAGGCTGCATTACAAGCTCGCGCCCATCAACCGGGCCATGTTCCTGGAGACGAACCCCATTCCGGCCAAGACCGCCCTTGGGCTCATGGGCCGAATCACTCCGGAGCTTCGCCTGCCCATGGTGGGTATGAGCAAGGAGAACGAGGCCAGGCTGGTTGAAATTTTGAAGAAATCCAGCATTCTTAGCTTAGGCTAGGCAACGAACGCACCGTGGGCGCACGGGGACAACCCGCGCGCCCTTTTTTATCTCCTCGCGTTATCCATGACATTCTTCAGCACTTTTTTTCAAGTTCCCGGCATTCCGGGATGATAAACCGTGTGGGGTCTCCTTTGCGCCCCTCAACGGTCTTGCCCGGCAGTTCTCATTTTGGGTTGCATGCCGCGTGGCAGTTCCGTATATTTCGTCCCGGTCGGCAGTTCACCCAGGCATCGCCGCCCCGTGAGGGGAGCTAAACCTGCCGAATTCTTCATTCCATCGACACCTTATCCCGTGCCGAGTCGGAAGACGGCGATCACCGGCAATCCTTCTTCAGGATAGGCGCGTCCGAGAGGATAAGCGATGTCCAGAACGCCCCTGCCTCTGTACGTGGGTGATATCTCCGCCATGGCGCGTTCCCTGCGCGCCCAGCTCACCACGTGCGACAACCTGCCCGGCCATGTAGAAATTTTGAACATGCTCGCCCGGTCGACCGGCTACCGGAATTTCCAACACTTCCGTTCGCAGTTTACCGCCAAGGTCGGTCTCGACCGAACGCGCCCAGTCCCTGCGCCCGTGGACTACGTTCAGGTTCGGCGGGTGATCCGGTATTTCGACGAGAGCGGACGTTTGATACACTGGCCGGGCAAATTCAGCCACAGGGAACCCTGCCTGTGGGTCCTCTGGTCGAGGCTCCCGGCGCGCCAGCGATTGACCGAACCGGAGGTCAACCAACTGCTCCAATCAAGCCATCTCTTTGGTGACCCCGCCCTGTTGCGCCGGTCGCTCCATGACTATGGCCTGGTGACACGAACCCCGGACTGTCGAGAATATCGACGGGTGGAACGCCAGCCTTCCCCCGAAGCCCTGGCCCTGATTCGCAGCCTGGGTGAACGCCTGGCGGCCTGATCTCCAATCGGCCGAAAGATCAAAGACCTCCTCCGCGACAAATGAAAAAGCCCGGAACGGTTTCCCGCTCCGGGCTTGATTCATCTCTTTGAATCCGGTGCGACTAGGCGCTGAAGATCTTCTCGAACTTGGGAACCACGTCTTTCTTGCGGCTCATGACCCCGGGCAGCCACACGGAGGTGCCGGCGGGCTTCACGCCGAAGGCCTTCTCCACCACAGAGGTGTCGTCGGAGACGATCAGCATCTCGGTGCCTTCCTTCATGATGTCGGTGAGCAACAGGAACACCGAATGCAGGCCCTTCTCGGACTTCACCTTGGCGATGTCGGCCTGCAGGTCAGCCTTGTACTTGTCCAGGATGGACAGATCGACGACTTCAAGCTGGCCGATGCCCACGGCGGTGCCGGACATGTTGAAGTCCTTGTAGTCGCGGAACACCAGGTCACGGATGGGGGTGCCGTCCACAGCGGACTTAACCTTGAACATCTCCATGCCCAGGGTCATCATGTCGGACACTCCGGCGATCTTGGCCAGCTTGTCGCAGGCCTTCTTGTCGGCGTCGGTGCAGGTGGGGGACTTGTACATGACGGTGTCAGACAGGATGGCGCACAGCATGGCCCCGGCAATGGCCTTGGGAATCTCGATGCCGTAGAAGTCGTACATGTTGGCAATGACGGTGCAGGTGCAACCCACGGGCCAGACCCACATCTCCAGGGGGTTGGAGGTGGTCACGTCGCCCAGCTTGTGGTGGTCGACCACGCCCAGGAGTTCGCCCTTGGAGAGGTTGTCCAGGCTCTGGGCCAGATCGGAATGGTCTACCAGGATGATCGTCTTGCCGGTGGCGTCGGTAATGATCTCGGGGGCCTTCAGGCCGAACTTGGCGAGCACGAAGTCGGTCTCAGGGTTGGTCTTGCCGGAAGCGGCGGCAACGGCCGGAATGCCGCGCTTGGTCATCAGATCGGCCACGGCGATGGCCGAGGTGATGGAGTCGGTGTCCGGGTTTTTGTGTCCAACGACATACGCTGACATGTTCATATTCCTCCTGAGGTGAAGTGCGGATGAGATTGTGTGAATTATCACAAATATCCGAGATTGCCAAGAGTCATCGTGCAGGATCAGGCGGAAGGCTTACGCCAACGACCGGCTGAGCACGGCCAGAAGCACTCCGACAAGCAAAACGGCGTAGGCCGGCCGGTGCCGAAGCGACAAAAGCGCCCCGATGCTGGCCACGACCCAAAGGTGCGGCCATTTGAGCGGGATGGCCTCGAGCAACGATTCGAACCTGGGCAGAAGCAGGCTAGTGATCACCATCAGGATGGCCAGAGCTGCGGCGAAGGCCACGGCGTTTCCGGGAATCATGAACAGGACCGAACGGCGCGTGAGGCTGGCTGGCCCTAGCGAACCGTTCGGCGTCTTGGCCCAGCGCACAAGACGGTTGTAGGAGTCGTTCTCGAACTGGCGGTGGTAGCGCTCAAGCTGAGCGAAAATCCTGCCCAGGGGCAGCGAGACCAGCATGACCACAGCGGCCAAAGCGGGCTTGGTGGCCGAGAAGTGCTGCATAGTGGCAAGGCTGGCCAAGGTCGGGGCCAGCGAATGGGGCGGAATGATGGTCCCGGCCGGGAAGATGTCGAGCCAGAGCAACTCGAAGAACAGGCTGACGCCGAGGCTTGCAGCCCAGTCGCCGGTCAAGAGCCCCCAGACGAAGCCCAGGGTCAGGGGCCTGTCCAGCAAGGGAAGGTAGATCAGAAAACGGAAACTGGAAAAGAGCGCAAAAAAAAAGCGTTGGCGAGGATGAAGAGTATGGCTGTTGCTTGAAGTTCCATCGTTTTTTCCCGGCTTCAAACTACTGAGAAATTATGATGCCTGAAAGCCGAAAAAAAGAAAAGGCCGCAAGGTGTCCTGCCACCGGTCAGTCGGGAATGTGAATGCCCCATCCCGCGCCAGCTGAAAGGAATCCCCAAGACAATCTCGTACAAGCTCAGTACGCGACGCCCTGCACCCTCAGGACAATTCCAACGGATCGCTCGGGATGCAGCGATAGTCCAGAAGGACGCCCCTGGCCTCGAGGAAGTCCAGGCAATTTTCATCCTCCTTGCTCAAAGCGATGTGCTGGCAGACCTGCTTCTTGCCGGGTCCGTAGTGCAGATTGCCCAGATTCAGGCGGGTGAAATCCAGCCCGGACTCAAAGGCCAGCCGCGCGTCCAGACAAGAGGAGAAGAGCACCAGGGCGTTCTTGCCTTTGAATTTTTTCGCGGACAGAAATTCCTGGATCATGGCCACGTCCACGAAGAATATCTCCACCCCGAGGGGAATGGCGATGGACATGATCTGCTGGCGAAGCTCGTCCGCAGCCAGTTCGTCGTTGGCCACGACGATGGCCTTGGCGTCCGTAAAGGGCAGCCAGGACTCGATGATCTGGCCGTGCACCAGCCTGTTGTCGATACGAACCCAAAACACGCCCTACTCCCCAGCCACCTTTTTGCGCAGAATTTCCCCGGCCACCACGATGCCTTGGACGCCGGCGTTTTTGGCGTCGGCGGCCAAAAGTTCCAGGGCCTTGGAACGGGTCGAAAGGATCTTGATGAGCATGGGCAGATTCACCCCAGTGACCACCTCAATGTGGTGCTGTGCGAACAGCGACAGCGAAAGGTTGGTGGGCGTCCCCCCGAACATGTCGGTCAGAATGATCACCCCGCCGCCCTTCTCCACATCATTGATGGCCTCGGCCAACTGGGCGACCGTCACGGCGGTGTCCACGCCCACGTTGACGCTGATGGTGCTCGTGTTCTCCTGAGGGCCAATGATCATTTCGGCGGCCTTGAGCAGGCGTTCACCGTAGTCGGTGTGGGTCACGATGACCACACCGATAGGCGCGGGGCTGGGGGCAGTGTCGTTCATCGTTGGAATATCAGCCTTTTTCAATGTGCCTGTGTTCAAGTGAAACCGTGTACCCCGCCTTGCGCAAGCTGTCAAAGACAGCTTCCGCCGTGGCCACGGAGCGGTGCCGACCACCGGTGCAGCCCAGCGAGATGGTAAGTCGGTAGCGGCCTTCCCGGGCGTACAGGGGAATCAGGTCCTTGAGGAAGGCCTCCAGCTTGGGCAGGAAAGCCAGGCCCTCTTCGGAACCGAGCACATAGTCCACGATGGGCTTGTCCTGACCGGAGAGTGGCTTGAGCAGGGGATCGAAATAGGGATTCGGCAGGAAGCGCAGATCGAAGAGCAGATCGGATTCAGTGGGGATACCGTACTTGAAGCCGAAGCTCATGATGTGCACTTTCATGGACGGGCCCTGGCCCTCCATGAACTTCCACTTTTCCTGCAATTGGCGGCGCAGGTCGTGGACCGAGAAGTCCGTGGTGTCCATGACTAGGCCCGCCGCGTCGCGCAGAGGGGCCATGCGGCGGCGTTCCTCCTCCACGGCCTCGCCCAGCCCGTAGCCTTCCGCCTCCAGAGGATGCGGGCGGCGGGTGGTGGCGTAACGGCGCATGATCTCCGCGGTGGAGGCCTCGGTGAAGATGATCTGGGGAGGATTGCCGGAATTCCTGAGCTCCTCCAGGGCCGCTTCCCAGCCTGCTTCAAAATCGGCCTGGCGCATGTCCATGCCAAGGACCAGGCCCCGGTAGCGGTTGCCGCCGTGGCCCTCGAAAAGGCTGACCAGCTTGGGCATGAGGCTGACGGGCAGTCCGTCCACGCAGAAATGCCCCAGATCCTCGAAGACGTCGAGGGCCGTGGATTTCCCTGAACCCGAGAGCCCGGTGACGACCACGATGGGCAAAGCTGGGGGCGTGTGCGGCATGGGCGCGGCTCCTTGGGAATGAATCATCCCCGCCGGGCGTTCGGGCTCGGCGGGGATGAGCGATAACAAATCTCGGCTCGAATTGCACGACGGACCTCGCCGATTTCGGGAATATCCGCCGTGAGCTTCCGCGGCTCGAGACCTCAGGCGTGCCGGCTCAACACGTCCCAGAGGCTGTCCCGATCGCCAGCTTCCAGGAACGCCCCTCTGAACCCTTCATCCGAGAGCAGGCGTGAAATCTGGGCCAGTATGCGCAGGTGCATACCCGCCACGTGCTCCGGGGCCAGCACCAGGAAAAAGATGCGGCAGGGCTTGTGGTCCAGGGCTTCGAAATCGACCCCCTTCCGGCTGCGGCCAGCCACGATGACGATATCCTTGAGGGTGTCCATCTTGCCGTGTGGAATGGCCACTGCGTCGCCGATGCCCGTGCTGCCCAGGTTCTCGCGATCCAGAAGCACCCGCAGGGCTTTCTCGGGATTCACGTCCGGATAGACACCGGCCACCGGAGCCACCAGTTCGGCCAGTACCCCGGACTTGTCCAAGGCCTTGAGGTCGCCCAAGATGAATTCCTTGCGCAGGTACTCCCCCAGACGCATCAGAGGGATACTCCAGGGTCGATCAGGCCGTAGTCGTGATTCTTGCGCTTGTAGATCACGTTGATGCGGTCGGTCTCGGAGTTGAGGAACACCAGGAATTCATATTCCAACGCGTCCAGCTGTTCGGCGGCCTCTTCCACGCCCATGGGTTTCGGATTGTACTTGTCGGATTCCTCAATGGAGTGGACCTTGCCCGCCTCGGTGAAGCTGACCACGCCCATGGTGACTTCGCCGGAAGTCTTGCGGCGGTCCTTCATCTTCTCACGCATCTTGCGCAGCTGTGCTTCAAGTTTGTCCGTGATCATGTCGATGGTGGAGTACATGTCGTCGGAGCGCTCGTGGGCGGAGATGTGCATGGCGTCGGCGTCGATGATCACGTCCGCGATCTGGCGGGTTTTCTCCACCAGGAGTGTGACCACCACTTCGGCGTTTCCGGAGTTCTCCATGTATTTCGAAAGCTTGTCGAAACGCTTGCTGGCGTAGTCGCGCAGGCCGGTGGAAGGCTCGAAATTCTTGAAATAAAAAGCGATGTTCATATCTTCCTCCGAGGTGTGGCCGCTGGATGCGAGCGGCGTGATTACAGGACTGCCTTCCGCTTGGACGAGGAGTCGATGCCCATGGCCATGCGGTACTTGGCCACGGTTCGGCGGGCGATGTTGACCTGAAGCTTCTGCTTGAGGATGTCCGCGATCTGCTCGTCGCTGACGGGCTTCTTGGGATCCTCCTCGGAGAAGAGCTTCTTGATGAGCGCCTTCACCGACTCAGAACCCACAGAAGTGCCGTCGTCCAACTCCAGAGAGGAGTTGAAAAAGAATTTCAGTTCGTAGATACCGTGGGGGGTGGCAACATATTTGCTCGTGGTGATGCGGCTTACCGTTGATTCATGCATGCCGATATCGTCGGCCACATCCTTCAAAATCAGGGGTTTGAATCTACTTACCCCGTGTTCGAAGAATTCGCGCTGGAACTTCACGATGGATTCCAGGACCTTGAAGAGCGTACGTTGGCGCTGATACAGGCTTTTCATCAACCACTGGGCCGAACGCATCTTGTCCTGGAGGTATTCCTTCTCCTTGCCGGCCCGGCACATATCCTCCATGTAGTAGGGGGAGAGCTGCAGCTTGGGCAGACCTTCCTCATTGAGCACGATGACGAAGTCGTCACCGTACTTGTACACGAAAGCGTCGGGGCTGACATACATCGGTTCCGAGGAGCTGAAATGGGAACCGGGCAGAGGGTCCAGACTCTGGATGATATCAAGGTAGGCCTTGATTTCCTCGAAGGTGATCTTGAACTTCTTGGCCAGCAGCTTGTAGTGCTTCTTCTCCAGGTCCTCCAAATGCTCGCTCACGATCTCCAGGAGCACCGGGTCGGTTTGGCCGTAGACCTCCAACTGCACCAGCAGGCATTCCCGGGGCGTTCGCGCGGCCACGCCCACTGGGTCGAAGCGTTGCAGGTCGTGCAGAACCTTCTCCACCAGGGCCGAATCGGCACCGGTCTCCTGAGCGATTTCCTCAACCGAAGACTGGAGATAGCCCATGGCGTCCAGATTGCCCACGATGTCATCGGCGATGGCCCGTTCCAGGGTGTTGAAGGGCGACAAGTTGATCTGCCAGGAGAGGTGGCCCTCCAGGGAGGTCTTGGAGGTCAGCCTGGCCTCGAAGGACATGCCCTCTTCCGAGGCCTCATACTCGCGCCCCGTGGCCTGGCGGGTAGTGGAGGCGAAATCGCCGAGATAATCGTCCCACTCGGCGGTCTTCATAAGCTCGCGCTGCATGGCCCCCTCTTCCTGAGTAGCGTCGGGGGCGTGCGAGTCCTCGGCCATGGTGGGAGCGGAACGCTCTTCCTCCACCAGGACTTCCTCCAGCAGCGGGTTCTCCATGAGCTCCTGCTGCACGCTCTCCACCAGCTCAAGCCTGGAGAGCTGCAACAGTTTGATGGCTTGCTGCAGCTGGGGGGTCATCACCAGCTGCTGCGAGAGCTTGAGTTGCTGTCTGAGCTCCAGAGCCATCGTGTACGTGTGTCCTCGTGGATGAATTCAGGCGACTAGCAAGAAAAATGCCGGAACCGCCCGTTTAGCCAGTGCGGTTATGCACCAAAAGGGCGGGCGTGGCAAGACTTGACGGGACTTTCACATAGCTGGGCTTTAACCAAGCTTTCCGGGCGCTCTGCTAGAATTTCTCCGCGTTTTTGCGGTGCTCGGCCCAATTGGCGCCATACAACCTGGCCAGGTCCGGGGAGCGGATCACCAGCAGGTTTTCCGCGTTGTGCTCCTCGGCAGCTTTGGAGAAGTTGAAACTGCCGGTGATGACTACGGCGTTGTCGATGACCATGACTTTGTTGTGCTGCAGGCCGTCCCCCGCGTCAATGAACACTTGCGCCCTCGCACTCTTCAAATACGTAGCCTCGGTGTACCTGTCGGCGGTATTCTGCTCGCGGTCCAGGACCACGGCCACCTGGACGCCGCGCTTGTGAGCCGCCACCAAGGCCTTGCCGATGGCGGCGTTGGTGAAGCTGTAGGCAAACACGAGAACGGACGACCTGGCCTTGCCGATCTCGCGCACCACGGCGCCCTCGGCCCCGCCATCGGGGCTGAAATAGACCTCAACCGGGGTGTTGTTGAGGGTCAGCGACTCGGCTGAGGCCTGGCCGCCGCCAACCAGGATCGCAGCCAGGATCGCGGCCAAAGTGAAGGTTGAGAGCAAACGGCGCACGCTTGGAACTTCACTTCGGCAAGATGTTTTCGGATGCAGCCTAGACACGGGCGAAGCGGATAGACTTGGGAGCGGTGACGAGAGAGGGAACTCAAGCGAGGGGAGCATGCGTGGCCCCGCCGTTCAATCGAGCCACTGATGCCAGAGGGGGGTCAGTTTCCCCTTGGCCATCAGCAGGAACCGGACCGCCTCCCGGACCGCCCCGCTCCCGCCTGGACGACGCGAGATCCAGGCGGCCAGGCGCAGGATTTCCGGCTGGGCGTCGCTGGGAGCCATGGGCAGTCCGGCCCGGGCCATGACCGCTGCGTCCAGCCAGTCGTCGCCCATGTATGCGATCTGGCCGAACGACAGGCCCTTGCCGGCCATGATCTTCTCGACCACCGGCAACTTCCGCAGATGCCCACCGTGGAATTCGCGCACGCCGAGTTCCCTCAGACGGTGCGCGGCCTGCGCGTTGTCCAGGCCGGAGACAACGGCTACCTCGACCCCGGACTGCATGAGAAGCTTGAGCCCCATGCCGTCCTGGATGCCGAAACGCTTGAAGTCCGGGGCGTGGCCGTCGCCATGGCCGCCGCGCCACACGCCATTGTCCGTGAGCACACCGTCCACGTCCAGAACCAAAAGAAGCACCGGCTTGGCACGGGCCAGAGCCCGGCGAGTCACGCCGGGCCTGACGTAACGTCTCATTTGGCCCCGCGCGAGGTCTTGGCTGCCCGGATGAATTCCCGGAACAGCGGGTGCGGGCGCATGGGGTTGGAGTTGAACTCGGGGTGGAACTGACAGCCCAGGAACCAGGGATGGTTCGGCAATTCGACGACTTCCACCAGGGATTCGTCCGGCGACAGCCCGGAGAAAACCATGCCCTTCTCTTCCATGAGAGCGAAGTAAGCCTTGTTGAACTCGTAGCGGTGGCGGTGGCGCTCTTCGATCTGGGGTTTGGTGTAGGCCGCCATGGCCCGGGTAGCCGGCTTGACCACGCAGGGATACGCCCCCAGGCGCATGGTACCGCCCATCTCGGACTCCATGTTGCGTTTCTCGATCTTCTTGGTGCGGAAGTCGAACCATTCCCGCATAAGATAAATGACGGGGTCTGGGCTCAGGCGGTTGAATTCCTCGGAGTTGGCCTCGGGTAGATCGAGGACACTGCGGGCAAATTCGATGCAGGCCAGCTGCATGCCCAGGCAGATGCCGAAAAAGGGTACCTTGTTCTCGCGAGCGTAGCGGATGGCCGCGATCTTACCCTCCACACCGCGCGAGCCGAATCCGCCGGGGACCAGCACGGCGTCCAAGCCGCCCAAACGCTCGGCCACGTTCTCCGGAGTTACTTCCTCGGAATTGACATACACCAGGTTCACGCTGACGTCGTTGGCCACGCCGCCGTGGACCAGGGCCTCGTGGAGGCTCTTGTAGGCTTCCTTGAGGTCCACGTATTTGCCCACGATGGCGATGGACACTTCCCCGGCAGGATTGACCAGCTTGTGGGTCAGGTCCTGCCAGGCGTCCAGTTCGGCGTTCTTGGCCGGAAGGCGCAGCAGGATGGCGATCTTCTGGTCCACGCCTTCGGCATAAAGCTTGAGGGGCACCTCGTAGATGTTTTTCACGTCCACAGCGGTGAACACGGCGTCCAGATCCACGTCGCAGAAAAGGGCGATCTTGGACTTGAGGGACTGGTCCAGGTCGATCTCGGATCGGCAGATGATGATATCGGGCTGAATGCCGATGGAGCGCAACTCTTTGACGCTGTGCTGGGTGGGTTTTGTTTTGAGCTCTCCGGCAACTCGAAGGTACGGAATGAGCGTCAGGTGAATGTACAGGACGTTCTCCTTGCCCAGGTCAGAGCGCAGTTGGCGGATGGCTTCCAGGAAGGGCTGGCCCTCGATGTCACCCACGGTGCCGCCGATCTCGATGATGGCCACGTCCTCATCCTTGGCCACGCCCAGGATGCAGCGCTTGATCTCATCGGTGATGTGGGGGATCACCTGCACGGTGCCGCCAAGATAGTCGCCCCGGCGTTCCTTCTGGATGACGGTGTTGTAGATTCGCCCTGAGGTGAAGTTGTTGTTCTGGGACAAGGCCACGCCCAGGTAGCGCTCGTAATGGCCCAGATCCAGATCTGTCTCGGCCCCGTCGTTGGTGACATAGACCTCGCCGTGCTGGAAGGGGTTCATGGTGCCGGGGTCCACATTGATGTACGGGTCCAGCTTCTGAATGGTCACCTTGAGCCCGCGCGCTTGGAGCAAAGCCCCGATAGAGGCGGCGGCCAAACCTTTGCCGAGGGAGGACAACACGCCTCCGGTCACGAAAATGAATTTGGTCTTCATGAATCCTAGGCCTCCTTGGGCCGTAGAAAGTGGAAAACCCCCGCCCGACTGCTCGTCCAGCCGCCCGGTTGACGCTTGGCGCGGGGGCACGTAATGTCTGGAGATACGTCTAAGCGACTGGACCGAATATTTCAAGAAACCCCTGGAGCGTCGTTCATGGCCCAAGTCAGCACACTGGTCGTTACCGGTTACGGCACCAACTGCGAGGCGGAGTCCGCCCATGCCGCCAATCTGGCCGGTTCCGACAAGACCGAAATCGTCTACTTTTCCGACATAACCGCCGGACGGGTCCGCCTGCCCGGTCATAATTTTCTTATTTTCCCCGGAGGATTTCTCGACGGTGACGACCTTGGAGCCGGCCAGGCCGGGGCCATCCGCTGGAAGTACGCCAAATCTGCCTCGGGCGAACCCCTGCTCGACCAGCTCAAAACATTCTTCGAGGATGGCGGCTTGATCCTGGGCATCTGCAACGGATTCCAGCTGCTGGTGAAACTTGGCCTTCTGCCAGCCCTGGACCAGAACTACTTCGAACGCCAAGTAACGCTTTCCAACAACGAATCCGGCCGCTTCGAGGACCGCTGGGTCATGGTTCGGGTGAACCAAGCCAGCCCCTGCGTCTTCACCCGGGGCATCGACCGGCTGGACCTGCCCGTGCGCCACGGCGAGGGCATGATCATTCCCCAGGACAACGCCACCTTGTCGCGCCTGGTCACTGAAAACCTCATCGCGCTGCAGTACGCCAATCCGGCCACCGGACAGCCCACCATGGATTACCCTGCCAACCCCAACGGTTCGCCCATGGCCATCGCCGGACTCACAGACCCATCAGGTCGCATCCTGGGACTCATGCCTCACCCTGAAGCCTTCAACGCCCCAACCAACCATCCCGGCTGGACCAGGGGCGAAAACCCGAGGCTGGGGGTATCCATCCTGGAGAACGGGGTTCGTTTCCTCAAGGAAAACACGTAATCATCCCCTCTTCCGTTCTCACCCAACCGCCCCCGGGCTGGAAATCCTGGCGGCTGGTCATGACTCGGGCGCTCAGGCAGGCTTGGCTTTCGGGCAAGCGTGGCGAGGCCCCTGTCGGCGCTGTGGTGATCGAGGCCGCCACAGGGCGGGTGCTCGGCGAGGCGGGCAACGGGCCCATCGGATTGAGCGATCCCACGGCCCACGCCGAGATCCTGGCCCTGCGCCGCGCTGGAGAGAACCTGGAGAACTACCGGCTGACCGGCACCATCCTGGCCGTGACCCTGGAGCCGTGCCTGATGTGCCTGGGGGCCATGGTGCACGCCCGCATCGCCGGGCTGGTGTTCGGCGCGCGCGACCCCAAGGCTGGGGCGGTGGTCTCCAACCTTGACGGCCTGACCCTGCCTTTTTTGAATCACCGCTTCCCGGTGATCGAGGGAATCCTGGCCGGGGAGTGCGGGGCTACCTTGTCCAGGTTCTTCGCCGGACGACGCAAGGAGAAGGCATTCAGGATGCCATGATCTCCCGGCGCTCAACTCGAACCTCCTCCAGTCTTCGGCTTCTCCGGTAAAAGCCGTGAAGCCGATCAGGATCCCAAAAGGGCTTGTCCCTTTGGCCGATGGAGACTTTCTCCCGCAAAATCTCCCCCTGCTCTTCTACGGCTTGGCCGTGGTCAGACTGATGACCTCTTCGAATTCCTGTATCGGCAGCGCGCCCTGGATGGACAGACCGTTGACCACGTACGAGGGGGTGCCCTGGAAGCCGAACTCATGGGCCTCCTTATCGTCGGCGTTCAGGCGGTCCATCAGCTCCTTGCTCTTGATGTCGGCGGCAAGGCGGGTCATGTCGGCTCCGGCCTGGCGGGCCAGCTTCTTGAGGGCGTCTTCCTTGTTCTTGAAGATTTCTTCCTGCGAAGCAAAGACCAAATCGTGGAATTTCTTGGCCTTCTCCCGGTCCTGACGCAGGATGGCCTCGTAGTACAAGGCTGCCTGAGTGGAGGACTCATGGCCGGGCATATGCTTGAACACCACCCGGACGCTGTCCGGATGCGCCGCGACGAGTTGGTCGATGGTCTTGGCCCCCCGGGCGCAGAATGAACACAGAAAATCCGAATATTCCACCACGGTAATGGGTGCGTCCGGCCTGCCGACGACCACCCGCGACGCATCCACGACCGGGGTCAGAGGTTTGGCCAATTCCGCCTGGCGGCGCTTAGTTTTTTCCTCGTCGCGCTTGGCCTTGACGCCAGAGTCCACGATGTCCAGGAGTTCGACATTGTGCTGACGCAGGAAATCCAGAATGATGTCCGGGTTCTCCTGAAGGGCTTTCCGCAGGTCTTCCTTGGTGACCGCGGCAAAGGCGGGGCCGAAGACGACGGCGGCGAGGATGACGGCGACAGCAACGCTCACGCCCAATTTACGCATATATTGTCCTTATTTTTTTCGGCGCATTACTCATGTGCAATATACCTTTCATTCGCAAGGCCTTCCTCTGCCCCATGACATAACCTGTGAAAGTGAAACCCACAAAGCGGAAAGAGAGTCGCAGGGCTACGCCCATCGGCCAGCGGAGGTGTACTCCTCGCTCTTCTCTCACAGCGCTTTACTGAGGCAGTTTCGCAGCCTCGCGCCCGAGTTGGGCCATGCGACGCACACGGGCGGCGCTCTTCCCCACCGAGCCCCGGGACTGTCTCTCTCCTATGTTGAGCTGGATGGTCTCCAGGGCGGTGGCCGCCTCGTCCAGGTGTTCCCAGAGGCGCTGGGCCTCTCCCGAGGCTTCCGGACGCTGGTATCGGCTCACGCTGTCAATGAGCCCGGCGCATGCCGTCAGGGACTTATCCACGGCCCGGACATAGGCGTCCGCCAGAAATCCCTTCTCCTGGACGGTAAGCCCGGAAGCGGAGGCGGCCCATGAGGACGTTTCTGCGGCCTGGCGCTTGAGACCGTCGCGTTCGCGCGCGAGGGCCTGGGCGTAGGTCTTGCGCAGATAGGCGCCGGCGTCGCCTGCCGTAGCGGCCGAGGACGGGGTGAAGCGGGCCTTGTCCCCAAGATTAAGTCCGGCGAATATGGCGTTAAAATCCTTCATGTATCTGGGCACGGTCCCGGCCTCAGCCACTCCGATCATCTCCACCCGGCCGAAACCAGTCAGCACCACGGCGGAGTAGTATTCAAGGTCCTGGCCATCCCGGGGGACCAGCCAGTAGGTGAGCACCTTGGAGGTGTCGTCCAGCAAAGCCTGCTGGAGGCGATATTTTTGTGGGCTCACGCTCCAGAGTTCGGAGAAATCTAGATTCTTATCTTTGGACATGAAGTCCAAGACGCCCTGTGGAGTGGGGTCGAGGACCTCGCGCACGATGAGGGTCGGATAGCCCTTTCCGGTCGCTACGGCGTCCTTGTGGGCCAGCACGCTGAGCCGTCCGCCCTCGCCTCCGGCCCTCTGCTGCACGGACCAGCCGGCGGGGAGTTTCAGGGAAAAAGATCCGTCCGGCGCGGCCAGTGTGCCCCCGGAGTCGTCCCCCGAAGTCGACGTGCCCGCGCAGGCAGCTAGGATCAGGCAAAGAAAGGCGGTCAGGAGTTTGCGCATGATGGTGGTCCCCTCGGGATAGGGGAAATGCGCTTCCTGAAATGCTTTTGTCAAGCAGAGCCCTCGTGTGTTAAGGTTTGAGCATGGACTTGGCCCTGCTCGAACAGATCGACCCCTGGCGCTGGCTCATGCCTGCGTACGGGAAAATGCGCGTACCGGCGGTGGTGGTGGGCTCCAAGGAGCTGGTGCGGGGGATGGATGTAACGGCTGCACGCCAGATCGCCAACGTGGCCTGCCTGCCGGGCGTGACCTTGGCGACCTATGTTATGCCGGACGCACACCTGGGCTATGGTTTTCCCATCGGCGGTGTAGCCGCCTTCGATCCCGAGGAAGGCGGAGTCGTCTCCGCGGGAGGGGTGGGCTACGACATCGCGTGCGGGGTGCGCACCTTGACCACGGGAATCGACGCCCGGGACCTTCGCCCGGAGCTTACACGCCTGGCCGACCTGCTCTTCACCACCATCCCGGCCGGAGTGGGTGAGACGGGGTTGGTGGTGCTCAAGGGAAAGGACATGGACGCCATGCTCACGGGCGGAGCAGCCTGGGCAGTGAAGCGCGGTTTCGGGGAGAAGGCCGACCTGGAGCGCATCGAGGACGGTGGCCAGACCGCCGGTGCCGACCCGTCGCTGGTGTCGGACCAGGCAAAAGAGCGCCAGCGGGCCGAAACCGGCACCTTGGGTTCGGGCAACCACTACCTGGAAATTCAGCGTGTGGAGGCCATTTACGACCCAAAAGCCGCCAAGGCCTACGGGCTCGCGGAGGGCGAGGTGGTGGTGAGCATCCACTGCGGCTCGCGGGGCTTGGGCCACCAGGTGGCCTCGGACTACCTCAACCGGATGCGCAAAGCGGCCCCCCGGCACGGCATCGACCTGCCCGACCCGGAGCTGGCCTGCGCCCCCATCACCTCGGGATTGGCCCAGGAATACCTTGCGGCCATGCGCGCGGCCAGCAACTGCGCCATGGCCAACCGGCAAGTACTTACCCATCTGACGCGCCTGGCCTTCGCCGAAATCTTCCCCAAAGCTTGGCCGAGACTGCTCTACGACGTCTCCCATAATACGTGCAAGGAAGAGATCCACCTGGTAGACGGCAGGCAACGCCTGCTCTTCGTGCACCGCAAGGGGGCCACCCGAGCTTGGGGGCCGAGCCATCCGGAGTTGCCCCACTGGTTGCAGGGAGTGGGCCAGCCCATGCCTGTGGGCGGCAGCATGGGCACGGCCTCCTACATTCTGGCCGGGACCGATCTCTCGCTTACGCGCTCGCTTAGCTCGGCCTGCCACGGCGCGGGCCGGAGCATGTCCCGTTCCCAGGCCTCCAGACGCTGGAAAGGCCGCGAGGTGATCGAATCCTTGGCCAGAGAGGGGATCGTCGTCCGGGCGCACGGATACAAGGGGGTGAGCGAGGAAGCCCCTGGAGCATACAAGGACATCGACGAGGTGGTGGAGTCCGCCGTGGGCGCCGGCCTGGCGCTCAAGGTGGCCAGATTGCGTCCTCTAGCCTGTGTGAAGGGTTGAGTTTGCAAAAGCGCCCAAAGCTGGTATCGAATCTTGAATCCATGTTTCATCCACATAACGCCAAACCACAGCTCCGGCTGCTGATCATCGACCCGTCGCAGGAGTTTACCCTGTCACTGGCCAACCGGCTTCAGGGGCTTTCGAACATCCAGGCCGTCTGGAGCGTCGCCCCCACCGTTGTCGAGGCCTGGGAGGCCCTGTCCCTTTCGAGCTTCGATGCCGTCCTGGCCGGCCTCCCCCTGCCGGCCCCGCTGGTGACCAACCCGGGCGAGCTGGCCGCAGCTTTTTCCCTCCTGCCTGTTGTGGGATTCTCCGATTCAGGGTCGAGCCTCTTTCTGCACCCCTCGATGACCGAGAACGTGGTCCTCACTCTGCCCAAATCCAAGCTGGACAATCAGCTCCTGGAGCAGGCCATCCTTTGCGCCATAAGCCGGGCCAATCTGTGCCGCCAGTTGGAGGCCGTCCAATCGACACTGGTGACCTCGGAGAACCGCTTCCAGAACATCATCGACCAAACCGCCGACGGCATCGTGGTGGTGGACATGGAAGGGCACATCCGCTTCGCTAACCCCACCGCCGAGAAACTCTTCGGGACCACTACCGAGCAGTTGGCCGGGGAGCCTTTCGGACACGCTCTCATCCCGGGCGGGAACATGGAAATCGAAGTGCTCTCCAGGGACGGAGTGCTCAAGGTCGTGGAAATGCGCGTGGCCCGGTCGCGCTGGGACGCAGGGGAGCTGGTCTATCTGGCCTCCTTGCGCGACATCAGCTCCCGCAAACGCCTGGAGCGGGACCTGACTACCATGAAGGAGGCCGCCGAGACGGCCAGCCGTTCAAAAAGCCAGTTCCTGGCCAACATGAGCCACGAAATCCGCACGCCCATGAACGGCATCCTGGGCATGACCGAGCTGCTTTTAGCTTCGGAACTCACCCGTAAGCAGCGCGACTACCTGGACATGGTCCGTCAGTCCGCGTCGTCGCTCATGGAAATTCTGAACGACATCCTTGATTTCTCCAAGATAGAGGCCGGAAAACTGGAACTGGAAGACCAAATCTTCGACTTGCACGCCACCATCCGAAGCGCCATACGCATCTTCACCGCCCTGGCCCAGAACAAAGGGCTGACCTTGAGCTACGGCATCCCCGCCGACGTGCCCAAGCGGGTTAGGGGAGACTCAGGCCGGTTGCGCCAGATCATCGTCAATCTGGTAGGCAACGCGGTCAAGTTCACGGCCGAGGGCGCGGTGCAGTTGAACGCGGAGTGCCTGCGCTCCCGCGACGCGAAATCCGATCTGACGGACGTATTGCGCATCAGCGTGAGCGACACTGGCCCCGGTATCCCCCAGGCCAAGCTGGACACCATCTTCGAGAGCTTTACCCAGGCGGACAACTCCTCCACTCGCAAGTTCTACGGCACGGGACTGGGCCTGGCCATCTGCAAGCATCTGGTGGAGCGCATGGAGGGGCAAATTCTGGTGCGCAGCGAGGAAGGCCGTGGCAGTGAATTCATCTTCGAGATTCCGCTCAGAGCCGTGGAGGACTCCCCGTCCCTGCCCCTGCCAAAGCCACAACCCAAGCCCAAGATCGGTCCCCTGACCATTCTCTTGGCCGAGGACAATCTCATAAACCAGATGTTCGCCACCGAAATCCTGGAGCAGGACGGTCATCGGGTGATCGCCGTGGCCAATGGAGCGGAGGCCCTCTCCACTCTGGCCAAGCAGAACGTGGACGTGGTGCTCATGGACATCCAAATGCCAGAGATGGACGGCCTCGAGGCCACAAGGCGCATCCGCGAGGGCGAAGCCCCAGGCGTGCCCAAGGACCTGCCCATCATCGCCATGACCGCTCACGCCCTCAAGGGCGACCGTGAGCGGTTTCTGGAATCGGGAATGGACGGCTACCTGTCCAAGCCGGTTGGTTCGGAGGAAATCCAGGCAGCCCTACACCAGGTCCTGTCCGCCAAGAACAAAATTTCACCGGAGGATGCGGCCATGGCCGGTTCGAGTGTGCTCAATGAACAATGGCTGCTGGACAAGGCCCGGGGCAATCGGGAATTCCTGAAAAAACTATTCGCAGTGTTCGTGGACCAGCAGCCCCGCAAATTCGAGGAAATGCGCCAGGCCCTGTCGGACGGCGACCTCAAGGAGGTGGCCTTCATGGCCCACACCCTCAAGGGCGGGGCGGCGACCATGGGGGCCGAGGTGCTCAAGGACCGGTCCTACGAAGTGGAGAAGGCGGCCAAGGCCGGAGACGCCGACCTGACGGAGCGGGAGATCGAGGCCCTGCTCGAAGATCTCGAGGAGACCATGAAGGCCATGCGCGAATTCATGGGACGCTGAGAACGCCAGTCCGGCGGACTCCCACCCGCCCCTGCCGGCCGACGAACGATACCTCTATCTCTTGACGTCGTAAGAAGCCCTATAATCTCTCAGGTCAATATTCGATCCTGCAGGCCAGGGGCATACGCCATCCGGTCCCAAAGGCCCGATCAGTGATTTTTATGCCTGGAGCGGCTTGGTGGCGCTTGAACTCGGCGCTCTTCACCAACCAGCAGATCTTGCGGGCCACCTCCCGATCGAAGCCGGCAGCCACGATCTCGTCCACCGACTTGTGTCCCTCCACGCGAAGCTTCAGGATGGCGTCCAGCTCCTCGTAGGGAGGCAGGCTGTCCTGGTCGATCTGGTCGGGCCTGAGTTCGGCCGAAGGCGGCTTGTCGATGATGAGCCGGGGAATCAGCTCCGGTCCCCGGGCGTTCAGGAAATCGGCCAGACGGTAGACCATGGTCTTGGGCACGTCCGAGATCACGGCCAGGCCTCCGGACATGTCCCCGTAGATGGTACAGTAGCCCACGGCCAGCTCGCTCTTGTTGCCCGTGGTCAGAAGCAGCATCCCGAACTTGTTGGACATGGCCATGAGCAGGTTGCCCCGGATGCGCGACTGTATGTTCTCCTCGGTCACGTCCGGGGATCGGCCCGCGAAGCTCCCGGCAAGGGCGGCCTCGAATCCGGCCATAACCCCCGCGATGGGGATGGTGCGCGTGGTGATGTTCAGGCGCCTGGCCAGCTCCTGGGAGTCGTCCAGGCTGCCCTGGCTGGAGTAAGGGCTGGGCATGAGCACGCCCAGGACGTTCTCGTGGCCCAGGGCCTCCGCGGCCAAGGCTGCGGTGAGGGCGGAGTCGATGCCGCCCGAGAGCCCGAGCAGCGCTCCCTTGAAACCGCATTTGCCCGCATAGTCCTTGACCCCCAACACCAGGGCCCGCCAAGCTTCGGACTCTTCCCCGAAATCGTCCTCGGCGACCTGGGGGAGCACGTCGGCAGCGCCGGATGGTGCTTTGGCCGCACCCTCGATCAGGCGATCCAAATCCACCACCAGCATGTCCTCCTCGAACGCCCTGGCGCGGGCGACCAACCTGCCGGAGGCGTCGATCACCGTGGATCTGCCATCGAAGATCAAGTCGTCGTTGCCGCCCACTTGATTGCAGTAAAGGATGGGCAGGCCGTATTTGACGGCCGTGTTGCCCAGCATCCGCTCCCGCATGGCCTGCTTGCCCAGGATGAAGGGCGAGGCGGAGAGGTTGACGATGGCGTCCAGCCCTTCCTCGGCCAGCCTTTCCACGGGGTCCTGGGCGTAGCGGCGCACATGCCAGAAGTCCTTGTCGTTCCAGATGTCTTCGCAAACGGTCACGCCGATGCGTTTGCCGCCGATCTCAAGGAAACCCGGACAGGAGCCGGGATGGAAGTAGCGGTCCTCGTCGAACACGTCATAGGTTGGCAGGAGGTTCTTGGGGAAGAGCGCGCCCACTACCCCCTTGGCCAGGAGAGCCGCGCAGTTCATGAGCGGCCTGCCGATCATTTGACCGCTCCAGGTGGCGGTACCCACCAGAACGGCCGGTCCGTTCTCCAGGATTCTGGCCAGCCGATCGAGTTCCTCCCGGGCCTTGTCCACGAAGGCCGGGGTGAGCAGCAGATCGCGGGGAGGATAGCCTGTCAGGGCAAGCTCCGAGGTGATGCACAGGAGCGCCCCGGCCTCGCCGGCCCGGCGCACCGCCTGGGCTATGCGCACGGCGTTGCCGGACAGGTCGCCCACCACGGGGTTTATCTGCAGCAGGCCGATCTTCATTTGAGCATGTCGGCCATGGTATGCAAAACGCCGCTCTTTTGGTCTCTTAGCCAGTTGGCGGCCCGGAGCGCGCCGCGGGCGAAGGTCTCGCGGGAGTGGGCTCGATGGGTCACCTCGATGCGTTCGCCGGGGCCGAGGAAATAGACGGTGTGGTCGCCCACCACGTCTCCGCCGCGCACGGCCAGGATGCCGATCTCCCCCTTCTCGCGAGGGCCGATGATGCCCTCACGCTGGCACTTTTTCACATCGTCGAGCTTCTCGCCCCTTGCGGCCGCAAGGGCCTGGCCCAACTTTAGAGCCGTGCCGCTGGGGGAGTCGGCCTTCCGGTTGTGGTGGATCTCGGTGATCTCCAGATCGTAGGCGGGACCGAGGGCCTCCACCAACTTGGGCAGCACCTGCAGCAAGGCGTTGACGCCGACGCTCATGTTGGGAGCCCAGAAGATCAAGCCACTGCGGGCGGCGGCTTCCAGCTCCCCGGTCTGCGCCGCGGTGAAGCCCGTGGTCCCGATGACCGCCGGATTACCCATTCTGGCCGCCAGATTGGCCACCTGCAAGCTGGACTCGGGGGCGGTGAAATCGATGACCACCGCGCCGGGGCACCTGGCGAACACGTCCTCCATCGAGGATCCCTTGACGCAGGCGTAGCCCTCCAGGGCTTGGGCGTTCTGAGGCCGCTCCACCACGCCGGCCAGACGGTAGGCGGGATCCTCCATGGCCAGCCCGGCCAAGGTAGCGCCCATGCGCCCACCCGCGCCCATGATGATCACATCGCACACGCTCATGTTCGACCTCTCCCGGATCAAAGGGTTTCGCCCCGCGTGAGGCGCTCGAATTCGTCTTGAGTAATCACTTGTACACCAAGTGCGCGGGCTTTATCCAGCTTCGAGCCCGGGTCCAGGCCCACGACCAGCCAGTCGAGCTTTTTGGAAACCGACCCGGCCACCACTCCGCCCAGGCTCGTAACCAGGGCTTCAGCCTGGCTCCGGGTCATGTCCGCAAGAGCCCCGGTGAACAGGAACCGCTGGCCGGAAAACGGTTTGGGGCCGTCCGCCCCCCTTTCCGGAGCGGCCCGACGCGGCCAGAGACCCAGGGTCTTGAAACGTGAGAGCAGCTCCCGGTTGGCCGGATTGTCGAAAAAGGCCCTGATGGACCCAGCCACCTCGGGACCGATGTCCGGCAGGGCCTGAAGATCCTCCGAAGAGGCGGCTTCGAGGGCGTCCAGGTCCTCGAAGTGCGCGGCCAGGGTACGAGCAGTCTGCGCCCCAACCTGGCGGATGCCCAGCCCACCGATGAGCCTGGCCAGGGTGGCCCCGTCTCTGGCCAGAGCGATGGACCGCACAAAATTCCCGGCCAGTTTCTCGCCCATGCGCTCGAGCTGAAGGAGGTCTTCCTCTTGGAGCGTAAACAGGTCCGCGGGTGATTTCACTATGCCCTTGTCCACCAGGATTTCGATCCAGCGCCTGCCCACGCCCTCGATGTCCAGCCCCGCCTTGGACACGAAGAAGATAATGGAGCCCTTGAGCATGGCCGGGCAGGACAGGTTCAGGCAGCGCCAGGCCGCCTCCCCCTCAAGACGTTTCACCGGAGAGCCACAGGCCGGGCAAGTGTCCGGAAAGACGTACTCCGAAGTGCCGGGCGGACGTTTTCCCAACACCGGCCGGACCACCTCCGGAATGACGTCGCCTGCGCGCTGCACCACTACGGTGTCGCCCGCGCGCAGGTCCTTGGCCCTGACCTCGTCCTCGTTGTGAAGGGTGGCCCTGGAGACTGTCACCCCGGCCAGTTGGACAGGGTCCAGCACGGCCACCGGCGTGAGCACTCCGGTACGGCCCACCTGGACCTCGATGTTTACAAGCTTAGTCTCGGCCTGGCGAGGCGGGAACTTCCAGGCGATCGCCCAACGCGGGGCGCGGGCCGTGAACCCTGCCTCGCGCTGCCAGTCCAGACGGTCCAGCTTGACCACCATGCCGTCGATCTCGAAAGGCAGGGCGTCGCGTTTCTTATCTAGCTCGCCGTACAGGGCCTCCACCCCGGCCGCATCTACTCCCCTGCCCTCCCCAGCCACAGCGAAGCCCAATTGGCCAAGGTCCTTCATGACCGAGCTCTGGGTAGGCCAAGGGTCACCTTTAGGCCATTCGGTTACGCCCAGGCCGTAGGCGAAGAACCGGAGCGGCCGCGAAGCGGTGATGGTCGAATCGAGCTGGCGTACGCTCCCTGCCGCCGCGTTACGCGGGTTGGCGAACACCTTGTTCCCGGCCTCTTCCTGGGCGTCGTTCAGGGTCCGGAAGTCCTTCTTGGTTATCACCATCTCGCCCCGCACCTCCAAGAGCTTCGGCACGGGGAGTCCAGCCTTGGCTGCCCGGTCGCGAAAGTCCAGGGGAAGATTGCGCACGGTGCGCACGTTCTGGGTGACGTCCTCCCCGGTCTCGCCGTCGCCGCGCGTCAGGGCCTGAACGAAGCGGCCATCCTCGTAAATGACCTCCAGAGCCAGACCGTCGAACTTGGGATCAGCCCAGAAGGTGAAGTCCCTGCCCGGCAACACCCGGGCAAGACGTTCCAGGAAGGCCCGCCACTCCTCCGGAGTCAGGGCGTTGTCCAGGCTGTACATGCGCTGCCGGTGCCTGCTGGTGGCGAAAGCCTGGGCCACGGCTCCGCCCACGCGTTTCGTGGGGGAGTTGGGGTCGTCCAGTTCTGGGTGTTTGGCTTCCAGGTCCTTCAGTTCGCGGAACAGGGCGTCATACTCGGCGTCGGAGATCTCCGGGGCGTCGAGGGAGTAGTAGAGATGATTGTGGTGTTCGAGCGCGTTGCGCAGGAATAGGATTCGTTCTGATGTCTGAGTCATATCGGCACCGGATGTGTTATTCATACAAGCAACCCCCATCATCGCTGATGAGCAAGCTGTAACAATACAGATATATATTTTTCGTGATCAACCTTGTAAATATCTCCATGATCTCCCTTTTGTACTACTTCAAGATTTATATGCGGCATAGCATTCAGCATTGTATTAATATTGCTCAATGGTGCGGTATCGTCGCAAGAACCCTGAAATATCCACACCGGCACCTCACGCAGTTTTTCCAGGGGAGAAACAATGTCATACTGATTGGTAAGCAAACTCTCAAACGGCAGGTAACTCCACAAGTATGTGAACCAATGCTTTGATGCCTGTGCCCGTATCGCGTCCGACAAGGATGGGGATACCCCATCCAGCAGCAATGCTTTCGGGTGAAAACGTTCGGCCTCGAAGACCGCGACGGTCGCGCCAAGGGACCGGCCGACGAACACCGCGCTCTTGAGTTTTCCGAACATGAGCGCATCGAGCGTATCCAGGGCTGTGGCAACGTCCTCCCCCACCGTGCTCAGTCGGCTTTTGCCTGATGCGCCGTCCTGTCCCGGGTAGGAGAGGGCATAGACGGTCAATCCTGCATGAACCATGTCGCGGAACAACGGTTTCTCGTAGCCGGGGATTCCTCCATGTTGCCCCGAAAAAAACACGACGCAATAGGAAGAGTCCGGGCTGCCATAGCGCCTAATAAGGACCGACCTGCCTTGCAGGCAGGGCACCTCGAACGCGCGGTCCTCAAGCGTACGCTGTCTTTCAACATACCTGATCGTATTCCAGTCAAGAAAACAATAGGCATATATACAAGGCAATGAGAAATATAAAACAACAAACAAGACAACTAGCGCCATAGCTATGCACACCGTCCTTGTGCTGCGCATTGTGATTTTATACATACATTTTCTGTCGCCTCGGTTATGAACGCTCATCATGTTAAGACTTTTCCTTAACAAAACATTCAGCGCACATGAACCTGAAACCGCAACGTGCGATCATTGCTCGGCACGGTTCAGTGTCGTATCTCCATTGAATACAACTTGCCACAGCCTCTCGAAGGCATGGCCGGTGTTGTGTTCATCCTCCGGGTCGGCCTCGACCAGTTGCAAGCAACGTTCATAGAAACGTTTGGGGCGAGCTAATATCCTTTCTCTACTTACGAAAAGCATCCCGGCCGGGGCCGTTACCAGAAACGTATCCGGGACCTGGCCAGAGAAGAGCTTCGCGTACGTCTCCCCCACTGGGATGTCCTTGCCCCAGCCTTTCCAGCGGCCCTCGTTTTCAGGCTCGGCCATGGCGTGCGGACGGCCCAGGCGGTCGCATTTGAGCTTGAACCAGGCGAAACCGGTGAATTTGACGCCGATGCGCACGTTTTGTTCGATGCGGGCCCTAAGGAACTCAGGCCCCGTCGCCTCGCCGATGTGGCCGAAGGGGGCGGCCTGGAGGAACACTGTGTAGTCCGCGAAGTCCGGATAGCGCCGCACGATGTGGTTCAGGTAGGTGTGTGTCTCGCGCCCGATGTTGGGCAGAGCGAACAGCCCCGGATCGCCGGACTTGTCGTAGACCACGTACGGGAAACCCAGCCCCGCCACCCAGGAGGCGTCCTCCCGGTAGCGGGCGACGACCAGCTCCACGCTGTCTTCGGCTCCGTGGGAATATTTCCTGCTCACGCGAATACCCTCGTCCTTCACCCACGAAGCGACCTGAGAGTCCAGAGGGCGCAGCTCTTTGGCCGCCGGAGGCTTCCTCCCCGCACCATCACCCCACCCTCAGGTCAGCTCGTTCTGCATTTCGGCCAGATTGTGTTTGCCGCCCACCAGGATCAGGGTGTCCCCGGACTCGAGCACGGCCTGGGGCTGGGGGTTGAAAAGCAGCTTGCCGTCGGCCTTCTTGATGCCGATGACGATGACGTTGAAGCGCTGCCTGAGCTGCGATTCTATGAGATCCTGCCCGGCCACGGGCGACTCTGGGGAGATGGTCAGCTGCTCCATCTGGAGGTCCTCGATGTCGCCGCGCATGGCCAGGTCCATGAAGCCCAATACGGTAGGCCTGAGCACGGACTGGGCCATGCGGATGCCGCCGTAAAGGTGCGGGAAGAGCACCTGGTTGGCTCCGGCCCGGGTCAGCCGCTGGGAGTGTTCCGGGGAGTCGGAGCGGGCCACGATGTAGATATTCGGGTTGAGCTGGCGGGCGGTCAGAGTCACGTACACGTTGGCCGCGTCGTCGGACAGAGCGGACACCAGGGATCTGGCGTGTTTGAGTCCGGCGGCCAAAAGCAACTCGTCCTTTGTGGCGTCGCCCGCCACGTACGGTACGTTCTTCTGCAGCAAATCCTCTATGAGTTGCTGCGAGCGCTCCACCACCACCACGTCGTGGCCTTCGGCTATGATCTCCCGGGCCACGATGGCCCCGATGCGGCCGTACCCGCAGACGATGGTGTGTCCCCGCATTTTTTCGATGGCCCGCCGCATCCAGCGCCTCCCGAAGATGTTTTGGATATGGCCTTCGATGACCAGTTGCACGATGGCTCCCGCCAGATAGAAGAACGCGCCCACCCCGAACAGGATAACCAGCGAGGCCACCACACGGCCCGGCCTGCTGAGCGGGTGCACTTCCCCGTAGCCCACCGTGGAGAGGGTGATGATCATCATGTACACGCTGTCGAAAAGGTCCCAGCCTTCCACGGTCATGAAGCCCACCGAGCCCAGGATGAAGATCACCACCACGGCGCAGAGGCCGGCGATCACCGGCCAGAGCACGCCAAGCTTTCGCCTGAGCGCGAAGGACTTTCGCCTGAGCGAGGAGAACCGTTCGACCTGACGGCGGACACGCTTGCGCATTACCGGCCCCCGTCCCAACCAGACAGGACGGCCTTGGCGTCATCGCCTTCTTGCGCGCGGTACAGCATCCGCGGCCTCAAGAGACGCCCTCCCCGCCATGCTTCGCCCGCAAGGCAGTGATGGCGTCGCGAAGTTCGGCCGCACGCTCAAAGGCCAGGTCCTTGGCCGCGACGCGCATGTCCTTTTCCAGGCCCTTGATGAGCTTTTCCACGGTTCCGGCACCCTCAGCGCGCTCCATGATGTCGTCGATGAAGCTTAAGCCCTTGCTCTTAGGGCCTTTTTCTACCTTACCCCGGGCGTAGATGGCATCCAGGACGTTGTCCATCTCCTTGTGAACGGTCCTGGGCACGATGCCGTGCTCGGCGTTGTGGGCCTGTTGTTTGGCGCGGCGGCGGCCGGTCTCGCTCATGGCCTCTCGCATGGAGTTGGTGACGCTGTCCGCGTACATGATCACCCGGCCGGAGGAATTTCGCGAGGCGCGCCCGAAAGTCTGGATGAGCGAGCGGGTGCTGCGCAGGAAGCCTTCCTTGTCCGCGTCCAAGATGGCCATCAGGGACACTTCCGGGAGGTCCAGGCCCTCGCGCAGCAGGTTGATGCCCACCAGGATGTCGAACTCCCCGGCGCGCAGGCTTTGCAGGATGGCCACCCGCTCCAGAGTGTCGATGTCCGAGTGCAGGTAGCGGGTGCGCACCCCGTACTCGTTGAGATAGTCGGTCAGCTCCTCGGCCATACGCTTGGTGAGGGTGGTCACCAGTACGCGCTCACCGGCAGCCGCTCGTTTCTTGCACTCCGAGAGCAGATCGTCCACCTGCCCCTTGGTAGGCCGCACCTCGACCTCCGGGTCCAGAAGACCAGTGGGGCGGATGATCTGTTCCACCACAAGACCCTGGGCGCGCTCGAGCTCCCAGGGGCCCGGGGTGGCCGAGACGAACACCGTCTGGCCGATACGCGTCAGAAACTCCTGGAAATTGAGCGGGCGGTTGTCCAGAGCCGAGGGCAGGCGAAAGCCGTAGTCCACCAAGGTGGTCTTGCGGGAACGATCGCCGTTGTACATGCCCCCGATCTGGGGCACGCTGATGTGGGACTCGTCGATGAACAGGATGAAATCCTTGGGGAAATAGTCGATGAGCGTAGCTGGGGGCTCACCGGCCCGGCGTCCGTCCAGGTGGCGGGAATAGTTCTCGATGCCGTTGCAGTAACCAAGCTCCTCGATCATCTCCAGGTCATAGAGGGTGCGCTGCTCAAGGCGCTGTGCCTCCACGAGCATCTGATTGTCCTTGAAGTAAGTCAGACGATCGCGCAGTTCGTCGCGGATGTCCCCCATCGCCCGGGTGAGATTGTCGCGGTCCGAAACATAGTGGGAGTTGGGGAAGATGACCGTCTTTTTCAACGGGCCGAAAATCTCGCCGGTCAGGGGATCGGTTTCCAGTACGGCCTCGATCTCGTCGCCGAAAAATTCCAGGCGCAGAGCCCGTTCGCGGCTGTAGGCCGGGATGATCTCCAGCACGTCGCCGCGCACCCGGAACACCCCCCGGTGGAAGTCGACGTCGTTGCGCTCGTACTGGATCTCCACCAGCCGACCGATGACATACTCCATGGACACACGCTGGCCCTCCTCCAGGGGGAGGACCATCTTGGCGTAGTATTCCGGTGAACCCAGGCCGTAGATGCAGCTCACCGAGGCCACGATGAGCACGTCACGCCGGGTGAGCAGGGCGTGCGTGGCGGCATGCCGGAGCTTGTCGATATCCTCGTTGATGGACGAGTCCTTTTCGATGTACGTGTCCGTGCGCGGCAGGTAAGCCTCGGGCTGGTAGTAGTCGTAGTAGCTGACGAAATACTCCACCGCGTTTTCCGGAAACAGGCCGCGGAATTCGTTAAAGAGCTGGGCGGCTAGGGTCTTGTTGGGAGCCATGACCAGGGCTGGCCGGTTCAGGCGGGCGACCACCTGGGCCATAGTGAAAGTTTTGCCCGTGCCGGTGGCCCCGAGCAGCACCTGGGCGGGCACCCCCGAGGACAGGTTGGAAACCATCTCCTCAATGGCCCGCGGCTGGTCCCCTTGGGGAACGAAGGGGCTCGACAGCGTAAACCCCGGTTGACTTTTGCCCTGATTTTCCAAATCCTTCCCTCGTGTCGGCGAGCTGACGGATTCTACGGCCTCGCAGGCCATAAAACAAGCGCGGAGGACCTCAATGGAGATCGATATCGTCCCGGCCCTGGAAAGCCTTCCCGTGGACCGGGCCTGGTCCATGACCATTGTCATCAAAAGCTTCAAGGGCCGCAAGGACGTGGAGGTGCACCTTTTCCGCCCCTGCTGGGACGCCATGGAAGAGGACCTTTACGACTGGGATCACATCCTGGGCGACCCCATGCACCCGGACATGGACGCGGACATCGGCTCAGGCCGAAAGCTGGTTATGGAGTCCTTCACTCCCGAAGAGCGCGACCTGATGGTGGCCTATTTCAAGGAGCGTTACGCCGATAAGCTGGAGGTTATCCGGTCCTGCCCCATCGACTTCCCCGTGCCCCTGGGCATCCCCGCCCTGTGCGACATGCCCGAGGGCAAGGACATGGGCTTTCTGGTCCTGGACAAGGTCCCCCACTACACCCTCCCCTTCCCCGTCCGGGGCTTCTACGACTTGAGCCAGCATTCGCCTATCGTGGAAGTGGAACGGTAATGACCGGCAGCAGGACCTTTTCAGGGTCGCGCAAATGGTCGTCCCCTGGCAACGCAGACGGAACCAAGGAGGCCGAGCGGCCATGAGGAGCGTCTGCGTTTTCCTGGGGTCCAACCCTGGGTCATCACCGGGCTACACCGAGGCTGCCTGGGAACTTGGAAACCTCCTGGCCGCCCGGGGCATCACCCTGGTGTACGGCGGGGCCAAAAACGGCCTGATGGGCATCCTGGCCAGGGCCGTGGTGGACGCAGGGGGCCGGGTCGTCGGCGTGCTGCCTGGATTCCTCAAGGCCAGGGAACTGGCCTTTGAGGATCTTTCCGAGATGCACGAGGTGGAGTCCATGCACGAGCGCAAGGCAAGAATGGCCGAACTCGCGGACGGCTTCCTGGCCATGCCCGGCGGTCTTGGCACCCTGGAGGAAATCTTCGAGGTGGCCACCTGGGGACAACTGGGGCTGCACGCCAAGCCCGTGGGATTTTTCAACGCCCTGGGATACTTCGACAGGTTGTTTGGGTTCCTGGACCACATGGTGGACCAGGCATTCCTGAAACCCCCGCACCGGGCCAACCTGATCCTGTCCGCCGATCCAGCCGAACTGCTTGACCTGATGGAGAGGTTCAAACCTGCCGTGCTGGGCAAGTGGTACGGGCTGGAGAAAAGTTGAAAGTTGGGTCTGCGCCCAACCCCCGACAGTTGTTTTGCGGACGTCACCGGCCATCTCGTAAGCTGAAGCCACGTGAGCACTGCGCTTGCTTGATGAACCTGAACCGCACCGCCCCTTGCATCTCCTTGCGCTCCATCCGCCACTGCCCGAACATGGCGGAGAGTTCCTCGAAAATGGCCGCCTGTCCGGGCTCGGCCCAGACGTCAATCGACAAAGCCTGCACAAACCGGAGGTGCCACCCGACCTCCGCGCCCACGCCTCAGCATTTGCCGCGAACGTCCAGGGCGATCTTTTCAGATATCATTCCAAATACCTCGTTACACCGTATTGCTGTCTGAATTTTTAATTAGACCATGCAAGCCATGGGTAGTCAATATAATCGCTAACACGTGACTTATCAGATATATTCGGAATACCAATTTAATAGTTGCCCACCGAACGCTCCGTGGTTAGTATTGACAAGGATTAGCCCATCGGAGTGATTCCTGGATTGCGTATGCGCATCCGTAGCGGTCCGCAACCTGTCGGAGCGAACAGACCAGCAATGACTCGTCTCAAACCGAAAACCATCGTCGCAACGTACGCAGCCCTGAGCGCGTTGTGGATCCTCTTTTCCGACAACGCCGCCGCCTTCCTCTTTTCCTCATCTCCCACCGCCCTGCTCTGGGCGAACACCCTCAAGGGCTGGTTGTACGTGGCGGTTGTTTCCGGCCTTTTGTGGACCATGCTCAAACGCTACGAGAGAGAGACGGACCGGCAGTCTCACATCTTGCGTGAGCGCGAGGGGCGCATGCGCATGTTGCTGAACAACGCAGGAGATGCGATCTACCTGGGCAACCCCGACGGGTCGATCATAGACGTGAATCCCGAGGCCGAGCGCCAGACGGGATTTTCGCGCGAAGAACTGCTAACGATGTCCGTGTTCGACCTGGATATGAACGAAACACCTGATTCATTGGCGAAGTTGGCCGATCTCGCGTCCCGGATGCGCGGAACGACCTTCGAAAGCAGGCACCGCCGCAAGGGCGGCGGCTCCATCCCTGTTGAAATCCGGGTGGCACTCATCGAAGAATCGGAGGGAAAGACACTCCTTTTCGGGACTGTCCGGGACATCACCGAACGCAAACGCGCCGAGGACGAACTGCGGCAAAGCGAGGAGAAGTTCCGTACCATCGCGGATTTCACCCACGACTGGGAATACTGGATCGGCCTGGATGGAGGGTTCATCTGGTGTTCTCCCTCCTGCGAACGGATCACCGGCCATTCCGCAGATGAATTCATGGCCGATTCCGGCCTGTTCCTGCGCCTGCTGCATCCCGGAGACGTGCCGGCCTTCGCCGCTCATGTACAGGCCACGGCCTTTGCCTTAAGCGCCCCCTGCGACATGGACCTGCGCATCATCAAGGGCTCGGGCGAGACGATCTGGATCAACCATGTTTGCCTGCCCGTTTTGGCCCCGGACGGATCCTACCTGGGTCGACGAGGGTGCAACCGCGACATCACCGGACGCAAAATTTCCGAGGAAAACCTCATGCGCAGCCGGATGATGTTGGCCAACATCATCAACACCGTTCCCCAGGCAATCTTCTGGAAAGATCGCAACAGCGTCTACCTGGGCTGCAACGAGACCTTCGCCAGGTACGCAGGGCTCGCCGGTCCGGACCAGGTCGTCGGCAAGACCGATTACGACTTCCCTTGGCTTCCCGAGGAGGCGGACAGCTACCGAGCCGACGACAAGGCCGTCATAGACGGCAACAATCCCAAACTGCACATCATCGAGCAGCAGTTGCAGGCGGATGGCAGCCGGGTCTGGGTGGACACCAGCAAAGTGCCCATGCTGGACCACCAAGGCGCCGTCCAGGGCGTGCTCGGCATCTACGAGGACATCACCGAACGCAAGAGCACCGAGGAAGAACTGGTCAACAGCAGGCGGCGGCTAGGCGACATCCTGTCCTGGAAGGAAAGCATCATAAACAACTCCGCCGTGGGCATCCTGGTGGTGACCAAGGGCCGCGTCATCACCGAGGCCAACAAGGGATTTTTGGAGATGTTCGGCTATTCCCCGGAGGAATTAATCGGGCAGTCGGTGAGCATCATCCATGTCGATCACGAGATGTACCTGGAATTCGGCGAATCCCATTGGGCGGCTACCGCCCAACGCAAAGCGGTCACCGCCCAATGGAGGCTTCGCCGCAAAAGCGGCGAGGTTTTCTGGTGCGAGCTTACCGGAAGCGCGATCAACAGCCAGGACATCTGGCAGGGAGTGGTCTGGGTCATCATCGACATCAGCGAGCGCAAGCGTCTGCAGGAGGCCATCGTCCAGTCGGAAAAGATGATGAGCGTGGGCGGGCTGGCGGCGGGCATGGCTCATGAGATCAACAATCCCCTGGGGGGCATCCTGCAGAGCGCCCAGGTGCTGGCCGCGAGGCTCGGAGAGGATTTACCAGTCAACCTGCGGCAGGCCCAGGAGGTCGGCTGCGATATCCAGGCCATGCGCGCCTACCTGGAAAAGCGTGACGTGTTCACCCTGCTGGACGCCATCCGGGAATCGGCGTCCCGCGCGGCCAAGATCGTATCCAACATGCTGGACTTCAGCCGCCGCAGCCCCACGGATTTCGTTCCCGGGGACATCAACGGGATCATCCTCAGCGCCCTGGACCTGGCCTTTAACGATTACGATCTGATGAAAAAATTCGATTTCCGAGCGATCAGGATCGACAAGGACCTCGACCCGGCCCTGCCTCTGGTGAAGTGCAGCCCCCTGGAGATCGAGCAGGTGGTCCTGAACCTGCTCAAGAACGCGGCTCAGGCCCTGCTCAAGCGGCACGACCCGTCCGAACCGCCGGCCATACGCCTTCATACCCGCCTTGATGGCGACCACGTGATCATCGAGGTGGCGGACAACGGTCCCGGGATGGAACCTGAGGTGCTTAGGCACGTCTTCGAACCCTTTTACACCACCAAGGAGCCGGGGGTGGGCACGGGACTGGGTCTTTCGGTGTCCTATTTCATCGTCACCTCCCATCACAACGGGAGCTTCGCCGTGGAATCCAAACTCGGGTCCGGGGCCAGATTCGTCTTCAAGTTGCCGGTCTAACGGTCAATCCCCACTGTTCAGAAACTCCCGTCGCTTCACCGGATCACTCCACCACACCGGGGTGCGCCACCCTTCAGTCTCGCTCGGCATGGCCGCCGCCGTCTCCACCAACCGGGTGAACTCCCCCCTGGGCACCTGGAGCGCGCCGAAGCGCATCACGTGCGGCGTGGGCTGCTGGCAGTCCATGAACAGATAACGCAACTCGCGAAGCAGCCAGACCAGATGGACGAAGGCCACCTTGGAAGCTTGGGGTTCGCAATGGAACATCGACTCCCCGAAAAAAGCCCGCCCCACAGCCACCCCGTAGATGGCCCCGACCAGACGCCCGTTCCGGCGACACTCCACGCAGTGGGCGTATCCGGCGTGGTGCATACGCACGTAGGCTCGGATCATGTCGTTGGTGATCCAGGTGCCGGCCTGACCCGGCCGGTCCATGACGGCACAGGCGCTGATCACGGCCTGGAAATCGCTGTCCACGCTTACCGTAAAGGGATGGTTGCGAAGGTAACGGCGAAACCGGGACTCCAGCCTGAGCCGGGCGGGAATCAGAATGGGACGGGGGTCGGGCGACCACCACAGGATTGGGTGCTCCTCGTCGTACCAGGGGAAAATGCCGTGGCTGTAGGCCTCCACCAGCCGGGGCACGGAGAGGTCGCCCCCTACGGCTAGAAGCCCCTCGGGATCGGCGGTCTCGGGGGCGGGAAAGCGGATCGAGGCGGAAAGCAGGGTTATCACGTGGTAAGTGTCCAGCTTGGCCGCAAGGCCCGGACGCGTTGGCGACAGCGAATTGACCTAAATGGTCACAGCCTCATGGGATCGGCTTGGCCTCCAGGACTTCCAGGATGTTGCCGGGCTTGACCACGCCGGTAACCCGCAGGCGCACGTTCACCTGGTCCTGGGTGTGGAAGCAAAGGTCGTCCTGACATCCGTAGGAGGCCCCGTCGTCGGCATGGAAGCGAGCGCAGTAGAAGAACGGTTTCTCGTCACCGTCCCAGCTGGAGCTGGACCGGGAGTGGACGCAACCTTCGTAGCGACCGGTGATGGTCACCTGCCGGACCGTAGGGTCGTAACCCTCGAAGGCCACGTGGGAAAGGTAGGGTGTATGCGAGGAGCGGCCCGGATAAACGGCGGTAGCCGTGAGGCGCGCGGTATTTCCTCCTCCCTTGATGGCGATGACCTGGGGTTTGTCGGTGTCCTTCAGGGTGATGGTTTGCTCGGAGCCGTCCCCGAAGAATATGCGGGCGGTCTTCACACGCCCATATTGGTGGAAGGATTCCGGAGCGGCCCAGCCGTTGACCACGGTCATCGTGGTGACGGCCACCGGCTTGTCGAAGGTGAATTCGATCCACTGCCCTACGGCCACGCCCTCGGTATTGCTCGCGGCCACCAGCCTGGCCAGGTTCCCGCTCGGCTCACTGCCGGCGGGAGCGTCGATCTGGACGGCCAGCGGGGTGGAAACCACCGGACCACCAGCCCAGACGGAGCCAGCCGGCATCGCGGCGGCGAGAAGGAACAGCAGGACCATTACGCGCATGAAGCCTCTCCTTGGATCAATACAGGTTGGCCATGTCCTGAGAATGGTAAAGGAACTCCACCCGGCGGTTGATGGCCCGGTTCTCATCCGAAGTGTTGGGAGCGATGGGCTGGCTGTCGGCGTAGCCGGCGGCCTTGACCCGGGTTGCGGAGATGCCCCCCTTCTCAACGATGTAGCGCGCGCACACGGCCGCCCGAAGCGCCGACAGCTCGAACTTGCCCAGGCCTCCGTTGTTTCCGGCCTCGAGGTCGTCGGTGTGGCCGCGCACCACCAAGTCCACCTTGACCTTTTTAAGCACGGCCACCACGTCGTCCAACAATTTGTAAGCCTCGGGCTTGAGCGCGGACGCCCCTGGCTGAAACATGACGGAACTGTTCACGTGCAGAAGTACCCCCACCTTGTCCGAGCTGATGCCGGAGTTTTTCTGGAGATCAGGGTTGTTCTGCATGAGCTGCTTGATCATCAGGGCCACTTCGTACTGGAGCTTCTCCTCCTGGGAGAGCTTGAACTGAGGGGTGCCCTGCTGGACGTCCTTGGCGATATAGGTGGGCAGAATCACTGACTCCTGCGGCTCGCGCTTGGGGAGGTCCTGGTCCTGGAAGAAGGCCGAGAGCTCCACTTTCTGCTGGGGTTTGAGGGCCATGGTCAGCCACATGAGCAGAAACAGGGCCATCATGGCCGTTACGAAGTCCGCATAAGCCACTTTCCAGCTGCCGCCATGGTGGCCGCCGTGGCTGTCTTCTTCCTTCTTGATGATAATGGGGGCTGGCTTATTTTTGGACATGGGGTGATCCTTGGCGCTTCGAGCGCATCAAGGAAAAGTATATAGTTGCTTGCGGAGTGGATTTCAACCTCAGTGTGTGTCGAACCGCCTAATCTTCGTCCTTACTGTGGGACGCCCCCCTGGCCCGGGGATGCGCCTTGTCGTACGACTTGGCCAGTTGGGCCAGGTTCAGGTGCGTGTATCTCTGGGTGGTCGAAAGCCTGGCATGTCCCAGAAGCTCCTGCACGGCGCGCATATCGGCCCCGGACTGGAGCATGTGGCTAGCGAAGCTGTGGCGAAGCACGTGTGGGCTTACTGTGCTTGGCAGCCCGGCCGCGCGGCTCAAGGATTCAATGATGCGGTTGGCCTGGCGGCGTTGCAGGGGCTTGCCGCGCTGTCCCAGAAAAAGCGTCTGTTCGGCCGGATCGGGCTCGAAGGCGTGGCGTACCCCCATATAGGTCCTCAGGGCCGCGACGGCGGTGTCCGAGAGCGGAGCCAGCCGCTCCTTGCTCCCCTTGCCCATGACCCGGGCGATACACGAAGTAAGGTCCACGTCGCAGAGGTCAAGCCCAAGGGCCTCGCTTACGCGCAGCCCCGACCCGTAGAGCAGCTCTGCCAGGGCCGCGTCCCGCAGGGCCTCCGGGTCGCCAGGCAGCCCCGGCGTGTCCAGCAAAGCGAAGACCTGGTCCACGTTGAGGCTTTTGGGGTGGGGCTTGGAGAGTTTGGGGTTGGCCAGACCCTCTGCCGGACTTTTGGCCAGCACCCCATGACGGATGAGGTGACGAAAAAACCCCCTCAGGCAGGACAGCCGCCGAGACATGGAGGTTTTGGCCTGCCGAGCCCGGTGCTGTTCGGCCAGGAAGCCCTGGAGGTCCCGACGGGTCAGCGCCTGGGGATCGGCTAGGCTGCGACCACGATTCTTCAAGTACTGCTCGAAATATTCCAGGTCTGATTCATAGGCCGCAAGCGTGGCCTTGGCGTATCCCTTCTCCACGGCCAGCCAGGCCAGATAGACCTGGGCATTTTCCGGAATCGCGGCCTCGGCCGCGCCGTGTGTCGAAGACATGCGTTGGCTTTTATGAATTCTCGTGTTTCGGGGTGCTAGGAAACACCGTCGGATTTCGTATCCGGTCTCTCACCTTGGCCACGTTTGTCGAGGACATAAGAGCTCTTGGGGTTTTCCTTGGCCTTTTTCTTGAGGGTCATGGCGATCTGCGAAACCTCGCCATAGTGCTTGAGGCGGCCGTCGATGTTGAAGACCACCGCGATGGAGATGGCCATGAGCGGGAAGGTGCGCATGTTGCCCTCGCGGTCCGTGGACTGGATGTAGCCCTTGGCCCGGTCGTCCTCGTCGTAGAAGTGGGGCACGATGGAGTCGAAGTTCTCCACAATGCGCTGGCAGGCCGTCTCCACCTTGTCCGGAGGAAGAATGTACACGAAGTCGTCCCCGCCCACGTGACCCACGAAAGAGCGAACCCCGTGGAAGCCCCGGATGGTGTTCACGATCACCCGGGCTGTCATCATGAGCACCTCGTCGCCGCGAGAGAAACCGTACTTGTCGTTGAAGCTCTTGAAGTAGTCCAGGTCCGCGTAGGCCATGGCGAAGTCTTCCCGGCGGTCGATCATCTCCTGGATGCGGGCGATGATGGAGGTGTTGCCCGGCAGCTTGGAGAGCGGGTTGGCGTCGAAGGATCTGGAGGCCCGGGTGATGGTCAGGAAGATACGCGATTTCATCCTGGCCGGGCTGGAAGGGGTGACGATCAGGTCGTCCACCTCGGCCGAGCACCACTCCTGGTTCGAAAACAACTTCTCCTCCCTTATGACCAGGATCACAGGGAGCTGCCGGTAGACATTCTCGCTCTTGACCAGGTTCACCAAGTCCAGGCCGGGCATATCCGGCAGATCGTGATCCACGATGAGCAGGTCCGGCAACTCGTTGAACAGGATCTCGATGGCCGCCCGACCTCGGTCGAAACGGATGATCTCCATCTGTTCGTCGTCCCAGAGCCCGGCCAGGGTGTTCCCCAACCCCTCGTCCGCGGAGAGCAGGTAGACCTTCTGCGGTCGCGACAGGCAGCAGACTTCGGGTTGGGCCATGGATCAGACGAAGCTCAGGTCGGCGATTTCGATGAACTGCTCGGACAGCTGCTCCAGGATGGTCTCCAGGTCGCTGGGCTTGAGCTTGAGCTTCTTGAGGGCGTCGGGCTCCAGGAACAGCACGTTGTCGTCGCCGCCGGAGCCGTACTCGAATACGCGCACCAGGAAGTCCCCAAGATGAACGCAGCAGGCCACCTCCGGATAGAACCGGGCCAACTGGGGCTTGTGGTGGTAACTCATGCCCTCCTTGATGGCCGGGGGCAGCTTCCAATGATCGGCAATCCAGGCGTTCACCCTGTCGTGTCCGAAGCCCAGTATGGCCTTTTCGGCGTCCAAATAGGTGAGGTCCTGGGCCTTGACCATGGCCTCGATAGCGCTCTTCATCTCCGGCAGCTGTACCGCCGTGACCACCTTGCCCAGATCGTGCAGGAGTCCGGCGACGGAGATGTCCTCCACATCTTTCAACCCCACGTGCCGGGCCACGGTGGAGCTGGCCAGGGCGCAGCCGACGGAGTGCTCCCACAGGCCCACCATGGCCTGGTGCATCATGTCCATAACCGACGTGGAAACGATCACCCCGCGCAGTACGTTGAAGCCCAGAAGCACCAGGGCATGGTGGATGGAACTGATGCGGCCCGAAAATCCGTAGATGGGTGAGTTGACCATCTTGAGGACCTTGGCCGAGAGCACCTGATCCATGGAAATGAGTTTGGCGATCTGCTCCGTGGAGGAATCCGGGTCTTTGACCAACCTGGAGACCTCGTCCAACACCTTGGGCAGAGTAGGCAGGTCCTTGACCGCCAGGATCTGGTCCTTGCGTTCGAGTTTCAGATCCTCGACCATTGGCGATGCTCCTAGCCGGCCTTGGAGGCGACTTTCATCTTGAAATAATGGACCAGCAGGGACTTCACCTGGATCATCCAGTCGTCCTGCGTGTGATGACGGAAAAGGTGGTCCAGGCGCTGCAGGCGGACGTCGTAATTGGTGCCCGAGGTCACGCCCTCGGTCGAGACCGGATCGCCCTCCACCACCACGTGCTCCACGCCCATCATGTCGAACTTGTCCAGCAACGACTCGGTGAGCGTGGCTCCCTGAGGAGCCACGACCATGCCGTCGGAGCGGGACACCGGCTTGGCCAACACGTACCCCGGCTTGGCCAGGTTCAGTGGTATTTTCTGCATGTCCTCACGGCTCCTTCCTGGGATCAAGCCGTCAGATAGTACCCGCCGGGCAGCCTGCGCACAACCCCTTTCAGCTCCAGGACCACCAGGGTGCGGCTCATTTCCGAGGCGTCCCGGCCGAAAACCCGGCACAGCGAGTCGATGTGTGTGGCTCCCATGGCCGCCAGATGGCCAGCTACGTCCTCCTCCAAGGGTGAGGACGTACCGCACTGAATGGTCGGATTGGGCTGGCATAACGCGGGAATGCCTCCGACGGTCAAAGGACCTCGTCCTTTGGAATCCCGCTTGGGCTTAGCGACCGGTGCGGACGCGGATATGGGGCCGGCTTGTCCGGCACTTCCGGAAAGAGCATCCCGGGAGGGTGAAGGTCCGGCCGGCTTGGGGCGCCGCCCCCGCTTCGAAGGAGCTTTCGGGGGCGGCCGATCGGCCACGAGCCGCACCTGTTCGCGATAGGGCTTGGCTATGGAGTGGGCTGCGTGAGGGGGGGGCTTGGGCAGGACCTGCTCGACCAGAAAGGCCTCCAACTGGGGTTTCAGCTCCACCAGGATGTCCTCGGAACCGTGTACCAGCTTGGCGCCCTTGTTGATGATCTCATGGCATCCCCGGTAACTTTTAAGCGACACCGGGCCCGGCACCGCGAACACTTCCCGGCCCTGCTCCATGGCCAGCCTGGCCGTGATCAGGCTCCCGGAGCGGGTGGAGGCCTCCACCACCAGCACGCCCAGGGAGAGCCCGCTGATGATGCGGTTGCGCAGGGGGAAGTTCCCCGCGTGCGGCTTGGTGCCTGGAGGAAATTCCGAGAGGATGAGCCCCTTCTCGGCAAGGGCGCCCCAAAGGTCACGGTTGGTGGCCGGGTAGATGAGGTCCGGCCCGGTGCCCATGACGGCGATGGAGCTGCCCGGACCCGTGAGCCCCCCGAGATGGGCCTCCCGGTCGATGCCGTAGGCCAGGCCGGAGATGACCGTCAGGCCCTTTTCCGACAACTCCATGGCGATGCGGTGAGCCAGTTCGATTCCGTAGCGGGAGCAGTCGCGGGAGCCCACCATGGCCACTCCGGGGTTGTCCAGGAGGCCCGGGTCGCCCACGGTGTACAGGAAAACCGGCGGGTCGGGGATCTCCCGCAAGCGTTGAGGATAGCGAGAATCGGACCATGCCAGGACCGCAATGCCCTTGTCCTCGGCGTTAGCGAACTCCTCCTCGGCTTGGGGGCGCCAGGATTCAGCCAGGAAGGCCTGGAGCTGCTGGGAGTTGACCAGCCCCAGGTCCAACCAGCTTTTAGCCCTGTCCACAGCCTTGGCCGCCTGGCCGAAGCGTTCAAGAATCTTTTTGGACGTGCGCAGGCCAAGCCCCGGCGCGTGCTTGAGGCACAGGCTGGCCCAGAACTCCTGGCGTTCGGGATCGGACACGGCGCTACTGGCCCAGCTGCTTCAATTTCTGCTTGGCCTTGCCGGTGAATTCCGAGCCGGGATGCTCTTCCAACAGAAGCTTCAGGTTGAACGCGGCGTTAGACTTGTCCCCCAGCCGCTCGTATGCATCTGCTATGCGGTAGAGCGCGTCCGCCGACTTGGGGTCCTTGGGATACCGTGTGGTCACTTCCTTGAAGGAGAGGATGGCCTGGTTGTAACTCTTGTCTCCCATGTAGCTCTCACCGATCCAGTAGAGGGCTTCGGGAGTCTTGGCGGAACTGGGATACTTGGCCATGAATTCGTTGAACTTCTTGCGCCCTTCCTCATTGTGGTTGCTGGAGACTGAGCGCAGGGCCTCGGTGTAGAGTTGCTGTTCCTTCAGATCCCCGGCCGGGGACGAAGCGGCAGGAGCGGCAGGGGCGGTCACCGAGGGAGCAGAGGGAGCCGGCCCGCCCATGGAGGGGATGGCCGGAGCCAGCTCGGCTGGAGCGGCGGCTGGAGCCGTTGGGGCAGAAGAGGTTGGAGCTGGAGCCGGAGCAGCGGCAGGCTCGGGCCTGGCGGCGGCCACGGACTTTTGCGCTCGCGAGGAGGCCTTGCCCTTGCCGGGGCGGGTCGACTCCACGGGAACCGGCTGTCTGGGACTGGCCGGGACTGGTTGCGCAGGCATGACGGGTTCGGCCAAAGTGACTACCGGAGGGTTCAGGGCCGCATAAGGCTGTTGCGCGGGAGAGGCCGCCCGACCCGACGCGGCCTGGGATGACGGAGCAAGAGGCTGGACTTGGCCAGGCGCGACGCGGGAGGTGGGCGCGAGAGGCTGGACCTGACCCGGCGAGGTCTGGGGCACCGGAGAAAGGGGCTGGACCTGGGAAGCTTGCGCCGCGCGCCCTCCCTCCACAACGGCCAGGGGAATGACCTGTCCGGCCACGATGGGTTGACGGGCGGCTCCCGCCATGGCCGGGGCGGATTCCTTGCCCCTGCGGCCCTTGGCCACGGGAGGCTGGACCGGGGTTGGGGCCAAGCGATCCAGGCGGGAGACGATTTCGCCCAGCTTCCGGTCGATATCGGCGTCCCTGGCCCGCTGTTGCTCCTGGAAGAGCGTGAGATCGGCATTGAGGGCATCCAGCCTGGATGCCTGGGGGACTTCCTTGCCCTTCTTCTGGGCGCACCCCGAGAAGACAAGCGTCAGCGCCAGGACGATCAGGCTGAATCGTTTCACCGCATCCTCCAAGAGTTTTCCTTGCGATAATCGAGCCTTGAGGCGAAAGCAAGGGCTGGACCGGAAAAATCGCTGCAAATCAAGCGTGGGCCGGGGTTTTCGGCATCGTTCACGTATTGCCGACGCAGGCGAAGCGGTTGGAGCGCGGCGACATATCCTCTTTAGAAGAGCCGGGTGCATTGCATCCAAGCACGTTTTCGGGCAAAAAAGCCGCGCCCGCCGCGTTGCGCGGTGCGCGACGCGAAGCCACAAAGGAGACCGGACAAGCCGTGAGCGAGAATCTACTTTTCCTTACCATGGCGGCCCTCGTCTGCCTGCCCCTGTTGTTGCTCCTGGCCGCCGGAGGCCTTCCCCTGACCAGCGCGGTCCTGCTCCTTTCCCCCCCAAAGCGGGTCAAGGTGTTCAGGGATAAATACGGCCAGCAGACCGCCACCTTCTGCCTCCTGGCGGGTGTGGGCGCCGCCGTCTCCCTGGCCGCGGGTGGCGCTCTCGTCTGGTACTTGTGTCCGGCGGCAGCAGCTTTCTGGCTGGGATGGCCGCTTCCCATCGCCCCCCTGGCGGGAGGCCTGGTCCTGGCCGGGACACTCGCCCTGGTCTATCGGGCCGCCTGGCAGGGCTTGAAGGACAACCGGGCGGTCCACGCCTGCCTGGGCATTGGCGCGACCATAGCCGCCTGGGGACTCGGCTACCTCTTCGTGACTTTCTTCAGGCATTTCGCGGTGAGCCCTGCCGTGCCAGGCTACGACCCCGCCCTCTTCCTCCCCCCCCTCGCCTCCTCGGCCTGGCCTCACCTCCCGCTGGTCTGGGCCTTGAGTCTGACCATGGCCGGGGCCACAACCTGCCTGTATCTCATCCACCGCCGGGACAAGGACGACTTCGGGCGGGACTACTACAACTATTCCCTTAAGCTGGCCTGCAAATGGGCGCTCTTTTCCGCCCTAGCCGCCATGGCCACCCGGGCCTGGCTGGTGGCCATACTCTGGCCCACAGCTCGGGACCTCCCTGTCCGCACCACCTTCTTCTGGGGCGAAGGCATCGGGTTTGGCTGTCTGGCCATGGCCTGCCTGCTCTGGGCATTGGTGCTCAAAAGCCAGAACCCCCTGCGCCTGAAACTGCACTGCGTGTCCGCCGCGATCCTGGCCTGGGTCGCCCTGACGGGAATGACCGTCGGGAGCGTGAAGTTCTTCCTGGGCTAGGACAGCGCCAGCGGAGCAACAGGTTCCTCCACCGCGCACCTCCAGCTGGCTTACTGGTTAAGGGTAGACTTGGTGAGGAGCGTCACGTTGGACTTTGTAAAGAAGCCGTCGAAGCCGTCGTAGCGGTGGATGTATTCGTTCACCAGGAGGGTGTTGGGGCTCATCCTGGTGAAGACCTGCTTGAGACCTTCCTCACGCGATCCCACCAGATCCGACAAAAATCCCACACCGTCGGCCATGAGGGCCGCCACGGTTTCTTCAATGTTCTCGGTGATGAAGGCCATGTGGTGGCCGCGCGCCCCGTAGTTGTGGATGAAAAGTTCCGTTGGGCCGGATTCTTCCGGGGTGGTGAAGGGCGCGATGCCGGAGGTGAACACCTGGGCGTAATCATCCGGGCTCAGTCTGGCCACGTTGGTGATCGAGTTCAGGAAGTCCACGTACACGGCGAATTGGAAGTCGTAACCGGTGAGGCTCATGAATTCCAGGATGGCCACGTCGCGTTCCTCGGCGCGCACCCGGGCGGCCACGTGGTCGAGTTCCTTGATGTTCTTGAGAAACGGCTTGTCCGGCTTGACCACGTCCAGGTTGAGCGGCCGACTACCGGGGATGACGTAGTCGGACTCCTTGTTCTTCCACTCTACAAGCCCGACGGAATTGCCTGTGAAACGCGAAGGCATGGTCTGGACGAAGAGATAGTTGGGCGTGTCGAATACGCGGTCATCCAGGAAGGCCACGCCGCGCCCGCGTTGCAAGTTAAAGTACTCCTTCACGTTTCGGCACTTGAAGACGAAGGTCTCCAGGCGGGTGTTCGGCACGGCGGCTGTCTTGGCCCCCCTGTTGAAAGGGAGGAAGGGATTGGCTCCGTTCGTTCGGGCCTGGACCAGAAGGTCAGCCGAGCCTTCCTGGGAGAGAACGCACACGTCTTGATCGCCGTGGCTGAAGGCTGCCGAGACATCGTGTCCGGTGGTGGCGAGCAGTTCGGCCACGGCCGGCTTGAGGCGCTCGGGCTCGGTGGTGATGATAAGCGCCTCAAGCCCCCCCACCAAGCCATCGAGCCCCGCGGCCTTGCGCTGAGCCCGGATATCGTCCACCGCCGCCAGAAGGACGGAGTCGTCATTTTTCATGAATTCGGACACGGGAGTCCCCTTGTGATGGATGGAAGTATTCATGCTGCGGTGATACCCGATTTTGGGGGATTGTCCAATTCCCCTGCCGGGTTCAAGCCATATCCAACCTCGGCCACGGCTTTGAAGCATCCAGAATTACATCATATCCACCGGATCCAGATCCAGCTGCAACCTGAGCTTAGACGAAGTCCTCAACGCCCTCAACGCCTGGGCGTAGCACTGCCTTATCGACGGCCAGTCCGGGGCCTTCAAAAGGCAGTTGAAGCGCCGTCTGTCGCGCACCACGGCGATGGGAGCGGGGGCGGGGCCGAGCACCCGCACTCCGGGCACTCCCCGCAGAACCCGGGCCAGCTCTGAGATGGCCTCGCCGCCCTCCTCGAAGTCTCTTGGGTAGCTGGCCCGCACCAGGCCGAGCTTCACGAAGGGTGGATAGGCGTACTTGCGCCGCTTTTCGATCTCCTGGGCGAAAAATCCCTGGTAGTCAGCGTTTCGCACCAGGTTCCAAAAGGGATCCTGCTGGTTGCGGGTTTGGATGAGCACCCGGCCGGGCTTTTCGCCCCGTCCGGCCCGGCCCGCCACCTGCACCAGCATTTGGAAACTGCGCTCGCAGGCCCGGTAGTCGGGCAGGTTGAGCCCCATGTCTCCGTCGGCCACCACCACCAGGGTCACGTCCGGGAAGTCGTGGCCCTTGGTGAGCATCTGCGTGCCCACCAACACCTGTGAGCGGCCCCGGGCGAAGTCCTCCAGGATGGCCTCGGCGCGCCCGGCCCGACGGGCCGCGTCGCGGTCCAGGCGGGCCACGGCGGTTTCGGGAGGCAGCACTGCCGTCAGTTGCTCCTGCAAGAGCTCGGTGCCCTCTCCCATGGGCAGGAAGTTGCAGCCCCCGCACGAGCCGCAGGGACGCGGGAAGCCGAAGCTCTGGCCGCAGTAATGGCAAACCAGGCGCTCCCGGCCCTTGTGGTAGGTGAGCGACACCTCGCAGCTGGGGCAGCGCAACACTTTCTCGCAGTCCAGACAGAAAATGAGCGGCGAATAGCCTCGACGATTGAGCAGGATCATGGCCTGATCGCCGCGCGCCAGGACCTCGCCCAGTTCCTGGACGCTGCGCGCGGCCAGAAGCCCCGCCCCCTCCTTGGCATCCAGGCGGCACCCGAGCTGCACTGCCCGGTCGCGCGGCACCAGATCCACTAACTCCACCTCGGGCAGGCGGCCCGCCCCAGCCCGGCTGGGCAACACCACCATCGGGGTCGAACCGGCGAGCGCCGACTGATAGGTCTTCACGTCCGGGGTGGCCGAGCCCAGGAGGAGGAGCGCCCCCTCCTGCCTGGCCCGGAAGAAGGCTACCTCCTTGGCCTGGTAGGGCAGGCGGTCGTCCTGTTTGAAGGAGGCGTCGTGCTCCTCGTCCAGGATGATGAGCCCCACGTCAGGTACGGGCAGAAAGAGCGCCGAGCGCGTGCCGATCACCAGGCTCGGTGAACGCGATTGGGCGGACGCCCTGAAGGTGCGCTCGCGTCGGATGGGGGTCTGGTAGCCGTGGGAATACATGGGCTCGAAGCCGAACCAAGATTTGGCCCGGTCTCGCAGGGCGGCTGCCAGGGCCACTTCGGGCGCCAGGAGTATTACCGAGCGGCCCAGGCGCAGGGCATGGGAGGCCAGTTCGAAATACAGGCGGGTCTTGCCGCTGCCGGTTACACCATGGACCAGCCTTACGCCGCCCGTGCCGTCCGCTGCGACAGGCCCGCGTTCAGACGGGAGAAGCGGCAAGAGTTCATCCAGGGCGGCCCGTTGGGCCGCGGTCAGCGGCGGTCGGCCTTCGGGCTGGGCGAAGAGGGTCTCTTCCTCAGGTTCCTCGGGCGGTGGGCCGAGGATGATGTGCCCCTTGCCCTCAAGCGTCTTCAAGGCCTGGGAGATGCCCGGCCCCAGGGCTTCGCGCAGCTGCGAGGGCGTGGCCTGGCCGCGCGCGAAGAGCATCTCCAGCGCCGCCAGTTGGGCCGATGCGGCCGGGCGGACCGGCCAGGGCGGATCCACCATCAGCCGGTAAGCCGGTTCAGGCTCGGCGGCCGAGACGGTGAGTACGGCCTCGCCCCCCCGCCAGGCCACGGCCAGCTCGGTGTGGGACAGCGGGGCTTCGACCAATTTGCTCAACGGATACTTGAGCTTTTTACCTCCATGGCGAAACGACAGCGTGCCTTTGGCCATCTTCAGTCCGCCGGGCAGGAGCGTAGCCAGTACCTGCCCTACCTGGGCCATCTGCCGGGAGGCCAGGTTTTCGGCCATGGTGACGTAGCCCGGGGTGAGAAGCGGTGCAAGTTCCAGGGGCCAGACGACATCCTTGGCCTCGATGCCCTCGGGCAAGGGCTCCCCGGGCCCGAGCACCACCCCGGCGCGCACGGATCGTCCCACGGGCACGGCCACCCGCAATCCCGGGGCAAAGTCCCAGCCGGTAAAGTGCGCAGGCAGGCTGTACGTCAGGGCTGCAAAGGGCGGCGAGAGGAGCGCAACGCGCAGAAGCGGGCTGGATGGAGACATCGTTAGTATGCGGGCAGATTGTCGGGGTTGCAAGCCTCCGGCGGCCAAAGGGCTGCGCCCACCGGACTCCCATACGGCTTCGCGCCGCTCACCGGCAAGCCGGAAAGCGGCGCGAAGCTGAAAAGACTCTGGTAAGGCTCGGTTCCCGGGTTACACTCTCCAATCGGCTGAGCCGGTCGCGAGCGCCCCCGGGCGCGTTTCCTAGATCGGCATGAAGTCCTTCAGCTTGGATATGAGCGGGTAGCGCAGTTCCTCATCCTGCAGGGCGAAGTATATATTAGCCGCCAAGTAGTCCACCCAGTCGCCCGCGTCGAAACGCTGGCCCCTGATCTTCACGGCGATAAGCCTGCCCTTCTGGGCCAACCCCTTCAGGGCGTCGGTAAGCTGGTACTCGCCGTCCCTGTTGGGTTTGAGGGCCTCCAGATGATCGAAGATGTCCGGGAAGAGCACGTAGCGCCCGACCATGGCCAGCTTAGACGGAGCCTCGCTTGGTTTGGGCTTTTCCACCAGGTCGCGCACCCGGTACAGCCCGGAGGCGAACTCGTCAGCCGCGATGATGCCGTAACTGGAGACCTTGTCCGCGGGCACTTCCATGACGCCTACCACAGGCATGTGCTCGGATTGGGCCACTTCCATCAACTGTTTGATGCCCGGCTCCATGCTGAACATGAGGTCGTCGCCGACCATCACCGCGAAGGGCTCGTTTTTTACCACTTCCTTGGCACAGAGCACGGCGTGGCCAAGGCCGAGCTGCTTCTTCTGGCGTACGGTGATAATGTTGGCCATCTCGGCGGTTTTACGCACGGTTTCCAGCAGTTCGGTCTTGCCGGAACTCTCCAGAATTTTCTCCAGGGCCAGGTTGTAGTCGAAGTGGTCCTCGATGATGGTCTTGTTGCGGTTGGTGATGAACACCACGTCGGTGAGTCCGGCCGCCTGGGCCTCCTCCACCACGTACTGCACTACCGGCTTCTTGAAGATGGGGAGCATCTCCTTGGGAACGTTCTTGGTGGCCGGGAGCGAACGTGTGCCCCATCCAGCCACGGGAACGACGACTTTCCTGATCTCCATCGGACTTCTCCTTCGAGGCGCGGGTCTGGGTCCAAGTCCGGCCGCGCGACGCGAACTTGAGCCGACGCCGGACATCACACGCGGATGTCCGGGGCATGCCGGCCCTGTTTTGCTCTAAATATCAATTTTAGGAGAATTGTTTCAAATGTCCAGTAAAAAGGTCGTCTTAACGTAAATGCTCCTTGAGCGTAACAGCCAGGGATTCGGCCAGACTCTGCACCTGCCCCTGGTCTCTCCCCTCCACCATGACCCGGGCCACGGACTCAGTGCCCGAATAACGCAGGAGCACCCGGCCCTTGCCGGCCAGGGCAGCCTCGGCGGCCTCCACGGCGTCGGCCACGGCCGGGGCCTGCTCGAAGGGAATCTTGCGCTCCACATGCACGTTGACGAGTACCTGGGGATAGGGTTCGATCAAATGAGCCAGCTCAGAGAGCGGCTTGCCGCGCCCCAGCATGATGCGGATGAGCTGCAGGGCGGCCAGGGTGCCGTCGCCGGTAGTGGCGTGACGCTTGAAGATAATGTGTCCGGACTGCTCGCCACCAAGCGAGGCCCCCTCGCGTCGCATGGCCTCGAACACGTAACGGTCGCCCACCTGGGTGCGCAGGAGCCGGCCACCCCGGTCGTTCATAAACACCTCAAGGGCCATGTTGCTCATCACAGTGGACACAAGCAGATTCCCCGGGAGCTTACCCCGTTCCATCAGGTCCAGGGCACAGATGGCCATGATCTGGTCGCCGTCCAGGATGTCGCCCTTCTCGTCCACCACGATCAGTCGGTCAGCGTCGCCGTCCAGGGCAATGCCGATATCCGCCCCGGTCTCGCGCACCATCCGGGCCGTGACCTCGGGGTAGAGCGAGCCCACTTTGCGGTTGATATTCTTGCCGTCGGGCTCGACGCCCAGCCTGATAACCTTGGCCCCCAGTTCTTCGAAGATAAGCGGCGACACACGGTAGGCCGCCCCGTTGGCGCAGTCCATGACCACCTTGAGGCCGTCGAACGTGAGCTCCGAGGGGATGGTGGACTTGAGGTACACGTTGTAGCGGCCGGGGCTGTCCTCGATTTTGAAGGCCCGCCCCACGTCCTCGGGCGCGGGGAAGTCCCACGCGCAGTCGTCGGACAGCACACGCTGGGCGATCTGGTCCTCAGCCTCGTCGGGCAGTTTGTGCCCGTGGCGATCGAAGAATTTGATGCCGTTGTCCATGTACGGGTTGTGCGATGCGGAGATGACCACGCCCACGTCGGCGCGCATGGAACGAGTGAGGAAGGCGATAGCCGGAGTGGGCAACGGTCCTACCAGGAAGACGTCCATCCCGGAGGCGCAGAATCCCGAGGACAGGGCATATTCGAAAATGTATCCGGACAGGCGGGTGTCCTTGCCGATGACCACCTTGTGACGCCCCTTACCGTTGCGGAAGTGGTTTCCGGCGGCCAGCCCCAATCGCAAGGCCACTTCGGGGGTCATGGGGTGGATGTTCACCTGGCCCCGCAGGCCGTCCGTTCCAAAAAGGCGTTGATTCATTGAGTCTCCCTGTCACTTCACCAGGACGGCCACTTTTTCCGGGCTGGCCTGGATGAGTTCACAACCCTGGGGCAGGGTCACGCGGTAGGTCATTTCACGACGCCCGGGGGCGCTCTTGGAGTCGATCTCCACGAAGGCGTTCAGCAGACCGCGCCAGGCTCCCTCGCGAGCCAAGGTCACCGGGGCCTTGAACCTGATAACGGCCGTATCGGGCGACAGGGTCACCGTGCCCTTGCCCTGGTACTGCGCCCGGATCTTCACTTCGGCAGTCACCTCGCGCGTGTTCATCCGGAACTGGACGTGGGCCTTGACCATGCGCGGCGAGGCCTCCACCTGGTCGGGCAGCACCAAGCTGTCCATGGTGACGAACTGTCCGGAGGGCTCGTCCGGCATGGCCAGCGGCTGGGTGGGAACATCCATGATGGACTGCACCACCGATTCCGGCCCGGCCACCGTTACCGAGGGCGGTTCGAACGATGCCTCGACCGTGTAGTCGAGGGCCGCTCCGTCTCGCAGGGCCACGCGCACGGGCACCGACTTGGACAGGCGGCGTTCCACGAACAGTTCCAATGTAGAGGGGCGCACCTCCACCACCTCGAAAATCTTGGGAATCGGTATGGAGTCCGGCTCTACCACCACGGTGTTGTGGCCCGGCACGAGCTTACGGGCGTCCAGGGTGTACACCGGTCCGCCCGGTTCAAGCTTGTTGGCCAGTCCCTTGGGACCGCGCACCAGCACGTCCAGCGAGCCGCGCGGCGTTCCCCGCAACACCAGGTTGTCACCCAGACCGGAGATGTCGATCCTCACCTGAACCCAGGTGTCAACCTTCTCGCGGCCTGTGACAAGATACCAGGAAAGCACCGCAAGAAAAAGGGCCAGGATTCGGTAATACCAGTTTGAAGTCATCGCTGCCCCGCCCATTTCAAGACCAGAAGGTCCGTGAGCGCTTCCTTGTCCAGGGGCTCGGAAAGCACGCCCTCCTGGGCGGCTCGAACCTCGCCGCGTTCCTCGGACACCACCAGGGCCAGGGCATCGGACTCCTCGCTCACGCCCACGGCCGCGCGGTGGCGGGTACCGAACATGGCGGGCAGTGTCTGGTGGGCCGTCAAGGGCAGGATACAGGCCACGGCCGTCACCTGTCCGCCTCGCGCCACCAGGGCACCGTCATGCAGAGGGCTCTCGTGGTGAAACACGGTCAGTAGCGCCTCGGTGGTGAGTTTCGTGCTCAGCTTCACCCCTCGAGCGATGATGTCTCCCAGGGGCACGCCGCGTTCAAGCACCACCAGCGCCCCGATACGGCGCCTGGCCAACTCGCCGAGAGCCTCCGCCAGCTCGCTGGCGACCCCAAGTTTCCCGGCCGGCCCTCCCCGGCCGCCGAACCAGCGCAAACCCACCTGGGACAACGCCTTGCGCAGGTCGGCCTGGAAGAGGATGACCAGAACCAGGAAGAAGGAGCTCAGAAAATTGGCCAGCAGCCAGTGCAGGGTGTACAGCCCGAACTCGCCCGAGAGATAGTAGGCCAACAGCACCACCAGGATGCCATGGATCACGGACACGGCCCGGGTCCCGCGCACCAGGAGAATCACCTGATGATAAACGAGGGCCACCAGGAAGATGTCCAGCAGGTCGCGCCACCCGAGCGGTACGAAGGCCGGAAGGTCGCGGAGCCAGCCGGTCATCGCAGGGCTCGGGCCAGGGTGAGGGCCTGGACCGTCTCCGCCACGTGGTGCACCCGGTGGATGATCGCCCCGCGCAGGAAAGCCAGGGCCGTGGCCACCTGGGTGGCCGGGCCGAGCTTGTCCGGACCGCTGGGCTCGCCTGCGCCGCCCGGCTTGCCGGGACCTGCCCCAAGTATCGTCCCCAGGAAAGATTTTTTGGACAGCCCCATGAGCAAGGGCCTGCCGAGGGCGGTGAAGGATTCAAGCCCGCGCAGGATGGCCAGGTTATGATCAACGGTCTTGCCGAAGCCGATGCCCGGGTCCAAGACGATACGGTCCTCAGGCAACCCGGCCCGCACCAATGCGGCCATGCGTTCTTCAAAGAATTCGGATATCTCGGCCAGGATATCATCGTATCGGGGTTCGACTTGCATGGTCTTGGGCCTGCCTTGGGAGTGCATGAGCACGTAGCCGGGCTTGTGTTGCACCAGCACGTCCAGAAGCCCGGGCTCGAAGACGAATGCGGAAACGTCGTTCACGATGAGCGCCCCGGCTCGCAAGGCCCGATCGGCCACCCCGGCCTTGTAGGTGTCCACGGAAACCACCGCCTCCGGCCGGCAGGACGTCACCGCCTTGATGACCGGCAGGACCCTACGGATCTCCTCATCCTCGGGAACCAAGTCCGAGAAGGGGCGCGTGGATTCACCGCCCACGTCCACGATGGCTGCCCCTTCGGAAAAGAGCCTGCCCGCGTGAGAGGTTGCCTGGTCGGGATCGCAATGAAGCCCCCCGTCCGAGAAGGAATCCGGGGTGACGTTCAAGATGCCCATGACCAGGAAGGGGGCGAGTCCCAGGACCCTCCCCCCCTTCAACGTCCAGGTGATGGCGCCTGTGGGGGCGCCGTCAAGAGATTCAAAGTCGCGATGCATGTTCATCGGTAGGAAGTCCTGCTGGTCCACGCCCCGGGGCTCCTAGGGATGCTCCAGGGGATACGGACCAGGACGAGACGCACACCCGGCCAGGAGACCTCGCCCCCTCCCTGCGGGGATGTCGCCCGAAAGTGGCCCGACCGCCGCCGGTCAGGACGTAACCCCCGTACCGGGGGGGGGGCTGCCCGGCTCGCCGCCGGAAGAGGATTCTCCGGCCTTGGTTTCGCCGGTGCCGTCAGCAACCGAGGGCTCCACATCCTTGGGTACGTCGGCCTTGATTTCCACGGGGGGCAGGTCTTGTCCGTTCATGATCAAGTCGATGTCCGCCCCGCTTATGGTTTCGCGCTCAAGGAGAGCCTTGGCGATGGCGTGGAGCACCGCAATATTTTCCGAGAGCAGGGTCTTGGCCCGAGCGTGGCATCTCTCCACGATGGCTCGCACTTCGGAGTCGATCAAGCGGGAGGTATCCTCGCTGAAGTTCTTGTGGGCTATGAGTTCGCGGCCGAGGAAGATCTCCTCGTCCTTCTCGCCATAGGAGAGAGGCCCGAGCGTGTCGCTCATACCCCACTTGCAGACCATCTTGCGGGCCACGCCGGTGGCCCGTTCGATGTCGTTGCCCGCACCGGTGGTCAGCTGGTTCAGCACCAGCTCCTCAGCCACCCGCCCACCCATGAGCATGACGATGGAGTCGGTGAGGAATTCCTTGGAATAGGTGTGACGATCGTCCTCGGGCAGTTGCATGGTCACGCCCAAGGCGCGGCCGCGCGGGATGATGGACACCTTGTGCACCGGGTCGGAGCCCTTGGTGAGTTTGGCCACCAGGGCGTGCCCGGCCTCGTGGTATGCGGTGGTGCGCTTTTCCTCGTCGGTGAGGATGAGGCTGCGGCGCTCCTTGCCCATGAGCACCTTGTCCTTGGCCATCTCGAAGTCGTCCATGATCACGCGGTCACGGTTCAATTTGGCGGCGGAGAGAGCGGCTTCGTTCACCAGGTTTTCCAGGTCGGCGCCGGAAAATCCGGGGGTGCCCTTGGCCAGGACATCCAGCTTCACCGAGTCGTCGAGCGGAGTGCGCCGGGTGTGCACCTCAAGGATGCGCTTGCGGCCACGCACGTCCGGGGTGGGCACCACCACCTGTCGGTCGAAACGGCCTGGGCGCAGGAGCGCCGGGTCCAGCACGTCCGGGCGGTTGGTGGCCGCGATGAGAATGACCCCCTCGTTGGACTCGAAGCCGTCCATCTCCACCAGCAGCTGGTTGAGGGTCTGCTCGCGCTCGTCATGACCGCCGCCCAGGCCCGCGCCCCTCTGGCGGCCCACGGCGTCGATCTCGTCGATGAAGATCAGGCAGGGGGCGTTCTTCTTGCCCTGCACGAACAGGTCGCGCACCCGGGCCGCGCCCACGCCCACGAACATCTCCACGAAGTCCGAGCCGGAGATGGAGAAGAAGGGCACGCCCGCCTCTCCGGCCACGGCCCGGGCCAGGAGCGTCTTGCCCGTGCCGGGCGAGCCGACCAGCAGCACGCCCTTGGGAATACGCCCGCCCAGTCTGGTGAACCGCTTGGGGTCGGAGAGGAACTCCACGATCTCGGAGAGCTCCTCCTTGGCCTCGTCAACGCCCGCCACGTCCTGGAAGGTGACCCGCTGGGTGTCCTGGTTGATGAGCCTGGCCCTCGAACGCCCAAAGCTCATGGCCTTGCCCCCGCCGCCCTGCATCTGGCGCATGAAGAAAATCCACACTCCGATGAGCAGGAGCATGGGGAACCAGGATACCAGGATGGTCACGTACCAGGGGGACTCCTCCTCGGGCTCGGCGCGAACCTGGACCTTGTTGTCGATGAGCGTTTTGACCAGGTTAGGGTCGCTGGGCGCGTAGGTGGAGAAGTGCTGTTTCTCCGTATCGACACCCTCGATATGGTGCCCCTGAATCTTCACGGCCTCGATCTGGCCGGCCGCGGCCTTCTTGAGGAAATCCGAGTAGGCGAGCTTGGAGGCTTGCTGGGGCTGCTGGTTGAGGAGGTTGAAAAGAACGATCATCACCACGCAGATGACCGCCCATATGCCTAAATTCTTGGTGAAATTATTCAAGTCGCTTCCTCCGCGGGAGTTTCCCCAAGAGAGTTTGATACCATTTCCAATCCGGACTGTCCATTCGCAGGAGTTGAAGTCATGCGTTTTTCAGGTTATCCGCGCTATCAGGCTGGAAGCGTATCGTCACCGGTGTGGCGCCTGGACTTCAAATCCAGTGGAAGGCTAATACCCTTCGGTAGGTTCGACCCCTATACGCTTCCGCCATTCCTCACTTTTTCTCTGACCATCCCCCGCGATAGCAATCCGAACCATCCAGTTTTCTGGGGTTTACCCCTCACCGACCCCTCACAGAACGTAAGGCAGCGCCGCTTGCCTTATAATACTTGGTTGGCATCTTGTCAGTGCGAGTGCCGCAATTCTATCCTTGTATTGAAAGGTTTTCAGCCACTTCGAGCTGAGCTGACGTCAGCGGCACCCGCGACCGCTTTCTCTGAGCCCCTTTTTCTGTCGTCCCCCCTTCCCCCCTGCCACCAAAGAATACCGGCCAAAGGTCATGCACTGTCGCGGCCTAGACCCTTTCTGCACCCGCCTCCCCTGGGTCCTTCCATCGACTTGCCCCGCATGGGCCATTGGTTGCACGGGCGGTCGGGGGGATTTTGTGGAAAAATTCCGGTGGAAAAATGGAAACGTCCGCGCTCGCCTCTCGGGCTTGAGGGCAGCGGTCAAGAGGAGCCCCACGCATGTCTGGTGAGTCAAGCAATGCTTCCGTCCTCAAGCTTGTGAGGGAAAAGGTCGCCGCGCGCATCCGGCGCGAGAAGCTCGGGCGCTACAAATGCTCGGATTGCGGCTGGCTGTGGAGCGACAACATCCGCAATTTCGCGGTGAAGGGCGGCCAGTGGCACGCGGATCGCCCGGTGTTTGAGCCCCGCTCCATCGGGTTCCACCTCCCGGCGTTTCTGTCGCCCTTCGTGAGCCTCTCGGAGATTTATGCCGACTTCCTGGAGGCCAAGGAGGCCGACACCCCGGCCAAGTGGACCCATTTTTACAACTCGCGTCTTGCCCTGGCTTGGCGTCCTGTGGTGGCGGAAACCCCGGCCTCCCGGGTGATGGCCTGCGTGGACCGCGCCCAGGCGGCGCGCGTGGTTCCCGCCGGCGCGGCCTACCTGACGGCCGGGATAGACATGCAGCGCACGGGGTTCTGGTTCAGCGTGTGGGCCTAGTGGCCCTCCCAGGAAAAGCGGCTGATCGACTACGGATTTCTGCCGGATTTCGACGCCGTGCGGGCCCTAGCCTTCGAGACCACCTACCCCCGCGCGGAGGGCGGCGAGATATGCATCCACCGGGCAGGACTGGATACCGGGGGCGGCAAGGACGAGGAGGGATCAGCCTCCAAGACGGAGCAGGCCTACAAGTTCATTTTGAGCTGCCCGCACGGGCTGATTTACGCGGTCAAGGGGCGTCAAACCCCTTTGAAAAGAGGGTGTTGCCCAAGGTGATCGGCAAGCTGCCCAGCTCCAAGAGCCCCATTGCCGGGGGCCTGGTGCTCTATTTCCTGGACACGGGATATTTCAAGGAGCTGGTGCACGCCTCCATGCGCGAGGACAGCCCGCATCCGGCGTATCTGCACGCCGAGACCACGGAGGATTTCGCGGACCAGCTCACGGCAGAACGCCAGGTGCTCCGGAAAGGCAAGCTGGTGTGGGAGCGCATACGGCGCGACAACCACTATCTGGACTGCGCCATGATCGCCTGGGCGGCCGCCAGCGTGGAGTGGGCTCCGAGTTTGCTTGGGCTGTACATGCACCGTCAGCACCAGGAGGAGGCGGCCCGCAAGGCCGAGGAAACGCAGGCGAGGCAGCAGGGGCAGGTGGTGAACCCCTTCGCCAGGGGCAGAAATCCGTTCAAGAAAGGGGGGAGATGATGACTGGAGCCTCGGCAGCGGCTATTGCGGTGGCTTTGGATATTGTGCAAAAGGGCGTCGATTGGTCCCCCCGGTGGGGTGGCGTTTGCCCGGCATGCGGCAAGAGACGCTGCCTGGTGACGCGCACGATGTCCTGGGAGGGTGACTCCCGCATTCGTTATCATAAATGCAAATGTGGACATAAATTCAAGAGCCTTCAATGCCACACGAATTAGCACAATGCCTTGGTGGGTACTGGGATTGTTTTGATAATTACGCAGTGAAGTCGGCATATGAACTCTTCATTGCAGCAGATTATCCATCTTGGTTGAAGGCAGCGGCGAGACCGTTTGCGGGTTCCTTTGTTGCTTTTAGGCTTAACGCCAGCAAAGAAAGAGTACAAACCGTAAAATAAAAGGCTTAAAATTGTGGAAAAAAATGGAATTAGCCTCAACTCACTGAAGGATGTCAGAAGATTTATTAATGCAAAATATAATTTTGTCGTGGATGCATACAAAGATGCAATATATGAAAATGGGGCAATTCAACTTGATACCGTAGACTTTACATCCATCCACAATCTTGCAGATGGAATTATATTATGCAAGTTAAAAGATGAACACATCGCGAACTATGCCGACACAGTGGACATGATGAGCCTAATATATACTAGTGCACTTGAATGCATCAACAAACACGTGGGCTCAACGCAATCCCCCTTAAAGGCTCTGGTTCATAAAAATGCAATCTTGGACGAAATCATAGATAGAATATCGAAATATATTTACGAAGGACCTTACGAATACAATGTTAGCTTTATAATTCCTAAATTTCCTGCTCCGAGTAGCTCAATCACTATATCCAGTGGAATTGCCCTAGACAGAATAGCTATTACCGGCAAGATACCACTCTCCGCAGGCTTATCATGCAACTTGAATGCAGCATTTGATGCTTCTCAGGAGATTTACTCACCGTGCATACGAATTGCATGCAAGGGATATTCTGGATCGAATCAGAACAGCCCTTTAATTGTTAGAGCTCTATCAACCCTCAAGCATCTTCTCATGCTGGGCCATATAACCGGCCTGCTGGACATAAAATACTCTCCTGACCTTGAATTTTTTGAAGGCCGTTCTAACGCAGGCAGCTATTATGTATCAGGAAAATTTGCCAACAATGTTCAACAAAGAATTCCAACAATTTTTCACGCTGCAATGTCTTCTATCCATCCAACTGAACGTGCAAAAAAAATATTTCTTGATTTACTTTCTGGATTCAATGACGACACCAAAGAAATTGCAATAATAAAAAATTGCATTGAGTCCAGAAGGGAATCTTTTGAAAGGATAAAGTCCTCTACAGAATGGCTTTTTGAGTCCATATTTACGGAGAGTACGACACCATCTTACGTAATGCTTTGCCTCGCAATTGAAGCTATGATTGGAGGAACTGAGAGAAATAAAAGTGATACACTTTCTAGTAGACTGGCATATTGCATTGGCAAAACGTTCGAAGAGCGTAACGAAATTATAAAACAATTTTCTACTTTTTATTCAAAAAGATCCAAGATTGTCCATGGATCGGAGACTATGCTAACCTCCGAAGACAAAGATTTAGCAATATGCATGAGATCTTTCCTGGAGCACATGATTAACGCTGATTTAAATGCTTCATTCGTACTTCAATAACAAACACTGCCCCAAAGCCTTTGGACTGCTTTTTCATTTGTCTATCACATTTCCTGGTAAAATAGATATTATGCCCCGGCAGCTATCGCTTCCGGGGCCTTTTTAAGAATCAATCAGCTAGAAAATTTTTCTAGCGCTGGAAACGACCCTCTGTTTTTTGCTTCTGGTCATAGGTTAGCCAGCCCGCATGGCTTCCCTACAAGATCTTCAAGACCAGCTCGCGGCCTACCAGGCCACGGAAACCCGCATCCTGAACGGCAGCCAGGACGCCACCATCGGCGGCCGCCGCTACACCCTGGCCGACCTGGCGATAATCCAGGATAAGATCCGCCAGCTTGAGACCCGCATCGTCCTGGTGCAGGCCTCGCAGTACGGCGGCCCTCCCATCACTCAGTCTGCGGCCAGGTTCCGGGGGCGCAGGTGATGTTCCCCCTGTTCTCCAAGCGTAGCGCCGCCGCACCCACCGGCCAGGGCCACGGCCAGGTCGCCGTGCCTGAGACCGCCCTCGCGTCGGCCAAGCGCTTCGAGGGCACCCTCGCCGCCCGGGTGCATCGCGCCTGGACGGGGGTTGTCTCCGGCATCCTGGGCCTGGTCTCGCCCGCCTCCGCCTGCCGCTTCCGCGTCGGCCGCTCCGTGCTCTACGCCCAGAAGCACCGCACCTATACCGCAGGCCAACCCAACAAAGACGGCGAAATCTGGCTGCCCCGCAACACCAGCGAGGACACCGAACTCTTCCAGTATTCCGACCTGGCCCGGGCCCGCGCCCGGGACCTAGTCCGCAACGACTCGCGCATCACCGGCGCGGGGTGGAGATCGACAAGAACGGCGAGGTGGTGGCCTACCACATCCTCCCTTACCACCCGGGCGACTACGGCCTGTATCCGGCCAGCCTGATCGCCGCCCCAAGGCGGAAAAGGCCGTTAATGTACAAAGACACGGACAAAGTTCGTAAATGTACGAAATTTTTCTACACAACGCCCACGGTCCGGCCTTTGAAATGTCAACCAAGCATGCCTCACTTTGGGCATATCCTCTGAACCAATCTCCAACACCTCAAAAACATGACGTTTTCTTAAATAACATAATCATAGAACTCTATCGCATCAGATGCGCCTCTTCCTGGCATGTGGCTTGCTCAACTGCTGTTCAGCAGTTGTCCAGGAGGAGCCGTCCATGGCTGAGAACACCGATTTCCCGCTTGCCATCATCCACGACACCACCCTGCGTGATGGCGAGCAGACCGCCGGAGTGGCTTTTAGTCTCGATGAACGGATTGCCATAGCCCGAGGCCTGGATAATGCCGGTGTGCCCGAACTGGAGGTGGGCATCCCGGCCATGGGACACCAGGAGCAGGAAGAAATCCGCACCCTGGCCGGACTTGGGCTCGCTGCTCGCCTGGTGATCTGGTGCAGGATGCACAACCACGACCTGGAGGCCGCAAAGTCCTGCAAGGTGAACACGGTCAACCTGTCCATCCCGTTGTCGGATCAACAGATCGCGGGCAAGCTTGGCCGCGAAAGAGCCTGGGTGCTGGAGCAGATCGAAAGCATGACCGGCAAGGCTCTGGATATGGGGCTCGAGGTCTGCGTCGGCGGGGAGGACAGCTCCCGGGCCGACCCCGACTTTCTGATCAGGGCCGTGGGCGTGGCCGAACAGGCCGGGGCCAGGCGGTTCCGCTTCGCCGACACCATGGGGGTGCTCGACCCCTTCGGAGCGTTCGACTTTTTCCAGCGTCTGAGGCGGGAAAGCTCGCTTGAGCTGGAGATCCACGCTCACAACGACCTCGGCCTAGCCACGGCGAACACCCTGGCCGCCATACGCGGCGGAGCCACCCACGCGAACACTACGGTCAACGGACTGGGCGAACGCGCGGGCAACGCCCCGTTGGAGGAAGTGGTGATGGCTCTGCGCCATCTGTACGGCATCCACACCGGGGTGTTGACGCGCCAACTGCCGGGAGTATCCAAGCAGGTGGCCGAAGCCTCCAACCGTCCGGTCCCGGTGAACAAATCCATCGTGGGCGAGGCCATCTTCACCCACGAGTCCGGCATCCACGTCAGTGGAATCCTGCGCGACCCGGCCAACTACCAAAGCATCGATCCTGGCGAGCTTGGCCGCGTCCACCGGCTCGTGCTTGGCAAGCACTCCGGCACAGCCTCGATCCGGTGGGCCTACGACCAGCTTGACATACCCATCGGTGACATCCAGGCTAGGGCTCTGCTGGTCCTGATCCGCGCCCACTCCGCCAAACACAAGCAGCAGCCCGCAACCGAAGATTTGCTCCGATTTTTAGGCGAGACAGCTAGTGCAACATTTCGACACAATTGATTAGTACTGCGGATGGAACAGGGATTGCGGATGTTAATAAGTAGCCATAGTTTGTAGCGAGACTCCATGTGCACGTGCAAGAATAAACACAGCAATCCACATATCAAGGAATGCCATGCAGGCGTGTGTAGAGGCAAGATTGTTCCATTGCTTTTTGAAATGAATAAGGCCATATCGGAACAAAACGACTTGGCCATGGCCCTTGACACACTCCTCGAGTACATACGCCAGGACATGGCCGTGGAGCTGGCCATGATCAATCTGCATCACCATGAAACTGGGCGCATCTTTATCCATAAAAGCATAGGACTAACCGAAGAGGAGCAGGCACGTGGAGTGTATCTCCCGGGCGAAGGCATAACCGGTCAAGTGGTGGAGTTGGCAAGGCCGATTGTCGTCAGGCGCATTGGAGATGATCCGACTTTTTTGAACAGGACGGAACGCCTTTCCCGCCCAGAAGATCTCGAGCGTTCATTCGTATGTGTCCCGATCGCACGAGGGAAGAAGGTCCTCGGCAGCATCGGCACGGTCAGGTATTATGACAATGATGAACTGCTCAACAAACATATGGACGCCCTGGTGGTCGTCTCCCATATGCTGGCGTCGGCTGTCGAACTCTATCTTGTGGAGAACGTTGACAAAGCCCTCTGGGAGCAGCGTCACCGGACCCTCATGGGGGAGCTGAGAAATCGCTTCAAGTCATCAAACATCAAAGGCTCCTCCAAAGCCATGATGGAAGTGTTCGCTCTGCTCCATAAAGTCGCCCAAACCAAAACCACCGTGCTCCTGCTCGGAGAAAGTGGCGTCGGCAAGGAAATGATAGCCAACGCCATTCACTATGACGGCCTCAGTTCCAACGGCCCGATGGTGAAATTCAACTGCGCGGCCTTGCCCGAAAGCATCCTCGAGAGCGAACTCTTCGGCCATGAGAAGGGCTCTTTTACCGGAGCGACGCAACTGCGCAAGGGCCGATTTGAGGAGGCCGACGGCGGAACGATCTTCCTCGACGAAGTGGGCGAACTCTCGCTAGGGGTTCAGGCGAAGCTGCTGCGCGTGCTCCAGGAAAGAGCCTTCGAACGAGTGGGAGGCAACAAGACAATCACTGTCAATATCCGTATCGTAGCCGCTACCAACAAGAATCTTGCCGAGATGGTAGCGACCGGGCGATTCCGGCAGGATCTCTACTTCCGTCTGAACGTCTTTCCCCTGATGGTCCCACCCTTGCGGGATCGGGGCAGCGACATCATTACCCTGGCCGAACATTTCGTCGGTGCCTTCTCCAAGGAGAACAACAAGAAAATAAATAGGATAACCACTCCAGCGCTAAATATGCTCATGAACTACCACTGGCCCGGCAACGTCCGGGAGCTGGAAAACGTCATCAACAGGGCGGTGATCCTGACCGAAGATGATGCAATCCACGGCTATAATCTGCCGCTCTCGTTGCAATCGCCAGTGTTTTCTGGAGCTGAAGCCCAGAACGGATTGGAGGCCAGACTCTCGGCCATCGAATATGAGATGCTCGTCGAGGCTCTGCGACTGCATCAGGGCAACACCACGGATGCGGCCAAGGAACTTGGTCTGACGCGCCGGACCATGGGGCTTCGCATGAAAAAGTACAATCTGACGTACAAAGAATTCCGTCGGGGGGATAATCTGCTTGTGGTCGAGGACAGCTTCGGGCCTGATGCTCCGGAGCCTCTCGCCTAACGCTTCGATGTGAAGAGTGACCTTTGCGCATTTCGAGGTTGAAAACGTGTGAGGTTGAGGCCTCCGGCTAGATTGCGATCGTCCTTTCCGATTCGCGATCTGGCCGACCCCTTTGAAAACGTGGCAAACCTGCCAGGCCCGAGGTACTTTGATAAGCACCTGGCACCATTTCCGACTTGTGTGAAGGCTTCGCCAGTTTCTCAAGAATCTCCGTACACGGCGCGCAGTGCCTCCTTGACAGAGCCTGAGCAGATCACGAGATTGAGCCCGTGCTCGGCAAACACCCTGCGCGGTTCATCGCCTGCGGCCTCCACCAGAACCGCCCGACAATCGGACAGTTCCTTGACCACATCCTCCCAACCGGTGCCGCCGCATCCGCGCGGTGTTGAGCGTTCCCCCATGAGGCGAAAGCCACCGTCTTCAGTCCTGCTCCAAATCTGGAGGCGCTTGGCCTTGCCCAGGTGGGTATCGATGAGCACGCTGCTGCGTGAGGCCACTGCGGTATACGGACGGTCGTTTTGTTTTTCGTTCATGCCAGCCTCTATTTCGTTTGCGAAGTCCTACACTTCCGAGGATTGAGAATGGCGGGGGGGCGGCGCCGTATGCACGGAACCGCCTCCCAGCAAAGATCAATACCCGTGTTTCTTACCCTTGAGAGACGTAATGTCGATGCGGATGACCGCAGTGGTTTTCAGGTTGGTTTTGGGATATTCAAATTTCCGCTCTGTGAAACGGGCTACAATCATGTCCAGAGCTACGATCTTGTCCGGCTCATCCTCCAAAAAAACAGCCTTGCCGAGACCGATGACCGTGCGGTGCTTGGCCTCGAAATCACAGGGCTCATCGCTGTCAATGACTCCGTGGTCTCCTGAGATGCAAAAGCAGACTGTGCTGTTCCGCTTCATCATTTCAATCTTGGTGCCCGCCTTGGCTGAATGGAAATACAAGGCTGTGCCGTCGTAGGCATAGAACACCGGCACGACAAAGGGGATATCTCCGTCCGCCAGGGCCAAGTGCATCACCTTGCCGGAGGTGATGATGGCGTCCATCTCCGCGCGGTCGGTAATTTTGCGGTCTTTGCGGCGCATGGCTCCATGCGGGTGTCCTTCAGATATTTTCATGTCGGCTCCTGTCTTGGTCAGTAAATGAGTTGAGAATCGGCCAACGTCTACGAACCACACTCGGAACAGCTCGTGACCACCTGTATCTCGCGCTGGAACTTGCTGCGCACAGGTACGGGATATCCCGCCGGCCTGCTCTCCGTTTGCTTCAATTCATCGGCATACTGTTGCGGAAGGCCGCGCTCCAGAGCACCCTGGATGATGAAATCCAGATACTCCCGGCTCGGCGGCAGCGGCTCGCCCAACACGTCCTTCTTGTAGAGCAGCACCGTGCGCCCCTTGCCTGCCGCGTCCAGCACTCTGACCGGGAAGTGAAAGTATGAGCCTGCACCGTCAAGACGGGCGCCGTGCCACGCGTCGAGGCGCTGCGCATCCATGAAGGTCAGCTCGTAGACCACTCCCCAGAGATTCCGGCCTGGAGCGGACACAACCGTCTCCACCGCGCCGTCCCAGATTTCCGAATGGCCAAAAAAGCCCAGCGCATGGTCCGGCAGATAGACCACGCCCACCAACACCGGGTTGGAGCAGCGCTCGCGGATCTGGCCCGGGTGCATGTCCGAGCCATAGGCAAAAACATACTGGCGGCTGGTTTCTCCGTCGAAAACCAGGGCGCTTTGGGCGGAGAACTCCGTTTGCTGTTGTGTCCGTGTCATGCTGCACCTCCAGAAGGACGGCAACGAGGGGTCGTTGCGGGACCGCGCCAGGACGGTCCTGCAGCTATACCCTGCTGCCTTGCAATGCTGGTGATCATTCCAGACGCCCTTACCAGACGTTCAGGATCCATTCCTTGTTCTTTTTGTATTCCATGTCCGTGAACAGCGTATTGGCCATCTCCTCCGCAAGCCAGGTGGCTCCAGCGTAACCAACCACGGGGTGACGATACAGTCCGGCACGGTCGTAGGTGGGAAAACCGACGCGCACCATGGGGATGTTGTGGTCGATGGAGATGAACCGGCCCTTGGAGTGTCCGAGAATCAGATCCAGTTCCAGGCCGTCGTTCTTGAGCCTGTTGTCGAGTTCCCAAAGGTCCGCGTTGGTTATGATCTCCATGTCGTGGGTCACGTTTTCTTGGAGCGCCCTGATGCGCGAGTCGTTTACGTAGCTCGAGTTGTCGTCACCCAACAGCAGGAGTTTGGGCTTCATCCCCAGATCCAGGCAGAACTCGGCCAGGCCGATGACTAGGTCCGGATTGCCGTAGATGGCCAGCCTTTTGTCCGCGAAGAACATATGGGCGAGGTCGGTAATTGCGTCGAGGGCGATGCCGCGCTCCCACACCAGAGACTCCGGGATGGGTTTGCCAGTCAGGGTCTTCAGGTTGTGTAGAAAGGTGTCCGTGTTACGAATGCCGATGGGAGTTGGCCCGACGATGGCCGGGATGTCGAACTCCTTGGTCAGGTATTCCGCAGTCTTGGCACCTTCGTAGCGATTCAAGGCCAGGGTGCCCAAGGCGTTGGCCGTGCCGGTGAGATCCGCTATGGTGGTGCTGCCGTGGGACACTTGGTTTCCGTCAGGCATGAGCGGGGAATCGAAGCTCTCGATCTCGAAGAGCACGGTGGCGTCGATCTGCATCTCGGCCAGCAGGTGCTTGATCGCGGTCACGTCGCCGGGGTTCACCCAGCCGGTGATCAGGTTCAGCTTGCCGTTGGGCTCGCTCTTTTTGGCGAAATGCATGACGAAATCGCGTACGGCGATGTCGTAGCCGGTGATCATGCTGCCCACGAAGCTCGGGGTGTGTATGGGGATAAGATGCACCTCGCGCCCGGGATACTTTTCAGCAAGAAGCCCTTCGTTGAGCTTGCGCACCACGCCGTCAATGTCGTCGCCGATGACCTCGGTCAGGCAGGTGGAGATGATGGGCACCACCTTCACGTCGGGGTAGCGCATGAGCAGCACGTCCACAGCCTCTTCCACGCGGCCGCAGGCGCCGAACACGGCTCCGCTCTCATGGACGGACGACGAGGCGATCTCGAAGCTTTCCTTGAGGTGCTGAGAGATCAGCAAGCGCACGAACATGACGCAGCCCTGTCCGCCGTGCACGATGCCGATGCAGTCCTTAATGCCTATGCTGGCGAACTGTGCGCCGCAGGGCTGGCATGTGAAGATCGGGTTGATGACGCCCGTCCTCTCTCTTTCTTTCATTTCGCAAAGCATAAGAACACTCCTTGCTAATAATGCTGGTCATTGAGCTCGAGATTGAGCGACCCTGTGATAGTAACGTGGTCGAGACGCTCATGGACACCATGCACCAGCTGCTTGAGTTCCTCCTTGTCGAGGCTAATTAGCCAGGGAAAGAGGCGCTTGTAGTCTTCAACTAGGCACAGCGCGTCCACCCAGTGGCACTTGTCCAGAGGAGTGTTTATGTCCACTGGTTCTTTGCACAGCAATTGCATGGCCTTTCCCATAACGCCGTCATTTTGTACCTTTCTGTCCCAGCTGCGGGAGTGGAACTGCCAGAGGCAATTCTTCATGATGTAGTCGAGCAGCTGTTCGATGCGTTCTTTATTGAGGTCTTCCATGTAGTCCCCCTACGCCGCACCGGCTGTCAGCATGGGTGCGAATTCCGGGTAGGTTTTCTCGCGCAGGTGGGAAATGGAGTCGTATTTCCCAGTATAATGGCGCAATGTGGTTGACTGGGTGATCTCCTCCGGCAGGTTGGCGTCGGAGATCATGATATTCGTCTCGAAGCCCTTGTCGGTCGGGATTTCGTCCTTGCTGATGTTCAGGAAGGAGAGCTTGTGGATGGGCGAGTATATGGCGTTGTAGATGTCGCGAGCGAAACGCACCCAACCCTCGTAGCCCTTCCAGGGACCATTGTGGTAGGCGTGGGCGTTCAGGTAAGGCACGCGGATCTTCTTGGCCACTTCGCCGGGGCGCTTGCCCGTGAAGATAATGTCCGGCTTGAGCGTCTCCATGGCCTCCAGGCCTTCGAGTTCGTTGGGATCGTCGATGGCCAGCGCACCCTCCTCGCAGCGAGCGATGCCCTTTTCCATGTCTCCCTGGTGGCCGAACTTGGTGTACACGGACACCACGTCAAGCCCCATCTCTTCATGGATGACGTGCGCCCAGTGCCACAGCTTGGAGCCGCCGGGCCAGAGGCAGACCTTCTTGCCCATCAGGCGCTCCTTGTACCAGTCGAGCTCCGGCTTCCAGCGGGCGGTCTCCTCGTCGATGATGGCCTGGGCGCGGTCCTCGATGCCGAAGAACAGGCCGACCTTGCGAAGCGAGTGGGACAACGGCTCGAAGCCGAAACCGTCGATGTCCAGACGGGGGATGCCGTAGCGCACCCGCAACTCGTTGCAGATGTATTCAGCGGAACGGGCGCATTCCAGCACGTTGAGCTGCGCCAGATGCATGCCCCGCAGGTCGTCGTATGAGCCGTTACCTGTGAAGGTGGAGAGAACCTGGATGCCCATGCGCTTGAAAAAGTCGACCATGACTTCCTGGTCACCCTGGATGTTGTACTCGCCCACGTAGTTGATCACATAGTCGCTGGTGATCTCGGGCTCGTAGGTGCCGACCTTCTGGTTGATCCAGGCGATGTTGATCTTGTGGTGGCCGCCAGACTGACTGGGACCGGCGAAGCCCGGAGAGTTGCAGGTGAAGATGTCCACGTCGGGCATCTCGTCCATGACCTCCTGGGCGATGGCGTTGATGTCGTCACCGATCAGGGCCGAGGCGCAGGTCTGGTAGATGGTCATGCGCTTGATGTGCGGCATGGCCTTGAAGGCTTCGATGATGCTGGTCTTGAGCAACTTCTCTGCGCCGAAGACAATGTGCTTCTCCTTCATGTCCGTGGCGAAGGTGTACTTCAGCTGGAAGTTGTCGTTGTCGCTGATGTACCGCTTGGTCTGCCAGGTGTCGTACGTACAGCCAACCGGCCCATGGCTAAGGTGAATGACGTCCTTCATGGGCGAGCCGATGACGTGCTTGGCGCCGCAGTAGGCGCAGCCGCGCTCTGATATCGTGCCCGGGATCGTATTCAGGTATCCTGCGGGCAGGGCTGAGGTCAGGTCCTCCCCCGGCCCCTTGATAACCGCGTGCTGCTTCCGCTCCGGGATGCACTTGCTGCATTCAAATTCATGATATGGCATGGCGTGCTTCTCCTAAACTACCCTTACAGGATGGCGCTTTCGCCGGTTTCATGCGTGCGCACCCGTATGGCGTTTTCCATGGGGCAGACGAAGATCTTGCCGTCCCCGATCTCCCCGGTCTGGTTGGTCTTGATGACTGTGTCCACCACCGCGTCCACGTTGGTGTCGGGCACGATCAGCGTGAGCATGCGTTTGGGGATATATTTCATGCCACCTGTCTTGGACTGGCTCAGCCTCTCGGGGGAGAGCTCGCAGCCGACTTCCCCGGCGATGCCGCGCTGGTGGCCACGGCCAAGCACGGAGATGGCCAGAAAACACGGGAAGCCGAGGGCTTCCAGGGCGTCCTTGGTGGGCCGGACCTTCTTGGGGCGGATGATTGCGATGATCTCTTTCATGCGCCCCCCCTCACAGCCCTGACAGGCCGGTACGCACGGTAAGGGCCTTCTCCACGTCAGTGACGAAGATCTTGCCGTCGCCGAAATTGCCGGAATAGGCCTTGTATTCAATGAGCTTGAGCACCGTGTCGAGGTCCTTGTCCTCCACAACCATCATGATCATGGTCTTGGGCAGCTCGTCGTAGTGGACGTTGCCCACGGTGATGCCCTTCTGCTTGCCGCGCCCGAAGGCGTTCATCTTGGTCATGGTGTAGTAGCCGGCATCGGCGAGGCCATCCGTGACGGCATCAGCGGAATCTGGACGCACAATAGCTCTGATCATCTTCATATGGATTCTCCTGTATACGCCTGGTTAGTCGGCGATGCCGTATTTGACGACCATGGCTTCCAGTTGATCCATGGTTAGGGGCTGAGGCACGACGAAATTTTTGTTCTCGATTATCTTTCGTCCGAGCTCGCTGTATTCAAGAGCTTGGTTCTCTGCGGAGTCGTATTCCGTGACAGTCTTTTTGTTGAATTCTGCCTTTTGCACAATGTTGTCTCGCGGGACAAAGTGGATCATCTGCGTGCCTATAGCCGCAGTAAACTCGTCAAGAAACTCGCGCTCACGGTCCACTTTTCGGCTATTACAGATTACACCACCGAGGCGTACGCCGCTCTGCTTGGCGAACTTGAGCAGGCCCTTGCAAATGTTGTTGGCGGCGTAGATGGCCATCATTTCTCCGGAGGCCACGATGTAGACTTCCTGGGCCTTGCCGTCGCGGATGGGCATGGCGAATCCGCCACAGACAACGTCACCCAGGACGTCGAAGAACACGAAGTCGAGGTCGGAAGTGTAGGCTCCCTGGGCCTCCATGAGGTCGATGGCAGTGATGACGCCGCGGCCTGCGCAGCCCACGCCGGGTTCAGGACCGCCGGATTCGACGCAGCGGATGTCCATGAAGCCGGTCTTCACGACTTTCTCCTTGGTAACCTTCTCGGCACCCTGCTCCCGCAACACATCCATCAGTGTCTCTTGGGGCTTGCCGCCCAGTATCAAGCGAGTGGAGTCTGCCTTGGGGTCGCAGCCGTGGATAAATATCTTTTTGCCATGGAAGTGGGCCAATGCGGCGGCTGTATTCTGAGTAGTGGTTGACTTTCCGATGCCGCCCTTTCCGTAAATAGCTACTTTCCTGGTCATCGCGGGCCTCCTACGGTTTAAATGTGTCGCAGTATTCCTGTAAATTTCGTCACGACGGATTCCGTATTGCAGCGCGCGTGCCATTCATTATATTTTTAATCCAATACGGCGATAAATTCCAAGATATTCTTGTTTCAGTATTTTTTTGTTAGATTGAATTTCAAAAATGTGCATAGTATTTTTATTTTGTTCTGTTTTGTACATTTGTTTCTATTTCACAAAGAGGAGGTTATTCTCAAACGTACGCAATGGTACGTTACGGAGCAGAATTGTTCAAAATGATTGCGGAGCACACGACGGAGATGGCTCGCGCATATTGAAGGCTTCCGACGAGGGCCACCGGGATATCCTAGCGGCGCGGGCGCGTCTTCGAGGGGGTGAGGGCGTGAATGTGGCTGTAGACGAAAACGCATCGTCAACTGAAAGGGTACGGCCTGAAAGAAACGGTGGGCACGGCGAAAGCGCGAAAGCCGGGATGCACATGTTGGCATTTCCCGGCAGGAACAATGGTGGAACCGTACGAAATCGAACGCAAATTACTCAATGGTTCGAAATCATGCGCTCCGGAAGGCAACATCTGATTCTGTCGGGGACGTGTCTCTCCAGATGGAAGAGCTTTTGTGGTCGGCGCGCCTAGCGAAACAGATAGCGGCTGGATGCGCAGGCGAAGCCTGGCGTCGTCAGCGGGCCAGCGGCCCTTGTCGGGTCGGGTCCAGTTCAGACCAAGTGTGCAAGCCAATCCTTCAACGCCACCACCTGCTCCCACACCCGCTCCGGGGCGGTGCCGCCGGGGGTGTTGCGGCGGTTCATGGCCGTCTCGTAGGCCAGCACATGGGCCACGTCCTCATTGATCTTGTCCGACAGCGACCTGAGTTCAGCCAGGGTCAGGTCCTCCAGGCCGCGCCCGCCTCTCTCGGCCAAAGCCACGGCCGATCCGGCCACGTGATGCGCCTCCCGAAAGGGCACACCCTTGGCGGCCAGGTAGTCCGCCAGCTCCGTGGCGTTGAGAAAACCCAGCTTCAGGGCCTCACGCATGCGATCCGGGCGAAATTCCATGGCCCGCATCATCTCGGCCATGATGGCCAAGGAATCGCTCACCGTGCGGTCGGCGTCGAAGAAGGGCTCCTTGTCCTCCTGCATGTCCCGGTTATAGGCCAGGGGCAGGCCCTTCATGATGGTCATCAGGGTGATGAGCGAGCCGTAGACCCGTCCGGTCTTGCCGCGCATCAGCTCGGCCACGTCCGGGTTCTTCTTCTGGGGCATGATGGAGCTGCCCGTGGCGTAGGCGTCCGGCAGGGCCACGTACCCGAAATTGGGGTTGGACCAGATGATCAACTCCTCGCACAACCTGGAGAGATGCATCATCACCGTCGTGCCTGCAAACAGTGCCTCCAAGGCGAAATCCCGGTCGGATACCGCGTCCAGGCTGTTGGCAAAGGTCCCGTACAGCCCCAGTTCCTCGGCAACGGAATTGGGATCGAGGGGGAAGGTGGTCCCGGCCAGGGCCGCTGCGCCGAGCGGCGATACGGCCGAGCGCTTGAGGGCGTCCCGGCAGCGTTCGTGATCGCGCCTGAACATCCAGGCATAGGCCAGCAGATGGTGCCCCAGGCTCACGGGCTGGGCCGGCTGCAGGTGGGTGTAGCCCGGCAGGATGGTCTCCACGTGTACCTCCGCCTGCCTCACCAGCGACCGGACCAGCCCGGCCAACAGCTCGCTCCAGGCCTCAAGACGCCCGCTCACGTACAGGCGGAAATCCAGGCACACTTGGTCGTTGCGAGACCGGCCGGTGTGCAGCTTGCGCCCGGCGTCGCCGATCATCTCGGTGAGCCGAGCCTCGATGTTCATGTGCACGTCTTCCAGTTCGTCCTTCCAGACGAAACGGCCTTTGTGGATATCGTTCAGGATGATGTCCAGGCCGCCCGTGATTTTTCCGGCTTCCTCCTCGCTTATGATCCCTTGGCGCGCCAGCATGCGGGCGTGGGCCTTGGAACCGGCGATGTCCTGTTCGCACAGGGCGTTATCGAAGCGGACCGAGCAGGTGTATCGCTCGACGATCTTGGAAGTGGGCTCGGCAAAGCGGCCGCCCCAGGGCTTGGAAGAGGTGGTCATGTGATGATGCCTCCGGCGGCCAGAGAGGAACTTTTTGAAAAAAGTTACCTCTCTGGACTCTCCTTCAAAAACTTTTAAGTAGCTTCGCGTCCATCACCGGCAATTACCGGAAACAGACGCGAAGCAAAAAGCCGGGGTCCGGGGGGAGGCTTCTCCCCCCGGCGGGATCTGGGGCGGAGCCCCAGTGTTACATCTTCTTATACCCGCGAAGTCTCAGCCCCTGCAACCTGATGAACCCGGTAGCGTCGGACTGGTCGTAGACCTTGTCCTCTTCAAAAGTCACCAGCTCCATGCTGTACAGGCTGTTGGGAGACTTGCGGCCGACGGGCGTGGCCTGGCCCTTGTAGAGCTTCAGGCGCACGGTGCCGGTTACGCGTTCCTGGCTCTTGTCCACCAGGGCCTGGATGGCCTCGCGCTCCGGGGCGAACCAGAAGCCGTAGTAGACCATCTCGGCGTAGCGCGGGATGAGCGAGTCGCGCAGGTGCATGACCTCGCGATCCAGGGTGATGCCCTCCAGGTCGCGGTGGGCGGCGTGGATGATGGTGCAGCCCGGAGTTTCGTACACGCCGCGCGACTTCATGCCCACGAAGCGATTCTCCACCATATCCAGGCGGCCCACCCCGTGCTTGCCGCCGAGCTTGTTCAGGGTACGGATGATGTCCGAGGGGCACATCCGCTCGCCGTTTACGGCCACGACGTCGCCCTTCTCGAAATCCAGCTCTAGGTATTCCGGCTCGTTCGGGGCTTCCTCGGGACGGCAGCAGAGCAGATGGCTGTGAGGGCCGGGCTCGTTCCAGGGGTCTTCCAGCTCACCGCCCTCGAAGGAGAGGTGCATGAGGTTGCGGTCGCAGCTGTAGGGTTTTTCCTTGGTGACGGGCACGGGGATGCCGTTGTCCTTGGCGAAGGCCATCAGGTCGGCGCGGCCCTTGAAATTCCACTCGCGCCAGGGGGCGATGGTCTTGAGCTGAGGGGCCAGGGCCATGGTGGCCAGCTCGAAGCGCACCTGGTCATTGCCCTTGCCGGTGGCGCCATGAGCCACGGCCTGGGCGCCCTCGGCCAGGGCGATCTCCACCATTCGCTTGGCGATGCACGGCCTCGCGATGGAGGTACCCAGCAGGTAGCGGCCCTCGTACACGGCCCCGGCGCGCAGGACCGGGAAGACGAAATCGCGGGCGAATTCCTCGCGCAGGTCGTCGATGTGGGCCTTGCCGGCCCCGGTGTTCAGGGCCTTCTCTTCCAGGCCATCCAATTCCTCTTCCTGGCCCAGGTCGGCGGTCATGGTGATGACCTCGCACTGGTAGGTCTTCTTGATCCACTTGAGGATGACCGAGGTGTCCAGGCCGCCGGAATAGGCCAGGACCACTTTCTTGATGCTTGACATACTTATATCTCCGCGAGGGTGTAGGGAACGGACCCGGCCTGATCGGCGAAGACCCACTCCAGGATGGCCTTCTGGATGTGCAGGCGGTTCTCGGCCTGGTCGAAAACAATGGAAGCCACGGACTCGAAGACCTCGGTGGTCACTTCCTCGCCCTGATGGGCTGGCAGGCAGTGCATGAATTTCGCCCCCGGGGCGGCCAGGGCCATGGCTTTAGCGTCCACATGGTAGGAGGCGAAGACCTTCATGCGCTCCTTAGCCTCTCCTTCCTGGCCCATGGAGGCCCACACGTCGGTGTTGACGAAGTGAGCGCCTGTAAGTGCCTGCACTGGGTCACGGGTGAGGGTGACCCTCGCGCCCCTGCCCAGCGCCGCTGCGAGGATGGCGGGGTTCGGATCGTAGCCCTCGGGACAGGCCAATACCAGCTCGAAGGGGAAGTACACGGCGGCGTTGATCCAGGAGTGGGCCATGTTATTGCCGTCTCCCACCCAGGCCACCTTGGTCCTGGCCAGGTCGGCGCCGCGCTCCACCATGGTCATCACATCGCCCATGACCTGGCAGGGATGGAAGTCGTCGGACAGGGCGTTGACGATGGGGATGGAGGACTTGGCCCACATGCGCTCAAGTTTGGAGTGCTCGAAGGTGCGCATGACCATACCGTCCACGTAGCGCGAGAGCACGCGGATGGTGTCCTCCACTGGCTCGGCGCGCCCCAGTTGGGAGTCATGCTGGGTCATGTAGATGGTAGAACCGCCCAGGTGGCGCACGGCCATCTCGAAGGACACCCGGGTGCGGGTGGAGGCCTTCTCGAAGATGAGGACCACCGTGCGGCCATCGAGCAGGCGCGAACGAAACCCGGTGGTTTTCATTTCGATGGCCCGGGAGACGACGGCGCGGGCCTCGGCCTGGGTCATGTCTTGGATTTCAAGGAATCTTTTAGGCATGGGGCCTCCCCAATATCTCTTCGAAAAAGAATTTATTTAGCCCTCGGGGAGACGGATGTAAAGAGTATCAGGCGAACGCAGATACGGCCGCGTCGGTCATTTCCTCCATGGCATGACCGTGGTCGTAACCGGCCAGGTGCAGGAGGCCGTGGGCCAGCAGGCGCACGAGATGTCCGGAAGGGTCCTGGCCGTACAGGTCGGCCTCCCGGGTGAGGGTGTCCACGGACAGGGCGATCTCGCCCAGGTACTCCGGGCGGTCAGAATCTTCAGCCGGGAAGGACAGGACGTTGGTGGGACCGGGGAGCCCCAAAAACTCGCCGTTCAGGCGGGCGATCTCCGCGTCGTCCACGAAGCGGACCTCCACGGAAGCGCCGCTTAGGCCGAGCACGGCCAGGAGACGTGCGAGCAGCGGCTTCATCTCGCTCTTCGAGAGGGGGAGCGTGGGGTTCAGGGCCGCGCCTGGTTCGATCCAGATAGATGCGTACGCCATGAGTGAAGAACGCCTCCGGCGGCCAAAGGGCTGCGCCCTCCGGACACCCTTTTCGCTTCGCGTCGATTGATGCGGGGATGTCGTGGGACAGGCGGGAAGCGCGCAAAACCGCACTTCCCGCTCTACGAATATTATTTCAAGGCGTCGAAGGCTTCCAGGGCGCGGGAGGAATAGACGAAGGCCGCGCCGGCGTTGAGGCCCACAGCCACGCCCAGGGTTTCCAACAGTTCCTGGCGGGTGGCGCCGGCGGCCACGGCGGCCTTGGCGTGCACGGCGATGCAGGTGTCGCAACGGGTGGTGGTGGCCACAGCCAGGGAGATGAGTTCCCGGGTCTTGGCGTCAAGGGCGTTGTGGGTGCTTCCGGCCTCGTCCAGGGCCTTTATGCCGTCCATGATCTTGGGATTGCCCTTGGCCAATTCGCCGAACGCCTTCATGGCGTTCTGAATCAGATCCTGCCAGTCAACGAGCATGCCTTCCTCCCGGTGTAGCGCCGCGCAGGGGCGACGCGGTTTCGGACCGCCCGTCGGCGGCCGTGGCAGCGGCCTGGCCTGACAACACCCCCGGCTAGGCGGCCTTTTCCGGCGGCAGGGCCTTGTCGCCGATCTCCTTGACCCCGTCCCCGTTCTCCTTGGGTTTGTCTCCGTTTTCCCTGGTCTTGTCACCATTCTCCTTGAGCTTGTCCTTGGAGCGATCAAGGGTGGGATATTCGATCCGGTGGTGGAAGATGCCGGTCAGGATGCGATGGAAGGTCTCGGAGGCCTGGGTGAGATCCCGAAGGGTCAGTTCCGATCCGTCCAGCTCGCCTTCGTTGTAGAGCTTGCGGACAATGGACTGGATGTGCCCTCTGATGCGGCTAGAGGTGGGGTCCACCAGGGTGCGGCTGGAGGCTTCGATGGCGTCGGCCAACATGATGATGCCGGCTTCCTTCGTTTGCGGCTTGGGACCGGGGTACCTGAACTCGTCCTCGCGTACGGGTTCCTCGCCCTTGGCCTCGGCCAGCTCCTGGGCCTTGTGGTAGAAGTAAGTGATGAGGGTCATGCCGTGGTGCTGGCCGATGAGGTCGGCGATCTCGTCGCCCAGCTTGTGCTCGCGTGCCAGCTCCACACCCTTCTTGGCGTGGGAGATGAGGATCAGTGCGCTCATGGACGGGGAGAGCTTGTTGTGCCTGTTCTCTTTGCCAAAAAGATTTTCGATGAAATACTGGGGGTTCTTGAGCTTGCCGATGTCGTGGTACAGGGCCGCCACCTTGGCCAGTAAGGCGTTGGCCCCGATGGCCCGGGCTGCGGCCTCCACCATGTTGGCCACGATGATGGAGTGGTGGTAGGTGCCGGGAGCAGCCACCATGAGTTCCTGCAGGAGCGGTTGTTCCAGATTCATGAGTTCCATTAACCGAAACCGGGAAGTATAGCCGAAGACCATCTCCAGCACCGGGCTCAGACCGAGCACAAGAAGCAGGGAGAACACGGCGTTGAAGGCCGCGTGGACTCCTCCGGCCAGACTCAGTTCACCGGGATCCTCCTGGACCAGCAGGATGCCGAACCAGGACACCACGCATAGCCCGGCCAGGGGCAGGATGGACCGCAGCACGTCCTGGCGGGTTTCGCATTCACGGATGATGGAGGCGTACACGAAGCCGCCCAGCAGGTAGTAACTGAACAGGTACAGGTTGCCGCCCACCTCGTTGGTGACCAGATAAGAGACCAACAGCACGGCAAAAGAGCACAACGCCGGAGGCAGGAACATGGCCAGCACGCCGGCGGCCCCGGCGATAGGCAGACCAAAGGCCACCTGGCTGGACTTGAGGAAGGTCGGGAGGTGCGCGTCGGAGACGCGGGCAAGCTCCACGAACTTGGCCAACAGGATGAAGAAGGCTGTGATCACGGCCAGGGCCAGCCAGTCGCGGTTGCTCACCGATCGGATGCCTGATTTCTTGCCCTGCGAGAGATGCAGGAGGACGAAGAACAGGCAGGAGAGCAGGAATGTCCCGGGAATGGCCAGAGGCCTTACGGAGCTGGTGCGGTGGGCGTAGAGGGCCTGCAGCTTGGTCTGCTGTTCGGGGGTCACCCGCTCGCCCTGGCGGACCACGATTTCACCCTTATAGATGTTGGAGTACACCGGCTCCATGGCACCCACGATCTCACGTTTGCGGGTCTGGGTGGTCTCCTGGTTGAAAGTCAGGTCGGGCAGCAGGAATGGACCGAGCAGGGTAAAGACAGCCTTGCGCAGCCGTATGGTCTTTTTGAGGTCATGCCGAAGCAACTGGTCCAGGTCGTCCTTGAGCGTTTCCAGGTCCACCATGCCCGGACCGTCCAGGTAGAGTGTCTCCATTCCGGAGGGAAGTTCGCGCAAGAGGATGCCCTGCTTATAGGAGGAAAACACTCCGGGGTGGGCCGCGACGCCCTTGGCGTATGCCTCCTTGAGCCAGGGCAGGACCTGGAGGGTCATCAGGTCCTGGAACTCCTGGGAGCGCCAATTGCCGATCATGTCCCGGCTGATCTCGACGTTCAGATCCTCGGAGAGGGCGGAGCGGGCCTTTTCGGCGTCATCGTCGGTTTTCCTGATCTGGGCCAGAATGTCGGTGACGCGCTTCTGGAGGGTTTCAAAAGGTACAGGGCTCAGGTCGAAGACGGGCGGCTGGTTATCGGCCACCTGCTCACGTTTGCGCACAGTGGCTTCATGATCCTCGTAGCGCAGGGCCAAGTCCGCCGTGACATCCTGGGACGCGATCTCCCCAGCCAGGAACACCCTGACCGGCGACTCGAAACGCACGGCGGAAAGGATGCTCGCGCCGAGAATTACCGCGATGAATACGCCCAGTCCCCAGGCGCGGGGACGGCAGGCCTGGGCCGGCTGGCAAGGGCCAGCCTGTTTGGCGGCGGAATTAATTTTTTTCAGACGGCTGAGTATGCCGCTCATAGGCTTGTACGATCCGCCCCACCAGGGGGTGGCGGATGACGTCCTCCTCGCTGAAATACACGAAGGCCAGGCCGGGGACGCCCGCGAGGATCGCACGGGCCTCGTTCAGACCGGACGGTGCTCCCCTGGGCAGATCGCTCTGGGTCACGTCGCCGGTCACCACCGCTTTGGACCCGAACCCGAGCCGCGTCAAGAACATCTTCATCTGTTCAGGGGTGGTGTTCTGGGCCTCGTCCAGGATGATGAAGGAATCGTTCAGCGTACGCCCGCGCATGAAGGCCAGGGGGGCCACCTCGATGATTCCCTCGGTGAGCATCTCGTTCACCCTCTGGAAGCCCAGCATATCGTTGAGGGCGTCGTAAAGCGGCCGCAAATAAGGATTGACCTTCTCCATGAGGTCACCAGGCAGAAACCCCAGCTTCTCCCCGGCCTCCACGGCCGGCCGGGTGAGCACCAGGCGCTTGACGCGCCGGGCCAGCAGATCGACCACAGCCATAGCCACGGCCAGATAGGTTTTGCCGGTCCCGGCAGGCCCCACGCCGAACGTCAGATCGTTGGCCCGTATGGCCCCCAGATATTCGCGCTGGGTGAACGTCCGAGGGGTTATTGTCTTTTTGGGGGAGACCATGAAGGTCTGTTCCTGGAAGAACTTATCCAGTTCTCCGCCCGGAGCCTTGCCCAGGTGGGCCAGTACGGGCTCGATGTCTCGCGGATGGACCTTTACGCCCTTCTTGAGCATGCCGTAGAGCTTGACCATGACTTCGGCAACCTGATCCACCACCTCAGGAGCGTCGCCGCGAAGGGTCAGGGCCGATCCCCGGGAATCGGCGCGCACGCCGGTCTTCTCGGTCACGAAGGCCAGGTTGGCGTTGTGCGGGCCGAAGAGGTCGCGGGCCATGTCCGCGTCGTCGAATTCGAGCTTCCGTTCCAGGCAGCAGCTTTTGGCCATGCAGTCCTTTTCAGCCGAGTTTTACGTCCAGCCCCAGCACGCCGAGCAGCCTCCCGTCAGCCGTCTCCACGGGACAGCTAACGGTGATGCATGGGGCCTGTGAAGCAGTGGAAACGTAAACCTCTGAAATATTGATATCCTTGTTCTTGACCACCCCGGTGAACCAGGGACGGCCGTTCCAGTCCTTGCCGAACCCCGTGCCCTGGTACTGAGCCGCAAACCCGGCCTGGGGGATGTTGTTCACCACTTGGCGGCCCGAGGCGTCGGTGATGTAGGCCAGTTCCAGATATGCGTTCTCGGCCATGGCCTGCTTGAGCCTTGATTCCATCCGGGAGCGATCCATGGACACGATGTCCTCGGAGTGGGCCAGGGTCTCGATCAAGTCCTGCACCGTGCCTTGCCCGAGCAAGGTGAACACGCTGTTCAGGTTGGCCAGGGCGCGCACCTGTTCGACCAGGGTGTCCAGTCCTTGCTCGCATCGAGTCATGCCGTCAAGAGTGTCCGAGGAGATGTCCCGAACGCTCTTCACCGTTCGCCCGATCTGGGTGCTGGCCGCGGACTGCTGCTCGGCCGCGGTGGCTATGGAGCGCACCTGGTCTGCCGTCGCCTCCACGATGGACACGATCTCCCCCAAGGCCTCGCCGGACTGCCTGGCCTGGCCGGTGGCCCGTTCCACCTCGGCGGCCGCGCTGTCCATTCCGGCCACCGCGCCGCGGGCCCCTGTCTGGATGGCCTCGATGACCTGGCCCACCTCGCGGGTGGCCTCCATGGTCTTCTCGGCCAGTTTGCGCACCTCGTCGGCCACCACTGCGAAACCGCGCCCGGCGTCCCCGGCCCGGGCAGCCTCGATGGCCGCGTTCAGGGCCAGAAGGTTGGTCTGGTCGGCGATGTCCGAGATGACGGTCATAATGCGCCCAATGGATTCGGCCTGACCACCCAGGTCCCGCACCACGCCCTTCAGTTCCATGGTACGGTTGTACGCTCCGGTGATGGAGGTCAGGACCCCTTCCACCACCCCAGCCCCGCGTTCGGCCCTTTCCCTTGCCTTGTCGGCCAGTTCAGCCGCTCCCGAGGCATTGTGGGCTGCCTCCAGCACAGCCTGATCCAGCTGGTCCACGGCTTGAGCGGCCTGGGCCACCATGTCTGCCTGGCTGCGCGCGCCCCCGGCGGTGTTGTCCACCTCGGCGGTCAGGGTCCCGGCCACGTCCTGAATCTCCCCGACCACCTTCCTGAGTGTGCCCGAGGCCCCGGCCATACCCTGACGGCGTGAGTTCTCGGCCTTCTGACGGGCTGTTGCCGCCTGGTCCAAGGCCATCCGACACTGGCTGGCGCTTTGCGTGGCCTGGGCCTCATGTTCACTTGCCTTGGAGAACAGTTCCTGAACCCGTTCCAAGAGAACATTGAGCTCCGAACCGATGCTTTCCACCTCGTCGGCACCGGTGACCACGTACCGGACGGCCAGATCGCCCTTCTCGGCCCGCTCCAGAACATCCAGGATGCGCTGGACGCGGCCAGGGACGCCCAGGGCTGCCATGGTCCCGGCGGCCATGGCCAGGACCATGGCGCAGATTCCGGTCCACAGAAGCACGGAGCGCAGGGAGGAGAGCGTACCGGCGAGATCCGGAGAGGATGCGGCCGAGTCCAGGGCGCTCCCAAGCGCAAGCCAGGCCGGAAGCCATACGGCCGTGAGGAGCAACAATGAGAACAGAGACAGGACCTGCAACTTCAGCTTGAGAGACATAAAACTTCCTCTTTTGTAAATCCCAGGCAGGCGGAGAACTTGTATGGCCGGGCGGAAAAAAGTCAAGGGACCAGATGGGGCGCGCTGATAAAGCCATGGGGGGAAGAACGTGTCGATGCGAGGGAGTTCCTCGATCGGTGGACGGGAAAAGGTCAGTCCAGGCGCAGGCGTTCCTCGATGGTCGGGTCGAGTTCCACCAGCATCGTTCTGGCGCGGTCCAAACGGACCTGCCCCAGGGCCGCACCCTTCATCTTGCGCACCTCGGCGCACTGAGCCACCAGAACGTTGGCCTTGGCGTCGGCCGCACGCCAGCTGGACAGCCCGGCCAGGGCGGCCGCCTCTCGCAGGCTGGCCTCCGGAACGTCCTGGTCGGGATGGTCGCGCTTGAGGATGACATGCGCCCCCGGCCCCCCCTCTGCGTGGAACCAGTAATCGAACGGACTAGCCAGCTCCGAGAGGAGTTTGTGGTTGGCTGCGCTATTTCTGCCCCGGAGAATCACGAATCCGTCCGAAGACCGGAACCGATGCAAGGGGATGTCTCGGCCTTTGTTCCTTGGATGCCGGGAGGACTCTAAGCGAACCTTCATCCCTGCCTCGGCCTGTTTGAGGGAGGCGGATCTGGTCGGAGGCAGCCTTCCCTCCTCGGCTTCGCGCCGCAGGCGCTCAACGTGATCCTGCCCGCGCCGGCCCTTGGCCGCCTTTCGAAAAAAACGCTCCATATTTTCCAAAACTGTCAAAGCCGGATCGAGAGGCACTTCCAGGGGCCCCAACCCGGGATGTTCGATCACCCGGGGTCCCTGCTTGGACCGGGGGGCCAAAATCGACAGGTTCGCGGCCACTGCCTCGCCGTAAAGCTGCTGCCCGGCCAGGATCTCCAGGCGCAGTTGATCCTGGTCGAGCAGCGCCAAACGTTTCCGCAGCCTTGCCAGGGCGCGCCCGGGTTCCACTTCCTGGGGGGCCAGGGTGGCGAAGAAAGCCGACTGACCAAAAGCCTGGGCCGCCTCCAAGGGAGTCTGGAATCGCTCGGAGGCTCCCACGGTGGGCCACGGTAACGGACCTTCCTTCATCTTTCCGGATTCGCTCAGAAAAAATCCAGCCGCCCGTCCTCCAAGAAAGGCTTCGAGAAACGCCGGTCTGGCCTCGGTTTCCTCGCGATTGATCGCCGCGCGCAGACTGCGCGGACAGGCCGGGTCCGCCGAGGCCTCGGTCGGTGTGCCCCAGGCCGGGACCTCTCCGAATCCGTCCGGCAGGCGATCCAGCACCACGGGGTCGTCCTCCATGGTAAGAAGCAGGTAGCGCCCTTCCCCCGGGGAGAGCGTAAGGACCAAGCGTTTGCGGGGCCAGTCGGAAGCGCCTCCGAGGACCTTGCGTCCACGAAGTCGCTTGCGGAGCCACATGACCCGCGCGGGAGGCTTCAAGGGATTGGCGGGTTTGACCGGGGAGAGGAACAGGACGCCTTCTCGGGAGTGGATTCGTGTCAGGAGAAAACGGCAATCGGGAATGGACTCGGAAGTGAGGCTGACGGGGGGGGTGAAGGCCAGAGTCCAAAAGCCTGGGGCCGGGCTGAAGACCGTATCAAAGCGGGCGCCGGAAAGGGCATCGACGAGTTCAGGACCGAAGTACCTGAAAAATGCGGCGTCCATCCTTACGGGCTACTCGCCCCTCAAACCCTCGTCGGCCTCTTGCCGGGCCTTGCACTTGATGCACAGGGTGGTGACGGGGCGGGCCTTGAGCCTGGGCACGCTGATGTCCTCGCCGCACTCCTCGCAGATGCCGTAAGTGCCGTCCTCGATACGTTCCTGGGCTTCCTGGATCTTGCGGATGAGCTTGCGCTCGCGGTCGCGAAGGCGCAGGGTGAAGGCCCGGTCGGATTCGGCGGTGGCCCTGTCCGCTGGATCGGCGTAGACCTCCACGGTATCCGTCATGTCCTCGATGGTTTCCTCACCTTTTTTCAGGATATCCTGGAGGGAGTCCTGCAGATATTGCCTGAAGAAATCCAGATCTTTCTGTTCCATAAAAAAGAGCCTCCAGAATAATGGCGCTCGGCCCCTAGGGTCGAAGAAGTGAGTCCAGTTAAAGGATTTGTTGCCGGAGGTAAAGGGCTAACCATCCCCAAAGGCCCTTGCGGACATCGCTTTTGGACGGCATCCTTAAAAAAAGTCCTCTCTGGCCTCCTGCCGGTACCATTTCACCCGGGCCGGGAACGGAAAAATCTCGTGAGATCCATTCCTCACGCTTGACATCGCATCCCGTCCCAATTAGAAGCGCCTCTCGCCACGAGCGGGAGTAACTCAGTGGTAGAGTGCAACCTTGCCAAGGTTGAAGTCGCGGGTTCAAATCCCGTCTCCCGCTCCACTCCCCCACCCCGGGGGACTTTTTTTGGCCTCCCGGGAAGGTCGTTGACAGAGCATCAGATCTTCCCTAAAGCTTGTTTCCCTTTGAGCGGGGCGGCATAGCCAAGTGGTAAGGCAGAGGTCTGCAAAACCTCCATTCTCCGGTTCAAATCCGGATGCCGCCTCCAGATCGCGGGAGTAACTCAGTGGTAGAGTGCAACCTTGCCAAGGTTGAAGTCGCGGGTTCAAATCCCGTCTCCCGCTCCACTCGCCATGAAAAGGCCGGTCCCTCGCCCACTCGCGAGGTCCGGCCTTTTTTCGTGTTCGTAGCCGTGAGGAGCCTGAAAGCATGAGAGCCGATCCCCGCGTCCTTCAGATGGCCCTGGCCCCGGATAGCCGCCTGGAGGACATTTTGGCCCTGGCCGGGTCCCGCTATCCGGTGGCCTTCGAAACCGTGTCTCTGGGCGCCATGGACATCGACCTGCTCCAGATTGTAGACTTACCGGACTATATCGACCGACTGGTGGAGACTTCCCGCCCAGGTGAAAAGATTGCCCTGCCCTTCTGGGCCAAGCTTTGGCCGGCGTCCTTACCGCTGTCCATGCTGGTTTCCCGGCTGTCCCCGGCACCTGGAAAGCGCCTGCTCGAACTGGGGGCAGGGCTCGGGTTGTGTGGGCTGGCCGCGGCCAAGCGGGGCTACCAGGCGTTCATCACCGACATCGACCCCGAATCTCTGCTCTTCATCAGGGCCAGCATCCTGAAGAACGGCCTGGAACACCTCGCCTGTGCCGGCTATCTGGACATCGCCACCACTACCCTAGATGAACGCTTCGAGACCATCGTCGCCTCCGAGGCTCTCTACTTGCCGGACTTGCACGAACCCCTGGCCCGCTTCCTGGCCGGGCACCTGAGCCCGGTGCCTGATGCCCAGGCATTCCTGTCCTTCGATCAAGGGCGTGAGGCCAAGTCGTTTTTCGCCCGTGTCAACCGGGACTTCCTCCTCCAGCGTAGCCAATCCACCTGCCGCTCGGATGCCGGAGAGTCCCAGATAAGCGTGATCTGCCGCATGCGAAGACGCGCCGATGCATGAGCCGCAAAGCTTCCCTAAGGCGGAGCCCCGGCTCGGAACCATCGGCTTCGAGGAGTCGTATTGATGCGTAAGCTGCAAAGTACTCCCAAGGGGTACACCTCCGATTCGGACAAGCTTTGCTCCCCAGCCCAGACCGTGATCCGTGTCAAGGAGCTCTTCGCCAGGCACGGCGGCATTCTTGGCGAACTGCGCCGCACGGACACCGGCAGGCTGGGCATCCCGGTGTATCTGAGCATCTGCGGCCCCAAGGCCCTGGGCGTCATGCCCACCCGCAAGCAGATGGGCAAGGGTGCCTCCCCGGCTCAGGCCGAGGCCTCCGCGCTCATGGAGCTGGCCGAGCGCTTCAGTTTCTTCAGCTTTTGGGCAAACGAGGCCAATTTCACCTCCGCCACATGGTCCGAGGCCCAGGCCCTCTGGCCAGGCAGGGTCATGCCCATCAGCCAGGTGCTCAAATCAGTCCAAGAATCCTTGCCCGAGGACCAGGCCGTAAGGGTCATGGACCTCCTGCCTTGGCGGTTCTACCCTGCCACCCGGGTCCTCGACGGCGAGACGGTTGCGACTCCGCTTGACTGGTTCAAGAAGCTCAACGAATTTAACGGGGCTAGCGCCGGAAACTGTCTGGAGGAATCCATTCTCCAGGGGGCTTGTGAGTTGGTGGAACGCCACGTGAGCGCCGTGATCGACCGCGAGAAGCTTCGCCTGCCCACCATCCGCCTTGCCAATCCGGCCGGCCCGAACGATCCGGTGCTCAGGAATCTGGTGTCGGCCTTCGAGCGCAACGGAATCAAGCTCTGGCTCAAGGATTTCAGCCTTGGCATGCCCGTGCCCACCGTGGGCGCCCTGGCCTATGATCCGGCCACCCTGGGCGTGCGCAGCGAGATCGTATTCACCGCCGGGACCGCCTCCTCCCCGGTGAAGGCCGCCGTCCGGGCAGTGACCGAGATCGCCCAACTGGCCGGGGACTTCGAGACCGGCAGCAATTACGAAGCCTCTGGCCTGCGTAAGTTCTCAAGCCTGGACGAAACGGCCTGGGTAGTGGACGGTCCGGACACCAACCTAGCCGACCTGCCCGACCTGGACCTCCCCGATATGCTCAGCGAGATTGAAACTTTCGCATCGGGACTTCTGGATCGGGACTACACTCTGTACAGTGTGGATACCACCCAGCAGGAGCTGGGCGTGGCGGCCAACTACAACTTCGTGCCCGGCTTTCATTTCCGGGAACGATCCCCCAGGGCCAGCCTGGGCATGTTCGTCGGCCGTGTGCTGGCCGAGGAGGCCCCCGAGGGATTTGCCGGCAAGGGTCTGCGGGTTCTTGCTGAGGTCTTTCCCAACGCGCCCTACCTGCCCTTCCACCAGGGGCTGCTGGCCCTGCGCCAGGGTGAAATGGAAGAAGCCATGGCCCTTTTCGCAAAAGCCGAGCCGCTCCAAGCCCATCCCGAGGAAGAAGCTCTCGCGGTTTTCTACCGGGCTTACGGCCACACGCAATTGCAAGAGTGGGACAAGGCCGAGCCCCTCCTTGGCCGGGCCATCGCCATGAGCCCGGAGGTAAAGGAATATTACAACCTCCGCGGGGTATCCCGTTTCAAGGCCGGGAACTTCGCGGACGCTGCCGTGGACTTCGAGGCAGCCCTGGCCCTGGATTCAGGTTCAGCCATGGATCTTGCCAACCTTGGGCTGTGCCACAAGCTTCTGGGACATACGGAGGCGGCGGCGGAATTCCTGAGTCATGCTCTTGAGATGGATCCCAGCCTCACTTTCGCAAGGCATCACCTGGAAGAGATCGACCCACGACGATCTCCTGTCGAAATCAATTGACAACACTTGGAATTGGCCTTTAAGACGGCACGAATTCGGGTGGGGACCACGGTTGAACGGTTGGGCTCTCGCACAGCGCAGCTTTTAGGGTGAATACCCTCGTTCTTACCTGGTGACCAAAACAGCGGAAAGCTGTTTGACTGGTTAGGAGCCCTCATGAGAGGGTCCCGGCAACTCTGGGCAACCGAGACATAGTTCAAGTAACGCCAAGGAGGATGGAGAATGGCCACTATTGAATTCAAGGGCAAAACCTTCGAAGTTGATGAGGACGGCTTCCTGCAGCGCTTCGAGGACTGGACTAGCGACTGGGTCGAATACGTGAAGGACTCCGAGGGCATCAAGGACCTTTCCGAAGAGCACCACAAGGTGATCGAGTTCCTTCAGGATTACTACAAGAAGAACGGAATCGCCCCCATGGTCCGCATCCTCTCGAAGGTGACCGGATTCAAGCTGAAGCACATCTACGAGCTGTTCCCCTCCGGACCCGGCAAGGGAGCCTGCAAGATGGCCGGCCTGCCCAAGCCCACCGGCTGCGTGTAGTCCGAACGGCTACCGATTCGCGGCGGGGTTCCGAAAGGGACCCCGCTTTTTTTGCTCCGCTATGGACTCCGATTCAGACATCATCGCGGAATTTTTCTCTCAATACTTCTTCAGCCGTTTTCAAATTCCTGACATTTAACTCATTGAATCATTTGCCCTTCTTTACTGCCTTGGCCGGGGGAGTCTTCCCAGCCACCGGCTTGCCGCCCCCCGTCAAGGCAGGGACCGGACCTTTGCCCGAAGCCTTGCCGGACACCCGGGCCTTGGTTCCCCGGCCCTTGGCGGCCTTGTCTTCCTCCTCCTTGAAAAGTTCCGCCCGACGCGACTCGAAACTCACCGCCGTCTTGATGGAGGCCACAGCCATGGCCAGGATGCTCACGACGACCACCAGCCCCTTCTGAATCTGCCACTTCTGGCCTTCAAGAAGCCCCGCCAGCCACGGCTGACCGGCCCTCTGGGCCAAGTAGATGACGCACGGCACGGCGATGAGCGACAAGGCCAACCCAACCAGTTCGAGCCACATGAAACTCTTGCCCAGAAGCAGCAAGAAAAGGGTGGAGTCACGCACGATACGCAAGGTCACCAGGCGGGCCTTGAGCAGGGTGATGGTAGTTTCGAGCTCGTCCGCGTAGTCCTGGCTCTTGCGGAAGTTGGCCGCCACCTGCAACGAGGATGTGCGTATCCAGTTGAGCTTGGTGGCACAGGAGTTGAAGTCCTTGTTAAATTCGCGCAGGAGCTTGCTGAAGGGAAACCAGGCGGCCTCGTGATGGATGTCCTTGAGCTCCGTGTGAATGCTCTTGAGCCTCGAGTTGATGGCTGAAATATCCTTCTCCACGTTCTGGTGCAGATCCTTCTGCAGGGAATCGTACTCCTTCACCATGCGATCATAGCTGACGTAGTTGTTGATCTTCGACAGCCCGGACAGTATGTCGGCCCGGTCCAGGGCTACCTTCAAGAACGGATGATCCTCCCTGAACCAGCTTTTCAAGTATTCCGGGAGCTCTCCCAGAAGGGCCGCCTTTTCATCCTTCGCGGCCAGGGCCTCACTCCAGGGCTTCCAGAGGGCCGAGAGAATGCGGATTCGCCCCCTTTCCAGCTCGGGGTCGAGAAGGATGCGGTTGAAGGCGTTAGGATCGTTACGAATCTGTTCAAGAAACTCGTGGAGACCCTGATCGGTGAAGCCCAGCTTCACCATGCACACGCCCTGGCGGTAAGCTGGTTCCTGCCACTGGGGACACTCGGACTTGGCCTGCGAGTAATTCGCCATGGCTTTTTGGTAATCCCCCTGCACTTCCATGACCCGTCCTTCCAGGTAGGTCAGCCACCCCCTTTGCAAGGGCGTGAAGGCGCTGCGCGCAGCCTCTTGCCAAAAATAGGAAGCCCGGCTCCAGTCCTGCATTTCCATGGCCATGAAGCCCTGTACGGAGCGAGGCTGGAAGCCTCGGCCCTGTCTGGCCAGACCATGTGCGATCTCTTCCTCGAAGCCCACATGGTCACCGAGCTTGAGCTTGTCCAGGGCGCCCCACAGGTATTCGCCCTCGTCCGGAGCGGCCAGGACGGTCAATCCATCCGGCAAGACCTTCCCCTTGCTACGCCAGACGCGCCGGAGGCAGCGAAGCTGGTTGGCGAAGGACATCTCGAAGATTCCGCGCAGGATGAGTCCCCGCTCGTCGCTCGCCTCCATCACGTTCGCCAGCACACTGGCGTCTCCCCCGGCCAGCTCCTTGTTGAGGCTCGCGCCCGCTTCATTGAGCTTGGCCAGATCCACCAAGCCAAGCTGCTCCCAAATCGACCCGTCCATGTCCAGAAGGGCCTTGCTGGGGCATTCTTTGGGTTGGTGGTTGGACAGCCCGCAATAGAAACAGGGGGGATTCGATCCGGCCAGGAGTTGGGAAGGCAGCGAAAAGGGCAGTTCCCCGCTGGCTTCGCCGTCCTCCTCTTCGGACGCCAGGGATATGTGGCACCAATCGTCGATGCCCACGCTGCCCGTGGAACGTCGAACGTCGTTAATTCTGAAGCCCTTGCCCAGGTACAGCGCGGACTTGAAGCTCATGTGAGGGTAGTCCGGGGAAAGCTGGCTCCAGTCCAGATTGATGCGTTTGGGCAGGTCCTTGTTGAAATGGAAGCCCCCCTTCAGGACACTGGCCATGACGCAGGGCCAGTACTTTTTTCCGGCTTCGGAAGACTTGAGGGTAATCTCGAGCTTGAGCAGCTCGCGGGTGATATTTCGAAAGGCCCGGACGTTGTCCACCCCAAAGATGAGATAGCCCTCGTGGGAAAGATACTTGACGGCCAACCGTTCCAGCAGGGTCTGCAATTCGGAAAAAATAGCCCTCCATCCCTCCGCAGCGTTCTTGTCCAGGGGATCGCCCAGGGGCCTGAGCATGGTGTACCAGCCCAAGGGTGAATCCTGACCCATTATGGCGTCCACGGATAAATGCCCGAACGAGGCGTTCACTAAGCCGGCCACGCTGGCGGCCGGCTTGAGGGAAAGCCCCGGCAGGGCCTCGACCATTGGTTTGAAATTAGGGTGGACCAGGATTTCAAGGTCCTGGGAAGCGCCCGCTTCCTGGTACAGATATTCCTCGGAACAGGTTAGGGCGAGTTTGTATTTGTAGCCGACCAGCAGGGTCGCGGGAAAGACCTCGATGAAAAGAGGCAGTTTGTTCACCCGGCCGAAGCTGGAAAGCCTCCCCAGAGCCTTGAACGCCTCGTCACCGAAAAAGAACCACAGGGCTTGATTGTTTTCCTGGGCCTGGAAAAAACCGCCGAACTCGGTGAAAATTTGATCCACCACCGGCGAGAGCTGGCCGTCCCACACAAACCACATCCCGATGCCCGACTGGACCAGCTTGGGCTGCGATACGGGGGGAATCCGATCCACGATCTGAGACAGCCTGTACATGCCCTACCTCATGTCATCCGGCCGGCATACGGCCAAGTTCTATCCGGCACGCCTCACATCGGCCCTTCGGGTGCATTCCATTAGAGTTCGGCGCGAAACAGTCCCTCCCCTAGCAGCATTCCCCCATGCAGGGAAAGCCGGGAAAGCCGCCCAGGTCTGCTCCCGTACCCCCCTTGTCCGCATCGGGATCACATGGCAGACCTTCGGATGTCCGAGGCGCCCTGGCGCCTGCGAAGCGGTCGGACAGGACTGCTCGCTCGGTATTACGGACAGCGCGGACGCCTGGCGTTGGCGGCAAGGAGGCACTGTTGTGATCCATCTGGAGTCGGAAAGGATTTACCGGTCCCCGCTGCAGCCCGCTTCAGGCGAAGCGGCCTTCAACGTAGTGGTCGAGGAGTCCGACCTGCGCATCGTGGCGGTCCGGGATTTGAGCCTGGAAGTAGGACCGTATCTGGGCGAAATCCGGGGGGCCCTCAAGAACTACATTTTATTTCACCCGGACTTCGCCACTTCCCTCGTCCCTCTGCCCTCGGACCCGGACGCCCCCCCCCTGGTCAGAGAGATGATCGAAGCCGCCAAAGTCTGTCAGGTCGGCCCCATGGCCGCCGTGGCCGGAGCTATCGCCCAGGCCGTGGCCGACCACTTCGCTCCCTTTTCGCCCGACATCCTTGTGGAGAACGGCGGGGACTTGTGCATGCATTCCACCCGGGAACGTCTGGTGGCCCTCCTGGCCGAGCCGGTGCAGGGGGCGCGGCTGGCGCTCAGGCTCTCTCCAGGGGAATTCCCCATGTCCCTGTGCGGCTCGTCCGCTACCATCGGCCACTCACTCTCCTTCGGTGCGGCCGATCTGGTGACCGTGAAAGCCCGGTCCGGTGCCCTGGCCGACGCGGCGGCCACAACACTCGGCAATCTGGCCAAAAGCGCGGATCATTTGCCTCTGGTGCTGGAGCGTGCCCGGGAACTGGCCCCGGCCGGGGTGCTGGGAGTGTTCGCCCAGGTCGGCGGCAAGATCGGCGTCTGGGGGGACATCGAGTTGGCCGCCCTGGAGTAGTCGAGCTATCCGGGCGACTTGGATAGCTCATCGAATCAGTGCGTCAAACGCTCCATGGCCGATTCGATCTGACGGCCTAGGGGAGTCTGCAGGGACAAGTGCCGCTCAACGGCGGTGATCCCCTTGACCACGGTGGAGTGGCGACGGTTGAAGCGTCCTCCGATGTCCTGAAGGGAGAGATCGGTGTGTTTTCGGGTCAGAAAAAAAGCGGTGTTGCGGGCGATGACGTGTTGTCGTTTGCGGCTCTTGGAAGTCAGACACTCGGGTTTGATGCCGTAGACCGAGCAGACGAACTCCATGATCTGGTCGATGCCCACGGCGGGCCGATCCATGTCGTAGTTGCGTAGGATGTCCCAGGCCATTTCCATGGTTATGGACTTTCCCAGTATGCGGGCTTTGAGGGCCAGATTCTGCAGGCAGGATTCCAGCTGCCGTATGTCGGCCCTGAGATGCTTGGCCAGTAGCCCGGCTACCTCGTCCGGCAGGAGCACCTGGTGGATCTTGGCCTTGCTGGTGAGAATGTTGAGGCGGGTTTGCAAATCCGGCTGTTCGATGGTGGCCATGAAGCCGGCGCAGAGCCTGGAGGCGAGCTGATTGTCCAGCCCGGTAAGTTCCTTGGGCAGAAACGAACTGGTGAACACCACGCGGCAGCCCCGGGACTGCAGGGCGTTTACGGTGTTGAGCAGTTCGTCCTGCAGCTTGAGCTTGCCCTGGAAGAAATGGATGTCCTCAAGTATAAGGATGTCCACGTTCTCACGGAATTGGGCCTTGAAGCGCTCAACCTCCCGCATTTTGATGGCCAGGATCAGACGCGATGAGAACTCCTCTGCGGTGAGGTAGACGACCTTCGGCTTGGCCGGACCGTCCGCAGTCAGCAGAAGGTTGCCCATGGCCTGACTCAGGTGGGTCTTGCCGAGCCCGGGTCCGGCGCTGATGAAGAGCTGGCCGGCCGGCAGGGTCTGCCTGCACAGACCCAGGGAGGCCTCGTAAGCCAAGGCGTTGGAAGGTCCGACCACGAACTGATCGTAGGAGAAACGGAAGAGCTGGGATGGCTCGCTGCCGCCGCGAGCCGAACCGGCTGGATTCGCCGGATTCGAAAATCCGGCCGGGCCAGCAGAGCCCAAAAGCCCTGCTGTTCCGAGAGCGACCGGAGTGCGGGAGGCGTCTGCGGGGCGGTCGGCCATGGCCACCCCGACGGCCGCCCCGGCCAAAACCGCCACAGTGGGCGCCTGGCCCATGACCTGAGCGGCCGCTTCGGCGATATGGTTCACAAGCCTGTCCCTTACCCAAGCGGCGACGAATTCGTTGGGAGCATGCAGGGTGAGCCTGCCGTCCTTGACGGAGGCGGTTAAGGGCTTGATCCAGATTTGATAAATACCAGGATTCAGGCTTCGTTCGAGAATGCGTTGGATTTGGTTCCAGATCGGGTTCGTCATGGGGAGTGTGATGAGCCTTGGTGCTTTTTTTCTCAACCCGGCTGAGCGGCTTGAACCGGCGTGAAGGCCGCAGGGTTATCCCAAACGTAACCTCTTAGAATACCACGAAAGAAGCAATAGCGTCGATCCGGTGTCAGCCCGGAGCGAATGCCTGGGAAGCCGCCAGCTCCAAGGAAATTCACTGGAGCGCTCCAAAAATTTTACACAGCTTGGAAACAAGTTTTCCACAGGATACCTTCTCGATACATTCAAATTCCTCACGATTGATTTCCTTTTCTGACTACCATGAGCTTCGTTACTCTCCATTTTTATCGATTTGGCGCGGCTTCTGGGGTTTCTTACCTTCACTGGTCTAGTTGCAACTCGGTGCGAAGCCAAGACAACATCTTGATTATCAACAATTTTTTATTAAAAAAAGGAAGGAGCTCAATTTGCCATAAAACTTGATTATTGGAATAACTCGATCAAGAATTTCTTGTTTCAGGTAGATATAGACGGTTAGCGAGGACTCACATGCCTCAAACCCTCAACGTGCCAAGGAATCGTCTCTCCCGGATCGGTACCTCCGGATTCGAGGAAGGGGCTCAACCCCTGAGTGCGTCGTCCCGGCTGGCCTACACGGCCATGAACTCAAGCTCAGGATGGGACTGGCAAACAGGCGCAGGGAAGCCAGGGGCCAAGTATCTGCCAGTTGCTGGCCCAGAATAATCGTGTACATGCGGGATGGAAAATTTCTTGACCACGCTCTCCAAGGAGACCAAAATTCTTGGACATGCGGCCTACCGGAGCACGTATACCCCCCCGAAACAACCCCCTCACTCCTTGCGTATGGCTTGCCATTTACTATAGGTCGGAGGAAACCATACTCAGGGAGTTCCCATGTCCATCAAATCCGTCATAATCGCCCTGCTCGGCGTGTCGGGAGTCCTGACCGCGGTCGCCGCGCTTCTTTCCTTTGGGGACGCAGGGGCACCCGCCTGGTTGGTAATCTGCGCGGCAATGGCCGCGTGGGCCTCCCTAGCGGGATTTGCCCTTCTGGTGGCCGGCCCACTCGGCAGGCTTACGGCCATGGCTCAGGCTGCCTGCAAGGCGGAACTGCGCCGAAACCCTCCAGCGGCCGGTATCGGTGAGTTCGCCACGCTCTCGTCGGCCCTGGGTGAACTTTCCACCTGCCTCATGGAGTCCAATCAAGCCACGATCGAGAAGCAGAAAGAACTCGACGCCATGCGCCGAACCTGTGACGAATCCATCCTCCAAGCCCAGCAAGCCTCCCGGATGGCCGAGGAATCCCGCGCTGAAAACCTGCTCAATGCCTCGACCATGCTCGAAGCCATGGTCGAGCGCATCATGAACTCGGCCGGACGGCTTTCCAACGAAATGGAGCGCATCGCCGAGGGAGCAGACCTTCAGACGCAGCGCATGATCGAAACCGCCACCGCCATGGAACAGATGAACATGGCCATCTCGGACATCTCCCACAGTTCCTCCGACGCCTCGGTCAGCGTGGAGAGCGCCAAGGAACAGGCCGGCTCCAGCGCCAAGATCGCCGCCGAGGCGGTGACGGCCATTTCCAAGGTCAACGAGGCCACGGCCGTGCTCAAGCAAAACATGGGCAGCCTCGGCGACCAGGCCAAGAGCATCGACCGCATCATAAACGTCATCAACGACATCGCCGACCAGACCAACCTCCTGGCCCTCAACGCGGCCATCGAGGCCGCCCGGGCAGGAGACGCCGGACGTGGTTTCGCCGTGGTGGCCGACGAGGTGCGCAAACTTGCCGAGAAGACCATGCTGGCCACCAAGGAGGTCAGCGATTCCATCATGGCCATCCAGAACGCCGTGCAGCAAAACGTGCAGCAAATGGACATGGCCGTCTCCCGCGCCGACGAAGCGTCGGCCATGGCTCAGCGCGCAGGGGAATCCGCAGAAGTCATCCGACGCCACGTCGAGGACAACACCGACAAGATCCTCTCCATCGCCACCGCCTCCGAGGAGCAGTCCGCCAGCTCCATGCACATCAACAAGGCCATCGACGAGGTTGGCATGGTGGCAGGGGAAATCTCCGACGGCATCCACGATACCGCCCACGCAGTGCTGGAACTGGCCGACCTGTCCAAGGAGCTGTCGGTGCTTATCGCCGACCTCAAGAGCGGCATGCAGACCAACGTGCTCATGCCCTGGACCAGCGGGCTGGCCACCGGCGTCAAGATCATCGACGAACAGCACCGCAAGCTGGTGGAAATCATTAACAGTCTCTACGCGACCATGAAGTCCGGTCAGGGAAAAGCGGCTCTGGAAAAACTGCTGGATGACCTGACTGAATACACCGTGTACCACTTCGGCGCCGAAGAGAAGTACTTTGCCCAATTCAAGTATGCCGAAACGGCTGCTCACAAGAAGATCCACGAGGAACTCAAGGCCCAAGTGGTGTCTTTCATCCATAACTTCAAGTCCGGACAGGCCGGCCTGACCATGGAGCTCATGAACTTCCTCAAGGACTGGCTGGCGGACCACATCCAGAAGACCGACAAGCGCTACGTGAAGACCTTCCTGGATGGCGGTCTGGAGCCCACAGCCAGCCTGTCAAGGCCGAAGGCTACGACGAAAAAAGTGATCGGACGGCCTGGCGCGAAGGCACTTACGGCATAGGGCGAACCTTCAGACCGCAGGCACGGCAATGCAGAAGGCGCCGCCGGTGGAATTCACCGGCGGCGCCTTCTGCATTTTACCGCACCTTGAAACCACCACTTTCAGGCCGGAAGGCCGGACGCCTCCCTCAGGGGATACTTGCCGCAGGTGAACTTCTCACCTTCCGGGCAATAGCCCAGGCGCTCGCACCTGGCGCCGGCCGCGCCGAATACTTCCGGCAGGACATCACGACACAGGGAGAGCATCCTGTCCGCCAGGGCGCGGATCTCCCACTGGGCGCGCGCGCAGCAGCGGTGCTCGAAGAAATTGAAAAGGGACCTGCAGTTCATGGTGGCCACGATGCGGGTCTCGGCGGCCTGGGGCAGCACGAAACGGGCGTCCTCCTTGGCCTTGTCCGCGCGGCCGTGCTGTTCGAGGATCGCTTTCAGATCGCGGTAGGCCTGCCCCACTTCCCCCATGAAGGCCTCGAAGCGGGCTTTGGCCTCGGGAATCCTACCGATGGCTGGGGGCAGGACGAACTCGAAGTCCGAGGCGTCCACATAGCGCTGGGACTGCTGGGAATAGCTGGCGATGCGGTGGCGCACCAGTTGGTGGGTGAGCGCCCGGGACACGCCCTCGATGGCGAAGGTGAAGCTCACGTGCTCCACGGGACTCACGTGCCCGGATTCGAGTATCTTGGCCACAAATTCGGCTTGCTTTACGCGTGGTATCTCCCCGGCCAGGAGCTTGGGCCACATGTCGGCCACGAACCCGGCGTGATAGCACTGGCGAAAAGCGGCGTAGATAAGCGAGAGCGGTTCCGGGGTGTGGGCCAGGAGGGCCACTTCGAGGGATTTGGCGGGCATGATTTCAGCCTAGAGGATGGGTTTTGAGGTGCTGGTAGGCCCTAGCCGTGGCCACCCTTCCCCGGGGGGTGCGCTTGATCAGACCGCACTGGATGAGGAAGGGCTCGTAGATGTCCTCCAGAGTACGTACCTCCTCGCAGCAGGCTACGGCCAGGGTCTTCACCCCCACCGGGCCGCCGTCGAACTGCTCGACCAGGCAGGTGAGTATCTTTCGGTCCATCTGATCCAGGCCGTGCGGGTCCACGTCCATGCGCCCAAGGGCCTCGTGGGCCAACTCACGGTCGATGACCGGGCTGGCGGAGACCACGGCAAAGTCCCGCACCCGCCGAAGCAGCCGTCCGGCGATGCGCGGCGTGCCCCGAGAACGTTTGCCGATCTCCATGGCCGCCTCCGGGGTAAGTTTCGCCCCGAGAATACCTGCGGCCCGGGTGACTATGATGGACAGCTCCCCGGGGGAATAGAAATCCAGGCGGAAGATCACCCCGAAGCGGTCGCGCAGCGGGGAGGTGAGCAGTCCGATACGGGTGGTGGCCCCCACCAGGGTGAAGGGTTCCAACTCGATCTTCACTGTGCGTGCACCCGGCCCCTGGCCGATGATCAGGTCCAGCTTGAAGTCCTCCATGGCCGGGTAGAGGATTTCCTCCACGGCCGGGGGCATTCGGTGGATCTCGTCGATGAACAGGATGTCGTGGCGCCCCAGATTGGTGAGGATAGCGGCCAGATCACCGCCTCGTTCCAGTACCGGCCCGGAGGTGGTGATCAGGTTCACCCCCAGTTCAGAGGACATGATCTGGGCCAGGGTGGTCTTGCCCAACCCGGGGGGACCATAGAAGAGGGTGTGGTCCAGAGCCTTTTCCCGCTCGGTGGCCGAGGAGAGGTACACCTGAAGGTTGGCGCGCAATTCAGCCTGGCCGATGAAGTCGGCCAAGCGCCTGGGGCGGATGGTATCGTCGACGGGCTTGGTCATGCTTTGGCGGCCGCTATCTTCTTCAGACAGGCCCTGATTGCCTGGGCCACGTCCAGGTCCGGTTCGGCCTCCAGGGCCTCGCGCAGGATGGGCCCGGTCTGGGAGTCGCTGTAGCCCAAATTGGCCAGGGCCGCCAGGGCGTCGCGATAAACGCTCCCGGCCGGAGCCTGGCGGGACTCCGCGTGCGGCGAGGCCGATATGTCCGCCAGGGCGTACTTGAGTTCCAGGACCATGCGCTGGGCGCTCTTCTTGCCGATGCCGGGCACCTGAGCCAGGGCGACGACGTCCTCGCGGGCAGCGATCAGCATGAGATCCGCAACCGGATAGCAGGAGAGCATGGACAAGGCGGTCTTGGGGCCGAGCTTGGGAATCCCGATGAGCGCCCTGAAGGCGGCACGTTCCTCGCCGGATTCGAAACCGAAAAGCCGGGTGCCGTCCTCGCCGGTCTGGGCGTGGACGAAAAGCGAGGTTTCCTGCCCCTTGCTCGGCAGTTTCGCGGCCGTGGGCGTGGCCACGCTCAGCTCGTACCCCACGCCGGAGGCGGTGAGTATCAGGCAACCCTTGTCGGATTTCTCCAGCAGTTCCCCGCGCAGGTAGGCGATCATGGTTCCCCGGAGAGGCGCTTGAAGCGCCTTTGATTCAGATGGCATACGGCCACTGCCAGCGCGTCCGTGGCGTCTGCGGCCAAAATTTTTCGGCATCCCAGCACCTGGGCGACCATGAAGGCCACCTGAGATTTTTCCGCCCGCCCGGCGCCCACCAGGCTCTTCTTGACCAGGGTGGGCGCGTAGGCGTGCACCCGCACCCCGGCCACGGCGCAGGCGGCCATGGCCGCGCCGCGCGCCTGCCCCAGCTTCAGAGCCGAGGCCGGGTTTTTGGAAACGAACACGTCCTCCATGGCCGCCTCGCCCGGGGCGTGGGCGGCCAGAAGCCCTGCCAGGGACTCGAAGATGGACCCCAGGCGCAGGTCCATGTCGCCCAGGGACTCGACCCGGATGACCCCGGCATCGACAAACGTCAGCACGCCCGACTGCTCGCGGACCACGCCCCAGCCGGTATTGCGCGACCCGGGGTCCAGGCCCAAGACGGTGACGGCGGTCATGCAAGCCCCTTTTTTACAACCTGTGATCCGCGCCCGGCAGGGGCTTACGCCCCTGCACCCCACTGGGGGGAGAGTCCAGAGAGGGCAGCGCCCTCTCCGGCTGGCGGGGGCAGCTACATCTCCGCCAGCAACTCCTCGGGCAAGTCGAAGTTGGCGTTGGTCTGCTGCACGTCGTCGTTGTCGTCCAGGGCGTCCATAAGCTTCATGAGCTTGAGGCCGGTCTCGGCGTCCACGGGCACGGTGGTCTTGGGCAGCATGGTGATTTCGGCGGAGAGAAACTCCATTCCGGCGCTCTCCAAAGCCTGACGCACGGACTCGAAGTCCTCGGGGGCGGTGTTGACCTCCCAGGAATCGCCCTGGTCCAGCACGTCCTCGGCCCCGGCCTCCAGGGCGGCCTCCATGACCTGGTCCTCGGCGTACTTGGCCCTATCCAGGGTGAGCACGCCCTTCTTATCGAACATCCAGCCCACGCTTCCGGTCTCGCCCAACTGCCCGCCGCCCTTGGACAGGATGTGGCGGATTTCGGCCACGGTACGGTTGCGGTTGTCCGTGGCGGCCTCGATCAGGATGGCCACGCCGCCGGGGCCGTAACCCTCATAGGTAATCTCGTCGATATTGCCGCCGCCGAGTTCGCCGGTGCCCTTCTTGATGGCCGTGTCGATCTTGTCCTTGGGCAGGTTCACGGCCTTGGCCGCGGCTATGGCGCTACGCAGGCGGGCGTTGGTGACCGAATCGCCGCCCCCGGCCTTGGCCGCGAGCATCAGCTCCTTGGTGACCTTGGTGAAAACCTTGCCTTTTTTGACGTCCTGGGCGCCCTTGCGAAACTTGATGGTCTTCCATTTCGAATGTCCTGACATCTACTCCTCCGGGAAAGTCTGAAGGCCCCGGTAGCCGAGACCCACGATGAACTGTTCGAAGCTCTCCGAGCGAGAGCTTTTTGGTTTGGCGATCTTGACCTTTTCAAAGGCCCCGCGCAAGGAGTCGGTGAAAGCCTTGACGTCCGGACCCATGAACACTTTGGCTACGAAGTGGCCGCCCTGTATCAGGCAAGTCCCGGCCAGGGCAAGAGCCTGTTCGACAAGTTCCATCGAACGGGCTTGGTCGGTGAATCGACTGCCAGTGGTGCTGGGGGCCATGTCGCTGATCACCAGATCGAAGGGTTTCCAGGTCGCCAACAGGGCCGTGAACTCCTCCCCGGGATTCAGGGCGTCTGCCGTGAGGAAGGTGACGTTCTCGGGAAAGGCGGTGTCCGTGGGGTTCAGGTCCACCGCCAGCACCCGTCCGGTCGGACCGACTTTCTGGGCGGCGAAGAGCGTCCAGGAGCCGGGCGTGGCGCCCAGGTCCAGCACCTTCTGGCCGGGGCTAAGGAGCTTGAAGCCTGTATCCAGTTCCTGGAGCTTGTACACGGAGCGGGCCGGGTAGTTTTCCTGCCTGGCGCGGTGGAAATAGTGGTCGTGTCGTTTTTTCATGGCCCCTCCGGCTCTGACCCTGTAACAAAGGCCCGGCATTCATGCAAAGCCCTCCCAGACGGATGCGCCTGACGGACGAGCTGGGATTCAGCAAATCCCTCTTTCCCGGCCACGAAACCGTCAGGACCTGCGCCAGCCGCGAATGGCTGGTTCTGGGCCTGGGGCCTGACCCGGCGGCCCTGGCGGAAAGCCTACCACCGGACGCAGAGGTGTTCTACCTGGAGTGCCCGTCCTTTTACGACCAGACCGACGGGGACTGGCGGGCCGCCATCCCGCCCGGCTGGAGACGGGTGGAGTCCTTCGATCCCCTCAAGGACCGGAATATCATCCTGTATGAAGCCGGCATGCAGCTGTTCCCGGGCTTCTGGGGACCAGTGACGGCCGCGCTGGCTTTGCCATGTCCGGCTGGACAGACCGGCGGCAAGGCTGTCCTCGTCCCGACGGAAAAGTCCCGCCTCATCGCCTCCGAAGTCTCCCAGGCTCTTGTTGCCGAGGGCTTCCAGGTCCTACCGGTCGCGCCGGGCGATCTGCTCCCCATACTCGAAACCAGCCGACCCGACCTTTTTCTGTCCATCAATTTCGCTGGGCTTGACCCTTTCGGCGCGGCCTCCTCCGTGCTGGCCCGAGCCGGGGTACCCGTGGCGGTCTGGTGCGTGGACAACCCGTTCCACTCCCTGTCCGCCCTCAAAAGCCACTTCTGGCAGGACGTCCACCTTTTCGTCACGGACGACTGGTTCGTTGCGCCGCTTAAAGGCCACGGCGCGAAACACGTTCACCATCTGCCCCTGGCGGCCAACCAGGACTTCTTCAAGGCCGCCCCGGACAGGCCGGAACTCGCGGACAAACTCCTTTTCGTTGGCCGGAGCGCCTTTCCGGACAAGGCCGCCTTCTTCGCCGGGCTCAAGCTCCCGGACGACGCCTTGGCCTTAGCCCTGGCCATGCTTGAGAGGGGTGACCGCCCGGACTTCGCCTGGTGGTCGGAGCGGCTTGGCGTCGAACGCCTCTGGCCGGGCAAGGATGTACGCCTGGCGGGGCTTGGGGCGGAGGAATCCGGTCGGGCTTGGCGTGCTCAGGTACTGGCCGAGGCCGCCAAAGCTGGCGAACTGGTCGTCCATGGCGACGGAGCCTGGCGGACTCTGGTCCCAAGCGCCTTCGACCTCAGGGCCCCGGTGGACTACTACGGCCCCCTGGCCGGGATGTACGCTTCGGCCAGGTGCGTCATCGGTGCCACCAGCCCGCTTCTGCCCCGGGGTCTCACCCAGCGCCATTTCGACGTCTGGGCCGCCGGAGGTTGCCTGATCTCGGACGACACTCCCGGGCTGGACCTCTTTCCTGCGGAACTGACCAGGCCGATCACCTTCCACACTCCCTCAAGCATCCCTGCGGCGCTCGCCTCCCTTGAGCGGAACCGCATGGATCTGATCCGGGCCTGGCGCGAGTTAGTCAGCCGCGAACACACCTACGCCCACCGAATCCAGTCCATCCTGGAGCACATCTCCCCTTGACCACCGGCGCGATCGAGCCTAATGTCCACGGTTCCCGAGGGGGCGTAGCTCAGCTGGGAGAGCGCAGCGTTCGCAACGCTGAGGTCGTGAGTTCGATCCTCATCGCCTCCACCAAAGAAAACAAGGGGTTACAGTGAAAAACACTGTGACCTCTTTTTCTTTTCCTACCCTATTCCTACCCAAGCTCAGAGATTCCTACCCGCCACTCGCTCACAGAGCCCATCCAGCAAAGGGATCAGCCCAACTGAAATAGAAGCAACCATATGCGAACTATTCGAGAATCTCGAAGAGTTCGCAATTTGGCATTGAAGTTTCGTGTACTGACATTGCCGGGAAAGCAGTCGTTACGGCCCACTTTTCCCTTGAATTTCTCAACGTCTTGAAGGGAGCCGCTTCCTCCAGAGAATAATTTCATTTCAAGCCTTGAGGAAAAATTGTTTGGAACTATCCCTAGGCAAAACACCTGCCGAAAGCCTTGAACAACTTCATTTGCCCTTTGACGCGGATCCTTCTAAAAATAATTTCCTTTATTATTGACGTTTCCTTATGAAGCATCCGCAGCCATGTTTTCGCATCTGCATTCACTTGCACGTCCGGGATACCTGGGTGGCCTCGTTGCACATTAATTGTTTTGTCTTTGATTATCACTGTCGCCTCGACCTGCTCATTTCCGGTGAACGAAAAATGATACGTTGCATCAAGCCCTGCCGAGTTGTGACGCTGGAAGGCGCGCGGCATGGACTCGAGAAAGGCAGCCACGGACGGCACTCTGATGCCGTTGCCCACCCGCTTTAACTTTTTATGCGGAAACGTCTTCAGAACATGGCTTTCGGCGTCGGAGCCAGGGAGGACGTAGACCGTCTCCGTCTTTTGCTGGAGCGGCTTGACCACGTCCTCGATGAACTTCTTCTTGTCGGCAAGATACTGCGGGATCACCTCGTCTCCCGCAGGGCAGACGGCCATGCAATAAACCGACTTGTAGCATGGCCCATAGGCGAGGCTCTGCCACCGCGAAACTGTCTCGGCATCGCTTACTCTGCTCCTATAATCGATTGAGTTCTTACTGTCTGCGACATTTTCGACCCAGTCCGTGAACCCGCCTATCAGCTCTCGATAGGTATGCGTAAGGCAGTTTATGGAGTTGAACACTCCGTCCCGACCTATGGCTCCTGTCGGACAAGCAGCCGAGCAGAGCTTGCACTCGAGACAAGGGTTATAATCCAGGGGACTGCTGTACTCGTCTACCTCGGCATCGATAAGCACGGTATTCAGCAGAACAAAACTTCCAAACACCGGGTGAATAACGTTCCGGTGCAGGCCCATCATCCCGAGCCCGGCGGCAGCGGCCACGGGTTTGTGCGACACCACATGCATCTTCCCGAGCCATCGGTCCGTTTCCATCGGAAACCCAACTGCTGGGGTCGTGGCTCGGATACCTTTTCGCTCGAAGGCGGCTGCTAATGCGCGGGCAATGTGGTTCAGCCGCTCCTCCACCTGTTGCAGTTCGAGACTTGCTATGGAGCGGGCAGGACTTCTCAGATTTTCCCGGTTGATCCGTCCCACAAAACTGACGAGCGACTTCGTCCACGGGAATAGAGCGAGAATATCATCCCTCTCCCCGGCTAACGATGGTCGGTCAATTTCGACAATACCCACGTCATCAGCGCCTAAATCAAGGCACATCCTGCGCAAGTCGGATGCGCTCAATCTTGGAATGGTATCGTGAACAGTGTTTGATGCCTGTTTCTCTAGATAGCGCCTTACTGTCGGATGATCGTTCTGATTCGCCATACAATCCTCCCTCCCTTGTGTATCTCGCGCTCGTAGCAACTCTGATTAGGTCATGGCACAAGAAAATTGTGGTCGCGGTGCGGCGTCTGCTTTCTCACGTGCGACGTATTCGAAAAATCATCGCATAAAGGGCTGGCGTAAAAAGCAACGTCAGCACTGTTGCCACAAGCAGTCCGCCCATGATGGCAACGGCCATCGGTCCCCAGAACACATTGCGGGTCAATGGGATCATGGCCAGGATGGCTGCCAGCGCCGTCAGCACCACGGGGCGGGCACGTCGAATGGTGGCGTCAATGACGGCTTCCCAAGCCGGGTGTCCTTCCTGCCTGTCGAGCGAGATCTGGTCCACGAGGATGACGCTGTTGCGCATGATCATACCGGCAAGTGCGAGGACTCCGAGTAAGGCGACAAAGCCGAAGGGTTGGTGAAAGACCAACAATGCGCCAACCGCGCCAATCAAGCCCAAGGGAGCCGTGGCCAGAACCAGGAAGAGACTTGGAAAGCTTTGCAGCTGGAACATCAACAACAAAAGCATGGTGCCGGTCATAAGCGGGAGGAGGACGACGATGGAACGATTGGCCTTGCTGCTTTCCTCCTGGGCTCCGCCAATTTCAATCCGGTAGTCGGGCGGCAGAGTTCTTTCAATGGGTTTGAGCTTGGGAAGGATTTCCATGGTGACATCCGGCGCCTGCACCCCCGCAATGACTTCCGACCGTACCGTTATGGCCAAATCGCGACTTTGCCGCCATAAGATTGGTTCCTCGTAGACATACTGGATTTTGGCCACCTGGGAGAGCTGGACGGGCTGTCCGTTGCGGGCACTGATCGTCAGATCGGCCAGGAGTTCCGGCTGCAACCGTTCTTCAGGGACGGCCCGGGCCACAACATTGACCAGCTCGATGCCGTCGCGAACCTGGGTGATGGTTACGCCGGAAAGCAGCATCTGGAGGGCTTCGGCGATGTCCTGAGGAGTCAGTCCAAGCACTCTGGCCCGATCCTGGTCCACCACCAGCCGGATCGCCCTGGCTTGTTCGTTCCAGTCCAAATTGACATCGTAGGTCTTCTTGTTCTCACGCATGACCGCGCGGACCTGGTAGGCAATTTTCCGCACCTTCAACGCGTCGGGGCCGATAACCCGGAATTGGACCGGGAATCCGACCGGCGGCCCGAGCGCCAACGTCGTCAAACGTACCCTGGCTTGAGGAAGGCCGCCTTGGGCGACGAAAGTGTCAATGCGGGCTTTCACCCGATCACGGGCTGCGGCGTCAGCCGTATTCAGGACGACGATGCCGTAGCTCGTCTTCGGCAATTCAGGGGCCATGGCCAAAAACCATCGCGGCGCGCCGGAGCCGATGTAGCTTGTGAAGGTTTTGATCTCTGAATCGGTTCGGAGAAATGCTTCCATCGTTTCTACGGCCTGGGCAGTGGTTTTGAAGGCTGACCCTTCTGGCAGGCGTACTTCGACCAGCAGTTCCGGACGGGAAGAGGATGGAAAGAATTGTCGCGACACGAACGCAGAACCGAAGATCGCCAGACCGAAGAGCAAAATAGTGGCGACGACGACTGTTCTACGATACTCCACACACCAAACGATCAGGCGACGAAGTCGGCGATAGACCGGGGTTTCATAGATGGCATGCGGATTGTGGTGCCCTGCCTTGTGAAAATCCGGCAGCAGTTTGAAGCCGAGATACGGGGTCAAAACCACGGCCACGAACCAGGAGGCCACCAGGGCGATCATCACGACCCAGAAGATGCCGCCCGCATATTCGCCTGAGACGGATTTGGCCAGGCCAACGGGCAGAAAACCCGCTGCCGTCACCAACGTGCCGGTCAGCATGGGAAAGGCCGTGGCATTCCAGGCAAACGTCGCTGCCTTGATCCGATCGAATCCCTGCTCCATTTTCACCACCATCATCTCAACGGAAATGATGGCATCGTCCACCAGGAGTCCCAGGGCAATGATGAGCGCGCCGAGGGATATCCGTTCCAGGCTCATACCGAGTGCGTTCATGATCACCATGACCATGGCCAGCACGAGCGGCACGGCCAGGGCCACGACGATCCCCGTGCGCCAGCCCAGCGACAGGAAGCTCACGGCCAGCACGATAATCAGGGCCTCCACAAAGGACCGGACGAATTCCTTCACGGACTCGTCAACCACTTCCGGTTGGTCGGCCACCCGGCTGATCTCAAAGCCCAACGGCAGATTTTCCTTAATACGCGCCATGGCCGCGTCCAAATTGTGTCCGAACTCCTGAATGTTGGCCCCTTTGGCCATGACAACGCCAATGGCTATGCCGGGGTTGCCTTCGTGGCGCACAGTAAATGTCGGTGGGTCCTGTGGTCCGCGTCGTAGTGTGGCGATGTCCCCTAGTCGGAAGACCTTGCCATTGCTTTGAACAGGCACCTCCGCCAACGCCTCGGTCCCGTTGAGGGAGCCGTCCACGCGCAGGAAGATCGCGTCGGCAGCCGTCTCCAGGTCTCCGGCTGGGACCACGGCATTTTGTTTGGCGATGGAATTGAAGACCGTCTGGGCCGTAACCCCCAACGTCGCCAGCTTGGCGTGGTTGAGTTCCACGAAAATGCACTCGGCCTGCTCGCCGTAAAACCGCACCTTGGTCACGGAGGGGACGCGCAACAGCGCCTGCCGGATGATTTCGGCCTCATCCTTGAGTTCACGCAACGTGAAGTCCTGGCCGGTGAGGACATAGAGCAGCGAGTCCACATCGCCGAACTCGTCATTGAAAAATGGGCCGATAACCCCGGATGGAAGGTTGATCTTGATATCGCCCACACGTTTGCGGGCTTGATACCAGCATTCCTTCACTTCGGACGGGGGCATGGAGTCCATGAGGGTGAGCTGCATGATCACGCTCCCCGGCCGGGAGTAGGTTTTCACCTTGTCGAAATAGGGAACCTCCTGGAGCTTTTTCTCGATGGGATCAGCAACCAGGCGCTGCATCTCATCGGCGGTGGCTCCGGGCCACTGCGCGCTGATGACCATGATTTTCACGGTGAAATCGGGGTCCTCGGCTCTTCCGAGGTGCAGATAAGCCCACGTGCCCGACAAGGAAACGAGAAGAATGAGAAATAGGGTGAGGGGGCGGTGGGTGACGGCCCATTCGGACAGGTTGAAACTCTTCACCGGACGTCCTCATGCGGCGCATCGGCCAGCCGGACGGGAGTCCCCTCGTCGAGTTTCTGGACGCCGGAAGTGACAATGATGTCGCCGTTGGCAAGTTGGCCGTGCACAAAGGCATCACGCTCCGAGTAACGGTCCACCGTGACCGGCAGGAATGTCAGCTGCCCGCTTTTGGGGTCCACTCTCCAGATGCCCGGGCCTTTCCCCTGGTTGAACATGGCGCTGGCCGGAATGCGGGCGGTCTGGACGCTGGCTTCTTCGGAGAGGTGGAGTGTCGCCGTCATGCCGAGTCGCGCGGAAGAGTCTGCTTCCGACAAGGAATACCGTACGGCATAGGTTCTGGTGGCAGGGTCGGCGGACGGAGAGATTTCCCGCAGTGTCGCCCGGTAACGAACGTCACGGTTCGACCATAACGACACTTCCGCAGTTTTCTCCTTGATGCCCTGGATGCTTCTTTCAGGTATATCCACAAGCACTTCCAACGCGCCCTTTCGGGCCACGGTGACGACACTTTGCCCTGGGGCCACCACCTGTCCGGCTTCAGCGCTCACTTTCGTGACTACGCCATCGGTGCTGGAGACCAGTTGGGCGTATCCAAGCTGGCTCGTCGCCAGTTTCAGTGAGCGGTCCGCTCTGGTCAGACGCGCGCGGGCCTCCTCGGCTGACAAGTGCTTGAGATCATATTCGGACTGACTCACCACGTTTTTAGACAACAGGGCCGCATAGCGTCGTTCCTCGGTGGTGGCCTGGTCTTTGTTGGAGACTGCCGCACTGCGTTCCGCCTGGGCGCTTTCCATCTCGAAACGGAGGTCTTTCTCGTCGAGAGTCGCCAAGACTTGACCTTCGCGAATATGGTCGCCCACATCCACCGGGCGTTTTTCGATGCGTCCGCCCACACGGAACGATTCCTGGACCTCGTGCCGAGCCACGATGACACCTGGGTAGGAGCTTTTTCCCGCTTCCCTATCCAAGCTGATCTGCATGGTTTTGACCACGGGGCGCTGTTCGGGACTCGATTGTGCTTCCTGACAACCGGAGAGAAGGAGGCATAGCGCTATTGAGAATAGCAATGCATGACAAGAAAGCATTGGGTGCTTTGCGTAGGTAAGCATAGTTGATCGTGTCCTTAATGTTGTGTCGCCAAACGAATCGACTCAATTGCATGACTGCTCTCAAACCTCTGGCCGAGGGATGCTTGACATGTTTATTCATCTGCTCGAGCCAATATAGTCATTGTGTTTAAGGATATGGAAAGCCTTTGGGCTCACCGAGTCATGCGTTCATTATACGAGAGAAAACAGCCTGATGTAGGAACCGTGGTGTTGCCCATATAAAGATCATTATGGCCTTGTTGGCCCAACCCGGCACGACGCTGATCCTCCCGGCTCTGAGCGCGCGGATACCGGCTCGCACCACGGGACCCGGCTGCATCATCAGGCGCTTCAAACCGGGCGTGATCTTCTGTTGCGCCGCTGCAGCGAATCCGGTGTTCGATATGCCAGGGCAAAGCGCCGTAACAGTGATGCCATGCGGTTTGAGTTCGCGATGCAGGGCTTCACCCAGGCGCAAGACGTAGGCTTTGGCGGCCGAATAGACCGCGAAATTTTCCATGCCCAGATTGGCCAGTATGCTTGCGACTAATAGTATTTTCCCGCGTCCCCTGCGGCGCATGTCTTGTGCAAAGATATGGGTGACGGCGGTAAAACTTGTGACATCCAACTGCACCATTGCCAGTAAAGCGTTCAACTTAATGTCCAGGAAAGAGCCTTGCAACCCGTGTCCAGCGTTGTTGACCAGAATATTCACCGCAATTCCTTGGTCTGATAGTCGACTGTGCAACGAAATTACGGCCTCGACTGTTGAAAGATCGACCTGTTCCACAATGACGTCGACTTGGTATTGCTGGCGTAATATCCAGGCAAGCGTTTGAAGCCTGTCCAGTCTTCTGGCCACAAGAACCAGGGAATAGCCTTGTGCAGCGTATTGGCGGGCAAACTCCTCGCCGAATCCACTCGATGCGCCCGTGATGAGCACCCACAAGTTGTTCTTCATCTGTATTTCATTCATCTTTGGTCTCCATGGTGAGCAAACGTGAATCGCACGTACGGATTTGATGCCCTTTACGTGTATATACACGTTTTCCCCAAAAAAAATTATCCCGGAACCTGGTGCAATTTCCCCAACAGCCCGAGGAGGGTTTCAAGTTGCGGGCGGCCCAAAAACGCTTCCAGGTTTTCCTGGGCCGCCTGCCACCTTACCGTAGCTTCCTCCAGGACTTCCCGGCCGCGCTCGGTGAGACGCAGTTCGTGGGTACGCAAGTCGCTGCCGCTGGCTGAGGCGATCAGGCCCTGGGCTTCTAGCGGTTTAACATTTCGCACCAGGGTGGTGCGGTCCAGGCTCATGTGCTTGGCCAATTCGGTCATATTCACAGGTTCCAGTTGTTCAACAAACCGCAACAGGGAATATTGGGTCCCCTTGAGTCCGGATGGAGCCAGCATCCGGTCGTAGAGCTGTGTGACCATCCGCGTGGCGTGGCGCAGGTTAGCGCAGTGGCATGGGACGGTGAGCGGAACACCGTGTGGAGTATCCATGAAGATGCTTCCGGTTTAGAATTTATTGCGTGCACCTGCACGGAAAATAATCCTTTCAGATGCTTTGTCAAGAGATGCCTGAGGCAAGAAATGATGCACCGCCCCCAGAATTCATAACATACTAAAATACAAGATCAATCGACCATAGGAAATGCGTTTCCACCGTCACGCGACGGCTTGGCGGGATAATTTACCCTTGGTCTCGGTAGATTGGCAGGACAAGACATGTAACCTGCCTGGTGGACAAAATCCGAATCCAGCTCACTTGTGCTGCCGGAAGATCCAATCGCGGACGCCGGCTATCGTGTAGGCAATCCGCCATGTGTTGATGTGCTCGCCGCCACCCGCATCGGATTGTCCAGGAGGGACGACGGTTCCCTTGCGCAATGCCACGTAGTTGATGGAGCTCTTCTCGATGTCCATCTTTTCGAAAGCAGTCTGGAATTCCTCGGGCGTCGACGTTCCATCCCACACGGCGCGGCTGATCTTGACTCCTTCCTGCTCCAGCACGGCGGTTATCGCGTTCTGACCCGGATAGGCTTTCAAATCGCCCTGCGACACCATGATCCAAAGCTTCTGCCTGGCGAGCGGCTTCACAAGCGCCGGGTCCCACTGGCCGGCCACGAGGAAGGAGGCGGCGAAGAAGTCGGGATATTTGATGTTCATGGCGATCGACATCATGCAGCCGCCCGATTGGCCGGTCGCGTAGAGCCGGTTGCGGTCGACGCTGTATTCCTCGGCCAGTTGGTTGACGAGATCGATGGTGGTGTCGAGCATACTGGTGGTTTCGGACTGGTCGTTGACGATCAGCTCCGAATATTGCGGCGCCAGCACCAATGCGGGACGCTTGGCCTGATCCCCAGGGCTCGCCCAGATCACCGCCCCGAGTCCCTGGCGCAGCGTGGACAGCGGATCGGAACCGGTGGCGCCGGCATCGTGCATGAAGAGCACCAGCGGGTAAGTCCTTGCGCTGTTGTAGTCCTTCGGGACGAACAAATTGTACTGCAGCACGTCGCCGGTCTTGAGATCGTGGAATTCCAGTTGCCGGAAATCGTCGACGACCAGGTTTCTGGCGTTGGTGGTGGCGATGGCGTCGTTGGTCGGCGGATAGGTCTCGCCATCGACGGCAATCACGGGGCCGGCCTGGATCACCGTCGCCTCGGCCGGCTTGTACACCGTCTTCGGACCTCCGGCCGGCGGACCATTGAGCGGGCCCGATGGTCCGCCCGGCGCTTTGCCCGCGCGGGCAGCCGATTTCTCCGCCTGCCCGCGCTGCTTGAGAGCGGCCGCCGGATCGTCGGGCGACAGCGCGACGATGACGTAGCGCCCCTGCGCCGCGCGATCAGCCGGGTCGGGGGACGTGCTGACGAAGAGGTCCGTGACGGTCCGGCCATCCACGCGGAAGCTCGCAGAGGACAGCTTGGCACCATCAACGGGTCGATCATATTCGACCGCTACCGCCGTGAACCTGAGGCCGTCTCCGAACACCTGCGTGACAGCGGTGGCGCTTTTCATGTGACTGGCTACGTCTTGCGCATGTGCCGGCAAATTGCCCGCAAGCAGCACCCCGACGCCTGCTCCAACACCCATGATCATAAAATCTCTGCGGGAATACATCCCATGCTCTCCTTCAATTTCCTCGCCCGTGCATCTGCGTCAGGAGGTCGACGGTTGCCGAAGCGACGGTCTCCGCGGCTCCGCGGGCATAGGGCGAGCTGCGCGGCGAAATTCATCTCACGGACGGAGAGCGGCTGACCTTCGGGTTCGACTGGTGATACGGGAAGCCACTCATCCCTTAAGCAAAACCGTGATCTCCTGGGCGGTCACCATACTGTCTTCCGGCTTGCAGGGAGAACCGCACGTCGGGACCTCTTCCTGGCATTCCTCAATGACGAACGGAGAAATGGCCTTTCTGGCGGCTTCCTCCAGATGAAGGGGTATCCAGAATCGTATTTCCACCGCAGGGCTGGTGTTTCGCATGGTCTTCTCCTTGCGGACGGACCACCCGCGGGTGGCCGGCCTTGGGACCGGATTGTGTTCACGTCCCATTCTCTCTGGTCCTGGGCACGCAACTATATCTCAAAGCCCACCTGGAAGCTCAGGCAGTAATGCGTTGTGTTGAAGGCATTTGACGGAGAGAAACACCTGATTTAAATGGTTATCTCTCGTGCATATGTGATCTCTGCGACATGTTGCCGCGACTTGCCTGGGGTTTCGTGCTTTCTTAAATTTTATCAATGAAGAGAAACAAATCCAAATGATAAGAATACATTGGTGCCATTATATCCAACATATTTCATCTTTGCAGAGTATCGTGTCGCATCATACAGGGCTAGACGGCTGTTTTCAGTTTCAGGTTACAGTCTTCGGCATCAGGACGCAAAAAAGCGGCCTTTCCCAGGGGCAAAAGCCGCTTCCCAACCATTTTCGTCAGCCCTTCAGCTCGACAGGTTCCGCGACATGCCGGGTCGCGCGGGGCCAGTCCCGCGCATCGTCGCTCGTGCGGAGTGACACTGTCCGGCGGCGGTCACTTGAGCCACACCACGAACATCTTGGCGTCCTCTGGCTACGCGACCATTAAAAGACTCTTTAGCCCGGAAGATGCCCGCAAGTTCACACACAACAAGAGTGTCACCTCAAAAAAATGAATATTATGTTTTATTTTCAAAGAAAGCACCAAACGGAAAAATACTAGCTGAGAAGTTTGATTTAGGTTTAAATAAAATCAAGAAACCAGGCCAGTATGACAAAATACCAACTGAATATTCCGACATGATACATTAACAACCAAACAACACTTACCATCCGGAAATACTCTTACCACATCTTGTTCGGCGCCACTTAGGAGCGAGCGCATCGCGGAAAAAAATCTGAAACATTATTCGCAGCTCTAAACAGCCAAGTTAATCCATTTATAATTTCATTCGCCAATATTAATACCACAAAATATAACACACTTAAAATTCAATTATTGCATTTATACCGACCCATACAAACGTTCAACAAATCACCAAAAAAAACGTCTGAGCTAATGATTTACATTGTTAAAATTATCAACTCGCACACCAAGTCGGAATTTTAAATTTTCATTGACGGTGAAATCTGTCTTTTGTCTGTATCGTTCCCATATTGTCAAAGATCCATCGGCATCAGAACTGGTGGTGTTTGCGATATAAAAATTATTTTTTGACATAACATTTGCGTTGACACGAGCGTCTCCAGACATTTTTATATCCGTCTGTGCATGCGCAAACCCAGCAATGAAAAGCATGCTGCAAGTTACCAACAGAGTGAACGCGTGTCGCATTATGTGCTCCTCCCTGATATGGATCAATATATCCTATTTAGCCGTCTCCATGGCTTCAACCCTGGCAATAAGCTGGGCGGGGGTTTCCTTGGAAAGTACTTGGTTGAACTGGTTCCGGTAGTTCTGCACCAAACTTACCCCTTCGATCAACACATCATAGACCTTCCAGCCGTTTTTGTCGGTAAACCGGTACACGATGGGCAACTCTCCGGTGGACGTAACGATCTTGGTGCTCACCTCGGAACGGCCCTCGCCGAGGGAGGATTCGCCCAGATATGTCACCTGCGCCTTGGTGAAGGTCGCCATGTGGCGCAGGTAGGTTTGTTCCAGGAGATTCACGAAGCAGGAAGTGAAGCGTGCGCGCTGCTCTGGGGTGAATGATTTCCAATGCGTGGCCAGGGTGAGCCGGGCCAGTTCGTCTGGATCAAAAATCGTTTGCAAGGTCGTCTCAAGCTTTTCAGTGCGCCCCGGATCGCCTGGCTTTGTGGATGAGAGGATGTTCAGGACCTCGTCCACACGGACCTTCAGCGATTCTTCGGCCTGTCCGGCCATTGAGTCTTGTGACCAACAGATCGACATGAGGAGGACTACAACCAACGCACTAATGATACGAGCAATCATTTTCTCTCCTACTTCACTTTCCATCGATTCACACGCTGCCACGTGCTTGGATATTCAAGGATGACCGCGTGAAATGAGGGCAATCATCAACGGCCTGGGCAAGACTGTATCCGGGGCAAGATTGTTTCTGCGCCGCTTCCCTTGGGGGGAATTTACACAGTGTTAGTCGCCCCCATGCGTCGAGAGGTTACAAACTCACTCGGCAGAGTACATTTTGTAACGTTGCCTACCATTTCTGCGCAACACACTGACATTATGTATATTCATTAACATTCCATGCTCTCGCCACTTCAGTCAGAGAACGAGGAACGCCACGTCATCGTCGCCAGGACGACAGCTCGAAACCTGAGAACCTCCAAGGCATTGGCGAGCTGGGCGGCAGGCGCTTCCCTCGGAATTGCCGCGATAGGCCCCTGCAAATCCTGGCGGCAGGGATGGTCGAAAGTTTCAAGGAAAGTCCCGTGACGCGTGCCTCCCGTTGAGGTATTCTCAGTCTCGGGTGGTCGCAAAGGTTGTCATCGATGCCTGAAGAGGGCTACGCAAAGAGGTCTGCCCCCCCCTCCAATCCTGGCAAAGATGATTTTAATGGCATCTGCAGCTCGTCCGGGAAAACCCGGAACCAGTGGCCACCTCCAAGAATCAAGTGGCCTGGTGGAACCTGGCTGGCCAACTGAACGACCTGTATCTATCATAGAGCAAACGGTTTGTTCTCACGAAGAACATTCAAACAACCTGCTCGCCTGGGACCAAGATGGACAAAATCACGACCAGCAATATCGACACGGTCTCTGTCTGCACTTACACATATAACGACAAAAACCTCTTGCTCGGCTTATTGCAAAATATTGATACATGGACAATACAACCTGATGAAATTATTATAATTGACGACGGTTCAGACGTTCCACTGACACTTGACGTTACTAAACAAAATATCAATATTGTAAGAATTGATTCAAATATGGGTTTATGCAATGCAAAAAACATAGGACCAAATATATCAACATCTAAATATATTTTTTCCATAGATTGTGATACTCGTGTTAACCGCGATTGGCTGGAAAAATGCTTACCACATGCAGCAAAACCAAATGTTGGAATAGTTGGAGGTGTATTAACTCAGAATGCCGGCAACGATATTGTTTCGAAATATTTAATGCACTTTGGGGACAATCATAATATAAATATCGATGGATTTGTGGATTTCATCCCTGGAAACGCACGTCTTATGCGATTTGATGTTTGGAAGCATATAGGAGGCCTTACTGGTCACACCAGAAAAATCTGCGAAGACCGATTTTTGTGCATAAAAATGAAGGCATTTGGCTTCAAGCTATATGTTGAAAAACTTGCCACAGCCTTTCAAGTGCGTCGGCTTTCGAGAATCGCCATGGTTAAAAGATTTTTCAATTGGAACTATATTGCGCTCATAAACAACTTGCCAAGCGAACAAGAATTTCCGGACTATTTTTACTTTGAATTCGTCTTGCTATTTATAAAATATTATGTTCACGCTATTGAGTTGAATGAGCCGGCATTTGTGTATTTAAATTTTTTGGACATGGTTTACACAGTTTCACGCCTACTTACGTACTCAGTAAGCAACATTGGATATTCTATAGAAATAGAACGAAGCTGGATATATGCCATAGCAAGCTACCTTGCCCCATATCCTTCGGTGCAGCGCCTACTCATTGAAGATGCGCTTCAGGATCGTTTACATCCAGATGATTTTCGAGCTGTTTTTAATATCGACTCGTGTTGGGACAGAAGCTTCAACTTATTGCAGTCTCTCGCCAATAAAGGTGGAGTATGGGATAGACTGGAAAAGGAAGGTGTATCAAGAATCAGACAGGAAGACGCTACAATAAAGCATGACTTTAGTTTTCATCTCGAATACGAGCCTGACTGAGTATTGGCAACTGTCCCCTGCCATCACTCTTACTCTAATTTTCAGTTTATTACCCAATAATGTACCTTCGCAACTCGGAGGCCATACGTTCGCACCGTATGAGCACGACCAATAATAACAATTGGTTACTGGACAACAAGACATAACGTCTTATTTCCGCGCTGCCCTCTTGATACCCGACTTGAAAGCGGATGTGTGGTGAAGAGGGTTGACCGCCAAGGCCTGGAAGCAATACTCCCAATCCAGCAAAAACCGATTGGTCTTGACGGAGGGTCAGGAGGACTCATGAAGACTGTAGTTTTGCTTTGCTGGGTCGTCTGTTCGTTCGCCGGTCCGGCATGGGCCCTGGACGCCGATGACCACGACGGCGGACAGGCGACGGACAAACACGCCCAGGAGCAGAAAGAAACCATTATCACCACCCCGGACGGGGGAAAGATCTATCTGAACCGCCAGGCGGGAACCTGGCGCGACGAGAAAGGCCACAGGGGCAGCCTGGACACCCCCTAACCAACGATGTTTCATCATCCGTCCGAATTCACTCTTTTTCGTCCAGATGATTTCATCGGGCCGAGCCCAACTCTTCTCCGACCACCGATCGCATACGGCTGGGTCTGCATAAGGATTTGAAATGCTTCGCGTCGTTATCCTGTCCATCTACGAGACCGCATGCATCCTCGTGGGAGGGGCGAACTGCCATGCCACAGCCTGAGCGGATGCCTGAGCGCCGGGATTTCTTGATGGTCATCGTCCTGGCCTCGATCATCTTCAGCGTTGCTCATGGTGCGGGCGTCCTGGACCCGTGGCAGGCCAACGACGACACCCGTCAGCAGGTTTTCTGGATGCAGCGTTTCAACAATGAATCGTTGTACTCCGACGATCCTCTTTCACGATACGCTTCCTACTATGTTCCACAAGCTCTGCAGATTCTCTACCGCGTAACCGGACCATTCCTGCCTGCCATCATGTTCAGCAAAATTCTCACCGGCATTCTCTTTCTTGTTCTCTCACTGGCTTTTTTCGGTCTGGGAGCGGCTGTCGGCGGCAGGGCTTTGGGGTGGTGCTTAGCCGGAACAACCTGGCTCATGCCGGCATTTCTCTACAACATGTCCGGAGGCATTTCACGCAGCTTCGCGGCCCCGCTGACGGTGCTCTTCCTGTGGCGCTGGGCTCGAGGGGATGCCTTCGGCCAAGCCGTGGTCCTCCTTCTTCAAGCACTGTTGATCCCTTACGTCTATCTGACTTGCGCCATGGCCTCGTTGTTGGCCTGGCTGGGAGGGCGCTTCCAGAAATTTCGTTCCCAACCTTTCCCCGCGCGCTGGTATCACTGGATGATCCTGTCGACGGGTTTTTTCCTCGTCTGGTTCATGGGGCATCGGTTCGATGCAGCTGGATACGGACCGTTGGCCGAGGTCGCGAATATGCGCGGGCACCAGGAATTTTCAGCCCTCGGCCGCCTGGAGCTGTACCCCCAGCCGGGGATCTTCATGGACGCGATCTACTACCCCTTTGAGCGGATCGGTCTTTTCCTGGAATCGGGATTGGCCTGGGGCATCGTAAGCATGGTAGTTCTAGGACTGTTTCTGATATGGCAAGGCCCTCGAGTCACCTGGAAAGACATCCTGGCCAAGTCATCATCCCTGCTTTGGCTTTTGCTCGCGGGGACCATTCTCTACATCACGGCCAGACTGACCCTTCTGAAACTTTTCGTGCCTGATCGCTACTTGAGCATTCCCCTGGGCATTGTGTACGCGCTGGGGATCGCCGCCGTCGTTTCCAGGTCACTAAGAGGCTGGACACCAAGGCTAACCGCTATGTTACTCGCCGTGTGTGTGCTCCTGGCCTGCTGGCGACTTCATGGGCAAGGCCTCTTCGACTACTCGGACAATTCCCAGTGCTACCTGGCTGTCCGCAACCTGCCCGTCACGGCCACACTTGCCGGCAACCCTCACCTCATGGACGACGTGATGACCTTCGGCCAACGAAAAGCCTTCGTAACATACAAGCTGGCGCACGTTTGGTCTCTGGGCTGGTGGAAATGGTATGAACCCAGACTGAAGGATCTTTTCAAAGCCTATTATTCACCAGACCCAGAAGAAGTGAAGGCATTCTGTCGTAAGTACGGAGTGAATTACTTCATCGTCGACGAGAACGACTACAAGCGTGAATCCATAGAATCTCACCCATTTTTTGCCCCGTTTGACTCATATATTCAGTGTTTAACGCATGGTCAAAGTACTTTTGCGTTACTGAACGATACCATGTTCCCTTATACAAGAACAGGAAATAGCATCCGAATCATTGCAATACAGCCTCTCCTGCCGACCCAGACGACGAAAGAGGGAGCAAGTTGACATCAGCAAATGAAGGCGTGAAGCGCATCTATCTTGCGGGTCCCCTCTTCTCCGCAGCCAAACAAGCTTGGCTCCGGGAAACAAAGACGCGCATCGAGCGGACCATCCCCAACGTGTCCGTAGTCTGGCCATTCGAACTGTTCGACCAGGCCGAGATCGCAGGCTGGGGGGACGATGCGCCGCGCCGGGTGATGGAAAGTTGCCGGGACGCCCTGGCGGCCTGCGACGAGATGGTTGCTCTGCTGGACGGGCCGCAGGTGGACGACGGTACGGCCTGGGAAATCGGCTTCGCGCACGCCATGGGCATCCCCGTGATCGGCATCCGCACCGACTTTCGTCGAGCCGGAGATGTTCACGGGGCGCTGGTCAACGCCATGGTCCACGGTAGCTGCCGGATGATCGCACGAAGCGTGGAGGAACTGTTGGACGAGCTTGCCTAGCTTTCCAGGCCCGAGCAAGGCCTGTTCGTTGTCTCATCCGTCAATCTTCAGTTGCCGCCTGTCTCCCATTCCTGCTTTTAGCCTCACTGGTGCTCCCCGCTACGCCAAAGGCGATAAGCCCGTGCTGGTGTTCCTGACAAAATGTCGACAACGCTACATTTTATTCGCCTTTCGAACTGCTGATGGTTAGCGGTGACAAATGCCCCGGCATGGCTCCCATGAAGACTATCTCCTGCGATATAAATATGTTATTAATAACATTTGAGCCCCATACCTTTCTGATAGCACATACCGTGCTGGACGATATCTCGGGACTCATGATAGCGGAGCGTCGGGTCAGCAAGATTGGCTTGGGGCTGATGTGCTCCACGCCGCTCGGGCGGTAGCCTACACACTCCACGGGACGAACCGGCATGTTGTTACCTACGGAGAAAATTCCCGTCGAATTCGGCATACTGGCGCAGAGAGCGCCGTTATCGACCATGTTCGTTGATCGCCATGGCATTATCTGTTTCGTCAACGACTGGCATCTCCAACACTTCGCCAGAGGCCTCCACGAACGACATTTTTTTCTGGGCCGATCAGTGTTCAGCCTTCCCGGAATCGTCACCTCCGGGGTGGGCGAGGCCCTGCGGCCTGTACTCGAAGGGCGGGAAATCCTCCTTGAGAAAATTTTCACCTCGGAATTCAGCGGCGGTCATTCCGGCTACCAGACCATCCGGGCCATCGGGACGTCCACCCGTGGCGAACCCTGCGGCGCGGTGATCATCCGCGAGGACGTCACCCGCTGGGTGGAACTGGAAAAAAACTGTCGCGTGGAGCACGTGCGACTTCGGGAGCTGCTCAACGCCTCCCAGGATTCCGCTATGCTCATGGACGTCCACGGGCGCCTGGTCACCATGAACGACGAGGCGACCAGGCGGCTCGACATGACTGTCGAGGACCTGATCGGCAGAAGCATCTACAAGCTCGTCGAGCCTGACGCAGCCCTGTATCGCAGGGCAATGGACGAAAAGGTGCTGACAACCTCCAAGCCGGTGGAATACGAGGAAACCCTGGGAGAACGCACCTACCGGGTGAGTATCAATCCCATCGAGGACGTTGACGGACGCATCAGCCACCTGGTTTCCTTTTCCAAGGACATCACCGCACGCAAACAGATGGAACGGGCGATGGAGCGGGCCAAGGAGCACGCTGAGGCCTCATTTGCCGCCAAGACTCAATTTCTGGCCAATATCAGCCACGAGTTGCGCACCCCCTTGAACGGAATCCTGGGCGCTGTCCAACTGGCTGACACCGAATCCCTGGACGAGGACCAGCACGAACTTTGGAGCATCGTCCGTGAGTCCGGCGAGAGACTCCTGAAGACGGTCAATTCCCTTCTCGATCTGGCCGACATCTCTTCGCACGCGCTCCAGCCGGCCATGCGTGGTTTCGACCTCCGCAAGACCCTGTCCGGGGTGGTCAACAGTTTCCAGGTTCAGGCCCGCCTCAAGGGGCTCGATCTTCTGGTTGAGGTAGACCCGGACGTGCCGGAATACGTGGTGGGCGACGAATTCCGCCTGCGCGTCATTCTGGGCATCCTGCTCACCAACTCCATCCAGTGCACCAGCCAGGGTGCCATCCGCGTGAACGTGTTGACTCTGCGCGAAGAGGACCTGCACGAAACCGGGGGCATCACCTGCGTGGGTGGCAAGACCCTCATGTTCACGGTGGAGGACACCGGCCTGGGTATCGCCCCGGAACGGCTCGATTCCATTTTCGACAGCTTCTCCCTGGCGGAGGACGCCCTGACCAAGACCCACAGCCGAGCCGGGGTCGGATTGGCCATCGCCCGAAGCCTGGTGGAGCTTCTGGGAGGTAAAATCTGGGTCAGGAGCGCCCTCGGCAAAGGCAGCGTGTTCCGCTTCACGGCCGCTTTCTGGCCCAGGCCGACCGAAAACCAGGAAGAGCCGGATGCCCGGGGAGAGCAGAGGTCCGGGAGCGGGGCACGGATTCTCGTGGTCGACGACGAAAGGATCAGTCGGCTCAACACGTCCTTCATGCTCAGGAAGATGGGTTACGAGGTCACCTGCGCCGCCGACGGGCAGGAAGCCCTCAAGGCGCTCATGGAGGAGGAGTGCGACGCCGTGTTCATGGATATCCAGATGCCTGTCATGGACGGCATCACGGCTGCGGGTCTCATCCGCAACGGCGAACTGCCGGGGGTAGACCGACATATCCCCATCCTGGCCCTGACCGCCTATTCGAACAGCCGGGACCGCATCCGCCTGCTCAGGGCGGGCATGGATGGGCTGATAGCCAAGCCCTTCAAGTCCCAGGACTTGGCCGACGCTCTTGGAAAAGCCCTGCGGTAGAAGGTTTCCGACCGAAAACCCGTCCCACGCCCCGCCCGGCACGACCGAGACCGCATCCACCGCTCGGGCCGGATTCTTGCCAGGGCCGTATCACGGTGCTATTCTTTTAAAATGCGCCATGAACCCGCAAATATCGGGATAGCCCTCATCAATGCCGACAGCATCCTGCTGAACAAGGACCGTCAGGCTCTGGCCAGACTTGGCTACGCCACTATCCATTCATTCTCCGGATTCGACGACGCCAGGCCGATCCTGCCTGATTCCTCGATCCACCTCATCCTTGTCGGTGACAAGGTCGGTGACTCAAGCGGTATCATGTGCTTGCGCGCCATCAAGGGACACGTGCAACTCAAGGGCAAGGGAGTGGTCATGATTTCCTCGGACAGCCGCCGGGAACGGGTGCTGGAGGCCGTATCCTCGGGCTGCTGCGGCTACGTGCTACGCCCCTACGTCCTGGAAACCTTCGCCAAGCACGTCAAGGCGGCCTGGGAGAGTTCCCGGCCCGACGAGGACCTCCTCGCACGTGTGGCAAAAGGCACCGACCTCGTCTCGACCGGGCACTTCGGGGAGGCGGTCCAGGAACTGTCCCCTGTCGTATCCAAGGACAACGACGCTCTCGAATGGTTCAACAAGGGCCTCGAACACCTGCGCCGGCAGGAGTTCGGCCAGGCCATCCAGTGCTTCAACATGACCCTGGCGGTGAACACCCTTTTCGCCGAAGCGTACAGGGGACTGGCCTACGCCCACAAAGGGCTCGGCGACATGGAAAAACATCTGGAATACCTAAAGAAATCAGCGGAAATTCTGGCCCTGCAGGACAAGCTCCAGGACCTCAAGGAACTCTACGTGGAGATTCTCAGTCACGATCCGGGCGCGGTCAACCCCTACAACACCCTCGGCGTGCGCCTGCGCCGATCCGGCGACCTCTCCGGGGCGCTGCACGCTTACACCCGGGCTCTGTCGCTCACCCCATCGGATGAAAACCTGCACTACAACATTGCCAAAGCCTACATGCATGCGTCCAGACAGGACCAGGCCGAGCACCACCTCAAGCAGGCCCTTGAAATCAAACCCGATTTCATGGAGGCCGCCGAAATGCTAACCAGACTGGAAGAGAGCGGCCAGAAAAACGACTGATGGACAGCCTCCCCATGCGGTTCGAACCAGCCACGTTCACCGCGAGAAAGGATTCCCGGCGGTCGTCGCAGACGATCTGACCGGTGATCTTACTTGAGTCTCCGGCGAGTTCAGGACGGAACCCCGAGATTCATTTCCGCGCGATATACAATCTCATGCCCGCCGGGGTGTCCTCAACCCTGAGTCCGAGGGCCTCGATTTCGCCGCGCAGGACGTCCGCCTGCTGGAAATCCTTGGCCGCTCGGGCCTTTTCCCGTCTGTCCGAGAGCTCTTCGGCCTTGGCCGGCCATTCAGCCCGGGCCAGGGGCAGCATGGACTCGTCCAGGATGCCAAGCACGGAATCCACGGCCTTGAGGCCTTCCAGGTAGGCTCCGGCGTCGGCAGGGGCGGCGCGCTTGCCGGAGGCGGCGGCGTTGGCCCGGCGGCAAAATGCGAAAAGCTGGGGCCAAAAGCGGTGAAGGCCGATATCATCCTCCATGGCCAGGTCCAGTTCCCGGCGCAAGTTTTCCACGGCGGCCACCGCCTCGGCCGAGGCTCCGGCCGCGTCGGTGGCGGCATGGGAGAGATTGGCCGCGGCTTCGCGTACCTTGCGCCAGTTGGCGCCCCACATGGCCAGGGTCTTGTCCGAGGCGTCCAGGGATCTGCGGTAGTGTACGGAAAGAAGCCATAGCCGGACCGCGTGGAAGCCGCCCATGCATCGGGCAATGTCCACAATATCGGGTTGGCCTTCGGGTGCGCGCACCGGGCCGCTGATGAGCCAGGCTTCGGGCCTGATCCCGGCGGCCAGGCTCCAGATGGCCCGGAGGTTTTCCAGGTGGGGGAAGATGTGTCCTTCCCCGGCCAGCATGGCCGAGATGCGGGGCATCCCGGCAAGGGGGGAGGCGGCCATCTGCAGGAACCAGCTCGGGCGCACGGCGCCCCATTCGGTCTGCACCACCTGCCCAAGCTTGAGGTCCTGCAGGCTGACCCTCTTGAGCAGGGTGAAGTCCTGAGGGTGGTCCTTGAGGTAGGCGGCCAGGTCCACGGTCTTGCCCAGAGCCAGTTGCCCTAGGTCAGTATGGGAAAGTTCGCCATATCCTTTGTCACGGGCCACGTCGAAATAAACCGAGCGCAGCTTCTCGTAGCTCAGGCCCTTGCGCATGAGCACGCGGGTCAGGTCCAGCATGCGCTCCAGTGCCTCGGACGCAACGAAAAATGAGGCCCGAACGCCTAATTTGTCTGCGAGTCCGGCCAGATCCTCCCGGGCCTGGCCCACGAAGGCCTCCCGAGTGATCTTGGCTTTGCGGGCGGCAGCCAGGGCGCGGTCGTCCATGTCCGCAAGGCCAACGGCGACCTCGGCATCCAGGCCGCCGGAGCGGGCGTGCCTGGCCAAGACGTCCAGGAGGACGATGCGCCGCCAGCATTCGACGTCTGCGGTCTCGTCCAGGCCGGGGCCCAGGGTGTAGAATCCGGCTGGCCCGGGGGAGAGATGGACCGGCTTACCGGTGGACAGACAGCGCAGGCGCACTCCCTTGGTCTCGGGGGTGGCGAAAAGCTGGGTGGACAGGTAGCGCTCACCGCCGTCGGGCAGGATGGCCACCACCAGTCCGGAAGCAAGTTCCGAACACAGCCGGACAGCGGCGGCCATGGCCGCTCCGCCGCTCATGCCAGCCAGAATGCCCTCCTGCCGGGCCAGAGCGCGGGCCATCTCGAAAGCCTCTTCGTCCTCCACGCGCACCACGGCGCC
>Ga0326727_10000524_pt1 | contig 157607 bp, 140 predicted proteins | sample MB2enrmetagenome_FD_207643 | JGI IMG/M metagenome (GOLD analysis project Ga0326727, IMG submission 207643) | Lab enriched peat soil microbial communities from McLean, Ithaca, NY, United States - MB29MY | ecosystem: Environmental > Terrestrial > Soil > Wetlands > Peat | place: USA: New York...
TGAAAGGCCCAAGAAAGCCCTTGGTGGTTTGACGCCGGCAGCTTACGCCAAGTCACTCACCGAAAAATCGGGTAAATTACCCTCGGACTCTAAAGCCCCCTGTTACTGAAAACGGGGGGACGTCGCCGGCCTGTGAATGCACCGGAATTAATTTCAACGGTCACTTCCAACCAATTATCATCGTAAAATTCGCCACATGCAGCACGTTCATATCCTTGAACTGTCACTGCAATACGGTCTGTGTTTGAGCGAGCAATTTCAAAAGTAGGCACAAACTTCCTCATCCAGGATTGCTATTAGAGAGCCTCTGCTTCCGGCCGGCAGCCGCCACCCCAAAGCAAACAACGATCTACAGACCTACGCATCCGGCACCTGAATCGTCCCTTCCAGGTATTGAATAGCCTGCCCGGCGACGTGCACTCGGCCAGATTGCACACGGCAATGCAGTAACCCGCCTCGGTTCGACACCTGCATGGCGACAAGCTCCGGTTTTTGTAATCGCTCGGCCCAGAGCGGTGCCAGGGTCGCATGGATTGAGCCAGTCACCGGATCCTCGGCTCCGCCATTTGCGGGCCAGAAATATCTTGAGACAAAGTCGTGTTGATCCCCGCGCGCAGTGACGACGACATCGCGCGGTCCGAGGGAGGCAAGCTGATTGAGATCGGGCGCGACAGATCGGACCTCGTGCTCAGACGCATAAACCACGACGTAAGCTTGCTGGCTGATCAGTACTTCCTGCGGTTGAATCGAGAGTCCTTGAATCAGTGCATCGGGAGGAACGTCAAGCCTTTCCGCCTGCCGTTGCGGGAAGCTCATTTCGATCCACCCATCAGGATTACGGCGAACAGCAAACTGGCCGACTGCTTGCGCATTGAACTCGATGACATCCTGATTCGCGATCTCCTGAAAGATCACGTATGCACTTGCCAGCGTGGCGTGCCCACAGAAGTCAATTTCCTTCAGTGGTGAAAACCAGCGGATATCGAAGACTCCCGCTGGATTCCGCACGAAAAACGCAGTTTCAGACAAGTTGTTTTCAGTCGCAATCGACTGCATTAGCGCATCGGGAAGCCAATATTCGAGCGGAACCACCGCAGCGTAGTTGCCTTTGAATATGTCACTCGTAAATGCATCGATCTGGTAAATCGGCAACCTCATGGATTTCCCTTCGTTGCCAGCGTAAAACGCATGACTGGGTCGCTCGCGGCAGACAAAACTCATTCAGCATAGTACTACCGCATTAGCAAACCAGACAACATCGAGAAACCAGGCTATTCGCGGTCTGGCATGTTCAGTCAACCCTTCAGGACTCGTCCGGCCCCGCCATCTCCATCACCTTGTTCACCGTTTTCCAGTTGCGAACCGTCATCGGGACACCCAGCAATTTTTCAGCGTTTGCCGCGAGTTTAGACCGGCCGATTCCCTCCGGGGCGTGGAGGTAAAACACGTGCTCGGTCAACAGGAAACGTTCACTTTCTTTTTTCAGCGCGGCGAGATTGTCCAGATTTGGACTCTTTGGTGATACGGAAAGAAAACCGAGATGCAAACCGCTCGGGTCGGCAACAGCCTCGGGAAATGGGTTTTCCGCTATGGCGCGAGAAAGTGCTTCAAAAGTAAGGATGAGAACTTGTGGTGCAAAACCACAGCACCTGTTGATCTCGGCGGAAAGTTGCGCGGAAAGACGGGCGGTGTCCTGTTCGGCACTCTCACATACAGCGTTGCCGCTTTGAATATATGTCCGGACCTTCTGCGCTCCAATACTCTCGAAGGCGGCGACGAGTTCCTTCATCGGGAGCGAGTTGTTGCCGCCGACATTGATTCCCCGGAAAAAGACGATGTATCTATTCATTCAATCCACCGTCCTATGTTGCCTTCCCAAAAAAACGGATGATAGCCATGTACAAACTGCGCCATGGGCCGTACTGGCGGGATCGAGAAATGCCATGTGATCTGAATCTGGTAGCTCTGCAAATTCGATTGAATCCCCGGCCGCAAGGGCTGCCGCTGCATACGCCTTCGACATCTCAATCGGAACAGCATCATCATGGGTACCATGAATCACAAGCTGGGGAATGCAGAAAGGCAATAGATTGAAGGGAGAAGCGGCAGCATAATATTCAGGCTTGTCTTCTGGCGTTGCGTTCAATAACTCCAGGACAGCGCCGCGCCCAAGTCCCATTTTGTAAGCCAATTCAAGGTCTGAAACCGGAGCTTCACCAACAACGGCCTTGAGTCGAACCCCACAAGAACTCCGAAGCGCTTGTGCCGCAGCCCACAGCGCCAAGTGTCCTCCTGCAGAATGCCCTACCAACGCAATACGATCCAGATCGAGATCAGCACCTTTGGCGACAAGGGTAGATAGATATTCGATTCCATCGATTACGTCAGCACCCGTATTCGGCCATCCTCCTGTAGGCGTTCCTAATCGACGATATTCGAGATTCCAGACAGCAAAACCTCGAGCGACCAGATCATGCGCGATTGCATTCATCTGATCTCGGCCATAGGGCATGCGCCAGAATCCTCCGTGCAGAAGACAAATTACAGCGGGCCTGGAATTGACAGGAAGATACAAATCACCGATTTGATCTTCGTGAGAGCCATATTTTTCAGTTGTCATTCGTAACGACGGCAAATGGCCTGATGGTTCTTTTTGTTTCATGTTGCATTGCCTCCAGAATATCTTTGCAACCCGCCGCCGGTTCCCGCGCCCGGTGGTGGCGCTACGGCTGCGCGTCTTGCTCTAACTTGCTGCGCAGCGTGCTGAGCATGCCCGCCAATTTAGCGATATCGGCGGGCGCAAAACCTTCTGCCAGATGGTTCATCCACGGTGCTTCCAACGCCATGGCATCGTCAAAAACCTTGCGCCCTGCATCGGTGAGGACCACCAGCGAGGCACGGCGGTGATGCGGATTGTCAGCGAAATTGACCCATCCTTCCTTCGCCAGGTCGTTCACGATCCGCTGCACATTCTGGCGATTGCCGCCCATATCGCGTGCCAACCAGGACACAGGCTGTGGGGCGCCTGCCGCAATGATTGTTCCAAGCACTTGCCAGCGGGCACTGGTCAGGCCGAGGGGCGCAACCAGGCGATCGCCCTCTACCAGCAAGCAGTTGCTGACCCTGAACAGATCCAGAATCACCGCGGACAACGCGGCACCTGTTGTTGTGTGTTTGTCGTTAGGCATAGGGGCCTCACTAAAGAATCATAAAACCAAATTGACATCATAATGTCAATATGAAATCATTGAACCAAGTTTACTGGAATGCCCGTGCCATGTATATGGCCACCCAGAGACTGCCAGACAAAATGGCAGCAGCGGGGATGAGAGGCCGGTCGCGACAACCCCGACAAGGATTAACCATGAAGAAAAGCATTATCCACGCCATCGGTGGCACTATCGCCATGCTGTCCATTGCAACCTTTTGGACCTCCACCATCGTGGCCGAGCTGTTGTTCAATCATGAGACCGTTGCCTTGGTCAAACACGCGATTGCCTATACCGGAATTCCCATTCTGGTGCTGGCCATGATTACGACCGGTGCAACCGGCAACCTGATCGGACGAGGAAGAAAGGGACGGTTATTGGATGAAAAGAAAAGGCGCATGCCCATCATTGCCATTAATGGGCTGCTGATCATGATTCCCTCGGCGTTTTTCCTGTACCACAAAGCGTCTTTAGGGCAGTTTGACCGCGCATTCTATCTGATTCAGGTTATCGAGCTGAGCATCGGTCTGGTCCAGTTGCTGCTCATGGGGAAAAACTTCCGGGCGGGGTTGCGAATGGCCGGCCGGCTCCGGGTGAATCCCGCCGCATTAAAAGGGTAAGTGGCTGCACCAGCGTAAATTTCTGACAGCAGCGTATTCGGGAGCCCTCCGGCCCCCGCCTCCTCAGAATGTGAACGCCATCAAGGCACTGTCAGCACCAGGCAATCGGCAAAACGCTGCACCTCGGCCGGCTCGGTCAGGTAGAGCCACGAGCGGCCGTTGTCGGTCGGGGTGGCCGACCACGACAGATCGCTGCTGACAATCAGGCGGCAAAGGTGCTGCGCGTCGACGCTTTGTCGGGGTGCGCACAAGGTGGACATCAAGGCAAGCAAGCGCTGCTGCTGATAGAACGGATTTGAAAGGCGCGTGCAGACTGCACTACCATCGGCTTTAGCCATGGCTTTCTCCTACTCAGAGAGTTGTGGTTAGCGGGTCGGTGGTGTCTCTAGCACCTCCGGCCCGCGCTCGTTATGCGGCCGGGAAGCCGCACCCCGCCAACCTGCCGCGATGTCACGAGAAAAACAAGCCGGTAAAACCAGCCTCGGTAAAATCCCCACCAAGCTCGGCAACGGTGGACAACAAGATCAGTAAAGGCCGACACGTATTACAGCGCGACATCGCAGTTATGCTCCATTGACCAGCAGCAAAAAAACTGAAACCTGTGCGCCCTCCCCGCCGCAAACCACGGGTTTTTTGCTGTACTTTGCCGCCCCGCCAGCGCACTCTTTTGTTACCGCGTGAATAACAAAAGGAAACTCGCATGAAAGTCTCGTTCCACGGCGCAGCACAAGGGGTTACCGGTTCCTGTCACCTGCTCGAATGCGGCGGCAGCAAGATTCTCATCGATTGCGGTTTATATCAGGGCGGCAAAGAACTGGAAGAGGAAAACGCCGAGCCGTTCGGTTTCGATCCGGCCGAGATTGATTATGTGCTGTTGACGCACGCCCATCTCGATCATTGCGGCCGTTTGCCGCTGCTGGTCAATCAGGGTTTCAAGGGCAAAATCATCGCCACGGCCGCCACCAAAGAATTGGCGCGCATCGTCTTGCTCGATTCGGCCCATCTGCAGGAAGAAGAAGCATTGCACCGCGCCCGCCATGCTGGTTCGTCGCGCCACAAAGACAAGGCGCCGGCCGAGGCCTTGTACACCACGCTCGATGCGCTCAATACCCTCGAATATTTCGACGGCACCGCCAATTACGGCGAGGCCATGACACTGGCGCCCGGGCTGAGCACCACGTTTTTCGACGCCGGCCATATTCTCGGTTCGGCGAGCATTTTCATCGAGCACCAGGCTGGCGGCAATTCGCGCCGCATTGTGTTCTCCGGCGATCTGGGCAATGCCGAGCGGCCGTTATTGCGCGCGCCGCACATTCCCCATCATGCCGAGGTGGTGGTCATGGAAACCACCTATGGCGACCGCATCCACAAGCGCATGGATGATTCCATCCACGAGCTGTATTCGGTCATTACCGACACCTTTGCGCGCGGCGGCAATGTCATCATTCCGACCTTTGCGCTGGAGCGGGCGCAAGAGCTGCTCTATTTCCTGCACAAGGGGGTGGCGGATGGCGCGCTGCCCACCACCATGCATGTGTTTCTCGATTCGCCGATGGCCATTTCCGCCACGCAGATTTTCGAGCGTCACCCGGAGGGTTATGCGCCGGAGATCGCCAAGATATTCCGTGGCGGCAACGATCCATTCATGGTGCCGAATATGCGTTTCACCCGCGAGTCGGGCGATTCGATGTCGATCAATATGATTTCCGGCGGCGCGGTGATCATGGCCGGCGCCGGCATGTGCACCGGCGGCCGCATTCGCCACCATTTGCAGCACAATCTGTGGCGCAATAACGCCAGCATCGTGTTTGTCGGCTTTGCATCGGAGGGCACGCTGGCGCGGCGCATTATCGATGGCGCGTCGAGCGTGCATTTGTTCGGCGAGGAGATTGTGGTGCGGGCCAATATTCACACCATCAACGGCTTTTCGGCGCATGCCGACCAGCCGGAGCTGCTGGCCTGGCAGAAGGAAATCCGCCCCGACATGACCTTCCTGGTGCATGGCGAGCCGGACACCATGGCGCATTTCGCCACGGCGCTCGGCTCGACCAAGGTGGAGATGCCGGTGCTGCATCAGGCCTACTCGCTCTGAGCGCCTGGCATTCAACGCCGCCGTCAGCTGCTCGTTTGCGGCGCGGCGGCGTTGTTCAGTTCCGCCAGCAGTTGGCGCACCTGTTCGGCGGCGCGGACGAAGTCGAAATGGTCGATTGCCTGGTTGAGCAGCTGCGCCGCACCGGGCCAGCGCAGGGCAATTTCCTGCGCCAGGCGGGCATGGCCGTCGCTGGCATCGAGGTCGTCCTGCTCCAGTTGGGCCAGCAGCGCCTGCAGCTGCGGCACCAGTTGTTCATCGTCGAGACGCAGCACATTGACCGGCGCGGCGTGCAGGTCCAGCGCGCGGCACTGCGCCGGCAGCACGGCCAGCGCATCGACCAGCGCGTCCAGGAAGCCCGGCTGGCCGCCGGCGGCAGCCGGATTGCGCAAGCCGCCCTCGATATCGGCGGCGAGCTGCATCACGCTGCTCAAGCCCAGCATGCCGGCCACCGACTTCAGCGCATGGGCGCGACGCATGGCGGCATCGCGCTCGCCGCGCTCCAGTTCGTCGCGCAGCGCCTGGCCGTCGTCGCCATGCTCGGCGGCGAAACGCAATAGCAACCCGGCCAGTTTATGCACGTCGCCGCGCACCGAGCGCAGCCCCAGATTCAGGGTCAGGCCATCCAGCTGCAGCAGTTTTTCGCGCAGCACACGCTGCTCGGCGCTTTCTTCCTCGTGCCCGCCCGCGTCCTGCACCACGCAGCCCTGCACCGCGTCCGGCAGCCACCGGGCCAGCGTGCGCGCCAGCCGGTCGGGATCGACCGGTTTGGAGATGTGGTCGTTCAGCCCGGCGGCCAGCGCCATGACCCGGTCTTCGGCAAAGGCATTGGCGGTCAGCGCCAGAATCGGCACGTCTCGGTAGCGTTCCAGCAGGCGGATCTGTCTGGCCGCTTCCAGCCCGTCCAGCTTGGGCATCTGCACATCCATGAGGATGAGTTCGTAGTCGTTGCGGCCGGCCGCCGCCACCGCCTCTTCGCCATTCACCGCCAGATCGACGCTGAAGCCGAGGTCGGTCAGCAATTCGGACGCCACTTCCTGATTCATCAGATTGTCTTCGGCCAGCAGCAGGCGATGCCCCGGTTCGAACAGCGGCAAGGGCGCGGTCGGCATGATGATCGGGGTCGGCTGCGCCGCCTGTGTGTTGTCCGTGGCGCGCGCCAGCGCGTCGAGCAGCATCATCGGCATGACCGGTTTGGCGATAAAGGCGGCAAACAGACCTTCGCGCAGCGCATCGGTCGGGCAGCCGCAGGAGCCGCTGACCAGGATGCAGATCGGCCGCTGGCTCAGCGGCAGATCGCGGATGCGCTCGCAGGTGCGGATGCCGTTCAGCCCCGGCATCAGCCAGTCGGAGAACACGATGCGGAACGGCCGACCTTCGGCATCGGCGCGCGCCACCATCTGCAGCGCGATCGCGCCGCTGGCCGCCTTGTCGACCCGCGCGCCCAGTTGTTCCAGCATGTCGCCGAGCGATTCGCGCGCCTCTTCCTTGTCGTCGATCACCAGCACGCGCGTATGCGGCGGCAGCCACTCGTCGACCGGTGCGGCATCGTCGTCCACGGCCTGCAGCGGCAGTTCGAGCCAGAAGGTGCTGCCGACGCCCGGCTCGCTCTCCACCCCGACCCGGCCGCCCATCAATTCCGCCAGGCGGCGGGAAATCGCCAGCCCGAGCCCGGTGCCGCCATAGGTGCGCGTGGTGGACACATCGGCCTGCTGGAAGGCGGCGAACAATTTGCGCTGCTGCTCGGCCGTCAGGCCGATACCGGTATCCTGGATTTCGAAGCGCACGCGGATGTCGTGGCCGTCGCGCGCCAGCAGCAGGCCGCGCAGGCAGACACAGCCGACATCGGTGAACTTGACTGCGTTATTGACGAAGTTGAGCAGGATCTGGCCGAGACGCACGCCGTCGCCGTACAGCACGCGCGGCAGCGCATTGATTTCCGCCACCATTTCCAGCCCCTTGGCCTCGGCCTTGTCGGAGACCAGGGTGAACACATTGGCGATCACCCGTTCCAGATGGAAGTTGGTCGGGTCGATCGACATCTTGCCGGCCTCGATTTTGGAGAAATCGAGAATGTCGTTGATGATGGCCAGCAAATGCACCGCAGCGCCGGACAGTTTGTCCAGCTGCAGCGCCTGGCGCGCCGACAGCGCATCGCGCCGGATCAGATGCGACAGCCCGATGATGGCATTCATCGGTGTGCGGATTTCGTGGCTCATATTGGCCAGAAACGCGCTCTTGGCGCGGTTGGCGCTTTCGGCCATGTCCTTGGCCTGGCGCAGTTCTTCTTCGATCTCGTGCTCGGCGCTGACATCTTCGACGATGCAGATGGAGGCGTCGTGGAACTCGGGGGTGTCGATGCGCACCCCGGCCAGCCGCGCCCAGAATTTGTCCCCGTCCTTGCGGCACATTTCCAGATTGCGCGCCGTCATCTCCTGCCCACTCCCGGCGCTGCCGTTCAATAGTCCCAGATCGTCGCTCAGCTCCGCCGCAGCGAAGACCCGCGCAACCAGAGCGCCCAGTAGCTCGGTTTCTTCAAAGCCGAAGATCTGCTCGAAACGCCGGTTGCACTGCAGGATCACGCCATCCTTGACGACGACGATGCCGACTGCCACGCAATCGAAAATCGCCCGCAGCTCGTCGTTGGCCGCAGCCAGCAGGCGCGCCTGGCTGGTGAGCCGTTCGCCGGCGGTTTCCAGCTCGGCGGTGCGCGCCTTGACGCGCTGTTCCAGTTCCTCGCGCGAGCGCCGCAGTTCGCGTTCGCCCTGCTTGCGCTCGGTAATATCCATCCACACGCCTGTGATGCAGCGCTTGCCGTCAAGGGTGATCGAGCGCACCGACATCCAGTAATCGCGCAATTCTCCATAGCGGGTACGCCACTGGCTTTCGGTGACCAGGCCGCCCTGTTCGGCCACCTGGCGGATATGGGCATCGACCTCTTCGCGTTCCCAGCCGGCCAGCAGCTCGTACAGCGTCAGTTGGGCGAATTCTTCTTCGCCATACCCCGAGCCCTGATAGGCCGCTGCGTTGAAATGGATGAAATGCAAGGTCGCCAGATCCATCAGCACCACGCCGATCGGCGTCTGCTTGAGGATGGTTTCAAACTGCCGCTCGCTGTCGCGCAGCGCCTGCTGCGCCTGGTACTGGGCGGTAATGTCGCGGCCGACGCCCACCACGCCGAGCAGAGAACCGTCGGAGCGGTAAATCGGCGTCTTGATGGAAACCACCATCTCGCGGTGGCCATCGGCAAAGGTGCGCCAACGCGGCGCCATCTCGTGGCGGCCGGTTTCGATCGACTCCAGGTCGCCGTCGCGGTAGAGCTTGGCTTCTTCGTAGGGAAACAGGTCGAAGTCGGTCAGTCCGACAATCTCTTCCGGCGTGCGGCCGGACTGGCGCACGAAACGCTGATTGAAAATGCGATAGGCGCCGGCAACGTCTTTCAACCACACCAGGTCGGGCATGCCCTGCACCAAGGCATGCAGCTGGCTGCGCTCGTCTTCGAGCGCATCGCGCATCTGCAGGTGTTGCGCCCGGGCGGTGCGGAAAGCCAGCACGGCGCGCGCCATGTCGCCGAGCAGGTTATGCCGCGAGCGCGACAGGGCATCGATGTCGCGCAGCAGCGCGTCGGGAAATGCGGTGGAGCTGTCCTTGCTCAGATAAATCAGCCCCTGGGTCAGCGCGCTGAGGCGCATGGCCTGGCGACGGGCGAACAGCACCCAGAAAAACAGCAAAAAGGCGCTGGCCAGCGCACTGAGCATGATCAGATGCAGGCGCGCGCTGGCGAGCGCCTGGTGCGCATTGCGCGAGTCTAGGCGCGAGGACTGCGCCAGGCGGGTCTTGATGTCATGCATCGGCAGCGCAATGCCGACGTAGACCTGGCTGGCAAGGGTCAGATATTTGGCCGCCGACGCCTCGTCGAGGGTGGTCAGCTCGGTGCTCTGCAGCGCCACGTCGCGGTAGGAAAAGAACGCCGCATCGGCGAGCGCCAGCGGCCCCGCCAGCGCCGGGTCCTGATTGCCCTGCCCGAGCTCGCGCAAAGAGGACTGCAGCACGGCCAGTTCCATGGTGATGCGCTTATGGCGCAGCGCGACGCCGGCATGATCGATACGCGGATAACGCGCCGGATCGAGCAGATCGGTCATGTCCTGCTGCAAAACCAGTAGCTGCCGGCTGATATCCGAAGCGATCGCCGCGCGGAGCAGATTCTTTTCGTGCCGGACCGCGAGGTCGGCGTCGACGTCTTGCAGGCGCAGCTCGGTGGCGTAGTTGAGCACTCCGCCAAACAGCAGCGCGCACACGACGGGGACCACCATCCAGAAGAGAAACTGGGTCCGCTTCAGGGAAAAGTGGCGCAAAACATGGTTCCGCATGGTCGATGTCAAACGCAGCAGCTCTCGTTATGGTCCTGATACTGTTCGGCAATGTGCACAAACTCGTCGATCGAGGCGAGGAATGCCGCCACGACGTCGGGATCGAAATGCGTGCCGGCGCCTTGCTGAATCAGTCCGACGGCATCGTCGAGCGCAAAGGCCGGTTTGTAGTGGCGGCGGGAGATCAGCGCATCGAACACATCGGCCAGCGCCATCAATCTGGCCGGCAGCGGAATGCTGTCGCCGGCCAGGCCATCGGGATAGCCGGAGCCGTTCCACTTTTCGTGATGTCCGCCGGCGATCTGCCGGGCGATTTCGAGAAATTCGAACGACGCGCCTTCTTCATGCTGGTGGGAGGCCTGCAAGGTATGCGCGCGGTCGATCGCCTCGCGCAATGCATCGGCGCCGATGGCCGCATGCGTTTTCATGATTTCGAATTCTTCGGCGGTCAATTTGCCCGGTTTGAGCAGGATAGAATCGGGAATGCCGACCTTGCCGATATCATGCAGGGGCGCAGCGCGGGAGATACGCTGCTGGTATTCCGGGTCGGATAATGCCGGCGCAAACCGCGGGTGGGCCATGAGCTTGCGCATGAGCACTTCGATATAGGCCTGGGTGCGATAGAGGTGATTACCGGTCTCGTTGTCGCGCTTTTCCGCCAGCTTGGCCAGGGAAAACAGGCTGACTTCCTTGATGGTTTCGTTTTCCACCATGCGGCGCCGCACTTCGGCATCGAGAAAGGCGTTCTGCCCCGCCAGCCGGTCGCGCGCCCATTTAAGTTCGAGCTGGGCATGGATACGGGCCAGCAACAAGGCGGGCACCACCGGTTTGGTCACATAGTCGACCGCGCCGAGCGCCAGACCGCGCGCCTCGTCCTGATCGGCATCGAGCGCGGAAACAAAAATGACCGGTATGGCGGCCAGGGCAGGATTTTGCTGCAGGGCTTCAAGCACTTGGTAGCCGTCCATGTCGGGCATGACGACATCGAGAAGAATCAGATCGGGCATCGGCGCGGTTTGTGCCACCTCCAGTGCCCGCGCACCGGAATTGGCCACCCTGACCCGATAATGGGGACGCAATATCTGGCCGATAATGGTGAGATTTTCTTTGGTGTCATCGACCAACAGAATAACCGGCGTCTCTTCCGCCAAGACAACCCGTTCAGACATAGTCCCCCCCAGCAGTTTGATGCTTACAGGCGCACCTTCCTGGCAGCTTTATTTAAAGCAGATATACGATGCTCCTAAAATATTCTTTTTTAAAGCACCGTATATCAAATAAGCAAGCGACTTGTAGCATTTCCGGGACGGATGCCTGTCATTCAGCCATGCACGGGGAAATCGACCCACTGCCTGCTGCAGGAATCACCGCCGCCATCCGCGCCCTGGCGAATATCGGCATTGACGACGTCCCACTGCGTGCCGCCGGCGAAGCGCACGCCATCCAGTTCGACCTGCAGCCGGTGCGCGTCGTCAAGACCATGTATCTGTACCGTGCCGCCAGAGCCGCTGACATTGCGCAGCACGATGTCGCGATACAGCGGTATCGCGCCGCCCGCCTCGCCATGTTCGTAGTCGGTCGTCAGGCTGAGCGGCCAGCGATTACCGCGCAGGCAGACGTTTTCATAGCGCACATTCTCGACCAGGCCGCCACGATCCGGCGCGCTCTTGATGCGCAGTCCCCAGGTGGTGCCATCGAGCGTCAGGTTGCGCACCAGCACATCGCTGACACCCGAGAGGGTTTCACTGCCGATCGACATGCCGTGACCGCTGAAAAAGTGGTTGTCAATGATCGAAAGGTGCCGGCTGGCGCCGTGCCCCGCCTTGATGGCGATGTTGTCGTCGCCGGTGCGGATGAAACAATGGGTGATTGTGACGTCTTCCGAAGCGGAAGGATCGATGCCATCGGTGTTGCGCGCGTCGGCCGGCGTATCGATGACCACGCCCCAGGCGGTAAAGCCCTGCACGCGATCCACGGCCACGTGGAACCCGGGCGCATTGCGCAAACGCACGCGGTACAGGGTGATGTCGCGCGAGCGGTCGATCTCGATCAGCCGCGGCACGTTCTGCTTGCCGTTGTCGCGTTGCGCCCGTCGCGCCAGTTGCCACCAGCTTTCTTCCCGACCGGTCATCTGCGCGCCACCCTGCCCGTCGATCGTGCCGTCGCCGACAATGCGGCTGCCGCTGGCGCCGTTGATGGTAATCAACGCCCGGCAGGCGTTGCCGCGATCGTCGATGGCGCCGCACTGACCGCTACCGCGGTCAAAATCGGCAGGATTGGTGCTGGCTGCCAATAGCGCACTGCGGTCAAGCCACAACGTCACCCCGGAAGGCAGCAACAGCGGCCCGCTGACATAGCGGCCGGCGACCAGACGTACAGCCTGACCGGCCGTGCAGCGGTCGAGCGCACGCTGAATGCGCGCGCCATCATCGCCGCCGCCCTCCTCAGGGTGCAGCGTGGCGCAGATAGCGGCAGGCAAGGCAGGTTGGGAAACGATACGGCGATCGTCGGCCCGGACGATGGCACTCGCGCACAGCAGAAAGAAAAACGGCACGGACAGATAACGAGGCGGCATGAGAACAGGTCAACGCACAGACAAAAAACGGGTTGGCGCGACGACGGGTTGATCTGCGCGCTGAATCCCGATGGTAAGACAATTCGCCAGCCAGGCAAACCCGATAGCCGGACGATGTGATACCGATTCTTACATCGAATAACCCGGTTTCTTATACAACTGGTCCCAGTTGCCCTTGATCTCGGGTTGGTAGACCGCGTCCGCCCAGTCGTCCGGGGAAACTTCTTCAAACGCAACCGACAGCGACGCCTCGCTGGCGCCGAGCGCTTGCATGGCATCGCGCACGATGGCATCGGCCAGCGCCTGTTTCTGTGCATCGGTCTTGCCGGGCCACAATTTGACGGTGATATGGGGCATGAGCATGTCCTCCTAATGGGTCAGCCACAAAGGCCGATGGCACAGACTTGCCACCGGGCCAGTTCGGTTCGCGCTGCAATGCGCGTCAGGTAAAACTGTATCTACTGTCAGTCAAGCACAGAAGCGCTATCATCGACATGGTGATATGAGGATAGTTCATCAATGGCACGCATCGATTACAACAATCTGCAGACTTTCGTGGTGGTGGCGCGCGAGCGCAGTTTCACCCGTGCCGCCAGACAACTGGGCGTATCGCAGTCGGCGTTGAGCCACGCGATCCGAGGGCTGGAAGAGCGGCTCGGCATCCGTCTGCTGTCGCGCACCACGCGCGGCGTCTCGGCCACCGAAGCGGGCGAACGGCTGCTGGCCAGCATCGGCCCGCATTACGACGGCATCGAGATCGAGTTGTCGGCCCTGAGCGCCTTGCGTGACAAGCCCGCCGGCACGGTGCGCATCAGTGCCCAGGACCACGCCATCGACACCATCCTCTGGCCGCGGCTGCAGGGCCTGTTGCACGACTATCCGGACATCAAGGTCGAGCTCAACATCAATTACGGTCTGGTCGATATCGTCGCCGAACGCTTCGACGCCGGCGTGCGCGACGGCAGCCTGGTGGCGCGCGACATGATTGCCGTGCGCATCGCACCGGACTATCGCATGGCGGTGGTGGGCGCGCCGGCCTATCTGGCCCGTGTGGCGGCGCCTGCAATGCCACAGGCGCTGGCCGGGCATCAATGCATCAATCTGCGCCTGCCGACCTACGGCGGGCTGTATGCGTGGGAGCTGGATCAGGACGGCAAGCGCCTCGAAATCCATGTCGACGGCCAGTGGGTGTTCAACACCACGCCGCAAATGCTGCGCGCCGCGCTGGCCGGCTACGGGCTCGCCTATGTGCCGGAGGACATCGCCCGGCCGCATCTCGACAGCGGTGCGCTGCAGCCGGTGCTGCAGCACTGCTGGCCGACGTTTACCGGCTACCACCTCTACTACCCGAGCCGCCGCCAGCCCTCCCCGGCCTTTTCGCTGGTGGTCGACGCCTTGCGCTATCGGGGCTGAGCGCACCTCACGCCACGTAGGCCGACAGGCTATCGAGAGGGACATGCAGCGCCGGATGGCGGGCGAATTCGGCCAGCAGATAATCGACGCAGGCCGTGACGCGCGGCGCCATCAGGGCGCGATGCGGATACTGCAGGACCATTTCATAGTCTCCCGGGTCATGTTGCCCGAGCAGCAGCACTTTCAAGCGGCCGCTTTGCAGGTGCGGCCACGCATGATGCACCCCGACCTGCGCGATCCCGACGTGCATCAGCGCCGCATCGGTCAGGGCCTCCGGCGCCGACAGGGTCAGGCAGGCCTGCCCAAGGTCCAGGCTGCTGATCACGCCATCGCGGTCGCGAAAGCTCCAGGGCGACACCTTGCCGGCCAGAAAGCGCCGGGTAATCAGCCGGTGTTGCAGCAGATCCGCCGGCTGGCGCGGCACGCCGGCCGCGGCCAGATAATCCGGCGACGCCACCAGCGCCATGCGCAGGCGACACACCGGCCGGGCGACCAGCGCCGAGTCGGCGATCTGTCCGCCGCGCACGGCCAGATCATAACCGCCGCCCACCAGATCGACGACCCGGTCGTCGAAATCGACTTCCACGGCCAATTGCGGATGGCGCGCCAGCAAACCCGGCAAGGCCGGCAGCAGATGATCGCGGCCGAAAGCGGCGCTGCTTGAAATGCGCACCGGCCCGCTGATTTCCACCCGCTGCGCCGCCACCGCATCGACAGCGGCGTCGAGCGCATCCAGCGCGATCCTGGCCTGACGCAGGAAAACGGCGCCTTCCTCGGTCAGATTCAAGGTCCGTGTGGTGCGATTGAGCAGTCGTACACCCAGCGCCTGTTCCAGCCCGGCGACATTCTTGCTCACGGCGGCATTGCTGATTCCCAATGATCGTGCGGCGGCGGCAAAGCTGCCCGCCTCGACCGCATGCACGAACGACAGGACCGCGCGCACGCGTTGCGATAATTCCATCTGGACATCTCCGGATTCAGGCAGGAATAACAACTCAAGGTTATCAAACAGTCAACAGAGCATCTACTTATAGTTACCAATTCTGCGTCGCATAATTCAGCCCATCAACAATCACCGCACGTTGGCCTCGCAGCCGACGGCGGTTCTTCAGGAGATTGAAATGGGCAACCCGGCTTATTTTCTTTTCAACGTGACGGCCATTCATGACCCGGCCGCGATGAAGCCTTATCAGGACCAGGTCCAGGCGACCATCGCCAGGTACGAGGGGACGGTGATCATCGCCGGCGGAGACGTCGAGTCCATCGAGGGCCCCGCCGCCCAAGGCCACTATTTTGTCTTGCGCTTCAACAGCATGGAGGCGGCAAAAGCCTGGTACGGCTCGGCCGAATACCAGAGCATCGTCGGCCACCGTCACGCCGCCGCAAGCACCCACGCCCTGTTGCTGGCCGGGCTCCCGCTCTGATCAGCACAATAGAGAGAAACTCACCACCATGAAAACCCTTGTCATCGTTTCGCACCCCACCCCGCAACAATCGGTCGCCATCAGCGCCTTGCAACAAACCGCCGCGGGCATGGATTCGGTCACCGTGCGTCATCTGGACGTCCTCTACGGCAGCGATATCGGCCACTTCGACGTGGCCACCGAACAGCGGGCGCACGAGGCAGCCGACCGTGTCGTCTATCTGTATCCCACTCATTGGTTCAACTGCACGCCAATGCTCAAAGCCTATCTGAATCAGGTGTGGACTTATGGCTGGGCTTTCGGCCCGGGCGGCACGGCGTTGCAGGGCAAGGAATTGCAGATTGTCACCACGGCCGGTGCGAGCGAATTCACTTACAGCGCAGAGGGTTTGATACGCAGCTCGATGGATGAAGTACTGACGCCGATGAAAGCCTCGGCGCTGTATGTCGGCATGAAATACAACGCGCCCTTGGCGTTCTATGGCGCGATGGGACTGGAAACCAGCCAGCTGGAAGCGATGGCCGGCCGGTTTGCGGCGTGCCTGCAAGCCCCGCTGGGCGCTTCGGTACAGCATTGACCGGCACAGCGGATTGCGCCGCCGCAATGGGGCGCAATCCGCCCGGTCAGGCCGCCAGCGGCACCAGCACCCGCCCGCGCACCTGTCCGGCGAGCAGGCGCGGCGCCAGCGCGATGACGTCTTGCAGCGCGACTTCTTCGACCAGCTGCTCCAGCCTGGCCATGTCGAGGTCTTGCGCCAGCCTGCGCCAGGCTTCCAGCCGTTCGGCGCGCGGCGCCATCACGCTATCCACCCCGGCCAGCGTCACGCCGCGCAGGATGAACGGCGCCACGGTGGCGGGGAACGCCATGCCTGCCGCCAGGCCGCATGCAGCCACGACGCCGCGATAGCGCATGGCGGCGCAGACATTGGCCAGCACGTGACCGCCGGCCACATCGACCGCCCCGGCCCAGCGTTCCCTGGCCAGCGGCTTGCCCGGTTCGCTGTAGGCGGCACGATTCATCACCTCGCTGGCGCCGAGTCTCTTCAGAAAGTCCGTTTCTTCTTCACGACCGGTCATGGCGGTCACTTCATAGCCCAATCTGGCCAGCAGCAGCAGCGCGACGCTGCCCACCCCGCCGGCCGCGCCGGTAACCAGCACCGGGCCACTCGCCGGCGTCAGGCCTTGTTTCTCCAGCGCCTGCACGCACAGCATGGCCGTATAGCCGGCGGTGCCGAGGCCCATGGCCTGGCGTGCCGTGATCCCCGCCGGTAGCGGCACCAGCCATTCGCCCGGCACGCGGGCGAGCTCGGCCAGACCGCCCCAGTGTTTTTCGCCGACGCCCCAGCCGTTGAGCACCACCTGGTCGCCGACCTTGTAAGCCGGGTCGGCGGACTGTTCGACCACGCCGGCGAAATCGACGCCAGGCACCATCGGGTAGCTGCGCACGATCGGCGAGGTGCCGGTAATGGCCAGCGCGTCCTTATAGTTGACGGTCGAGTACGCCACCCGCACCGTGACATTGCCGGCTGGGAGGTCCGCCGGGTCCAGCTCACGCACACTCACTGTCGGCTGATCGCCGTTTTTTTCGATCAAAATGCCCTTGAACATGCACACTCCTGATGAACACCGCGATGAAAGAATAAAAGCCGTTCCATCCTGCCTTCGTCAGGCCAGCCGCCGCAGTCCGACGACCCGCCGTTTGATTTTGTCCCGCCACTCGCCGGCGATGCCGGGCGTTGCCGCCAGGCGCTCCAGCGCATCGGGTGACGGACGATGCTCGCGCCACAGCGCCAGCGCCTCGTGCAGCGTCGGCGCGCCGACGGCCGGCTCGAGCAGATCGAGCGTGTCTCCCGGCTTGACCATGCCGGGCCGCACGACGCGCAGATACCAGCCGGTCAGCAATGAGCGGGCGATAAACGCCGCCATGCCGTCGCAGCCGAAACGCTCGTCAATCTTCCAGCACGGATTGCGTGGCTGGCACACCTGCAGCTGCGCGTCGCCCAGCTGCCACACCTCGCCGATACGCACCATGGTTTCGTCGAGCCCGGCCGTCGACAGGTTTTCGCCGAGCGAACCGGCCACCAGCTGCGCGGCGGCGTGCGGAAACTGCTGCGCCAGCGTCGCGTAGTGGCGGGCGGAATAGAGATGAACCGCCTTGTCCGGCCCGCCATGAAAGCGCCGGTCGGCCTGCTGGTCGCCGGCAAAGCCTTCGTGTCCCAGTTGCAGCGGCTCGCTCACCATACGCTTGTATATGCCGGTCAGACTACCCGATTCAGGTAACCGTGTGATACCCCCCACAAAGATCGAAACATCCGTCATAACCGTCGCCACCATGAAAGCCGATGAAAGCAAAACAAATTTCTCGAATCATTCTATATTGCAGAATATAATTCAACACATATTCTCAAAAAGAGAACAATATGGATTCCGACTCGCTGAAGATTTTCTGCTCGGTCGCCAGCGAACTGAGCATCACCCACGCCGCCGCCCGCCTCGGTCGCGCACCGTCGAACATCTCCACCCGCATCCAGCAGTTGGAGGCCAATATCGGCACCGAGCTGTTTGTCCGCAGCGGCAAGCGCATGACGCTGTCGACGGCCGGCGAGCGTTTTCTCGACTATGCCAAGCGGCTCCTGGCGCTCGAGGACGAGGCTCGGCATGTGGTGACCGGCGGCAGGGAAGGCGGCGCATTGCGCATCGGCAGCATGGAGAGCACGGCGGCCAGCCGCCTGCCGGCGCTGCTGGCCGCCTATCATCAGCAGCACGCGGGAACGCGCCTGGCGCTCAGCACCGGCGTGTCGCGGCTCTTGCTGGAACAGGTGCGCACCGGCCGGCTCGACTGCGCCTTTATCGCCCTGCCGCCATCGTTCGAACACCAAGACGAGCTCAAGGAGATCGGGCTGTGCGCGCGGCACGCCTGGACCGAGTCGCTGCGCCTGCTGCTACCGGCCAGCGAAGCGCAAGCGACCAGCGGCGCGGCACTGCACACCCGCTCGCTGGCGGCATTCCCGCAGGGCTGCACCTACCGCACCCTGGCGGAGCGGCAGCTCGACATTGCCGGCCAGACCGACTGGACCATTCAGGAGATGACCTCCTACCACACCATGATCGCCTGCGTGGCGGCAGGCGCCTGCGTAGCCTTGCTGCCGGAAAGCGTGCTGGCGCTCGCCCGGCTGCCGGCGACGCTGGTCACCTTGCCCGCCGGGGACATCGACACGCTGCTGGTCTGGCGCTGCGACTACGCCGTGCCGGCGTTTCAGAACCTGCTCGACCAGCTCGACCGCCAGGTCGCATGAAGCCCAGACTCCCTGCCGCGCAACGCGCGCTGTTGCGCGCGGCCATCGACGCCGCGCTGATTCTGGCGATCGGCATGGGCTTCGGACGATTCGCGTATACCGCCGTGTATCCGCTGATGGTCGACGAGGGCGGCATCAGCCTACAGGGCGCCAGCCTCGCCGCCTCGGCCAACTATGCCGGTTATCTGCTCGGCGCCGTTCTGGCGGTACGCTTCAAGGCGGCCGACGCCCATCGGCTCTGCCTGCTGGCGACCCTCGGCACGGCCGCCACGCTGGCCGCGCTGGCCTGGCGTCTGCCTTTGGGCGCCATCATCGCCGTGCGCTGCCTGGCGGGCATCTTCAGCGCCTTCGCCATCGTCGCCGCCTCGTTGTGGTTGCTGGAACGGCGCGGCCACTTCCGTGGTGCGCCATTGCTGTATTCCGGCGTTGGTTGCGGCATTGCGCTCTCGTCCGAGTTGCTGGCCGCCGGCAAGCGCTTCGGCCTGCATAGCGCCGGACTGTGGCTGATGTTGGCCGCCGCCACCCTGGTTCTCGGCGCCATCGCCGCGCGCGGGCTGCTGTCCGACGCCCCCGGCACCGCTCCCTGCGGCAACAAGGCGGCGCATCTGGCCCTGCCGCCGGTCGCCGCCTGGGCGCTAGCCATCATCTACGGCTTCGCCGGCCTCGGTTATATCGTGACCGCCACCTATCTGCCGCTGCTGGTCAAGACTGCCCTGCCGAATCTCGATTCGGCACAGGTGTGGGCGGTGTTCGGCCTCGGCGCGATGCCATCGTGCTTTGTGTGGCACCGCCTGCACGAGCATCTGCGCACCCGGCATGCACTGTGTCTCAATCTGCTGCTGCAGGCCCTGGGCGTGGCGCTGCCGGCCATCTCCCCATCGACGGCCAGCTATGTGGCGAGCGCCTTATTGGTGGGGGGAACCTTCATGGGCACGGTGACGATCGCCATGCCGGCCGCGCAGCACGCGGCGCGCCGGACCGGCAGAAACATGCTGGCGGTCATGACGCTGATCTATGGCGTCGGCCAGATCGTCGGCCCCTTGATGGCGGAGAGTCTGCGTGCCCACAGTCATTCCTTTGTCTCGTCGCTCGTGGCCGCCGCCGGCGCGCTGCTGATCGGTGCGCTGTTATGCTTTCGCTTGTAAACCGGCGCGCATGGTCCCATGTAAACAAGAAGGCCGCTCAGCGGCCTTTAACCTATAGAAGAATTCACATGCCATTACTCAAGTTCGACATTATCCGCGGACGCAGCGACGAACAGCTCCGCACCCTGCTGGATGCCAGCCATCAGGCGATGGTGCAGGCGTTCGGCGTTCCGGCCTCCGATCGTTATCAGTGCCTGACCCAACACCGTCCGGGGGAATTGATTCTCGAAGACACCGGGCTCGGCTTCAGCCGCACCAGCCAGGTCGTATTGCTGACCGTGGTCTCGCGCCCGCGCACTCCGGCACAGAAAACCGCCTTCTATGCATTGCTGGCCAAGACCCTGCATGAGCGTTGCGGCCTGTCGCCCGACGACCTGATCGTTTCCATCGTCGAAAACACCGACACGGATTGGTCGTTCGGACAAGGGCGCGCCCAGTTCCTCACCGGCGAGCTATAGGCCGGCTCTCGGTACGCGGCGGCGCTCAATCGGCGACGGCATAGGACACGGTCAGCTGCCCTTTCTTTTCCTTGATTTTTTCGATGTGCAGCTGGCCGATGACTGCCAGCGAAGTGACATGCGTACCGCCGCACGGTGTCGCCGGCAGATCGCCGAAGCGCACCATTCTTATGCCGTTTTCGCTGCTGGTCTGGCGCGGCAGATCCTCGGCAATGCACTGATTGCACCGGGCCTGCAGCGCGGCGAGGTCCGGCGCCGGGGCCCGGCCGTGCGCCTCGAAAACCACGCGCGACTCGCCCGGCCAGTGATGCCCCTTGACGGCATGCCAGCCGAATTCTTCACCGACATGATTGATCAGATGGCCGGCCGAATGCAGGCGCGAGTTCAGCAGGCGGCGTGCGCCATCGACCGCGATGACGCAATCGCCCAGCGGGACCGCCCGGTCGGTCAAATGCACGATGCCGTGCGCGCCGTGGATGACGCGTTCGACCCGTGCGTCGCCGATGCTGCCGGTGTCGCAGAGTTGCCCCCCGCCCTGCGGGTGAAACAGGGTGCGGCTCAGCACGACCTGATAAAGACCATCATCGCCTGCAGCGCATTGCGTGACTGACGTCTCGCCCTGCAGCGCATCGCTATCGAAATACCAGCATTCATTCATCGGAGTTTCCCTTCTGCACCATACGGCGCTTGATCGTGGCGGAAATGCTAAAGAGGCAGGGAAACGCAGGCTTGTAAAAAATTGACTTGTTGCAGGGAAAGACCCGGGTGGGCCTCTCGGTGGAACTCAGTACGCCGACGGTGCAACGCCAAAGGCCAGGCGGAAGGCCTTGTTGAAATGGCTTTGATCGTAAAAACCGACATCCTGCGCCACATCGGCAATAGCGCGCCGGCCGCCGGCGAGCAAGGTGCAGGCTTGTTCCAGGCGCAGCCGCAGCAACCATGCATGCGGCGTCATGCCCACCGTCTGCTTGAATTGCCGCAGAAAATGAAAACGCCCCAGCCCGCAGAGGCCGGCCAGTTGTTCCAGAGTGATTTTTTCTGCCAGATGGGCAAGACAGTATTCTTTGACGTGCGCCCATTGCCGCGATGAGAGCGAGTCTTTGCTCACGACAGGCTGAATGGAGCGCGACCGGGTGAAGAGGAAATACAGCAGGGACAGCCACTCCGACTCCAGCGCCAGTGCCGACGCGGCCTCGGCGCCATAGAGCGCGGCATGCAGCCGCAGCAGGTGTCCGGCGAGCGCAGGGTCTTCGACCATCGCCCCGCCCAGCTCGAACTCGCGATCCGTCGTGCCCAGCTCGCGCAACACCTCCTGCAGCAAGGTCTGCGACAGGCGGAAGGTCTTGAGCGTGTAGGCGCGATCGCCCTCGATCACCCCGTCGTGCACCTCGCCGTGCGGCATCAACGAGATGCGGCCAGGCCCCAGCAGCACCGTTTCGCGATTGAAACGCTGCCGCTGGACGCCATCGGTCACCAGCCCGATATGGAAGTCGAGATGATAATGGCGGTCGAAGCCATACTCTTCGAACCGCCCATCACCAAGAACCAGGCCGGGAAGCTCCGGCCGGCGTTTATATGCGACGTAGTCACCCATTTCGATTCATCGATTTGCGCTTGCTCTCCCGCACTATACATCGGCATCGCATTGCTGCGCGGTGAAATCCATGCCGGAATCAGGCGGGAAGTAAATGATGATCGAAGCCCAGTCTGATCAATGCCCGCCAGGCGTCCTGCACCTCGTCGGGCACCGGCAGCGGGCGCTGGTAGCCGCGGGCGGGATATTCGAGCAGGCGATGGATATCGCCGACCATTTCATCGATGACGCCGAGCACACCGATCTGGTTGGAGATCTCGGCGGGAAATGCCAGCGTGGGCGCATCCACCGCCGCTTCGATACCGGGCCACTGAATCGGCACGGTTTGATACACGCGCAAAATCGAATTCGGCTTGGTCACGAAGGTCACCCGACGTACGTCAGGACAAAGTTTGCGGGCAAAGGCAATATTCTCGGCGAAATTGCCCGCCAGCGGCTCCAGCAGCAGTTGCGATTCGGCAACGCCCCTGCTCCTGGCGCGCGCGGCAAATTGCTCGGCTTCGGTCTCCTGCCACAGGTGGCGCGTCCAATTACCGGTTCCGCCGGTCAGCAGCATTTGCGGCGCGACACCCTGCTGCAGCAGGTCGCAGGCATGATCGCAGACCCGCAGATCGTATGAGCCGCAGGCGACGATCAAATCGCTGTCGGGAAGCGCGCGGGCGCCCTGGCTGAGAAATCGCCACAGGGTGCTGGCGTGATTGAGCGTCGGTGTCATCGGTATTTTTCCTCGAAGCAGGTCCTGTCAAAGTGGCCGGCGGAGTATGGCAACAGCTCCGGGCCGGTATTTCCTGGCGATAGCGGCGATTGCCGCGCCCATCAATGCAAACACGATCATGAGCATATTGGCCCTTTCGGGGGTCGCGTCGAGCAACAGGCATGCGAGCGGCGTCACCGCCCCCATCGGCAAGGCGACGGCAAACGCATAGTAAAGCCCTTGCACGAGCGCACGCACGTCTTCCGGGGCTCGGTCGCGGATATGGCGCATCAGCGCCGCGTGATAAGCGGCAAAGCTCAGCGCGTGCAATAGCTGCCCGAACAGAATGGATGCAGTCCCGCCGTCGAACAAGGCAAGACTCCAGCGCAAAGCGGCACACAGTCCGGACAAGGCGATGATCGTCAATGGTTCCAGTCTGTTCAGCATTCCGCTCGACCGTGCAAAAAACGCGATTTCCGCCAGTACGGCGAGAGACCAGAAGGCACCGATCCATGTCGGGGAATATCCTTGTTGCGACCACACATTCGATGCCGTCGCAAAGTACAGGCAGTGACTCAGCTGGATGAATCCCGCCGCGGCGAGGCCGAGTAAAAGCGCCGTTTGGCCCCAAAGCCGGCGCCAGTCCGGATAAGGCGTTCCTTGTGAGTGGCGCCGCGTTTCCTGACGCGCGACACGCCGGGCCAGTAACAGACAGGGCAGCGCCGTCAGCAACATCAGACTCGCGACCGCCCAGGGAACAATGCTCAGCCCGGAGAAATCGATCATCGCGCCGCCAGCGAGCGACATGGCAATAAAGGCCAATGATCCTGCGGCACGGACCCGGCCGTAATCATGGTTGGATGCCTTGTCCTGCATCAGGAGAAAAGTCTCGCTCAGCGGCAATACCGTTGCCCATAGCCCGCCGTACAGCATGCCCAGCAGCAGATACAGGGGAATGGATGGCGGCAATGAGAACAAGAAAACACACAGGGACGAAAGTAATGCGGCGACGGCGGCGAGTTTGAGGGGGCCGAAACGCCAGTCGGCCAGATAGGTCAACACCAGCCCGACTAAAACCTGAGGCCAGTATGTGGCCGCCAGCAACAGGCCAACCTGGCCGTTGCCATAACCCAGGGATTTGAGCCAGGCAGGCCAAAAGGGATGAATAATGCCGTCGACGGCAAAATAGCAAAGATAGACGAGGTACATCCGCGCCCCTCCACACAGCCTCGAGCGAAAAAACGCCCGGGCTGCGAGTATTTGATCAATGTCCGTTTGACGAGAGGTGGGTCGGGAAAATCAAAGGAAATGCCGGGCGAAAGTGTTGCGCCCTCTTGCCCAGACCAGCAGGCGTTCATTCAAAACAAGCAGATCGATCATGCCGTCACGCAGCGCCTCGAGCGCCTGCTGCGCGCTGCAGACGATGGGTTCCTCATGCCGGTTGAACGAAGTGTTGATCAGGGCCGCCTGACCGCTTGCGCGACGCCAGGCCAACAATAGCCGGTGCATGAACGGGTCGGCATCCGGCCGAACGATTTGCGGCCGCGCAGTGCCGTCGACATGGACCACCGCCGGGCAGCACGCCATGAATGCATTGCTGCAGTCGTAGGTCATGGTCATGTCGTCCGCGGCGATGTGCTCCGCCCGCCAGCCGACATAGCATTCGGCAGCATGCTCGATGGCGGTCACCGGGGCGAAAGGCATGAACTCGGTGCGGTGCATGCGTTGATTGAGCCAGTCATTCACCGTCACGTCCGCGGTGTGGTAAATGATGCTGCGGTTGCACAGGGCGCGCGGGCCAAACTCCATCCGTCCCTTGACCATGCCCAACACCTGGTTGTGCTGCAGGGCCTGAATCAAAAGCGCCAGAACATCATCGGACTGGTGATGGGCCAGGTCCGGATAATCGCTGGCGAGCAACGTCCGTATTCCCTCGATGGAGCCGGCGCAAGGTCCCAGCTTCATGCTCGGTGCGCAGTAACGGGTCCCTTGTCGCTGATAGGCTGCGCCAACCGCGGCGGCCAGCGCCAGACCGCCATCGCCCATGCAAGGGAGCACATAGACGTTGCGGACACCGGGCACTTCGCGGATGCGCTGGTTCAGTTTTACATTGCCGAATACACCGCCAGCCAGGCAGACATTTGCGCCGTCAAGCTCCGTGATATGCCGCCGTACAATGGCAGCCAGCAGGTTTTCAATATGCTGCTGCGCTGCGGCCGCAATATCTTCGGGGCGCTCGTCCGCCAGCAGGTTTTTCAGGCTCTGGCTATAGCCGTCGTAGGACGGAAGATAATAATCGCCGCAGTGCGCGCGCAAGCGGCCATCTTCGAGATCAATCATTTGCCGCATGAGCGGCAGTAATCTTTCCGGATTGCCGCGTGCGGCGAGCCCGGTAATCTTGCCCTCGTGGCGATTGGGCTTGTAACCAAGCAAATGCGTAATCCGCCCATAGAAAAACCCCAGGCTGTCGATGGAGGTTTCACGTTGCAAGACCCGGCATCCTTCGGAACCGTAGTCGCTGACGGTCAACGACTGATAATCGCCCCGGCCATCGCAAGACACCACCAACGCGCGATCGAATGGCGAGCACACGTAAGCGCCCAAGGCATGGCATTCATGGTGGTCGATGTAAATGGCCTTGCCGGTCAGGTGATGCTGCGCAAGAAATGCAGCGAACTCCTGATGCTTGGCTTTATCGTTGTGGATTTCGTTGAGGATGCGCTGCCGAACAAAGGCAAGAGCATCCGGGGCGCGCCGGGCCTCTTCAACGATACGGTCAAAATACAATGGCAGATGTTTGTCGACGCTGAAGCCCGCATTCCAGCCATAGGCGACAAAATCGACCTGAGCGAGGGTGATGTCTGCGGCCTGCAGCACATAGTCGATGGCCTGTGCAGGCCAGGCCGGATCATCTTTCCTGCGACTAAAGCGTTCTTCACTGACGGCGGCCACAATCAGCGCATCCCGAACCAGGCAGGCACCCGCCTGATCGTTGTTGGTAATCCCAAGGACAATCATGTCAACACTCCAAAACAAGGTGAATGGTTGTTTGCTCGGAGCCAGATCAGGCGTGAAACTGAAGCGCCGCGATGATGACGAGGCAATTGTCCTGGTAACGGATATTTTCTCCGAGCAACCGAGATGCGCGGCACAGATCCGGCTTGGCATTCCGGACACCAGCGCGCGCGTTGAGCTATCGCAGAGAAATATCTTGGGAAGGAAAAATCCGTACGGATGTTGAATTCAGGCTCTTCCGCCGCTAATGGGGGAAGGATCCCCTTTCAATACCAGCGGATGCCCGACAGCAGCAATGTTGGGCACAGCGCAGACTGACAGTGAAACAGCCGGCGCCGCTTTAGGGGCGCTGGGCGGATTCGGCATTCTGATGCGCTCGAAATGGGACATCGCCCGTTTTGTCGAGCATCCGCGCACCTTCCTGCAACCGCACACCGGCGCCACTGAAGACAATCACTCAAACTGGTGGCATGGCACTCTGCCCATCCACCTCTGACCAGCCTTTGCTTTTCCGCCATCCACATCGCGCTTTTTACATGAATTTTTTTCATTTAATTCAATAAAAATAAATCGCTTTTTTGTTTATTAAAAAATATTTACTGTGCGAAACAGATGGAAGCCATGTTTTTTCTTAAACAAAGGAAGCGGAAATGTTGACTCAAAAAGGGCAGTTATTTCCAGACGCACTGCAAATTGCGATCAAAGACAAGTTTTTTCATGTCGATGTTGATATCGACGGTAAAGAACGGCTTTTCATGGACAATGCCGGCGGGTCGTTCCGCCTAAAAGCAGCAGTAGAAAAGCTGGCGCAGATCGATGCTATCCCCGACTGTCCGGAACGGGTGCATCAGCGCGCGCTCTACCTGCAGCGGATCCAGGAGCAAGGCGAACGCGATATCAAGATCATCCTCAATACCGACGAAGGCAGCATTTACGCCTCGCTGACCGCTTCAGGTGCCATGTTTGACATGGTCAGGGCAATAGCCGAGAACGTACCAGGCGACAATATGGTCACCACGGTTCTTGAACACCCGTCGTCTTTCGACGCCATGCAGTTTTACGCCGGGCGAACCCAACGCGAATTGCGCGTTGCACGCAGCAATCCGGAAACCGGTGGAGTCGATATCGATGAGATCATCAGGCTCATCGATAAAAACACCTGCTTGCTGAGCGTCATGCACGCATCGAATATATCCGGCGCTAAATTTGATATCGAACAAATCGTTCACCGCGCACGGCAAATAAAACCGGATCTGTTCATTATTGTCGATGCGGTTCAGCATGCGCCCCACGCCATTATCGACCTCAAGAAATATCCGGTCGACGGTATTAATTTTGCCCCCTACAAATTCTTTGGTTGCCGCGGTTCGGGCATTTCCTGGTTATCGCCCAGGGCGGCCGCTTTCCCACATCACAAACTGGCTGGAAAACCGGAACAGGCTTGGGAGCTCGGCAGTCCGGCGCCGGCACAATTCGCCGTATTGACCGAGATCGTGGATTACGTCTGCTGGCTCGGCGCGCATTTCCGCCAGGCCGACGACCGCCGCGAGCAATTCTGCATCGGGATGGAAGCCATCGCGCTACACGAACGGGCCCTACTGGCCGCCTTGCTAGAGGGTGTGGACGGCGCGACCGGCCTGCGCAACATCAGTGGCGTACGGACCTTCCTCGACCATGACGATCTGGCGCAACGCGAGCTGATTCTCGCCATGTCCATCGATGGGCTTTCGCCGACCGAGGCGGTGCGTGAGTACGAGAAACGCGGGGTCATCGTCTACGAACGGATCGCCAGCAGCATCTACTCCAAACGCATGCTGGAATCGTTTGGCCTGGTCGGGGCTATCCGGGTCTCGCCGCTGCACTGCCAATCTCTGCAAGACATCCGGAAATTCTTGCAAATCACTGCAGAGATCGCGGAAAACTTCAGCTAATTGCCATGACACACGCAGGGTGAAGCGACACGGCTTCACCCGCACAGGGGAACACAATGAAAACGGACAATCTTCGTCGGGATGTCTCCGGGTTTTCTGCCTTCATCATGGTCATCGGCACCATTATCGGCTCGGGGATTTTCTTCAAACCCACAGCAGTATTCTCTGCCACCGGCACCGCCGGCCTCGGCATGATCGCCTGGGTCATCGGTGGTCTGCTGGCCCTTGCAGGCGGGCTGACCGTCGCCGAAATCGGCACTTTGATCCCCGAGACCGGGGGCATGATGACCTATATGGAAAAAATGTATGGCCGCTCGGTAGGCTTCATCATGGCATGGAGCCAGATGATCATTTTCTATCCGGCGCGCTTTGCAGCGGCCGCAGTCATTTGCGCCACGCAGGCATGTAATCTGCTCGACCTGGGCAATTCGCACATCGTGCCCATCGCGATCGGAATTTTCACCCTCGTCACCCTCATCAACGCGCTGGGCAATGCGGCAACGGACGCGCTGCAGAATACGGCGACCTTTCTCAAGTTCGTACCTATCGTCATCATCATCCTGGCCGGCTTCTTCCTGAATCACCACCCGGTACAGATCAGTCTGCTGCCGGTCACGTTATCCAGCCACCCGCTGTTTTCCGGCCTGTCTCTGGCAGTCATCGCCACCCTCTACGCAACCGATGGCTGGATGAATGTAACCAATATTGCCGGCGAAATGAAAAACCCGGGCAGAGACCTGCCCCGGGCAATCGTTGGCGGCATTGTGTTGGTCACATTCGTTTATCTGACAATCAACTTTGCCTATCTGCGCGTCATGCCGGCAACGGCACTGGCCGCCACGGCCACACCGGCAGCAGCAGTCGCCTTCAAGCTGTTCCCCGACTTCGGCGGCAAACTGATTACCGTCGGCATCATGATCTCGGTATTCGGCTCACTGACCGGTTTCGTCCGCGCCGGCTGGCGTATTCCCTATGCGCTGGCGATCCGCGATCTGATTCCGTTCAGCGCCTGGTTTGCCCGTCTGAACGGAAAGACCGGTATGCCGGTCAATTCGGGGCTGTTTCTCTACGTTTTTACTGTCCTGTGCATGTTCATAGGTGGATTCAACGTGCTTACCGATATTGGTTCATTCGTCATCTGGTTCTTTTATGCGCTGACATTTATCGGTGTGTTCGTGCTGCGGCGCAAATGGCCGGATCGCGAACGGGTCTACAAGGTTCCGCTCTACCCGTTCGTCCCGATCGCGGGTCTGTTTGGCGGGCTGTTCGTACTGATCTCGACGCTGATCGTGCAACCGTATGTGGCGGCAATGTCTATCATTCCGGTCGTTGCTGGCATACCGGTATATCTGTATCAGGTCAGAAAAGAATCGACCCGGCAGATTCGGCAGGCAGGATAAAATACAGCCCGGTCACCCGGGCTTTTTTCATTTGTTCAAGCGCTTCCGGCCAAGGAATCCAGAAAGAGACAACATGATCACCTTCAAGCAGATTGAAGCGCTGTATTGGATTGCCAAGCTCGGGAGCCACGAAGCGGCGGCCGAAAAACTGTATATGTCGCAGTCGGCGATTTCAAAACGGATTCTCGAACTGGAAGAGTCCTTCGACATCAAGATTTTCGACCGCACCCACCGCAGCGCCCGGTTGACCGAAAAGGGCCAGGAGCTGCTCGATTACGCGACCGAATTATTGGAGCGCCGGGACTCCATCATCGAACGCATCAGTTCCAGACAAGTGTTGGTCAAGCGCTTCCGGCTCGGCGTGACCGAGTTGACCGCCATGACATGGCTGCCGGCCCTGATCGATGCCACGCACAAGCGTTATCCGCGCGTACAGATCGAGCCATCGGTAGAGCTCAGCTCGACACTGGTGGAACAGCTGGCGGACGACCGCTTCGATCTGGTGATCATTCCGGACTTCATGCGCGACTCCCGCTTTCTGACCCGAAAAGTCGGCGTCGTGGAAAACGCCTGGATGTGTGCACCGCGACTCATCGCAGGAGACACGATCAACAGCACCACGGATCTCGTCAAATATCCGCTGTTGATCCAGGGATCGGATTCCGGCACCGGCTGCATATACGGCCGCTGGCTATCGGAACTCAATCATCCGAACCTGGACATCATCATGTGCAATAACCTGATCGCCCAGATCGGTTTTGCCATTGCCGGTCTGGGTATCGGGTATCTGCCGGTGGCCTATACGGCGCCGCTGGTCAAGCTGTCGCGCCTCATACGCGTCGAAACTGCCGAAGCGCTACCGGAAGTCGATTACATCGCTGTCTACCGCTCCGACCGGGTACTGGGGCTCAGTGCCGACATTGCAGACCTGGCGGCGCAATGCTGCAATTTCAGCCAATCCTGGTTCGAAGCATAAACTCAGGCGTAATTCATCGGTTCCAGATCAGTAAGCCAGCGCCGCCTACCGGCACTTAACCGCATCACGCAAAGCAGCGCATCGCGGTCAATGACAACACGGTGCGCTGCGCAAAGGCCACCATCACGCAGGCCGGTCAGCCATGCTGGTATCGATACTCTTGCGTCCGCCCGCCATAGCCATAAGCGGCAGCCCTTACATCCTGCACATAGATATAACTCTTCTCTTCCAGCTCACCCAGGATGTTCTCGAAGCCGGCAAACGCTGCTGCGATAAATTCTGCCTTTTCATCCTTGGTGTTTGTTTCATCGGTGATTTTCACGTCGAAATACACGCTGTATTTGCCCAGCTCGCTCAAGCTCACGCCACCGACCGTCCAGTGCTCGCGTGGCACATAATCGATGGCAATTGCGGTGACCTCTTTTTTCTTCTTGAGAATGCGCGAAGTAATATCGAGGAGGAATTCGTTGATCTTGTCCGTCAACTCGCGCGACGGTTCGGCACTGACTTTGACATTAAGAATCGGCATGACAACACCCAATTGGTCAGCAATACAACCATTTACGTAAAAAAAATCAATCCAGCAATTCACGGATGTGACGAAGTTTGCCGACCGTCGCTTCAAAATCGGCATCGCCCAGCAAGCTCTTGAATTTTGCCGTGACGCTGCCGCTGGCAGTATTCAAATCATTGCAAATCACGGTCGCCGCTTCGGTCGGATAAACTTCGACCCCACGCCCATCCTGGCTCGACTCCGCTCTCCGGACGAAACCAAGTCGCACCAGCCCGTCAAGCGTTCGAGACGCCGTTGCCTTGGAGATATTCATCTCCCGGGCCAGGTCGCCCTGAAGACTCCCGGGTCGGGACAGAATCATTCGCAGCAAAAAAGCCTGCGGCGGCGTCAAGCCAAACGGACGGAATGCTTCGGTCCATTCCCGCTCCAGCTTTCGGGCCAATGAGGTCGTATTGAAATAGATGCAATGTTCGAACATTGCATCATCATAGCCATATTTAGTTAGCAATACAACCTTTTGCCGGACCGGGACACTGCCCCGGCCACCTCTCCCGTCAATCGTCAGGCGTAATTCATGTGTTCCAGATCGGCGATCAGCCCAGGCCCGCTCGGCTGCCAACCCAGTTTTTGTCGCGTGATGGCGCTGGAAGCCGTCAGATCATGGCCGGCAAACATGGCAAGCCAGCCGAAATGTGCGGCAGCCTCTTCAGCAGACAGCGACAGCACCGGCAGCCGCAATCCCCGACCGATGACTTCGGCAACATCGCGCATGCGCACCCCCTCCTCGGCCACGGCATGGTATCTGGCGCCCGCCTCGTTTTTTTCCAGCGCCAGCCGGTAAAGCCGTGCCACATCGCTCACATGCGCCGCCGCCCAGCGATTGTTGCCATCGGCAACATAGGCGGAGACACCCTTTTCGCGCGCCAGCGCAATGGCGTAACTGATCAGCCCCTGTCTGACCGTGTCGTGCACCTGCGGCAGGCGCACCACGGCGGCGCGCACGCCCTGGTCGAGCAGCGCCAGCGCCGCCTGCTCCGAGACGCGCGGCAGCGGCGAATCAGCCGGCAAGACATCGTCTTCGCGGGCCAGTTGCCCCGGCGCCACCAGGCCGGCAGTGCCGGAAGTCACGATCAACTGCCGGCCGGAGCCGGCCAGCTCGGCGCCGATGGCTTCGATCGCGCGGCGATCGGTGGCGCAGTTTTCCGCAAAGCGGGAGAAGTCGTGGATGAAGGCCAGGTGGATGACGGCATCCGCTTCCGCCGCGCCGCGGCGCAGGCTGGACAGATCTTCCAGCGTGCCGTGATGCACTTGTGCGCCGGCCGCCGTCAGCGCCGCTGCACCGGCATCGGAGCGGGTCATGCCCAGCACCTGATGGCCGGCCGCGATCAGTTCGTTCACCACCCGGCTGCCGATGAAGCCGGTCGAACCCGTCACAAAAACTCGCATGGCAAATCTCCTCAAGACAATGCAGTCGAGCCCGCATTATCATGACGGCTGTTATCCACTTAAAGTAGTGACTTTATACGGGTATAAACCCTAACAGGATCACCATGACGAGCGAGAAAGACAACCCACTCGGCGCCTATCTGAAGGACCGTCGCGCACGCCTCGACCCCGAGGCCCTGGGCATGCCGATGAGCCGGCGTCGCACGCCCGGCTTGCGGCGCGAAGAGGTCGCGCAGCGGGCGCATGTCAGCGTCACCTGGTACACCTGGCTCGAACAGGGACGCGGCGGCGCGCCGTCTGCCGAGGTGCTGGAGCGCATCGCCCGCGCGCTGCTGCTGACCGAAGCCGAGCGCGAGCATCTGTTTCTGCTCGCGCTCGGCCGTCCGCCCGAGACACGCTATCACTCGGTCGACGGCATCACGCCGCGGCTGCAGCGCGTGCTCGATGTGCTCGAAACCAGCCCGGCGATGATCCGCACCGCCACCTGGGATGTGGTGGCGTGGAACCGCGCCGCGGCGGCGGTGCTGGGCGACTATGGCAGCATGCAGCCGGCGCAGCGCAACATCCTGCGCATGATGTTTTCCAGTTCGCGCGTGCGCTCGGCGCAAACCGACTGGGAAAGCGTCGCGCGCTTCGTGGTCGCCTCGTTCCGGGCCGAAACGGCCCGCGCCGGCGCGACCGACAGCGTGGTGGCGCTGGTCGATGAGCTGTCGCGCTCCAGCCCGGAGTTCGCCCGCATGTGGAAGGACAACGAAGTACGCAGCCATGGCGGCGGCACCAAGCAGCTGCGCCACCCCGAGGTCGGTCTGATCACGATGGAGTATTCATCCTTTGCCGTCGACGGCCGCACCGACCTCACCCTGGTGGTCTACAATCCGGCCAGCGCCGACGACACCGCCAAGGTGCGCGCGCTGCTGGCGGCCAGGCCGTGAGCGCGCAGACCGCCTAGTCGTCTTGCACAATACCCAGGCCGGCAATCACCCGCGCGGCGTTGTGCTGGCAATCCATATCGTCCGGCCTGGCGTTGATCAGCGCGATCAGTGACTGGAGATGCGCCCTGTTGCCCGCCAGGCGCGCCTCCAGCGCCGTGATCTCCATCACCTTGCGTTCCAGCGCTTCGATCAGTTGCTCGTGCTGCCAGGAGCTTGTATCGCTCGGCAGCAGTTGTTTGATTTCATCGAGCGAAAAACCGGCTTGCTGCGCCTCGCCGATGATGGTCAGCACCGTGACCGCATCCGGCTGATAGTCGCGATAGCCGTTTGCCTGCCGGCCGACCGTCTTGAGCAGCCCGCGCGACTCGTAAAAACGGATCGCCGAGGGGGCGATGCCCGTGCGTTTGGCCAACTCTCCGATTTTCATACTTGCCTCGACTGAATCACCGCAATGGCAAACCGCCATGCTAAGGTTAAAGTCCACTTCAATGTCAACCTGCGCTGTTTGCAGTGCCGGGCAAGGTCCCGAACAAGGCTTGACCTTCAAGTCAGCTTTAATCTTATCGTGCAGTCATTACCACCACCGGAGACCACGATGAGCCCCTTCTTCCCCCTGACCCTGCCCAATGGCAGCCACCTGCCGAACCGCCTTGCCAAAGCCGCCATGGAAGAAAACATGGCGGACAGCGATCATGCCCCTTCCGACGCGCTGATCCGCCTGTACCAGACCTGGGCGGAAGGCGGCGCCGGCTTGCTGATCACCGGTAACGTCATGGTGGATGGTCGCGCCATGACCGGTCCCGGCGGTGTGGTGCTCGAGTCGGCGCAATTCGCGTCCCGTTTCGAGCGCTGGTCGGCCGCCGCCCGCACCCAGGGTGCGCAAGTGTGGATGCAGATCAATCATCCGGGCCGGCAGATGCCGGCGGCACTGGGACAGCAAACCCTTGCCCCGTCGGCGGTGGCGCTGGAGCTGGGCAATTTTTCCAAGCAGTTCGACCTGCCTCGCGCCATGACAGAGACCGACATCGCCGACATCAAACAGCGTTTCGTCACCACGGCGCAGCTGGCCGAGCGCTGCGGTTTTAACGGTGTGCAGATCCATGCGGCGCATGGCTATCTGCTCAGTCAGTTCCTGTCGCCCCTCACCAACCGACGAAGCGATCGCTGGGGCGGCAGCACGGAGAACCGCGCCCGCTTGCTGCTCGACATCGTGCGCGAGATCCGCCAGGCCGTCGGCGCCGGGTTTGCCGTGGCGGTCAAGCTCAATTCGGCCGATTTCCAGCGCGGCGGCTTCAGCGCCGAGGAAGCCCGCCAGGTCGTCACCCTGCTCAACCCGCTGGGTGTGGACCTGGTCGAACTATCCGGCGGCAGCTACGAGGCACCGGCCATGCATGGCCAGACGCGCGATGGCCGAACGCTGGCCCGCGAAGCCTACTTTCTGGAATTTGCCCGCGACATTGCCGCTGTCGCCGCCATGCCGGTCATGGTGACCGGCGGCATTCGCCGTCTGGCGGTGGTCGAGCAGGTGTTGGCCAGCGGCATCGCGGTTGCCGGCATGGCGACTGCGCTGGCCATCGCGCCGCAACTGCCCAACACCTGGCGCACGGCCCCGTCGACCACGGCGCAGCTGCGCGCCATTACCTGGAAGAACAAGGTGCTGGCCTCGGTCGGCTATATGGCGATGGTCAAATACCAGATGGTCCGGCTCAGCCGCGGCAAGCCGAGCCGGCCCGATGTGGCGCCGGCGCTGGCGCTGGCCCGGCAGCAATTGGATACCAAGATCGGGAATTGCCGCTATCGCCGCTGGGTCAGCCGCCGTCCGCTCGCGGCCTGACGATCATCGCTACCCTTTGACGCGATAGTCCTTGATCAGGTCATGCACGAGCTTCGATTGCGAGGTCAGCTGCGCCGCCGTTGCCGCGCATTGTTCGGCATGTTTGCTGACCGCCTGGGTGGCGTTGTCGATCTGGTGCATCCCCTGGGTGATTTCGTCGATACCGACGACCTGCTCCTGCGAAGCGAGCGAGATGCCTTCCACCAGCGACGACAGTTCTTCCGCGCTGTCGACGATCTGCTTGAGCGACGCCGAGGTCTTGTCGGCCACGGCGACCCCGACGGCCGTTTTGGCGCTCGACGACTGCACCAACTCCGCAACCTGCTGGGCCGCGCTGGCGCTGCGGATGGCCAGAGAGCGGACTTCGTCGGCCACCACGGCGAAACCGCGACCCGATTCGCCGGCCCGTGCAGCCTCGATGGCCGCGTTGAGGGCCAGCAGATTGGTCTGCTCGGTAATGTCGTTGATCGTCTTGATGATGGCGGTGATGTTGTCGCCCGAGCTCTTGATCTCCTGCATGGCGGAGAGCATCTCGCCCATGTCGCGCGCACCGGCTACCGCCGCGGAACGCGAGGTCTGGGAGATGGTTTTTGCCTGGGCGGCGTTGTCGGCATTGCTCTTGGTCTGCGAGCTGATTTCCGCCATGGCCGTGCTGATCTCTTCGATCGAGGCGGCAGAGCTGCCGGCACCTTCGGACAGTTCCTGACTCAGCGCCGACATGCCTTTCGCATTTTTGTCGATGGCACGGGCTTCGGTCTGCAGATTGCGGATCATCCGGTTGAGGTTTTCGACCATCTTCTGCAGCGATTTGCCCAGTTGGTCGGACGGCGACGTCAGCTTCACGCTGACGTCGAGATTGCCGTCACCGATTTGTTCGGCAAGATTGACCTTCTCCTGCAGGCTATCCGCCATGCTGTTCAAGGCGGAGGCCAGCTTGCCGACTTCGTCGTTCGACGTCACGGCAAGCCGGGCATCAAAAACGCCAAATTCGATGTTTTGCGCGATATCGGCCGCTTCGCGGATCGGACGGGCGATTTTGGCCGACATGCGCCACAGATACAGACTGGCCAGCAGGACGATGCCGATGCCGATGCCGACCTGCAGGATGGTGGTGAAGAGCGAATGCGCAGTCACATCGTGATTCAGATTGTTGACCTCGGCCAACACTACATCGCTGGGAACCTGAATCAACACCGCCCAGGGCTTTTCGGTTCGACCAAGGGGAATCGGCGCCAGCGCATTCATGGTCTGCGTGCCATCATCGACCCAGGTTTTTGCATTGCCGGCCTTGATATTGTCGAGCAGGCCCGGGACATTTTGCTCGCCGACTTCGGGGGTAAACGATTTGCCGATCAGGTCAGGATTGGCACTGTCGGCGACGACGAGGCCCCGGTCACTGACAATCAGCAGTTTGCCCTTGCCGTCATAGAGTGATTTGTTGGTGTCCTGGCTGATCTTCTGCACGAAGTCCAGGTTATAGTCGGCGCCCGCGACGCCGACGAACTTGCCGTCGATCATGATCGGCACCGACATGGTGGCCAGAAAGACGTTCTTCCCCTGCACCACATACGGCAGCGGACCCAGCACGCTTTCCTTGCCGGTGGTCTTGGGCCCGGCATACCAGCCCCCCTTGGGTACGCCGTTCACATGCACGGCATCGGAGTCGTATTCGACCAGCGGCTGCACCGCAATCGCACCGCTTTCGCTGCGGGTCCAGTAGGGGGTGAAGCGCCCGGTCTGGGCATTGTTGCCATTGCCCGCACCGGTGTGCTGGGCATCGTTGCCGTCTACGGCATTGGGCTCCCAACACGAGTAGGTACCATTGAATTCCGGGTTATTGACCAGGACATTGTGCAGAATGGCATTGAGTTGCCCTCGTCCCATCGGCACTGCGCCCTTGGCCAGTGCAAAGGTGTGCGCCATGGTGCGCGCGGCATCGAGCGCCAGATCGAAACGCCCCTGGATGGCCCCGGCCTGTGCTGCGGCCAGATTGCCGAGTTTGGCTTCCGTTTCATTGCGGATCAGATCATTCATCCGATGGCTGACCATGCTTTGCGTCATCATGGACGAGCCCAGATTGATGGCGAGCAACACGACGGAGCTGATGACCAGCGCACCGCCCGCCGCCAGTGCGATACGCCCCTGTACCGACTGTAGCCCCGCCTTGCCGACTTTCTCTTTTATTTCACCCATATGAGCCTCCCTGATCTTGTTCGACGGCAACTGCCTTGGCGTTGAAACAGGGTCAGATACAGCACAAATACAAAACGCTCTGCGCCCCGAATGCCAGCAGCAACCTTTTTTGGACTTTCTGGATTACAAACATTGAAATTCCGGCAATGTATTGAAATCCACAAAATCCAACCGGAGAGCGCTCTTCTCAAAATAGACCATCTGCCGTGAATTCCCGGGAAATTTACAGCGATTGGCACACACTGCACCCCGGCTATTGATGACGGCAATGGCGGCTCGCATGCAAAAAACATTCAGACGGCGTAGGCTTCTTTTTTCCAAGCTTGTCCGACTTTCTGGCATGCCGGACTGGCGTGCTGCGCTGAAACGGAGAATTTCACCATGAAATACACGAAACTGGGGTCCACCGGACTTGATATCTCGGCGCTATGTCTGGGATGCATGACCTATGGCGTGCCTGGTGCGGGGAAACATGCCTGGACCCTGGACGAGGACGATGCGCGGCCGATTTTTCGCCATGCGGTGGAAAGCGGCATTACTTTTTTCGACACCGCCAACAGTTATTCTGCCGGCACCTCGGAAATCATGGTCGGCAAGTTTCTCAGGGAATTTACCCGCCGTGACGAAGTGGTGCTGGCCACCAAGGTCTTTTTCCCGGTCACCCAGGAAGAACCGTTCCGCAACCGGCAGGGGCTGTCGCGCAAGGCGATATTGACGGAAATCGACGCCAGCCTGCAGCGGCTGGGGACCGATTATGTCGACCTGTACCAGATTCACCGCTGGGATTATCACACCCCGATCGAAGAAACCATGGAGGCCTTGCACGATGTGGTGAAGGCTGGCAAGGCAAGGTATATCGGCGCCTCGTCGATGTATGCCTGGCAATTTGCCAAGGCGCAGGCGGTGGCGCGGCAAAATGGCTGGACGCCTTTCGTGACCATGCAGAATTACCTCAATTTGCTCTACCGGGAAGAAGAACGGGAAATGATCCCCCTGTGCGCCGACCAGGGCGTCGGGCTGTTGACCTGGAGCCCGCTGGCACGCGGCCGCCTGACCCGGCCGCACGGCGAGGAAACCCGGCGCACAGAGCTCGACCTGTTCGGCAAGACGCTCTACAAGGACTGCGAGGACGCCGACAAGCGGGTGATCGACGCCGTGCAGCAGGTAGCGCAAGCGCGCGCATTGCCGATGGCGCAGGTCGCGCTGGCGTGGGTGCTGGCACAGAAACAGGTGTCGGCGCCGATTGTCGGCGCATCCAAAATCGGCCAGCTGGATGATGCCGTCGCCGCGCTGGATGTCACCCTGTCGGCCACAGACATTCAGGCACTGGAAGCGCCCTATGTGCCGCATGCCGTCACCGGCCATTCCTGAGTCATTGCGCTACTGCGCACTGCAAAAAAAGACGGCGCCCGTTAGCGCCGTCTTTTTTTACTACCGAAAAATCACTGGCTTATTCCGTATCTTCGATCTTGAGCATTTCGCGCAATTTCATCGACAGCTTCTGCGGTTCGAACTTGGATACATAACTATCCACGCCGACCGATTCGCCGAGTTTCTGGTTCGAATCGCTGGACAGCGACGAGTGCATCAACACCGGAATACCGGTAAAGCGCGGATCGCTCTTGATTTTCTTGGTCAGCATATAGCCGTCCATCATCGGCATTTCCACGTCGGTCAGCACCAGATGCAGCATGTCGCTCAGTTTGCATTTGGCCAGATCGGCCTGCATCGCCATATGCTCGAGCTCTTCCCATGCCTTGGCGCCGTTGATGGCCTGGGCATAGTGAATATTCATCGCGTCGAGCGTGCGTTCGATCTGCTTGCGGGCGATGGTCGAGTCGTCGGCAAAGAAAATCATCTTGTTTTCCTTGACCGGCTTGACGTTGAGGAACAGGTGGGCATCATCTTGCAATACGGTTTCGGCCAGCACCTTTTCCACGTCCATCATCATGACGAGCGTACCGGCATCGAGTTCGGTGACGGCGGTGATGAGCCCGGCCATGCGGTTGGTGATCATGTCGGGCGGCATGCGCATCGCCGACCAGTCAAGCCGCAGGATGGTGTCGACCGATTCGACCAGGAAGCCCTGCACATGGCTGTTGTACTCGGTGACGATCATGATTCCGGGCTTGTTGTTGGTCACAATGCCGGCGTATTTCGCCAGATCGATAACCGGGACCAGCACACCGCGCAAGCTGACCATCCCCTCGACCGAAGACGGCATTTCCGGGGCGGCGGTGATTTCCGGCGCGCGCATGACTTCGCGCACCTTGAACACATTGATGCCAAAAACTTCCTTGCGGTTGGTCCGCTGGTCCTGTCCCAGGGTAAACATGAGAATTTCCAGCTTGTTCGTCCCGGCCAGCTTGGTTCTGGCATCGATATTTTTTAAAAGAGAAGAAGAGGACACTGTGACTCCATGATCGAAGGAAGTAGGACAAGATACGACGCGTGTATTGCATACTAATGGACCCGCCCCGGATACATGCAAATTTTACGTGCCGATTTGATTTAGTGCAGTAAAGATTGTGTCGATCTGAACGACAAATTCTCGCCAGACGCTCCGCCGACTCAAAAAACACGCAGTTGTTCCGAAGCCCGAACCACAATATTGATATTCATCATAAATAAAAATTACTTATAGGTACATTTTAGTCATATCACAGCGATTCAACGGCCTTCCCAAGCACGACCGTGCGCAAACAGTCGCCCGACTCGGGGCCTATTGCATCAGGACGACATGCGTATGACTGAAAATACCGATTTCACCCCAATCACGATGATCCCCGGGTACACCTACCGGGAAGCCGGTCAGTTCATCGAGATGTGCCTCGACCTTGACGCCCAGGACGACCGGGCAAAAGACAAGACCAACCCCGATTTTCAGCCGCAAATCGACACCGCGCGCTGGAACCCCGCCCCGCTCTACGACAGCCGCCAGGCTGTGGCACAGGACCTGGCGACCTTCATTGCCAACAACAATACGCCGCCGGCCGGCGCCGAGGGCTGGCGCGGGCTGTACGCGGAGATAGTCGAACGCGGCAAGAAGCTGTCGATTTCGAAATGGGATGCCCAATCCATTGAAGACGATCCGCGCATCAACGGCTTCGGCCCCAACCAGATTGCCTGGACGCTATACGAAGGACGGGGAGAATTTGCCGGGGCGTATGCAATCGCGGTGCGCGGAACCGTATTCACCTCCCTGCCCAGCGCCGTCGAAGACTTTCTGACCCAGCCGGTCTACGCAAGGCAATTTCTCTCTGCGCAGGTTTCCTTTGCCGAAGGAGATGGCTGCACGCTGCACAGCGGCTTTGCCCACGGAACATTCTCCCTGTTGCTGGATGACCGCTATGGCGTGCTGCACGTACTGCAAGCCAGGGCATTGCCGCAGGGAACACGACTGTTTGTAACCGGCCACAGTCAGGGTGCGGCCATGGCGTCCCTGTGCCACGCATTTCTGCACACCGCCGCACAACAGACAGACGGCGATGTTTTTGGCCTGGTCAAACAGAATTACCAGCTCAAGTCTTATGTCTTTGCCCAGCCCAAACCCGGCAATGTCGATTTTGCCGCCGAGTTTGCGCGCCATACACAGCAGCGGGACAGCGCACTGGTCATCAATAACGATATCGATGTCGTGCCACTGGTGCCGTTGACCTTGCAAGACCTCGATGACATTACCGTCGACATTCCCTCCACATCGTGGAAGGTGTTGTTTACCAAACATGTGGTGGGCGCGATCGGCTACGCACTGCACGGCTTGCTTGGACATATTGCCGAACCGTTGACGGTGAAGTTTGATGCCGGCTTCGGCAACTTCTTCAATTACAACGGGCTCAAGCCGCTGGGCAAGGACCGGGCGGGGGAATCCTTTGATTTCCAGTCGGCCGGTCACGTGTTGTTTGTCTATGGTGATTCGAGTGACCGGAGCGATCTGTTTGTTCAGCACCATGCCTACACATACCGCAAGCTGATGCGTGCGCAATTGAATTATTGAGTTGCACCGGGCGGCGGCGGTCATTCCGCCGCCGGCTCGGCCAACCCGAGGTCCGGCGTTTGGTCGCGTACAGCGCAGCGCACCAGCCGGGCCTGAATCAAGGCTGTCGCAAGGCAGCCCAGCCCAGCCGCGCCAACAATCCACCCCATCGGCCACGGCGTGCCATCGGCAAACCAACCTAGCATGGCAGCACTCAAGACACCGCTGCCGTAGTGCATGGCGCCGATCAGCGAAGACGCCGCACCCGCCTGTTGCGGAAACGCAGCCAGTGCACTGGCCACCGAATTGGCAACGATAAAGCCGCTCACCGACATGAAAATAAACACCGGCAGCGCCAGACCGGCGACGCCCCCCCAGCCGAAACGGCTATCCACGGCAAGCCATACGCCGGACAAGGCGGCAATCACGCTACCGAAAAGAAAAATGCGTTCGCTGCCCAGACGCAGCACGAGGCGGGTATTCAGATAATTGGCCGCCATCAGGCCGACGATATTGACGCCGAACAACAGGCCATAGGCTTGCGCCGGCACATGATAGTAATCGACGTAGGCGAATGGCGTGCCGGCGATGAAGGCATAGCAGCCGCCATAGTAAAACCCTCCCGAGATGGCATAGCCCATCAGCCGGATATTGCCGGCCAGCGCCAGATAACTGCGCAGCGTTGTGCCCAGCGGCGCCACGCTGCGCCGCTCGACCGGCAAGGTCTCCGGCAGAGCGCGCAGGGCAAGCAGGGTCAAGATGCCGAGTGCAGCCAGGATCCAGAAGATCGCGCGCCACGACCACAACAGCAGCACCTGTCCGCCCAGCAGCGGTCCGAGCAGCGGCGCGACCGCCATCATCAGAATCAGGATCGACAATGTCTGGGCGGCGCGCTCCTTTGCATACAGATCGCGCGTCATGGCACGCGCCAGCACCGGCCCCGAGCAGGCCCCGGCGGCCTGCACAATGCGCCAGCAGAGCAGTTGCGCGATCGACGTCGACATGCCGCAGCCAACGGAGCCGATGGCGAACAGCAGCAGGCCGAGCGCAATCGGCACGCGGCGTCCCATGCGGTCGCCGATGGGTCCCCAGAACAGTTGTCCGAGGCTGAAACCGATCAGAAAGGTGGAAATGGTCAGCTCGACAGGACCGCTGGCGCTATGCAGTTCGCGCGCGATGGTCGGCAGCGCGGGCAAATACATGTCGGTCGAGATGGAAGAAAAGGACATCAGCGCACTGAGAATGATCAGGATGCGCAGCGCGCTTGCGTCCGGGCGGGAAGACCCGGCTGGCGACCGCGGGGGAGATTGATGCATGACTAAAGACACTCCGATAACGATACATGACTATTCGTCATTATCCCGTCCGCGGCATTCATTGATTAGACGGCAAAATCTGTAAAAGGCTATGAGCCATTTTCATTAATGACAGAAATGGGCAGGGCCACGGAACTTGCCCTGCCCACCCGCCGATTACACTTCGGTCAGCGACGCCATGTCGATGACGAAGCGGTACTTCACATCGCTCTTCAACATGCGCTCGTAGGCGGTGTTGATGTCCTGGATCCGGATCACCTCGACATCGGCGGCAATGCCATGCTCGGCGCAGAAATCGAGCATTTCCTGCGTTTCGGCAATACCGCCGATGACCGAACCGGCCACCGCCCTGCGCCCCATGACCATGGGGGCAGAATTGAGGAAGGGCTCCAGCTCGCCCAGATAGCCCACCAGCACCAGCGTGCCGCTGATCGCCAGTGTCGCGACGTAGGGATTGACGTCATGGAGGTAAGGCACCGTGTCGATGATGAGGTCGAACTGCGACTTGACCGCCGCCATCTGGGCGCCATCGGTCGACAGCACGATCCGGTCTGCGCCCAGACGACGGGCATCGGCCTCCTTGCCCGGCGAGCGGGTGAACAAGGTGACATCGGCACCCAGCGCCTTGGCCAGCTTCAAGGCCATATGCCCCAAGCCGCCCAGGCCGACCACGGCGACCTTGCTGCCCGGACCGACCTGCCAATGGCAGAGCGGCGACCAGGTGGTGATGCCGGCGCACAGCAGCGGCGCGGCGCTGTCCAGCGCCATGGGCTTGGGGACGCGCAGCACGAACTTTTCGGATACGACGATTTTTTCCGAATAGCCGCCGAAAGTACGCATCTGGTCATGGCGATCGACCGAGTTGTAGGTATAGGTCGGCGTCTCGACGCAGTACTGCTCCAGGCCATGCTCGCACGGCTCGCAATGCTGGCAGGAATCGGCCATGCAGCCGACGCCGACATGATCGCCCGCCTTGAAGCGGCTGACCGCGCTACCCACGCTGCTCACGCGGCCGATGATTTCATGACCGGGCACCAGCGGATACACCGCGCGTCCCCAGTCATTGCGGGCGTGGTGCACATCGGAGTGGCACACGCCGCAGTAGAGGATTTCGATGACGACATCGTCGGCGCGCGCTTCGCGGCGTTCGAACTGCAACGGAGCAAGCGGCGAGACGGCGGATTGTGCGGCGTAACCTTTGACTTTGATTGACATGTATTTTTCCTTGACGAGGGGCGGCAAACAGCCGCCCCCTTTGCACGACGTCCGGACGGCTTATTCGCCGGCGGGGAAATCGGTGGAGGCAGCCAGCGCGGTTTGTGTCTCGAAATCGGCCACGCGCTTGCGCAGCGTCTCCAGCGTGCTGCTCAGCGCCAGGGAGCCGAGCACCATGCGCAGCGGCGCCGGCTCGATCTCGACGCTTTCAATGATCCGCGCCGCCATGCGCGCCGGGTCGCCGGGGGCCAGACCGTTGGCGGGATCGAGCATGCGCAAAAAGGCATGCGCCGGAGTTGCGTCGTAAACCGGCAGCAGCGTGGCCACCTGGGCACTGCCGTAGCGGAACTCGGTGCGCGCGCCGCCCGGCTCGACAAGGGTCATGCCGATACCGAACGACGCCACTTCCTGCGCCACCGACTCGACGAAGCCCTCGATGCCCCACTTGGCGGCGTGATAAAGCGAGTTGCCGGCAAAGGCGACCTGGCCGCCATAGGTGGACATCTGGATCACCCGCCCGCCGCCCTGCGCCCGCAGGAACGGCAGCACCGCACGGATCAGATGAATCGAGCCGGTCAGATTGGTGGCGATCAGGTGTTCCACCTGCGCGTCGCTCAGCTCTTCGGCCGCGCCAAACAGGCCGTAGCCGGCGTTGCTGATGACGACGTCGATGCACCCGAAGCGGGCGAAAACATCGGCAACCACCCGGTGGATGGCCACGCGGTCGGTGACGTCGAGCAGCGGCGCGACAAAGTGGTCCGGATACTGTTCGAGCAGATCGGCGACCTTGATGGTCGAGCGCACGGTGCCGATGACCCGGTCGCCGCGGGCGAGCAGTTGTTCGGACAGGTGCCGGCCAAAGCCGCTGCTGACCCCGGTGATCAGCCATGTACGTTGTGTCATTGCGTGCTCCATTGATTGATTGACATTCGGTTCAGCCACGGCTGACGCCCAGGCTGTGGCGCACTTCCAGCGCCGGATCCAACACCAGTTTCACGATCAGGTCCGCCAGACTGTCGAGCGACACCGCATGGCCGACAAAGGGCTCGCCCTTTTGCGTGAGGCGGTAATTGACCTCGCGATCGCGGCTGAACCAGCCGGGACGCAATATGGTGTAGTCGAGGTCGGAGGCCTCGATTACGGCCGCCGCATCGCAGTAGGGATTGAGGATGCTGTGGTAGGGTTCGCCGGGCACTTCGTCGTAGATACCCATCGAGGCAATGAAGATCAGCCGTTTGACGCCGGCTGCATGCATGGCGGCGATGATGGTCTGCGCCTGGCGCGCCAGATCGCCGGCCAGATTGGCGTACACCACATCCTGGCCTTGCATGGCGCTGGTCAGGGCAGACTGTTCGAGCACATCGCCTTCGACGATATTGACCCGCGCCGGGTCGGGGTTCTTCAACCGCTTTGCGCGACGCAGGTAGAGCGTCAACTCCAGCCCGGGCTGCGCCAGCAGACTGGGCGTGACATGGCGCGCCAACTGCCCGTTGGCGCCCAGAATCAGGACTTTTGTCATAGGTTTTTGTGTCGGGAAACTTGTGATGGGTGAAGTCTAGATTTGCCCCGGCCATGCGACTAGACTGTAAAATCAGCACAGCCTCATGAATAAAACTCATCAATGGAACATTTCAACGATCTGGCCGCCTTTGTCGCCGTGGTACGCGAGGGCAGCTTTACCCGCGCGGCGGCACAGCTGGGCGTGTCGCAATCGGCGCTGAGCCATACCATCCGCGCGCTCGAACAGCGCCTCGAATTGAAGCTGCTCAACCGCACCACGCGCAGCGTCTCGCCCACCGACGAAGGCGAACGCCTCTACCAGACCGTCGCGCCGCGCTTTGCCGATATCGAGTCGGAGCTGACCTCATTGCGCTCCCTGCGCGGCGCCGCGGTCGGCACGGTGCGCATCACCGCCACCGAACATGCTGCCCGCGCCCTGCTGCTGCCGAAACTGCTGCCGCTACTGGCAGAACACCCAGCGATCAAGATCGAAATCAACAGCGACAACCGCTTTACCGATATCGTCGCCAATCGTTTCGATATCGGCGTCCGGCTGGGCAGCGACGTCGCCAAAGACATGATTGCCGCACGCATCGCGCCGGACATGCGTATGCGCGTCGCCGGCAGCCCGGCCTACCTGGCGCGCGCCGGCCGGCCGCAAACACCGCAGGCGCTGCTGGAACATAATTGCATCGCCATGCGCCTGCCGACCCACGGCGGTCTGTTGAGTTGGGAATTCATGCGCGACGGCAAGACAGTCAGCGTCAATACCGCCGGGCAGTTGGTGGTCAACGACAGCAGGATGATTGTCGACGCCGCCCTCGCCGGCTGCGGACTGGCGTGGCTGCCGGAGGACCTCTATCTGGATCACATCGACAGCGGCCGGCTGGAGCCGGTGCTGGACGACTGGATGTCGACCTACCCTGGCTACCACGTGTATTACGCCAGCAGGGGCGTGTCGCAGGCGGTCAGGCTGGTGGTGGAGGGGTTGAGGGTGGGTGGGAGGTGATGCAGACGATAAAACATCCATTTGGGCAGCAACCCGCAAGCAGCACGCCAAGTATGGCCGTTACAAAGATTGAGCGACGCATCATTTTACCGACTGAAGAAGAAGGGAGATTGCATTCCAGACCTGTGGGGGCAAGGCAGATGCCGTAGCAAATGGGGCAGCGGGTACAAGTGCAGCAACCGTCCAGACATCATATGCAGTACGCTTTGTAGACGACATTCCTCGTTGGATATTTCCTTGTGTGTCATACAATCCCACAATTTCGCCTCCAATAAAATCATGGGGCCCCGCAAAGGATTCAACCCAGTGATCCACTACCCCCCCTGGAGAATAGGGCACACCAAACATCGTTCCTTGTTCGCCTTGAATCCCCCCGGTCAGACCTGCAACTTTCTGCCCCTCACCGCTAAGGAATTGATCCAGGGTCATGTGGGCATTCTGCACGTCGAATTGAACCCTCTTTTTTTCACCAAGAGCAAAACTTCCATCCGAGTTTGTGAAACAACGTTGATTGCTCGGCCCACAAATATTATCCAGGTCGACACGCGTGCCCCCAGCCTTTTGTTCATCACCCTGTACGCCCTCACTTGGGCCGGACAGATTACTAAGCGTCGTTTTGCCATCAGTGATACCTGCAAACAGCGTTGAGTTATGAATTGTTTCCTGACGCATGAGATCCGCAGCTTCGGATAGCACCCCTTGTGTCGCAGCCACCGAGGCTTGACCCGTTACCACGCCGATAAGCACGTTCATCATGCGCTCTTCAGCATTTAGCTTGTTGATTTGACCTTGGATTTGTGCTCTCAATTCTAGATCTTTAGTATTCTTGAATTGCAGCTGCAAATCCTTCCGCTGAGAGGCGACATAGTTTGTCAGTGCTGTGCTTGCCTGTCCGCTGAATTGTTGAGTGATCATTACTTGTGCATTGATTTCACGCTGAACTTTATCCGCATCGAAGATCTTACCGATTCCCGACGACGGGTCACCGGTGCGCACCGCTGTGTTTCCGGCGATGCCGGAGATGCCGGCGTAGGTGGTGCTCGACGCCGAACCACCGTCGCTGCCGATGCCAGAACTTGAGCCCGGTGACCCAGGTTGGCCTGGCCGAATCCACGAAGTTGAGTCTGACGAATCCGTTTGACTACTCGATGCTTGGCCAGTACTACTGGTCGGCTTGGGTGCACTGGTCTGCATCGTGCAGCCCAGGCCGACCTGGAAGCTGTCGCCCTGATAATCTGCATGGTTTTGCAGGTTACTCATCGTCAGCGTACCGCCGGTGACAAAGCTATTCTTGTCCGTCTGGACCGCTGTGTCGGTACTGGCAATCACCGCCCCCTTTAGATCGGTATTGCCGTTAACCGCGACCTGGAAGCCATTGTCGCCGGCCTGGATGCCACTCTGTTCAGTAACGCTGGCGTAGTCGCTGTTGATCTTCGAATTGCCCATACTGACGCTGCCACTCACCATCCCGGCACCGACTGAGATGCTGCCGCCGAAGCTTTGTTGCTGACTGTCGTAGTGACTGGTGTCCTGCAGGCTCTCGATATTGAGGTTACCACCGACGTTGGCTGCGACCTGGTTGCCGCTGGCAACGGCGCCCTTGAGCGTGGTGTCGCCACCGCTCGTCAACGCCAACTGATCTCCGGCGGCGACGTGGCTGTTGATCCAAGTCACGTCAGTGCCATCGGCATGACCACGTCCGCCACTAACGCTGGCGTTGAATAGCAAGCCGCTGGTGCCGATGCTGAAGCCCACGCTGGCGCCGAAATTCTTGTTGCTGCTGTGCTGTGCGTCGGTGTTCTGCGCCGCCAGCAGATTGATGGCATGGTCTGCGCTCAGGTCGATGTTGCCCTTGGCGTTCACATCGCTGGCCCGGATAGTCAGGTCGCTGTTGGCGCCATCGCCAGTGGCGCCGATCTTGACGTTACCGCCAGCGGTCACGGTCGAGGTTGCGGCATGGTCACTGGTCTGGACGGAGTTACTTCTGCTTTGGCTAGTCCCCAGACTGATACTGAGATTGACTCCAGAAGCCTGGGCCAAGGATTCATTTTTAGCCAAGGCATCTTTCACTCCGCCATAGGCGCCTTGAGCAGACATTGCCGCGGTGGCTGCTGCCAGCGCTTGCATGCGTGGATCGCTGGTCTGACTGGCAGCCGACTTCATCTGTTGCACAGACTGCAGGGCACTGAGAATCGGGCTGGTGATTTCCACCGTCACGCCCGATTGTTTGAATCGTGTTTCGGTTTCGTTCTGACTAGTGTCTCGTGCATCTTGAATCGCCACATTCTTGCCAAGAATATCGACGTTGCCATTCGGGGAGGCAATCTGGCTGCCACTTTGCAGATAGTTCTGGCCGGCATTGATGGAGACATTGCCCTTGATCGAGCCTACCGTCGAAGCAATGGCAGCATTCTCCGTACCATTCTCCTTCAGGCTCTGGTCTCTAACTCCAATCGTCACGCCTAACCCTCCGGACGAGAACATGCCGGAGGTCTTTTCTTCGTGATAGTGATAATTCACGCTTTGCTGATTGCCCGCAGCAATGGTCAGATTGCGTTTCGCCTGCAATCCGACATCATTGCTACCGGCCACCTGGCCGGCAAGAATAGTCAGGTCGCGACCACTATTCAGGGCGATGCTGTCGGCCGACACCGTACTGCCGACATCGGTTTCGTTGTGGTGCGACACGATATCCGTGGTAGTCGTGCTGCTGAACAAGCCACCGCTCTCACTCACGGTTTTGCGATAGTCGTCGTGCACGTTCACAGCAGTATTGAGGATCAGATCACGCCCGGCGGACAGTGACGCCGCCCCCGTCTTGGTCGTCAGGCTGGCAGCCTGGGCGATCAGGTCTTGCCCCGCCGCAATGGCCAAGCCGGTCGATGCACCGACCGAGGCACCGTTCTGCTGTACGTCACTCTGATCGCCACGGCTGCCGCCGTGATCCCACCAGCCACTCGCGTTATGCGTAGCCGTGGTCGTCAGTTTGATGTCGTTGCCGGCCTGCGCGACAACGGCCCCCTGATCCGCCGCCAGGGATGTCGCATTCAGGCCGATATCGCGCCCAGCCTGCAACGACACGCCGCCTTGCGCTTGCACCTGGCTTTGCGCCAGGCGTTCGCTGTGGTTGTAAACCCCTTCCGAACGGCCGGCGTAGTCGGTGTGGTGTTGTGAGCTGCTGCTGTCCACTGCAGCAGCGAGTGAGAGATCGCGCCCGGCCTGCAAGTCCGCAGTGCCCTGGGTACTGGATAGCGCCGCCGCCTGCGCGCTCAGATCGTTACCGGCGAGCACTTGCAAGCCGGTGGCGGCCTTGAGCGTACTGCCGTGATGGGTCGCATCGCTGCCGCTACGCTCACCGCCATCGGCCATATCCCAGGTCCAGCCATCGAAGCGGTGGTCATGATTGGCAGTGACAACATCGCTCAGTTGCACGTCATGGCCAGCCACCGCCCCTACCGCACCCTGCAGGCTTTGCACATCGGCACCGGCCAGCGCCAGGTCGTTGCCCGCATGCAGCGTGACGTTATTGCCACCTTGCAGCGACGCCTGATTCAACGTTTGCTGCTGATGGTCGGCATTGCGCTGCTCACTGATCCAGCTTGAATCTATGCGATAGCTATCGTTGGCATGATCGACCGTCGAGGTCACCGACAGATTGCGGCCGGCGCTGACATCGATAGCGCCGCCGGCAGCAACGCCGGAGCCGCTGAGCGTGAAGTCGTTGCCGGCAAGCAGCTGCAAGTCCCCGCCCACGGCAAGCCGGCTGGCCTGACTTTGGCTGATATCGAAAGTAGCGTTGGCCGAGCGCATCCAGTCCGAGTACGAACCCGAACCGGTGTATTGCTGTTGCCGTCCGGTAATTGCCAGGTCGCGCCCGGCCCCCAGGGCTGCACTACCGCGCACATTCAACCCCGTGGCGGCCACGGTCAGATCCTGGCTGGCCGAAAGTGCCAGATTGCCGCCGCTATCGACCGCACCACCCTGCATGGTGATGTCGTTTGCCTTGGCGACCAGATCGCCATCGGCATGCAAGGTACCGTTATTGACCAGCGCACCATCCACTTGCAATGCCATCGTTTGCCCGGCGAGTACCGCCCCCTGGCTGCGTTCACGCGCGCCGTCATTGGCGGCCAGGTAAACCTCGGGCACCAGTACCTGTTCACCGTTTACCGTGCGACTGACCAGCCAAACCATATCCTGCGTGAGTGACTTGACCTGATCGGCGCTCAGCGCGACACCAGGCGTCAGCTTGAGCTCACTCGCCACCGCGGCACCATTATCGAGCAGTGCCTGATATTGCTGATTGCCGTTATTGAACCCCTGCAAATAGCGCTGACCGGTTTTTTGTTCGATCGCCTGACTGACCAACTGCTGTTCGTAATAACCGTCACCAAGACGCTTTTGCAGCGTAGACGGATCGAAGCCAAGTTTTTTCAGCATCGAATCGGACGAGACGAAATTGGCGTAACGGGTAAAGCGCGGATCGGTTTCGACCAGATAATGGGCATCCGGACGGGTAACCGGATGGAACAGGCCGCTATCCGGGAGCTGATAACCGGCCGACAGTGGATCAAGCGTGCGTCCGCCGGTATCCAGCGACGATTTAGGGGAGGCTCCGCCCTGATCCGGGACAATTACGCCGGCGGTGACTGCGCCGTTCTGCAGTGAGCGCAGATTGAGCGACAGCGGTTGATTGGAACTGAAGACGGCGTCGAGGGTACCGATTCGTTCGGTCTTGGTGCTGATTGTCGTCTGGAGGCTTTGCACCACCTGCGTGGTGACACGGTTGAGCGTTTGGCCGATATTCTGTACCTGCGCACCAACCGGTGTCTGTACCGCGCCTGCCGCTGTTATCCAGCTATATCGATTGACGATGTCGGGTGAATTCAGCGCCAGCCGTCCGCCGGTTTCAAAATAGGCGGGATTCGCCACTCCCGAAGCATGATCCGTGGAAACGATGGTACTAATTATGACGGCCTTTGCACTAGTGTTCAGTACCAGATCCCGTCCTGCGAGGGTGAAGGCAGAAGTTGCTACCGGCTGCGATCTTGCATCACCGAGTACGTAACGCCCCTCCGGGATGAATTGGATATTCGGGTCATAATTCGGCAAAAAATAGAACCGATCCCCCCCCTATACGCATAGGAAACCGTCTGGTCGCCATACGGGCTATTCCAATGAAAGGTTCGATGCGATTCATCCAGATCATGGATCTGCCCTACATAAATAGAGCTCATCACATCATAGCCACCACCGCACCCCCCACCATCGTGCCCCCTTGACTCAAAGTCAGTACAAACAAACTGAAATTGATACGCCGTTTTGGTTTGGCTGGTACTCGTCTGTGTCGTCGTCACCGTCACCGGGTTCGATTCATTCACCACCTGCTTGGCATTGACCTCGGCATCACCCTCCACCGCGATGCGCGCCGAGCGGTTATGCAGCAGATTCATCGGCGCCAGGGCATTGCCGACGGTCAGCTTGCCTTGCACATTGATTTCGGCGCCGTCGAGGTTTTCCACCCGGTCGGTCTGACCGAAGCGCATGTCATCACCACTGCCGATAAAGGCCGTGTCGCCACTATTGGTGAAAGATACGCCATCGAAACCGACAGTCTGGCCGCTGATGAAACCGGCGTTATTGATGACGGGTGCAGTCAGATGGAGGGTCGTGGCATTGATGCCACCGCTGGCGAGGTTGTTCAGTTGGTCGCTCAGCGTTGAGGTCACGGTATCGCCGGCAGTGAGGTCTCCGCTGTTATCGAGCGCAGTGGCCTGCAAATTCAACGCATTCACTGCTTCAAGATGGCTGCCGTTTTGCAACTGCTGCGCAGTAATGCCCAGATTGCGGTTGGCTTTGAGCGAACCGCCGGTCGCATGGGCTAACGGAGAGGTAAAAGCCAGCGTGAGGTCACGCCCGGCGGTGACACTTCCGCCCTGATCGATACCGGCAAGATTCAGCGACATGTCGCCGGCCGACTGAATGGTGCCGCCACTGTTATCAAGCGTATTGGCGGTCAGATCGAGCGCATCGGCGCTATCGATGCTGCCGGCGTTTTTAGCCGTGCCGGTCACCGCCAGCTTCAGATTTTGGCCATGCAGTGTGCCGCTGCCATTGTCGAGCGCGGCAACTTGCAAGTTAAGCAGACCATCGCTGCGGATCTTCCCCTTGTCGTTGCCAATCGCACCACCGCTCACTACCAGGTCTCCAGCGGCGCTGATGGTACCGGCATTGTTCAACCGGGTATCGACGGTCAGGGTCGCCGGGGCAGCGCCGAGGGCCAGCCAACGGCCACTACCGTTGGCGAAGTTCGCAGCATGGGTGGTCAGCGCACTGCTCCCCTGTATCAAGCCGGCATCGTTGTCCAGTTGTCCGGCCTGGACGTCGAGCGCAGCGCCACTGACGATCTGCCCGCCGCCGCTGTTGTCGACATGGTCGGACTTGACCGATAACGCCGCGTTGCGCGCCAAAACGATACCGCCCTGATTGCTGAGCAATGTTGTCGGCTGCAATGCCCAGCGACCGCCTCCGCTCTGACTGAGGCTGCCGCCATCATTGCGGATGGTGGCGTGCTGCAAATCCATGGTGCCGGCGGCAAGGTGGCCGCTGCGGTTATCCAGGGTATCGGAACGGGTTTGCAGGGTGCCGAACGTGGACAACGTGGCATTGCCGGTGTTGACGGTGTCGTCGGCATTGAGGCTGATGCCCTGGGTGGCATTGAGGTCTGCGCCGCTCAAGTCAAGTGTTGCGCCGCCACGTGCATCGATCTTGCCGGCTGCTCGCCAGCGACCACTGCCTTTGGCGCTCTGATCACCCTTCATGACGATGTCGCCATCCGTACCGAGCGAACCGTCCGCCAGAACACCGGCCAACAGTTCTCCGCTGCTGTCGATCTGCGCTGCACTCAGGCTCAGATCATGCTGTGACCAGGCTTTGCCGCTCTGGGTCAAGGTACCGTCGGCCGACAACGCCAGCGCCTGTTGTGCGGCAGCCGAACCCGTCAGACTCAGCTTGCCGTCCGCATGGGCATCGAGCCGCGTGGTCGCCGACTGTTGGCCGGCAAGCACGAGGTCACCGGCGCTGCTGATCTTCAGTTCGCCGGCATCGGCAGCCAGATTGCCTTGCTGGTTGACGCCGACACCCTTTTCGGTACCGACCAGTCGGATTGCGTTGGCATACATGCCACCAAGCGCAGCCACGTCGAGCGCGAACGCGGGTGCGGCGCCAGCCTGCGGATCGGCCGCCAAGGGCGTGGCTTGCAGGGTGGCGGCATCGACCTGATTGCGGCCGAGCACGGCATCGACCTGCTTGGCGTAAAGCTTGCCGTTGAGCTTCATGGCGCGGCTGATGACGGCAAAACTGTCGAGTCCGGCCACGTTGACATCGCCCAGCGCGACGGTGCCGTCATTGACGCGATAGCCGGTCAGCGCTCCCTGGGCGTTGATCTGCGGCACGCCGGTAGTCAGCGTGGCGTTTGAAGTGTTGATGAAGCCGCAACCGCTGCAGCTGATGCCCCACGGATTGGCGATCACCACCTGGGCACGCTGGCCGGCAACCTCGATATAGCCGTTGAGGGTTGATGGGTTGGCGGCGGTGACTTCGTTGAGGATGATGCGAGCGCTACCCGCCGCCAGATTGGCATTGCCTTCGATAAAGCCGGCTAGCTGGGTACTGACGGCTTTGCCACTGTTGTTGAGAATGGCCCCGCCCGCGCCGACATTGAACTGTTGATACTGGTTATGCGACACGCCGGCTGCGCTCGGCGCGGCGATTTGCACCACGGTCACACCATTGGCGCTCTGCCCGACAACGGGCTGGCGTGATGCCAGTGCAGCCGGATCGGCGACGATGCCGTCGGCAAACGCGGCCCCGCCCAGCGCGAGCATGGCGGCAAAACAGATGCCGCGCAGGGCAAACCGACCCGGTGCATGGCCGGCAGGACGGCTCCCCGGCGTCTTGCCTTGCGGGGAGACGATCTCGGCAACCGCCATCAGCAAGTGACGGCAACGATTAAAAACAATGCGGAAGAGGTTTTTATTCATGATGTATTGCCGAATGGTCCATTACCACAGCAGGGCAAGACTGAAATAGGTGATCGATTGGCGCGGCCAGCTGCCTGGACAGCTGATTGGCTGTTCGTGGCTGATTTCGGCAGTCAGGTGATTGGCAATCGTGGTGCGCACGCCGAGCGCTGCGCCGGTCAGCCGCGACGTCGACACGCTCTGAGCAGTCTGGTCGGACACCTGGCCGGCATCGAGGCCGGCATAGAATTCGAGCGCCCCGAACGGCATGGCTACCGGCCAGATCAGATCGTTGCGCCAGGTCCAGCCGCTTTGCGCCGCAAGGCTATTGGCATCGAAACCGCGCACGCTGTAGTGGCCACCGACGGAAAACTGGTCGGTGCCGAACAGCGGATGAGGACTGTACTGCCCCTTGAGTGCGGTGTTGTAGCGCAGCCCTGCCCACGGCAACGGCGCAGCCAGGCTAAGGCTTGCACCATAAATCTCGGGCCGTGCACCCGGCCCGCCCTGGCTCGCCAGGCTATCCGTCTGCGCGCCCAGCATCGACATGCCGCGCGTATAGCTCAGACTGCCATCGAGCTGGGCCGCACCGAGGTACTGGCGGCGATTGAGTTGCAGACCGAGATAGCTCAGTTCCTGCCGCTGCCCGACCAGCTCCTGGTCTTCGATGAAGCTGCGCATCGCCTTGTGCGTCACCAGCAAGGCCAGCTCTGTCTTGCTGTTCTGATCGCGATCGAGCAGGCGGGTCAGGGAAAACAAGCTGTTGCGACTCAGGCCACGGGATTGAAACGTCAACTGACCGGTATCGACGGTCTGGTAATAGTCGAAGGTACTGAAGCTCAGATAGCCGGTCCACTTGCCCCAGGGGAACAACCAGGACGCGCTTTGCGATTTGCTGCGCGGGTGGGCCACTTCGTCGGCATCTTGTGACTGCGACACGCTCAGCACGTCGTTGATGCCGATTACGTTGTCGGCGCTGACCTGCGCACTGAGCTGATTCTTGCCAGTGGCCATCTGGCCGCTGTTGTCTTCACTCAGTTGCAGATGCACCGGACGCGTGCGCAGCCGCTTGACGCTGACAATACTCTCTCCCGGTGCATCGCCTGGCAGGATTTCCATCGTCGCCTGCTGCGACGATGGTCGGCCGAGTTGTTCGAGCCCCTGCTCCAGATCGCGCAAATTGAGAATGTCCCCCGGCCCGGCAGGGAAAGCGGCACGCAGCGACAGATCGCTGTCACCGTCCTGCAAGCGGATGGCCTGAATGCGCCCGGGAACCACAATCAGGCGCAGCGTACCCGACTTCAAATTCTGCTCCGGCACATAGACACGGCTGGTGACAAAGCCGCGCGCAACCAATTCATCGGTCAGCGAAGCAACCAGTTGGTTGATGGCATTGATGTCGAGGCATTGGCCGGACACACGGTTGGCGATCGGCTGCAGCCAATGCAACCAGTCGTGCGGAGCACCATCAAGCGCAACCTGCCGGACGGTCATGCACGGTCCGGAGCGCCCCTGTGGCTGCGATGCCGCGGAGGGCGTTGACGGGGAGAGAAACACATCGGGCCGGCGCTGCTGTTGCTCGCGCTGTACATCGAGACGCTGTTGTTCGTTGCGGAGGATTTGGTCGGATGGGACGGCTGCCGCAAACAATGATGAAGAGAGCGCCAGGCACCCCGCCAGCAGGCAAACGAGGGAATTGAAACTAAGCATTGCAAAATATTAATAATTATTAATTTGCAAGCACTTTAGTTCACGCTACTTTACACGGTCAAACTACGACATCCGGATCAACCAGTCCTTTTTGACAGTTTACATTTAAAATAAAACCAAAATTACAATCATTTTCATTTAATATATTTTGGATTTCAGCGACTTGCAGACCATCACTTCAGTCGGCCTTTACGCTGCGCCACAGCACGAATTTGGTGTTTTCCTGACACAACACTGACCTTTTTTAGCACCACGCCAGGCGTACCCGCGTTGCACGGAGCGCGCAGCAACATGCAGACCCGCCAGTAAAAATTACGAAGAAAGCCCGGGGCGGGGCACAGACCGAAGGTCTGTTGCCCCACCCCTGATCGGGCTTAGACCTGCGCCATCCCGCCATCGACGAATAGCGGTTTTGCGATCGCGCGCAGCAAGCCGCGCGGACATTTGCGCATCGATATCGGCTCGTCGACGGCCAGCGAGGTACTCATTCCGGCCCTGCCGGAATTCCTGGAGCGTTACCCGGAGATCAAAATCGACCTTGGTGTCTCTGACCGGTCGGTCGATCTGATCAGCGCTAACGTCGATTGCGTCATCCGCGGCGGCGCACTGGCCGAATCGTCGCTGGTGGCGAAAAGCATCGGCCAGACCGATATGGTGACCTGCGCCTCACCCGCTTATCTGAAACGGCATGGCATTCCCGCCTATCCCGAGGAACTGAAAAGCGGCCACCGGCTGATTGCCTACGTGTCGACGGCGGCAGGCAGAGCGGTTCCATTCCGCTTTGAATGCGAGGGGGGCAAATCCGAACTCAAGATCGAGCACTACATCGGCATCAACGAAAGCAATGCGCATGTCGCGGCCGGCGAAGCCGGGCTGGGCATTATCCAGACGTTTGCCTACTGCACCCGGCAGGCAAGGGAAAGCGGCATGCTGGTTGAAATACTGCAGCAATGGCGGCCGCCGAAGTTTCCCTTTCATGTGGTTTACCCGCAAAACAGGCATCTGACGCACCGCTTGCGCGTTTTCATCGACTGGCTCGCGGCAACATTTCCGGCGCGGTTAAATTAATGCCGTGATGTGGGCTCCGCCAATTGCTGGCCAGGAAGAACAGAACCCACCTTGATTGACAAACAAAATGCCTTACAACAAAGTAAGGAATCATCAAAACTTAGGGGACTCCAACCATGACTACCGCAACCGTCACCTCCAAAGGGCAAGTCACCATTCCAGCATCCGTGCGTGCCGCCCTGGGCATCTCCACCGGGGATCGGCTTGACTTCGTTGAAATGGACAATGGGCAATTCGCCATCATCGCAGCGACAAAGTCTGTTCAGTCTTTAAAGGGGTTGATCAGGAAACCCGCTCAGCCCGTCAGTATTGACGATATGAACGCAGCCATTGAAGCAAAGGGAGCATCGGCACAATGATTGGACTGGATACAAACGTACTGGCCCGATATATCGCTCAGGATGACCCTTTGCAGACAGAGCAGGCTACCGCATTGATTGAATCGCTCACGTCGGCCGAGCCAGGGTTCGTGACACTGATATCCGTTACCGAATTGGTTTGGGTCATGCAGAGCTGCTATCACTCAACCAGAGGTGAAGTGGTTGAAATATTGGAAACGCTGCTGCGCTCCAAAGAAATCGTTGTCGAACATGCAGATCTGATCTGGCAAGCCTTGCGGCGATATGCCGGAACATCCGCAGACTTTGCGGATAGCTTGATTGAACGTTGTGCTCACTCTGCGGGCTGCGAGTACACCGTAACATTCGATCGCCATGCGGTTAAACAGACCGGGATGCGCCTGGTCAATAGTTCGAGCACACATGCATAACGGCCCGGCCGCGGGTTGCGCCACAAGGTAGGAGGTATTTAAAATTGCCGGCGCGCGTTAGCGCCCAAGAGAAACCCATTGTTTGCACCGTACTCTGCGGGGCAAACCAGCCAGGACAAGCAGCTGCACATGCGTCTTCACCAACAATTCCTGCGTTTCGCCGCCGTCGGCCTGTCCGGCACCATGGTTCAATATGTGATGTTATGGAGCGGTGTGTCGATGTTGCACATGCCGGCCGCCGTGGCGTCGGCCATCGGCTATTTGCTCGGCTCGATCGTCAATTACATCCTCAACTACATTTTTACCTTTCAAAGCGCCAACTCCCATTTGGCCGCCGCGCCCCGCTATTTCGCCGTGCTGGGGGTCGGTTTCTGCATCAACACCGGCCTGATGACGCTATTTGTCCATCACTGGGGCTGGTACTACTTCCTTGCCCAAATCATTACCACCGGAATCGGACTGTGCTGGAATTTCAGCGGTAGCCGCCTGTGGGCGTTCAAACCCAACGTCAACGAAGCGGCCATCTGATCGCCGCCCGTCTGCCGCGCATACCGATCTGTATGCGCGGTTTACGCTGTCTTTGCCTCGTGCAATAGCCATTCGGCAAACCTCCATGCATGCATTGCATGAACAGGCTCATGGCCGGCGTGACGCCATTCCCTGCTCCGTGTCGGGCGACGGGGTCATCCGGAACGTCCGCTTTCTTGGTACTCGCAGGTAGCGACGCCAATATCGCGCCGTACACGGGCGATGTCAGCGCCCGGCTCGACAGGCTCAGCCACTCGATCACGATGCGTTTGCATACGCCATACACGAACCTGTTTTACCCGACCCGCGCCGACGGCAGCGTCTGCAGGTATTCGTGCAGCGCCTGAGCGACTGTCTCGGCCAAACATCTGACGGCAGGCGAGGAAACGGCTTCGGCACGGCAAAGCATGCAGCGGATGTCCGGCAAGGGCGGCAGATCGTGGCGGATCGCAAGCGTGTCCGGCAATCCGGCAGAGGTACGCACGGTAACGCCAAGCCCGGCAGCCACGGCGGCCCAGATGCTGCTCAGGCTGCCGCTGCAGAATGCCTGTCGCCAGGCATGGCCGGCCTGTTCAAGAGCGGCGCAGGCCATTGAGCGCATCAGGCACGGCGCCTCAAACACCACCAGCGGTACGGGGGCGGTTGTCGGCCACGTGATCGGATTGGCCCTGCCGTCTATCCAGCACAGCGGCAACGTACCCATCTCCTGTCGGTGAGGCCAGGGCTGACCGCTATCCCAGACGAGGGCCAGATCCAGCTCGCCCCGCGCCAACCCGTCGAAAAGCTGCTGATTGCGCGCCACTTTCACATCCAGGCAGAACTGCGGATGCGCGCGGGAAAACCGGCCCAGAATTGCCGGCAGCAGGGATTCTCCAAAATCTTCCTGCATGCCGAAACGTAGCCAACCGCCCTGCAGCGCACTGCCCTGCACTGCCTGCACCGCCTCGTCGTTCAGGTCCAGCAGGCGCCGTGCGTAGCCGAGCATCACTTCGCCGGCGGGAGTGAGCGCAAGCCCCCTGCCGGCCTTGCGCAGCAAAGGCTGGCCCGCCTGCTCTTCGAGCTTCTTCAGCTGCGCACTGACGGCAGAGGTCGAGCGGCTGACTCGCTCCGCCGCCTGGGCAAAGCTGCCCAGCTCCACACCAGCGACAAAGCTGCGCAACACCTCCAGATCAAGACTGATTCGGCCCATTGCAATCATCCCGAAAAACAACACAAATCATGCAAAACATTTTGATTATCAAAACTATTATTGGCGACTAAGCTGGGTCCCGTCAAAACCAACCACGGAGTCTCCCATGTCGACAACCTCCTCCAGCCTGGAAAACCTGGTCAGCCAGGCGCCGAAACTGGCCGAACTGAGCGAAACACTGCTGTTTGGCGACATCTGGCAGCGAGCTGAACTCAGCCCGCGCGAGCGCAGCATCGCCACCGTCTCGGCATTGCTGGCGTTGTACCGCCCGGCACAGCTGCCATTCCACCTGCAAAGAGCGCTCGACAACGGCGTCAGCCGTGCCGAACTGGGCGAGCTGATCACCCATCTGGCGTTTTATGCCGGCTGGCCGGCGGCAGCATCGGCCGCCGATGCGCTGGCTTTCATTCCCGAGAGAAAGTGAGATCGACATGCCCTACGCACGCATTGCGCTTCGCGCCGGCAAGCCGCCGCACTGGCTGAGCGCCATTTCGACCAGCCTGCAGCAAGCGCTGGAAGAAAGTTTCGAGGTACCACCCGGAGACTGCTTCCAGGTGTTTCAACAGTGCCAGCCAGACGAGCTGGTATTCGACCGGCAATACCTGGCCGGTCCGCGCAGCGACGACTTTCTGCTGATCCACCTCACCGCCGGTCGCCAGCGCAGCCCGGCTTGCAAAAGGGCGTTCTACACCAGGTTGGCAGCGCTACTGGCTGTCAGCCCCGGGGTATCGGCAGAAGACATCATGGTGGTGATCACGACCACCGGCCTTGAAGATTGGTCATTCGGCGGCGGCCGTTCGGCGCAGCCAGATCAATGAGAGGGTAAAAACGGGGCGGCGTAGCGCCGGAGATTCAACTGCATTCGGGGGGGGGGCTGGCGGCTGACAGCTCACTGGTACATAGTCGCCTTATTCTGGTCGGAGATCAGAAATCAGCCCCGGCTTGCGGATTCAACTGATCGACGCAACAGATTGGTAAAATCGTTCAGCCGGTGTTTCGTAGTCTAGGGTTTTTCTCGGGCGCTCATTCAATCGGCTTGCCGCCTCACAACGTGGCTTCTTTGCGGACAACGCGAATCAAGTCTATCAGCGCCCGGAGATTGGGCGGGACATGGCGAGCGCCTGGGAAGTACAGTTGAAGACCCGCGATGGGGGGACTCCATTCGCTCAGCACCAACGTCAGCTGACCTGCATCGACGATCTCGCGCACATAGGTTTCCGGCACGAAGGCGATGCCCAGGCCGTCGATCGACGCCTCCACCATCAACTGGATGTTGTCCAGCGTGAGCGCACCCGCGACATCCACGACCATCTCTTGCCCATTGCGGGAAAATTCCCAGCGATAACGCTTGCCGCTGGGCAGGCGCTGGCGAATGCATTCATGCTGGCGCAGGTCGTCCGGCGTGGAGGGCACGCCATGACGCGCCAGATAGCCAGGCGAGGCGACCGCGACAAAACGCATGGCGTCGTTCAGCGGCACGGCCACCATGTCGCGCGGCACCGCTTCACCGAGCCGCACGCCGGCATCGAATCCGGCAGCGACGATGTCGATGAACTGTCCCTCCGCCACGAGATCCAGTTCGACGGCCGGATGCAATTCCCGATAGCGCGTCACCACGTGGCGCAACAACCAGCGGATTGCACCTTCCGGGGCATTGATTCGCAGGCTGCCGCCGAGCTGGCCGTGCGCCGCCCCGATTTCATCCAGCACGGCGTCCAGCTCGCCCAGCAGCGGCACCAGGCGTGCCAGAAGACGCTCGCCCTCTTCCGTGAGCGATACACTGCGCGTGGTCCGGTGCAGCAGGCGCGCGCCGAGTTGATTCTCCAGGCTGCGCATGGCATGGCTCAACCCGGAGCGCGACACGCCAAGAAGATCGGCTGCACGGCGAAAGCTGCGATGCGTGGCCACCGCAAGGAAAGCGTTGAGATCATTAAGGGAGGGTCGGGTCATTGGTGAATTATACACACCACATCATGCATATTTGGATGACTTCTCTCACCAAAATCGGCGATCTATCATGACGACTCGCTTACCTCCATGAAAGGAAAAAGTCATGACGACATCGTCTCGTGCCACTCCCGGTACCTGGCTTATCACCGGCGCATCTGCCGGACTAGGCCTCCTGCTGACCGAACGGCTACTGGCGCGAGGCGACCGTGTGGCGGCCGCAACCCGCCGCGCCGGGGCGCTCGACGCGCTTGCCGGGCGTTATGCGGGTCAATTGCGGGAGCTGCACTTCGACATGACCGATACGGCTTCCATGCGCGCCGCAATCAACGCCGCCTTTGCCGACCTGGGCCGCATCGATGTCATCGTCAGCAATGCCGGTTACGGGCTCTTCGGTGCTGCGGAGGAAGTCACCGACGCGCAGATCGAGCGTCAGCTGGCCACCAATCTCACCGGCCCCATCCAGTTGATACGCGCTTGTCTGCCGCACTTACGCAGCCAAGGCGGTGGCCGGATTGTGCAAGTGTCGTCGGAAGGTGGTCAGATCGCGTATCCCAATTTCAGTCTTTATCACGCCAGCAAGTGGGGTATTGAAGGTTTCGTCGAAGCGCTGGCACAAGAGGTAGCACCGTTCGGCATCGATTGCCTTCTGGTCGAGCCAGGTCCCACCGCCACGCAGTTCGGTTCGGGACTCGATCATGCGCCGGTCATGCCCGAGTATGAGGACACCCCTGCCGGCACCGTGAGGCGCCTGGTGAATGCGCGAACGTTTCCGATCAAGGGCGATGCTGCCCGCACGGTAGACGCGATGATCCGCACGATCGACTCGCCGCAGATGCCTCGCCGCCTGCCGCTGGGCAGTAGTGCCTGGGACAATATCGCCAGCGCGCTCAACGAGCGACAGCAGGCATTGGCATCGCAGCGAGAGATTGCCTATTCCGCAGATGTCGACATGCCGCGCTAAGGCGCAAAGCGACTCACGAAAAAGCCCGTATGAACGGGCTTTTTTATTCTTGAGGCGCTCGGAATCAAACCGTGACAAACGGCAGCTTCTTTCCAGATGACTTTTTTGACAGGTAAACTTGCAAGTTTATCTGTCTATATGTAAATTGGGTTCATGAACCCCAAAACCCCCAACCCCAAGGAAGTGGTGGTCGCCGAACTTACGCTGGCGATCGGACAACTCATTCGCCGCCTGCGCGCAGAGGCGAACCCCGGCACGCTTAACCTCTCGCAAACGAGTGTCCTCGGCCGACTGGAAGAAAGTGGAGGAATGACCACGGCCGATCTCGCTCGCGCGGAATCGATGAAACCTCAATCGATGGGCACGATACTGAACGGATTGGAGCGGGACGGTCTGGTCCAGCGCCGCGCGCACCCCACGGATGGGCGACAAGTGTTGTTCTCACTGACGGCAAAAGGCGTCGAAGCAAGACGGAAGCGCAGCACAGCGAAACAGGCGTGGCTGCTTGCCGCCCTGGACAAACTCGATGCAGAGGAACATCAGACCCTCATCTCCGCCGCAGCACTCATTAAGCGCCTGGGCGATTCCTGATGCACCCATATCGTTCAATTTATCGAAAGAAACGCCCATGACCGTAACTACCCTCGACGCCAAGACGGCACTCATCGTTATCGACCTGCAGAAGGGTATTGTCTCGCTCCCCACCGTGCACCCGATGGATGGTGTGGTGAAACAGGTCGTCGCGCTGGCCGCAGCCTTTCGCCAACACGGCCTGCCCGTCGTTCTCGTCAATGTCGCCGGCGGTGCGCCGGGTCGGACAGAGCAGTTGCGCAGATCTCGTGACTTCCAGCCTGGCTGGACCGACCTCATTCCCGAGCTGAACCAGCAACCGCAAGACCATGTCATGACGAAGCGGACCCCGGGCGCTTTTACGAACACGGGCCTCGATGAGCACCTGAGGGCCCTTGGCGTCACACAGGTGGTGGTCGTTGGTGTCGCCACCAGCAATGGCGTCGAGGCCACGGCACGCCAAGCCTATGAATTGGGTTACAACATCACCTTCGCCACCGACGCGATGACCGATCTGAACGCCGAAGTTCACCACAACAGCATCACCCGAATCTTCCCCCGAATTGGCGAGACCGGCACGGCCGGGGAGATCATCGGTCTTCTGGAACGAAAGGTCTGACATGCATTGGCTTGTCTACTTGTCCTATCTTCTCGGCGGGGCCTTTCTGGCGAACGCCGTTCCCCATTTCGTCAGCGGCGTGATGGGACGGCCCTTTCAGAGCCCATTCGCCAAGCCGTCCGGCAAAGGCCTGTCCTCCTCGACCGTTAACGTGCTGTGGGGATTTGCGAACTTTGTTGCCGCCTACCTGCTCATCGTGCACGTGGGAGATTTCGATCTGCACGCCGCTGATGATGTCATCGCCGCAGGGGTCGGCGTTTTGCTCATCGGGGTGATGTCCGCACGTTTGTTTGGACGGTTTCACGGTGGAAATTCGCCGACGGACTCGTAACGAAATGGCCGGGGGCACGTTCCGCTCGTTGAAAGTCTTCAACTATCGCGTCTGGGCCATCGGCGCCCTAGTCTCCAATATCGGAACCTGGATGCAGCGCACCGCCCAAGACTGGCTGGTGCTAACCGAACTCACCCACCATCGTGCCACCGCCGTCGGCATCGTCATGGGCCTGCAATTCGGCCCACAGCTTCTCCTGCTGCCCTGGAGCGGCTATGCGGCCGACCGCTTCGACCGACGCAAGCTCCTGATCGCCACCCAAGCCGCCTCAGGGATGCTGGCCCTCCTGCTCGGCCTCCTTATTGTCACAGGGCTTGTCCAGTTGTGGCAGGTCTATGTCCTCGCGTTCCTGTCCGGCTGCGTCAATGCGATCGATATGCCAGCACGCCAAACCTTCGTCTCCGACCTGGTCAGTGACGATGATCTTTCTAACGCAGTGGCGTTGAATTCCTCATCCATCAACGTTGCCCAGATGGTGGGTCCGGCAGTGGCTGGCCTGGTGATCGCCGCGGTCGGTTCCGGCTGGGCGTTCTTGATCAACGCCGCCTCGTTCGCCGCCGTGCTGGCTTCGCTGTGCTGCCTGCGCGTGAACGAGCTTCATCCGAACACTCGTGCCGACAGGGCTCGCGGAAATCTTGTGGACGGTTTCCGCTATGTCCGGTCGCGGCCGGACCTCCAGGCGATCCTCTGGATGTTGTTCCTGATTGGCACCTTCGGACTCAACTTCCCTGTCTTCATCTCGACCATGTCCGTCAAGGTTTTTCAGGGTGGCGCCGATCAGTATGGGCTCCTGACCTCGGTCATGGCGGTCGGCACGCTCGCGGGCGCGCTGCTCGCCGCCGGACGCGAGAACCCCCGGTTCGGACTGCTGCCCGCCAGCGCCGTACTCTGCGGGATTGGCTTTACGCTCGCCGCGATCACGCCTGACGTCTGGCTGTTTGGCGCCACGCTCGTCATCATCGGCATCGCAATCCTGACCTTCTCCAATTCGACAAGCAGCCTCATGCAGCTCTCCACCGAGCCGGTAATGCGCGGACGCGTGATGGCCCTGCGTCTGGCTATCGGCGTAGGTGCCACACCGGTCGGCGCACCGCTCGTTGGTTGGGTGGCCGACACGTTTGGTCCGCGTTGGGCCCTGTGCGTCGGCGCGGCGTCCGGATTCGTTGCGGCAGCCATCGCGCTGCGCTACCAGACAAGCCGAAGATGAATACGGGGACTTCCGATTATCAGCCGATAGTCGTCGTCTTCATGGCTGTCTCTCGGCAGAAGCGGTCCGTTGATCCGTCATCTCTTGGCAAATACCTGACGATCCGATGGTTGCCATAATGATATGCGGTGTTTCGTTTGTTTCGCTTGTTTCGTTTATTTCGTTTATATATAGTGATCTGTGGCTTGGTAGTGCTAGCTCCGCAAGACGCTGGCAAGTCCAATGCCGCATAGAAATGGTGCGGTCATCCATCATGAACTGACGCACTAGCAACGCACGCAAACTCGTAAATCCAAAGAGCCTAGATTATGAACACGACGGTAGTAACCGGCCTTCCTAGCGAGGCCGAAGCAACGTTGGCCAGGGAAAGTGGTCGCCAGCTATCTCTGTACCTCAGCAGCAAGGAAGAGGTCCAATCGATTCGGGTCATCGACCAGGCAGGTGAGCATGAGGCAGTGCAGATTCCTACTGCAGCCTATCGCCTGTTGATCGATATCCTGGCGCAGATGGCACAGGGCAATTCGGTGAGCCTGATTCCGGTCCATGCGGAGCTAACCACTCAAGAGGCGGCCGATATGCTCAATGTATCCCGCCCATACTTGGTCAAGTTGCTGGATGCCGGGGATATTCCCTTCCATAAGGTGGGTACCCATAGGCGTGTGCGCTACCAGGATCTGGCGCAGTACAAAAACCGGAGCTATACGGATCGTTTGAAGGCATTGGAGGAACTGTCGGCCCAGGCGCAAGAACTGAACATGGGCTATTGAAATGACGAGTTTTTCTGCGGTTTACGATGCATGTGTACTGTACCCGGCACCATTGCGAGATCTATTACTGCAACTTGCACAAACTAATTTGTTCCGGGCCAAGTGGTCCGATCAGATTCATGATGAATGGACAAGAAACCTGCAGGCAAAGCGCCCAGACCTGCTGCCCGCTCAGTTACAGCGTACTCGCGCGTTCATGAATCAGGCTGTGCTGGATTGTCTGGTGACTGGCCACGAGTATCTGATTGATGGTTTGGCCCCACCGGATGAAGATGATCGCCATGTGCTGGCTGCGGCGATACGCAGTCGTAGTAGTGTCATCGTGACATTCAACCTCAAAGACTTTCCTGTCGATGCGTTGGTTGGTCATGATGTGGAAGCCCAGCACCCGGACGAGTTCATCATGCACCTTATTGATTTGAATCCGGCCTCGGTGTTGGAGGCGGTCAGAACGTGTCGGGCTCGCCTGAAAAATCCGCCCAAGTCCCCGGAGGAGTATCTGGATACATTGCTTCAGCAGGGCTTGCCGGAGACAGTAGCGTGGCTGTGTCAGTATAAGCTCGCCATCTAGTCAATATCACCGGCCTCAGATTTGAGGCCGGTTTCTTTTTGCCGCACGTTGTGGTGTCTGGCTGGTCAGCCTCAGTCACCGTCACAGTGGTCCGTAAGATTTGGCTGCTTCCTAGAGAGAACTACCATCTTTTCTGACGGCAAAACTGATCGCTTAGCCGATAACCCGCCACAAGGCGACAATCCTGGCCTAAAGGCCGTTCCTCGGCCGGAGCGGAAGTTCAGTCTCTCATGCCTGAACGGCTGCAATAGTGCACAAAGCAGACTCTACGAACCTCGGGGCGATTCAATGTGCTTTGAGCTAGGTTTGGCTGTTGGGATAGACTGAGGAACCGGCGGTTTCCATCCTCTGTACCATCTAGGGATCTCTTCACAATGTTGCAAATCAGTACCGGGAAGTTCTTCAATGGCGAAGCACACGAGACGTTGCGGCGCGTGGTCTATTACACGAACTACCAAGTGTTTCGGGAAGACGAGCGTATGGAAACACCGGCGGGAACGCTCCAGCCCGCCATCGGCGCACATGGGCTGGGAGCGTTTATCGGTGAGATTATTGAGCGAATTGAGAAACTACCCGGAGGTCCGTATCCCGGCGAAGTTATCGCGACAGGTGGCGATACACTGATCAATGATTTTGCAGCCGTTGTCTCGTTCGCGCTGAACGTCACTTGCACGAACGACCTTGACCTAGCTCGCCGTTTAGTGGCAAACGAGCGCCCCAGCCTTGGCACAGACTTGGTCCCTCAGAAATACATCCCCCGAATGTTTGATCGCGCTGTGGGCTGGGAGCCCGAAGACGCCGAAGACCTCAAGCGTTTTGTTTCGGACCTGATGGCGCTCGATCGCAAGAGTTACGAGGGGGCCATGCGAGCCATCCGACGCTATGTCATCGGGGCGCATCGTATTTCGGATGATGTCAACCTGGCCTATGCGCTCTTTGTCATGTCAATTGAATCGCTTGCACAGAAGTTCGATGGATTTGAGCCTGCGTGGGATGATTACGACCAGAAGAAGCGGCGGCGTATTGACGATGCACTCGGCGGGGTTCACGAATTTGCTGCAAACAATGTGCGTACTGCAGTCCTCGCCAATGAACATGTCGCAATTGCTCGGCGTTTCCGTGAGTTTACCCTTGCCAATGTTGGCCACAGCTTCTTTCGCGAGGAAGCGCAGAAAGCCAGCCAACCCGTCAGTAGGCCAGACCTTTCGATTGCACTGAAACAGGCCTATTCGATCCGTTCAAGCTATGTGCACCATCTCAAGGAAATACCGCGCCTTCTCGTTGGAGTTCCTGGTTTTCACGAGACTATGGTGGTAGATGGGCAACCCACCTTAACCTTTGCCGGCCTTGCGCGTGTAGCGCGCCACGTGATCAAGACATTGATAGCGAAGGCCACAAAAGTTACAACGGAAGAGTTCGACTGGCGAAAAGATTTGCCTGGGCAGCTGACGATGCAGATGGCACCGCAAGGTTGGGTCGGCAATCCTCATGATTTCAATAATGGCACCGCTCAAAAATATCTCGAAGGTTTCATTAGCCAGATTGTTGGCCACTTATTTGATTCATCAGCAAAACTGACAGACATCCGCCCCGTTTTAGAGAAAGTTGAAACGCTTGTACCAAGTTTGGCAACGCCATCCCAGCGTTTACCGATGTTGGCCCTTTATTTTCTTTTCAACAGCTTCGCGCAGGAAAGTTTGCGGAGCGTGAACTACCAGACGTTTATTGATCGATATAAGGGGGATTTTAAATTGCCTTCCTTCATCAGTTTGGCTGCACATCTTTTGACCCGCCAAAATCCGGATTGGTCGTTGCACTTGATGGAGGGGCTTTATGAATCCTATTTCAATGAACGCCACCATGCGAATACATTCGCTCTGGGGCGGATGCTTGAAGCCGCATTCACTCTGAGACTTGCGGAGCAAAATCGTGTTGAGGGGAAAATTAATCGTGCAAGAGAACTTATCGCCGATGCTGTTGAAATTCTTCCTGGACATGTCAGTTTGCAAAAGTTTGAAATTTTGAATCAGGATGGAGACCTGAATTCAATCGATTGGCAGGTAATTTTGCTGCCGGGGGATTGAGGCGATGGAGATGTCCCAAGCCGTGGTGTAAGTCGCTGACTTGAACAGGCTGAGATTCACATGCTCAGCGTGCCCACTGCGGGCAGCCGAGCCGGAGCAGTTGTCATGAATCGCCCCGAGTTTCGTAGAGGCTGTGTAGTCAGCTTTGTGCACTATTGCAGCCGTTCAAGCGAGAGAGGCTGAACGTCGGCTTTGGCCGAACAGCCGACACAACCCTGACATTGAAGGCTTCCTGGCCAAATAAAGCCGCCAGAGAGAAGCGCAATGCGCAATGGCCGGCTTGTACAAAAATTCCGGCTCATTGCTGCGCTTATTTCATTGCCAACGCAGTGGGTTCATCAGGCTGCCAACCGCCACCGAGCGCATTGAAGACTGCGACGGCTGCACGTGCCGATTCCGTCTGTGCCTGCGCTTGCGCGTCGGAGGCACTGAGCACGCTCTCATCGGCTTGCAGCACCTCGCCCATACTGACAACCCCTGTCTGATAGGCAGCAAAGGTGGCCGAGCGCGCGCGGCCAAGCGCGTCGACGCCGCGGGTGAGCACAGCCGCCTGTTCCTCGCGCTTGATCAGGGCCGAAAAGGCATTTTCCACATCCTCCGTTGCGTGCAGCACGGCCAATTTGTACGCCGCCAGCATTTCCGCCTCCTGCCCCCTGGCCTGGTCGATTTGCGCATTGATGCGGCCGAAATCGAACAGACGCCAGCGCAGCCCCAGAACACCAGCAGCCTGGCTGGCTCCGCTCGTGAACAGATTGCCGCCAGATACCGATGTCGCACTGCCAATCAGCCCCGTCAGGGAGAGTTTGGGGTAGTACTCGGCGATGGAGGCACCGATACGCGCGTTGGATGCTGCCAGGCGGCGCTCGGCCACGATCAGGTCGGGCCGGCGCCGGAGCAACTCGCCCGGCGATCCGGTCGCGGCAATGCGAGGCGCGACCGGGATGTTGGCCGCCACAGCCAGCTCGGCGCGATGCGTTCCGGGCTGCGTGCCCAGCATCACATCCAGTGCGTTCATGGCGGCATCCAGCCCCGTTTCGAGCACCGGCACCGAGGACTGGACCTGAGCCAACGCCGCTTCGGTCTGGTTGACCTGCACTTCGGCCGCAAGACCCTTGCCATAGAGCAGCCGGATGAGCGCAAGCAGTTCCTGCTGCTTCTGCACCTGCTGTCTGGCAATGGCCAGGCGGGTTTGCAATCCGCGGATCGTGATGTAGATGTCCGCGGTCTGCGCCGCCACCGCCAGGCGAGTGGCCATGACGCCGGCTTCCGATGCCTGGTACTCGGCCAGCGCCGCCTCCCGCTCCCGGCGCAGGCCGCCGAACAGGTCCAGCTCCCAACTGGCGCCGAGATCGGCCTCGTAGGCATTGCCATAACGGTTGTAAGCCGGGGTCGAATTCAAGACTTGCCCCAAGGGCGTCTCAAGCGACTGCTCGGCCCTGGCGGCCTGGCCGCTGACATTTCCCGAGGGTAGCAACGCGGCATTGGCCATGCCCAGCCCTGCACGCACTTGCATGACGCGGGCAGAGGCCTGGGCAAGATCAAGATTTTGCGCCAGCGCCAGCGCGATATATCGATTCAGTTGCGGGTCGCCGAAGCCCGTCCACCACGTTGCCAGGTCGGCACTCGCAGTGGCATGCCGTTGTGTCAGCGCGGCCTCGCCCATGTACCGGGCCGGCATCGGCATGGTGGGTGCGACATAATCGGGGCCGACGGCGCAACCGGTCAGCAGGCTGGCGGCGACGAGCAGGGATAGAGGGCGTTGAGCGCGCACTGATGGCTCCAGAGTTGAATGAACTATAGTGACCATAATACAGTTTGGTCACTCATTGTCAATTTTTACGCGGACTAGTAAGCTACAGACCATGAACAGCACACACCACGCCACGGCCCGCGGTCCGGCCGACCACGAAGTGCGCGATCAGATCGTCGTCGCCGCCACCGAGCATTTCAGCCGCTATGGCTACGAGAAGACCACCGTCTCCGATCTCGCCAAGGCCATCGGTTTTTCCAAGGCCTACATCTACAAGTTCTTCGAATCCAAGCAAGCCATCGGCGAGATGATCTGCGCCAACTGCCTGCGCGGCATTGAAGACGATGTCAGAGCAGCGGTAGACGCCGTTGAGCGACCGCCCGAGAAGCTGCGGCGGATGTTCAAAACCATCGTAGAAGCCAGTAAGACCTTGTTTTCACAGGACAGAAAGCTGTATGAGATTGCCGCCACGGCCGCCGGCGAGCGCTGGCAGGCGACCGTCGATTATGAGGATCGCATTCGGGACTTGCTGCAGGACATTGTGCAGCAGGGGCGGCAGAGCGGGGACTTTGAGCGCAAGACGCCGCTCGATGAAACCGCCAACGTGATTTACCTGGTCATGCGCCCTTATCTGCACCCGCTGCTGCTGCAATACAATTTCGACAACACCGAGGAGGCGCCCGGGCAACTCTCCAGCCTGGTACTGCGCAGTCTGTCGCCGTGATGAAAATCGCTGGTTGTGACTATTGACTGAATTGGTCACTCGAATCATACTGAAAGTCCCGATACCTTCGTCAAAGGGACTTTCATGCTTCGGCACCGCCTTACCCTTTCTGTTGTGATATGTGCCCTGCCGTTTGCCTTGGTCGCTTGCGGCGAAAAAGCACAGACCGATCCGCGCACCGACATTCCGCTGGTGCGTGCCGCCACCGTTCAGGCAGCCAACACTGAGTCGCGCGCATTTACCGGCACCATCGCCGCTCGCGTACAGAGCGATCTCGGCTTCCGCGTTTCCGGCAAGGTGTTGGCGCGGCTGGTGGACGCGGGGCAAACCGTCAAACGCGGCCAGCCGTTGATGCGGATCGACCCGGTCGATCTGCAGCTTGCGGCGCAGGCCCAGCAAGAAGCGGTCACCGCCGCGCGAGCGCGGGCGCTGCAGACGGCCGCAGATGAAGCCCGCTACCGCGACCTGCAGGGAACCGGCGCGATCTCGACTTCGGCCTACGACACGGCCAAGGCGGCGGCGGATGCCGCCAAAGCGCAGCTCAGCGCGGCCGAGGCGCAAGCAAACGTGGCCCGCAATGCCAGCCGCTACGCGGAGCTGGTGGCCGATGGCGATGGTGTGGTGGTGGAAACGCTGGCCGAGCCCGGCCAGGTCGTCAGCGCCGGTCAGATCGTGGTGCGTCTGGCCCATGCCGGGCCCCGCGAGGCGGTGATCCAATTACCGGAAACCCTGCGTCCTGCGGTGGGTTCCATTGGTCTGGCCACCTTGTTCGGCAAGGACAGCGCCGGCGTTCCGGCCAAACTTCGCCAACTTTCCGATGCGGCAGACAGCCTCACGCGCACCTTCGAGGCACGCTATGTGCTGGGGGGCGAACTGGCCAACGCCCCGCTGGGCGCCACGGTAACCATCCAGATTCCGGCAGGCGGCGTCGCTGCCAACGGCGGCATGCAGGTGCCGATCGGCGCGCTGTTCGACGCAGGCAAGGGACCGGGGGTGTGGGTGATCAAGGGCGCCCCCGCCAGGGTTTCCTGGCTGCCGGTTTCCGTCCTGTCCCTGAGTGACGATCATGCGCGCGTTGTCGGCCAGCTCAGGCAGGGCGACCGCATCGTCGCACTGGGGGCTCATTTGCTGCGCGAAGGCGAGCAAGTCCGGGTGGCGACTGCGAGCGAAGGAGCACAGCCGTGAGCGAAAGCCGTTTCAATTTGTCGGCGCTCGCCGTGCGCGAACGTGCCGTGACCTTATTCCTGATTTTGTTGATCTCACTGGCGGGGGTGCTGTCCTTCTTCAAGCTGGGCCGGGCCGAAGACCCCGCGTTCACGATCAAAGTGATGACGATCGTGACGGCATGGCCGGGTGCAACGGCGCAGGAGATGCAGGATCAGGTCGCCGACAAGATCGAAAAGCGCATGCAGGAACTGCGCTGGTATGACCGCACCGAGACCTACACACGTCCCGGGCTCGCCTTTACCACACTGACCTTGCAGGACAAAACGCCGCCGTCGGAAGTGCAGGAAGAGTTCTACCAGGCACGCAAGAAAGTCGGCGACGAAATACAGAATCTGCCGCCCGGCGTCATCGGACCGATGGTCAACGATGAATACGCGGATGTGACTTTTGCGCTGTACGCACTCAAGGCCAAGGGCGAGCCTCAGCGCTTGCTGGTCCGCGACGCGGAGACGCTGCGCCAACGGCTGCTGCACGTGGCGGGCGTCAAGAAGGTCAATATCATTGGCGAGCAGGCCGAGCGGATCTATGTCGAGCTGTCGTACGCGCGCCTGGCTACGCTTGGCGTCAGCCCGACGGACGTGTTTGCCGCCCTCAATGGTCAAAATGCACTCACCCCGGCAGGGTCGGTGGAAACCAGGGGACCCGAAGTGTTCATCCGGCTGGATGGCGCCTTCGATCAGCTGCAGAAGATTCGTGACACGCCGGTGGTGGCGCAAGGGCGCACGTTGAAGTTATCCGATATCGCCACGGTCACACGCGGCTATGAGGATCCGGCGACATTCATGATCCGCAATAACGGCGAACCGGCACTGTTGCTGGGCATCGTCATGCAAGACGGCTGGAACGGGCTCGATCTGGGCCGTGCATTGGATGGCGAGATCAAAACCATCAATGCCGACTTGCCCACGGGCATGAGCCTGAGCAAGGTGACGGACCAGGCCGTCAACATCCATGCCGCGGTCGATGAGTTCATGCTGAAATTCTTTGCCGCCTTGCTGGTGGTCATGCTGGTAAGTTTCGTCAGCATGGGCTGGCGCGTGGGGGTGGTGGTTGCCGCCGCCGTGCCGCTGACGCTGGCAATCGTATTTCTGGTGATGCTCGCAACGGGCAAGAATTTCGACCGGATCACCCTCGGGGCGCTGATCCTGGCGCTGGGCCTGCTGGTGGACGATGCCATCATCGCGATCGAGATGATGGTGGTGAAGATGGAAGAAGGCTACAGCCGCGTTGCGGCTTCCGCCTATGCCTGGAGCCATACCGCCGCGCCCATGCTCTCGGGCACGCTGGTGACGGTGGTCGGCTTCATGCCCAATGGCTTTGCGCGGTCTACTGCGGGCGAATATACCAGCAATATGTTCTGGATTGTCGGCATCGCCCTCATCGCGTCGTGGATCGTCGCCGTGGTTTTCACGCCGTATCTCGGGGTGAAGCTGTTACCCGACTTCAAGAAGGTCGAGGGTGGCCACGATGCGATCTACAACACGCCGCGCTACAACCGCTTCCGCCAGGTGCTGGGACGGGTGATCGCCCGCAAGTGGCTGATCGCCGGATCGGTCGTGGGCTTGTTCTCCCTGGCCATCCTCGGCATGGCGGTGGTCAAAAAGCAATTCTTCCCCATCTCCGACCGTCCGGAAGTGCTGGTCGAGGTGCAGATGCCGTATGGCACCGCCATCACGCAAACCAGTGCGGCCAGCGCAAAGGTGGAGGCCTGGCTCAGCAAGCAGAAGGAAGCCCGGATTGTCACCGCCTACATCGGCCAGGGGGCGCCGCGCTTTTTCTTCTCGATGGGACCAGAGCTGCCGGATCCGTCGTTTGCGAAGATTGTGGTGCGAACAGACAACCAGGATGAGCGCGAAGCACTGAAATACCGGCTGCGGCAGGCAATTGCCGGCGGTCTGGCCGCCGAGGCGCGCGTGCGCGTTACCCAACTGGTATTTGGCCCGTATTCACCATTCCCGGTGGCCTATCGGATCAGCGGTCCGGACCCGGACACGCTGCGGCAGATCGCGGCCGAGGTCAAACGGGTCATGGATGCAAGCCCGATGATGCGCACGGTCAATACCGACTGGGGCACACGCGTCCCCACATTGCATTTCACCCTGCAGCAGGATCGCTTGCAGGCATTGGGACTGAGCTCGAGCGCCGTGGCGCAACAGTTGCAATTCCTGCTCATGGGCGTGCCGGTCACGACGGTGCGCGAGGATATCCGCACGGTACAAGTGATCGCGCGTTCGGCTGGCGACACGCGTCTCGATCCGGCCAGGATCGGCGACTTCATGCTGGCGGGCGCCCATGGGGAACGCATTCCGCTGTCTCAGGTCGGCAAGGTGGACGTGCGCATGGAAGATCCGATCATGCGCCGGCGCGACCGCATGCCTACCATCACCGTGCGCGGCGATATCGCCGAGGACCTGCAGCCGCCGGACGTGTCCACCGCGATCACCAGGCAGCTCCAGCCCATCATGGCAAGGCTGCCAAGCGGCTACCACATTGAAGAAGCGGGTTCCATCGAAGAGTCGGGCAAAGCGACCACAGCAATGCTGCCGATCTTCCCCATCATGCTGGCACTCACCTTGCTGATCATCATTCTGCAGGTGCGCTCCATCTCCGGAATGGTCATGGTGTTCTTGACCAGCCCGCTCGGTCTGATCGGCGTGGTACCGACCCTGTTGCTGTTCCGGCAGCCTTTCGGCATCAATGCGCTGGTCGGCTTGATTGCCCTGTCGGGCATTCTGATGCGCAACACGCTGATTCTGATCGGGCAGATCGAGCACAACAAACGGGAAGGACTGGATCCGTTCCGCGCCGTGGTCGAAGCGACCGTGCAGCGCGCCCGGCCGGTAATTCTGACCGCGATGGCCGCGGTGCTGGCCTTCATCCCCCTGACCCATTCGGTATTCTGGGGGACGCTCGCCTACACGCTGATCGGGGGCACCTTTGCGGGCACGATCCTGACGCTGGTCTTTCTGCCGGCGATGTATTCCATCTGGTTCAAGATCCGCCCTGCTCCCTCAACCAACTGATCGACCCGCCACCACAAAGGAATTGTCATGTCGAATGGGTCGGGGGTGTCAGCACATCTCCGACCCGCGCTCGTTGTGCGGCAACGCTGCCGCACGACGAAAAGCCGCCTCGAATTCGGCCACAAAAAAAGAAGCCCCGTCGGCAGCGTACAGTCAGTCATTCCTACCGCCCACGAATCACGCCCATTCATAATATTTATATTTTTTTATGAGCAATATCATCAAAAAAACATGCTCATAAAAAATAAATTTTTGTACGATCTCAATACAGAAAAAAATACAAATCATAAATAATTATTTTTCGTATGACTTAATCAGGTCATCACCAACAATCACCGCCATCCACCCTCGAAAAAACCGTCAAAACGTAGCAAACACACGCCACGAACGTCCGTTCACCCCCCTGCGATTTCATATTCATCCTAATACGATTTATATACACTCCAGCGCGAACTTATATTCACCTGCCAAGCAAAAAAAATAATAGAAAAATCATCGAATTAGAGGCTTGACACCATAACCAACCCAGCATGAATATCTGCGCAGTTTCACCGGCAATTAAACTTGTTCAATTGGTTTAGTTAAGTTCAACCATTAGGAGGTGACTCATGCTGCTCACACCTAGAGAGCTCGAAAAGCTGACGATTTTCAATTTGGCCGAAGTGGCACGCAAGAGAAAGGACCGCGGACTGAAGCTGAACTTTCCCGAGGCGGTTGCGATGATTTCGGCCGCCGCGCTGGAAGGCGCAAGGGACGGACTGACACTGGAAGAGGTCATGGCTGTGGCTGCACAAGTGCTGACCAAGGCCGACGTCATGGATGGCGTTGCCGACCTCGTGCCTTTCGTGCAAGTCGAAGGGGTGTTCCCGGACGGTAGTCGTCTGATTACCGTACACAGCCCGATTCAGTAAGCGACTCCGATTTAAACAACGGCAGATCCATTACTTATTGAGTTAAGGAGAACAGTATGTCTGCAGGAGGTTGCAATACTCGGCAAGGCGCCATTGGCGGCGTCGTATTGGGCCAGGGTGATATTGAAATCAATCAAGGTCGCCCGGTAACAAAGCTCAAGGTACGCAATACCGGCGACCGTCCGGTTCAGGTCGGTTCGCACTTTCATTTTTTCGAAGTCAATCGTGCACTGCAATTTGACCGAGCCAAGGCTTTTGGCTGCCATCTCAATATTCCCGCCACCACCGGCATTCGATTCGAGCCTGGTGATGAAGAGGAAATCGAGCTGGTTCCGTTTGCCGGGAAACAGTGCATTTATGGCTTCAATAACCTGGTCGACAATTGGGCGGGCAATTTCGATGAAAATCGTTACCAACCGGTCCGGGCCCAAAGCATCAAAAAGGCTGAACTGCTTGAGTTTCAATCCAAGAGCATTAAGTAACACGGACAAACAGTAAGCAATTCAAGCAAATTTCAGACATAAAGGGAAATGTCTTATGGCTAAGATGACGCGGCAAGAATATGCAAATCTTTATGGCCCGACGGCAGGAGACAAGATCCGTCTGGGCAATACAGATTTGTTCGTGGAAATCGAAAAAGATCTCCGGGTTTATGGCGATGAATCTGTCTGCGGCGGTGGCAAGACGCTACGCGACGGCATGGGGCTGGACAACCGGGTAACCAGTTCCGGCGGCGCGCTGGATTTGGCGATTACCAACGTAACGATCATCGACGCGGTTCTGGGTGTAGTGAAGGCCGACGTAGGTTTGAAAGACGGCAAAATTGTCGGCGTCGGCAAATGCGGCAACCCCAACACCATGGCCGGCGTCACGCCGGGGCTGGTGGTCGGCGCCGCCACCGATGTCATTTCCGGTGAGCAGCTCATTTTGACTGCGGCCGGGATCGACACACACATCCATACCATCTGCCCGCAGCAATGTGAGCACGCGCTGGCCAATGGGGTCACCACTTTCTTCGGCGGCGGACTGGGGCCGACAGACGGCACCAACGGCACCACCATCACTTCAGGCCCCTGGAACATCGAGAAGATGCTGCGCGCCTTCGACGGCCTCTCGGTCAATATCGGTCTCCTGGGCAAGGGACACGCGCAACACGCGGCGCCGTTGATCGAACAGGTTGCCGCGGGCGTGACCGGCTTCAAATGCCACGAAGACTGGGGCACCACGCCGTCGGCATTGCGTACCACCCTGCGTCTGGCTGACGAGCTGGACGTCCAGGTCGCCATCCACACCGACACCCTGAACGAATCCGGCTATGTCGAAGACACCGTTGCCGCGCTGGAAGGCCGCACCGTACACACCTTCCACACTGAAGGCGCGGGCGGCGGCCATGCACCGGACATCATCAAGGTAGCGGGTTTCATGAATGTGCTGCCCAGCTCGACCAATCCGACGCTGCCGTTCGGAGTGAACACGCAAAGCGAGCTGTTCGACATGATCATGGTCTGCCACAACCTGAATGCCTCGGTGCCTTCGGATGTGGCGTTTGCCGAGAGTCGCGTCCGCTCCGAAACCATCGCGGCGGAAAACGTGCTGCACGACCTGGGCGCCATTTCCATGTTCTCCAGCGACTCGCAAGCCATGGGACGGGTAGGCGAAAACTGGCTGCGGGCGATTCAGGCGGCCGATGCCATGAAAAAGGCGCGTGGCAAGCTGGTGGAAGACGCCCCGGGCAACGACAACTTCCGTGTGTTGCGCTACGTGGCAAAAGTCACGATCAACCCAGCCATCACGCACGGCATCAGCGCGGTTCTGGGGTCGATCGAACCAGGCAAGATGGCCGACCTGGTGCTGTGGGACCCGAAGTTCTTCGGCGCCAAGCCGAAGATGGTGATCAAGGGCGGGCTGATCAGCTACTCGGTGATGGGCGACCCGAACGCCTCGTTGCCAACCTGCCAGCCGCTGATCTATCGCCCGATGTTCGGCGCTTTTGGTTCGGCTCAGCCGGAAACCTGCGTCACCTTCGTGTCGCAACTGGCCATGGACCGCAACATCAAGGAGCTGTACGACCTCAAGCGTCAGGTGATGGCGGTCAAAAACGTCCGATCGATCAGCAAGAACGACATGGTGCGCAACGCCTATCGACCCAAGATCGAGGTCAATCCGGAGACGTTTGCCGTCACGGTGGACGGCGTGCACCTGACGGTCGAAGCGTCCAACGACTTGCCGCTCAACCAGCTCTATTTCTTCAGCTAATCAAGGCTTGTCACAAAAGTAGAGCTTAACCCCTGGAAATGGATGCGATGGGAGACTGCCGGCGTACCGGGCCGATACGCCGACAGATCTCCCAGAGCACTCCCTATCGACTGGAGAACATATGGTTATCATCGAAACGGTACTGGGCAACATCCATGACGCCAATTGGGCATTCCGCGTGGGACGAGCCCAGATCGACTGGCTGTCGCTCAACCAATGGGATGCACAGAAAAACCGCTTTCGCCGCAAGACCGGAAACGGCGTCGAAATCGCGGTTTCGCTGGAACGCAATGCCTTTCTGCAGGACGGCGACATCCTGGCCTGGGATGAAGCAAGCAACAAGATGGTGGTTGCCAAAATCTCGCTGCGCGATGTGATGACCATCCAGCTGAGCGAACTGCTGAAAAGCGATCCCGCACAGCTGATTCGCACCTGCGTCGAACTGGGCCATGCACTGGGCAACCAGCACTGGCCGGCGGTGGTCAAGGATGCGCAGGTCTATGTACCGTTGACCGTAGACCGCAAGGTCATGGCCTCGGTCATGAAGACCCATGCTTTCAAGGACGTCAGCTATACCTTCAATCCGGCGCCCGAAGTCATTCCCTATCTCGCGCCGCACGAATCACGTCGTCTGTTTGGCGGGGCGGAGCAGGCCTCTCACTCGCACCCCGACCTCGCAGAGCCCGCACACGACCACGACCACGGCCACTGCCATGACCACAGCCACTGAAACCCGTCCGGCCGACCTCACCCTGCCGGTCGGTTCGATGCTGGACTGGATGCGCGTACTGCAGTTTGGCGATTCGACCCTGCCAACCGGAGCGTTTTCCTTCTCGCACGGGCTGGAGTCGGCCATTGAACGCGGGGTGGTGTGCGACGCCGATACGTTGCAGGACTTTGTGCTCACGGCGATAGAACAGTCCGCGTCGGGAGACGCCATTGCGCTGTTGGTCGCCTACCGTGCCGCGGTACAGAGCGATCTGGCCGGGGCCTTGCAGGCCGATCAGCATTTATTCAACCGCAAGCTGAATGAAGAAACACGCGCCATGACGGTGCGCACCGGCAAAAAGCTGATCGAACTTGCCGAACGGGTTATCGGCGACGACGCCCGGACGGAGTTGTTGAGCATTTGGCGAAGCCAAGTGGCGCGCGGCCTGACGCCAGGTTCGTATCCGGTTTGCCTGGCGGTGATTTTCGCCGAGCTCAAGCTGCCGGAGCACGCCTGTTTTCTGGTGCACCAATACAGCGTGGCAATGGCCATTCTGAGTTCGGCTCTGCGCCTGATGAAAGTCGACCATTTCGATACGCAGCGCATCTTGTTCCGACTCAATGGCCAGATCGAGCGGGCTTACCGGTTGCAGGCGCACAAGACACTGGACGACATGGCCACCTTCGCACCTGTTGTCGACCTGTTGGCCGCCATTCACGTTAAAGCGCATGTCCGACTGTTCATGAATTAGCAGCTTTGATTTTGTTAGGAGATTTACATGAAAAAAATCACACGCATTGGAGTGGGGGGCCCGGTGGGCTCGGGCAAAACGGCGATCATCGAAGCGATCACCCCGTTATTGCTGAAGATGGGGGTGATGATCGTCATCGTCACCAACGACATTGTCACCACCGAAGACGCCAAGCATGTACAACGCACCCTCAAGGGCGTGCTGGTCGAAGAGCGGGTGGTCGGCGTCGAAACCGGCGCCTGCCCCCACACGGCGGTACGGGAAGACCCCAGCATGAATCTGGCTGCAGTCGAAGACATGGAAGCCCGTTTCCCCGACACCGATCTGGTGTTGATCGAAAGCGGCGGCGACAACCTGACCCTGACATTCAGCCCGGCGCTGGTCGACTTCTTTATCTATGTGATCGATGTGGCCGCCGGCGACAAGATCCCGCGCAAAAATGGCCCGGGCATCTCCCAGTCCGACATTCTGGTCATCAACAAAACAGACCTGGCGCCGATGGTGGGCGCAAGCCTAGAAGTGATGGATCGCGATGCCCGGCTGATGCGCGGCGACAAGCCATTCCTGTTTACCAATTGCAAAACCGGCGAAGGCATCAAGGAATTGGCCGAACTGATCCATCAGGACGTGCTGTTCGATGTGCCGCGTGCCGACCTTGAAACGGAAAGCATTTGAGGCGTTTCTCTTGCTGATTGCAACTGCTTGAAGGTGTACACGCAATGCTTATTCATGCTGAAGAACTGACGAGCGCGACGATTGGCGATCGCCCGCCTGGACGGGCGCCCCGCCCCGGCCCCATCCAGGTGGGCAAACCGGATTCGGCAACCTGGGATCGTGCGCAACGACTGGGAAACCACGCCGCCGAGCTGGCGGCGTTCCAGGATGAGCCGGCGCAAATGCGCAGCGGCACCGTGGGCAAGAACGGTTTCTTACACCTGACCTTTTCCCCGCGGGGAGACCGGACAGCAATGGTCGACGTCGAGCGCCGGGTGCCGTTCATGGTACAGCGCGCGCTGTATTGGGATCAGGGTTTGCCGGAGATGGCCTGCGTCTACCTGCTGACCACCGCCGGCGGGGTGCTGCAGGGCGACCGATACTCGATGGAAGTCGAAGTTGAAGCCAACGCCTGCGCCCACCTGACCACGCAAAGCGCCAACAAAATCCAGTCGATGGACGCCAATTACGCGGTACAGACCCAGACGCTGCGGCTGCAGGACAACGCTTATCTCGAGTTCATGCCGGAGCCCATCATTCCCTACCGGCGCTCGCGGTTTCTGATGGACACGCACATCGAGATGGCGCCCAGCGCCAGCCTGCTCTATTCGGAAATCCTGCTGCCCGGGCGGCGTTACCACCACCCGGACGAGTATTTCGGCTTCGACGTGCTGTCATCCAACACGCGCGCCTTCGATTTGGCCGGCAAGGAACTGTTCTGTGAAAAGTACGTGCTGGAGCCCGGGCAACGCCCCTTGCGCCGCATCGGCGTGATGCAGGACTTCGACGTGTACGGCAACGTGCTTTTGCTGGCACCGAAAGACCGGGCCGACGAAGTGATGGCACGCATGGACGCCAGCTTCGATGCCGCACTACCGCTGGCCTATGGGGTGAGCCGCTTGCCGAACGACGCCGGCCTGGTGTTCAAGGTGCTGGGCGCGGAAGTCAAACCGGTCAAGGCGAAAATCCGCGAGTTCTGGAGCATCGCGCGGCGGGTCATCAAAGATGCCGAACTGCCGGCACCATTTCTTTGGCGTTAACACGCCGGGCCAGGAATTACTTGTTCATTAGGGAGAATTAGGATGGTCACTACACATGCGGGCTCCTCCCGAGCCAATGTATGGGCGCAAGCGGTCGAGAAATCTCCATTTATCGAGTATCTGGATGTTTGCCTGCGCGGTTCCGGGCAGGTGATCTTCATGGATAACCCGCTGACAGGGCTGTTGAATTTTGTGGCGATCTTCTGGGGCGCAATTGCCGCAGGGACACCGGAGGTCGCCATCGGGGCATTGATCGCCACATTGGTATCGACCGCCATGGCCTACTCCATCAGCGTGGATCGCAGCAAGCTGAAAATGGGGCTGTATGGCTTCAACGGCATGCTGGTTGGCTGCGGCATTCCGACCTTTCTTGGCGCGACGCCGCTGATGTGGGTCATTCTGGTGATCGGCGCAATGGTATCCACCGTCGTCATGCTGGCGATCGCCAACGTGATGGAGACCTGGAAGGCACCGGCATTCACCTTCCCGTTTGTGCTGACGACATGGCTGATCATGCTGTCTGCCTATGCGTTTCCGCATCTGACGATTGCCGGCCTGCCTCACGCAGCGCTTGCACACACCACCCCGACACCGCCCCAGGACCTGCTGGATCTGCCGGCTTACATGCGGGCAAGCCTGGTCAGCGTGGCGCAGGTGTGGTTCATCAACAACCCGGTCAGCGGCGTGATTTTCTTGTTGGCACTGCTGGTGGAATCCGCCTGGGCAGCAGGCCTTGCCCTGGTCGGCGCGATGATTGCCGTCGGCTGCGCCATGGTCGGCGGCGTAAACCTCATGGCGATATCCAACGGGTTGTGGGGATTCAGCGCCGTGCTGACTGCAGTGGCAGTGGGTTGCGTATTCATGAAGCCGTGCATCGGTACCCTGCTCTACGCACTGCTGGCCACCGTCTTTACGGTGATTGTGCAAGCCGCACTGAATGTGGGCCTGGGACCAATGGGGATTCCCACCTTTACCTTCCCCTTTGTCCTGACTTCCTGGCTGTTCGTCCTGGCACAACGCAATTTCGAGCCACAAACCGGCAAGGCGGACAGCCCTGTCGGAGCAGCCTGAAAGAGCTGGCATCGGCGGCAATTGCCATGACAAAAAAATAATTAGGGGCCGGAGAATATTTTCACAAAATAAACTCCGGCACCCACTCTCAGAATTTAACGCAAATCAATCTGGACCATTGGTTATCAAAATATATTAGCTGCTTTCCATGTGTCGTGAGCGAATGATGACAACACCTTCAATTAAAGAGCTATCCGGCCTGGTAGCCATCGGCCTGTTTATGATCGTGCTTGCCAATTTAACTTCTTTTTTTCTTTACCAATCGGCAGAGCAACGATTGGCAAGAGATGAAAAGAATCGTTATGACTCATATTTGGTGGCACAAGAACTGCGACAAAGTTCGGATGATTTAACAAGATTGGCAAGAACATTTGTCGCCACCAGAAATCCGCTGTTTGAAAATCAGTATCTGGATGTTATTTCAATCAGAAACGGAAGGAAGCCACGCCCGACTCAATATAATCGGATCTATTGGGATTTCATGGCGGTCTCGAACGTAAAACCTCGACCGGATGGAAGGAAGATCTCATTTTTGCAATTAATGCAGCAGGATGGATTTTCCGCTGCAGAATTCGCAAAACTAAAGCAGGCAGAAGACAATTCCGACTATCTGTCCAAATTAGAAAAGCGCGCCATGGACTTGGCCTCCGGACTCGAAGATGGCAAGACCGGGGCGGACCGCCAGGCGGCAGCCCCAAACCCGTCGCTGGCGGAGAAAATGCTTTATTCGCCGCAATATCATCAGCTCAAAGCCAATGTAATGGGACCGATCGACGATTTTTACGTTCTACTGGACCTGCGCACCAGCAATGCGGTGGCGGTGGCCGAACATGACGTCGAGTTTTATCGCTCCTTGAGCATCATCTTTTTGGGTCTGCTGCTCATCGCCGCGATTATCGCTGCATGGATACTGCTGCGCAGCCTTTATTTGCAGGAAGGGAAATGGTCAAAGCCTTTGATGGATGCGGGATGGTGCGTCATTCCCAGCATCATCATCGAAAAGCAAGCGGCATTGGGTCTGGATGCAATCGATATGAACATCATCGTGCACCTATCCCACTCATGGTCGCGTGCTGCGGACCTGCCCTGTCCATCGGTCGAGTCGCTGGCCAATGATCTGGGGATCGGCGCTCGCACGGTTCAAAAGCATGTTGCCGCCCTGCAGGCCGCCGGCCTGTTAACGCGCATCGAACGGCGTAACGCCCACTTTGGCAGCACGACCAATCAGTACAGTTTCGATGGCCTGATCAAGGCGGCACTGCCTTACGCCCATAAAAAAATGTCGGAGTCGCTATCCAATCCGGCCATGGAAAAGCCGCAAGAAACAAAGAGAAAACTTGGTTATATCTGGCAGTCAATTTTTGGCTGGATCCCACCCCCTTCCAAATAACATACATATGAATCCTGTCGACGCGGGGAATTCAACAACATCCGCAGGATGGATTCTTTAGTTTCAAGAGGATAACTGCTTTATGACTACCCCAATCAATATCGGCAATACCGGCTTCATGTTGTTGTGCGCCAGTCTGGTCATGTTGATGACTCCGGGCCTGGCGTTTTTCTACGGTGGTCTGGTCGGCCGCAAGAACGTGCTGACCATCATGGCGCAGAGTTTCATGTCTTTGGCCTGGACCACGGTCATCTGGTTTGCCTTTGGCTATTCGATGTGCTTCGGCCCCACCTGGCACGGCATCATCGGCGACCCGACCTACTATGCTTTCATGCATAACGTCACGCCAGGAACCATGTTTGCGGGCAATGTCGACGGCATTCCGCTGATCGTGCACATCGCCTATCAGATGATGTTCGCCATCATCACCCCGGCGCTGATCACCGGCGCGTTTGCCAACCGCGTGACGGTCAAGGCCTACTTCCTGTTTCTCACCGCCTGGCTGATCTTCGTCTACTTCCCCTTCGTCCACATGGTGTGGAGCCCGAACGGCCTCTTGGCGCAATGGGGCGTGCTCGACTTTGCCGGCGGCATCGTGGTGCACAACACCGCCGGTTTCGCCGCGCTGGCATCGATCCTGTATGTCGGCCGTCGCGCCTATGTGGAAAACAAGCCGCATAACGTGCCGCTGATCGCCCTCGGCACCGGTCTCTTGTGGTTCGGCTGGTACGGCTTCAACGCCGGCTCCGAGCTGCGCGTCGACTCGGTGACCTGCTCCGCATTTTTGAATACCGACGTGGCGGCATCCTTTGCCGGCTCGGCGTGGTTCTTCCTCGAATGGAGCCACACGCGCCAACCGAAATTTGTCGGTCTGCTGACCGGTGCGGTGGCCGGCCTGGCCACCATCACCCCGGCCGCCGGTTATGTCTCGCTGCCTTCGGCCGCACTGATCGGCATCCTCGCCTGTTTCGTGTGCTACTACGCGGTACAGATGAAAAACCGTCTGGGCTGGGACGACGCGCTCGATGTCTGGGGCGTGCACGGTGTCGGCGGTCTGTTGGGCACCATCCTGCTGGGGGTATTCGCCACCAAGGCATGGAATGCGAACGGCGCCGACGGCCTGTTGCAAGGCGGGGCCGATTTCTTCGGCAAGCAGGTGGTCGCCGCAGTAGTGTCGGGAGTGTGGGCGTTCGTGTTCACCTACGGCATGTTGTGGCTGATCGATCGAATTACTCCGGTACGCATCAGTACCGAAACGCAGCAAGGCGGTCTGGACGAAGCGCTGCTGGGTGAAGAGGCCTATACCCAGGACCTCTGAGCACATTGGGCACCCCCCGGAATGGATGAGAGCAGCTCACGGCCATCCGGCCGTTGCGGTTTTAGTCCATTCTTTTGCCGGGTACGCGGCCTCGCGCCGCGTACCCTTTTTTTTCAAAGCCGAACCGTACCGAGGCATTCAGACCCGAGCGACTATCCGGCGAAATCAACCCACGAGGGCACTGTCTTTGCCATGAGCCATTGAATAAAACCCAAGCACCATTTTTGGGCCGACAAAACGGGCGTGATGCAACCATCAGCATAATACCTCGCAAAAAAACATCACTTACCATGCATTGACATCAAGATGGCCCATAGACAATCAAGCCTTCATCAATCCAATACCCACCGCAACGTTAATGCCGGGCAAACGATTACAAATCATCATCACCGATCAGCATTCACCGTTACTTCCGCACAAAAACCTTGATTATCGCGCGGTGAACCGTGGTTCACCCCCGGCAAAAAAAAGCCTGACACGGGGTGGCCAAACCATCACCCCAGCCTGCGAAAAATAACATCCCAAAGTGGTTTATCACACACCCCGACCCGATCAACCATTCATTCCATTACGTCAAAAAATAATTTTTGCTCCCCCGGTAAATTCACAAAAAACGCCATTGACTCAAATATTTATTCAGGCGCAACATCTGCACAATCTTATTGGCAACCATTCGTTTTTATAATCAAACAATTGATCATGAAATATTTATTATATTTTTGAAAAGGCCATCAAAGACATTTACAAGACAGGAATTCAACACACTCTAAGCGAATCTTTAATTATTCAAGACGGCACGTGCAAATTGATGTCGAGCCGGGACTACCCCTGTGATTTTGAGGAGACGATTAAATGCATATTCCTGACGGCTATCTAAGCCCTGCAACTTGTGCCGTGGGTTATCTCGGGATGTTGCCGATCTGGGCATTGGCGGTAAAAAAGGTCAAGCGCGCGCTCAACACCCGCTTGATTCCATTGATGGTGATCGGAGCGGCCTTTTCCTTTGTGCTGATGATGTTCAATGTGCCAATACCCGGCGGGACCACCGCGCACGCGGTGGGTGGCGGGATTCTGGCCATTTTGCTCGGACCTTGGGCTGCGGCCATTTGTGTGTCGATTGCGCTGTCCATTCAGGCCTTGATGTTTGGCGATGGCGGGGTGTTCGCGTATGGCTTTAATTGTTTCAACATGGCGGTGGTACTTCCGTTTACGACCTATTTCATTTACCAGCTGTTTGCCCGCAATGCCGAGGCGGGTTCGGCCAGGCGCTGGATCTGGGGCGCAATCGGCAGTTATGTCGGCATCAACCTGGCAGCAAGCTGTGTCGGCCTGGAACTGGGCGTGCAGCCCTTGCTGTTCCATACCGCGCAGGGCGTGCCGCTGTACTCGCCCTACTCCATCGGCATTGCCGTGCCGGCCATGTTGTTTGCCCACCTGCTGATGGCCGGCCCGGTTGAATGTCTGGTCACCGGATTGGTGACCCGCTACTTCCAGGCCACCGATCCGGCGCTGGTCTGCCGGCAGATCGCGGCGCCGGGGCAGAAATCCTTCAATAAGCTGTGGTATGTACTGATCGCCATGATCGTGCTGTGCCCGCTGGGCCTGCTGGCACCGGGGGGCGCATTTGGCGAAGGCTATGCCGAAGATATCAAGTCGGCCGTTGGTTTTGTGCCCGCCGGACTGGCGGCGCTGCGTGACCATTATCACGGCCTGCTGCAGGACTACGGCATACCCGGCTATGGCGGCGCCAATCCCGATCTGTGGCACCAAAGCGTCGGCTATTACCTGGCGGCGGTTGTCGGCATTGCGCTGATTGTCGTGCTGACCCTGGTGATTTCACGACTGGTCGCTCGCCATGATCAGCGCGAGTCCCTGAAACCGTAATCCAGCGCACAGGAGTCATCCCATCATGTGCAAGACTTATGGCTCAGCCGGATCACAGGCAAAAATTCGTCGCAGTTTCGTGGAAAAAACCATCGATGGGTTTTCCGGCTTGCTGCTGGAAGACTTCTACGCCGAACGCATCGCCGGCCAGGCCGGACTGATGCAGGGGCTGCACCCCGGCATCAAGGTGGTGACGACCTTATTGCTGATTCTGGTGGCGGTCAGCTTGCATAGCTGGCCGGCGCTCTTGCTGTGCAATCTGTGGGCGATACTGCTGGCCACCGTGTCCAACGTGCCGTTGCGGACGTTTTTGCAACGGGTCTGGCTGGTGGTGCCGATCTTTACCGGCGTCATCATCCTGCCCTCCCTGTTCAATCTGGTGCACCCGGGCGACCCGCTGCTGGTCCTTTATCACTTCGGCAGCATTCACCGCTTCGGACCGTGGCAATTGCCAAGCACCCTGGCGATCACCCGGCAGGGGGTGGCCGGCGGCGTCATCCTTGTCTTGCGCGTCGGCGCCTGCGTTTCCCTGTGCGTGCTGTTGACCCTGACGACTCGCTGGGGACATTTGCTGCGCGGACTTGGCATGGTCAAGGTCCCCGAGCTGTTCATCCGCATCATGGAAATGACTTACCGCTATATCTACGTACTGCTCAACACTGCCAGCGAAATGTTCATGGCGCGGAAAAGCCGCACGGTGGGGCGATCGCGCACGCTGGAGCAGCAGCAGTTTGTCAGCGGGGCGCTGGGGGCGCTGTGGATGAAGTCGGTAGTTCTGAGCGATGAGGTCCATGCCGCGATGATCGCACGCGGCTATCGCGGCACGCCGCGGACCTTGTCCAACTTCAAAATCCATCTGCTGGACGGATGCTGGGCGCTGCTGGCCGTGGCATTCAGTCTGGTGCTATTGCTAGGAGACCGCTTTGTCGGCTGATATGGAAAACCCGGTTTACCAACTCGATGGCGTCGGATTCGACTATCCCAATGGAGAGATGGTGCTGCAGGACATTGACTGCACCATTGTCCGTGGCCAGCAGGTGGCGTTGCTGGGCGCGAATGGCAGCGGGAAATCCACGCTGCTCAAGCTATTGAACGGGCTGATGCCGATCTCGCGCGGTTCGCTCCAAGTCTTTGGCGAATCGCTCTGTCCGGAGAATCTGTCCAAGGAAGCGTTTGCATTTGATTTCCATCGACGCGTCGGCTTTGTGTTTCAAAACTCCGATGCCCAGTTGTTCAATGCCAATGTGTGGGACGAAATTGCTTTTGGACCGGTTCAGCTCGGCTGGCCGGAGGCGCAGGTTCGCCAAGCCGTAGAAGACATCATTTCCCGGCTGGAACTCGACCACCTGCGCAAACGGCCTCCATTCAGGCTGAGCGGCGGCGAAAAGAAACAGGTGGCACTGGCCTCGGCGCTGGTGATGAATCCGGAGGTGCTGTTGCTGGACGAACCAACCAACGGCCTTGACCCACGCACCCAGCGCAAGCTGATCCGCATCATCAGGGCGCTGGCGGCCGAAGGCAAAACCGTGATCACCGCCACGCACAATCTGGATATTGTCAATGAAATCGCCGATCGGGTGCTGGTGTTCAGCGAACAGCACCGGCTGGTGGCCAGTGGCGACAGCCAGGACATTCTCAACAACCTGGCACTGCTGTCGGGGGTCAATCTGGTAGATGAGGCCTTTCATCTGCACCAACACGCAGCGGAAACCATCGTCCACAGCCATGGATCGACGCACCTCAACGAGGTCAGATCCGGCATGCAGCCCGGCACCGAACAGACAAACCGCAAGGTAAACGACTGCCGTTTGCCCATGCAGTGACATTTACACCATTTCGGCACAGCCCAACCGTCCAATTCACCCATTCATCAATGGGGCTTGATTTTCAAACCGCCCACGCCAGAAAAAACACCAAAGGATATCTATGCTTAGCCAGCACACAGCATCAAGGATCACCATTTCCTGTCTGGCACTCATTTCGGTAACGCTTGTTTCGCTCATGTATCTGTTCATCGCCATGCGCAGAGACTCGTCCGAATTAGATAACTCGGCCAACAATCGTTACCAGTCCTATTTGCTGGCCAGTGAGCTCCGGCAAAGCTCGGATGACCTGACCCGCCTGGTCCGAACCTACTCCGTAACCGGCGACCCGTCGTATGAACAGCAATACAACACCATCCTGGATATTCGTAACGGCAAAGTGCCACGGCCGCAGGAATATAACCGCATATATTGGGATTTTGTGGATGCAGGGCAAGCCAAACCGAGACCGGATGCGGAAGCAATCCCTCTGCTGCAGCTCATGAAACAGCAAGGATTTACCGATGAAGAGCTTGCCAAGCTGGACGAAGCGCAGGCCAAATCGGATGGCTTGGTAAAACTGGAAGTCCGCGCGATGAATGCGGTAAAGGGGAAATTCGCCGATGCGCAGGGCAATTACACCGTCTCCGGACCGGCCGACATGGCGCTGGCACGGCAATTGGTCCACAGCAAGGAATATCACCAGTACAAAGCACAGATCATGAAACCGATCGACGATTTCTTTGTGCTATTGGACAAACGAACGTCACTGGAACAGCAAGAGGCACACCGCCAGCTTGCCATGACACAGAATCTGTTTCTGGCCAGCATCGTGGCATTGATTGCAGAAATACTGCTGCTGATCTGGAGTAACAGGCAACAGAACAAAATTCAATTGGGTGGGTCCGTCAAAGATATCGCCGGCATCTTGCAAGAGGTCGCGGAAGGCAATTTGTCCGTCGTGATTCCACACGCTCCAGCAGACAGCGCATTAGCACACATCGGAATCATGCACGGGCGACTCAAGGAACTGGTCAGCAACGTCCGCGACAACGCATCGGCCCTGATCGACAACATCGGCACCATCAACGACCTGACTCAGCACGTATCCAGGCGTACAGAGCAACTGAATACTGCAATCGGCAGCAATGCGGCAACCGTGGAACAGATCACGGTCAGCATCAATCACATTGCCGACAATTCGGTCGACGCCAGCAACATCATCAAAAAGACCGACGAACTGACGGTAGAGGGCTCTGCCACCGTAGAGCAGGTATCGAATGAAATCGGCCATCTATCGCAAACGATGACCACGCTTGGCCGCACCATGGCGGAACTGGGCGACAGCACCCGCAACATCACCATCTCGGTAAACGAAATCAAGGACATTGCGGACCAAACCAATTTGCTGGCGTTGAATGCCGCCATTGAAGCGGCACGGGCCGGCGAACAGGGACGAGGCTTTGCGGTCGTGGCCGATGAAGTACGCAAACTTGCCGAGCGCACAGCGGCTGCCACCGTCGAGATTACCCACATGACCCAAGGCATTCAGTTGCAAACCCAGGGTGCCGAAGACGAGATGCGCAAGGCATGCGCAACGGTGGAGCAAAGCGTCGGCCTGGCCATCTCTGCGGCCGCCAGCATCGGCAATGTTCGCCAACAAATGCATGTCGCCGTCGATACCATCAAGGAAATCGGCGCGGCAACCCGGGAGCAGTCAACGGCAGTCAGAGATATGGCGCAAAGCATTGAACAAGTGAACGCGCTCACCAACCAGACCACAGAGACAGTTCGCGATGCGGCGCAAACGATCGAGCAACTGAACGCGCAGGCAAGCGTTCTCGACGCGCTGGTCAGGCGCTTTCACACATAGGGATCTCACCTGTTGCGCTTTTTCAGCCCAGCCACACTGGCGGTCGGGGTCACATAATGCGAAAGCCGCTGTTCCTACGCAGCAGGCCCTGATCTGGGTCTGTCACCAATGGGCTACGGGACAAGTGATTCACCCAGCGTCCTGACTGGGTGCAGCTTATCAACATTGGGCACTGCGCCAATGCAAGACCTGCCCCGCAATCGCCCTGACCGCAATGCGGTCGGTAGTTTCGGGGCCCCTCGGCCCCGCCGCCTCAAGGTGTGAACGCACTTAAAGTACCGTCAGCACCAGGCTATCGGCGTAAGACCGCAGCATGTGTGACCCAGAGTCAGCGCATGTCGTCCTCTTGTGCTTGCAGATAGGACAGCAGCGCCTCCGGCGTATGGTCGCAGCTGCTCAGTGCCTCGCGGACACGGTTATAGACGGCGCTGGCTTCGGCGGGATATTTGGTGAAAGGCGTCAGGCTGTGGTGTTTCCAGCCGGCCGCAGACATGACTTCCTTGTGGAAGGCGGCGGCATCGAGCCCACTGCCGGCCAATTGCATCAGATAGCGATCAATCAGGATATGTGGATGAGGGTCGCGAGCGATTCGCATGAAATGTTCCGGCAAGACTTCGGCAAATTCCATTATTTTTTTCCTTCTGGCTGCAGATGATCAAACCCGACCGCCAGGCCTCTGCTCCGGATTTGCGTCCTACCCACACGCCGTCGAAGTCCGCCCAGGCAAATCGTTCTACCCCAGAATAGAATCTTTTAGCCGTATCAACATGTGATTCTTCAATTTCCAGTGGTTTCGGGGGCCCCCGCCCCCGCCTCCTCAAAATGTGAACGCCATCAAGGCACCGTCAGCACCAGGCAATCGGCGTAACGCCGCACTGCGGCCGGCCCGGTCAGATACAACCATGTGAGACCATCGTCGTTGGGCGTGACCGACCACGCCAGATCGCTGGCGACGATCAGCCGGCACAGCTGTGTCGGATCGACGCTTTGACGGGGGGACGACAGGGTGGATATCAGGTCAAGCAAGCGCTGCTGGCGGTAGAACGGATTTGAAAGGCGCGTGCGCGCTGCACTACCATCGGCTTTAGCCATGGCTTTCTCCTACGCAGAGAGTTGTGGTTAGCGGGTCGGGGGTGTCTCAAGCACCTCCGGCCCGCGCTCATTTGCGGCCAGGGCGGCCGCACCCCGACAACCTGCCGCGCCAGGAGAAGAAAAACAATCCGCTAAAACCGTGCTCAGGATAATTCCCGCCAAGCTCGGCAATGGGGGACGGCAATATCAGTAATGGCCGACATGGAATACAGGCGCGAGCGCGGATATGCGCCATTCGCCGGCAGAAAAAAAGTGGAAGTGCGGTTGTCAGTCGCGCCCGGCTCACCCTCAGCAGGCCAACGGCGCAGTCACTAGCCCTGCCCCATCCGTTCACGCAGAAACTCGATAAAGCGCTGTGTCTTTGCCGGCAGCAGACGGGTTTCGGTGATCGCGTAGACGGTCACTGCCACCCCCTGCCAGGGCGACAGGATGCGTTGCAGCCGCCCGGCGGCGAGGTCGTCGGCCACCACTTCGCGCGGCAGCAAGGCGATGCCCATCTCGCGCACCGCCAGGCTGCGAATCAGGCTGATGCTGTTGAGGGTAAAGCGGCCGGCAATGGCGACGCTGGCACGCTCGGCGTCGTGCTGCAGCGTCCAGCGCCCCGACTTGCCTATGGCGAGGCAGTCGTGCTGCGCCAGATCGGCCGGCGTGGATGGCGTGCCGGCGCGCGCCAGGTAAGCGGGTGCGGCATAGAGAAAGGACGGCAGCGTCGCCAGCGGCCGGGCGATCAGTTGCGAGTCTTGCGGTGCGCCGATGCGGATCGCCAGGTCGAATGGCTCGCTGACCAGGTCGACGTGGCGCGGACTCAGGTCGAAATCGAACTGGATGCCGGGATAGCGGCGAGCGAATTCGACCAGCAGTGGCGGCAGATAGGTGACGGCGAAGTCGGCTGGCAGCGAGACGCGCAGCAGACCGCTGGGCTGGGCGAGCATTTCGCCCAGTTGCTGGTGGGCCAGGCGCGCCTCGTCGACGATGCGCTGGCAGCGCTGGTAGTAGATGCGCCCGGCTTCGGTCAGTTCGATCTTGCGCGTGGTGCGGTGCAGCAGGCGCAGGCCGATCGCCTGTTCCAGCGCCGAGATGCGTCGTGACAGGGTCGAGTTCGGCATGCCGATGGCGTCGGCGGCGGCGCGAAAGCCGCGCGCTTTGACCACCTCGACGAACAGCGCCATGTCGTTGAGCAGTTCCATCTGCTTTGCTCCATTTATGGATCAATTCTCTCCATTTTAGCCTCTTTATCCCAAATTCAGCAGCCGCGATACTAGCAGCAATTCAGGACGGCTAGCGCGGCGCCGATCGCCGCCACGGGTCTGCGTCCGGCGACCGTCCTCTCTTTTCAAAGGAGTTTTCCATGTCTTCTGTATTCGATTCTGTGCAACTCGGGCGCTATACCCTGCCCAACCGCCTGGCGATGGCGCCGATGACACGCAGCCGCGCCGAGCCCAACGGCGCTCCGGGCGCGTTGGCAGCCGAGTACTACGCGCAGCGCGCCAGTCTCGGGCTGATCATCAGCGAGGGCACCCAGCCGTCGGAGGACGGTCAGGGCTATCTGGCCACGCCGGGTATTCATAGCGATGCGCAGGTGGCCGGCTGGCGCAAGGTCAGCGCGGCGGTGCACGCGCACGGCGGCCACTGGTTCATGCAGTTGATGCATGTCGGGCGGATGTCGCATCCGGATAACACGGCGCATCACCGCCAGGGCGTGGCACCGTCGGCGGTTGCGCCGGGGGTGCCGATGTTTACCGCAAGCGGCATGCAGCCGATTCCGCTGCCACGGGCGCTGTCGACGGCGGAGGTGCGGCAGACGGTGGCTGATTTCCGCCAGGCGGCACGGCGGGCCATCGAGGCTGGTGCGGACGGGGTGGAGCTTCATGGCGCGAACGGTTATCTGCTGCAGCAGTTCTTGGCGCCGAATGCCAATCTGCGCACGGATGAATATGGCGGCTCGGTGGAAAACCGCGCCCGCTTTGTCATCGAGGTTGCCTCGGCGGTCGCGGCGGAAATCGGCGCGCAGCACACTGCCATCCGCCTGTCTCCCGGCACGACCTTGTGGGGGATCGACGAGGGCGAGCAAGGCCCGGCCTTGTACCGCCATCTGGTCGGCGCGCTGGATGGACTCGGCCTCGCCTACCTGCACATCGTGGATCAGGGCGATGCGGCGCTGCTGGCGGACATCCGCCGCTTGTGGCACGGCACGCTGGTGCTGAACCGCCCGGGGCGGTTGCGCGAGCAGATCGGCAGCGACATTGCGGCCGGTCTGGCGCAGATGGAGTCGTATGGGCAGATGGTGTTGGCAAATCCGGATTTTGTTGCGCGCATCAAGAACGGCACGCCGCTGAACGAGGCTGATCGGGCGACATTCTTCGGTGGCTCGGCGCGGGGATATACCGATTACCCGATGTTGTAGGCAGTCGCGCCATGCCATGACAAAGAAAGGGGCGAGATTCTCGCCCCTTTTTGCCAGCCAGGCGGCGGTGGTTGTATCCATCCGCCACTGACGCTCAGGTGGCGGTGTCGTCGAGCCAGGCGCGGCACTGCTGGGCGAGCTCGGCCGAGTAGTATTCGACCGTGTCGATGCGGCTGACGAGGTCGTCTTCGTCGCCGCAGCTGGCGCTTTCTTCTACTCCATAGAGCAGGTCGGCATAGGCGGGGTCGACATAGAGGGCGGCGCTGCCCATGCGGTGGGCGACCTGGGTGAGACGGCCGAGGTCGCGCTGTTGCCAGGCGGCCAGCATGCGCTGCAGGTCTTCGTTGTCGCAGTCGAGGTAGCGTTCGACCAGCGCGCGCACGGAGGCCAGGTTGTTGTCGAACATTTTCAGCAGTGCAGCGACGTCGAGACGGGCGTCCACTTCGGGAATCGACGAGGAAGCGGTCGAGGGCGTGGCCGGGCCGGCTTCGCGCATCGGCACACCGAAGCGCGCGAAGGTGTCGCGCAGCGCCGCGAGCGTCACCGGTTTGGTCAGATAGCCGGCCATACCGACGGTGCGGCTTTTTTCGATATCGGACGGAAAGGCGTGCGCGGAGAGCGCGACGATGGGCACGCCGACCATATGCGGCAGTCCGCGCAGCCGCGCGGCGAGCTCGAAGCCGTCCATTTCCGGCATGGAGATGTCGGTGAGCACCAGCGCCACATCGCTGGCCAGCGCCAGCCCTTCGAGCGCGTCACGGCCACTGGCGACAAAGTGGGCGTCGACGCCGAGCGCCTGCAGTTGCGCGCGCAGGGTGGCCTGATTGATCGGGTGGTCTTCAACCACCCAGATGGCGCCCGAGCGCAGCGGTACGGCAGCGCGCGCGCGCGGCGTGTCATTCCGCTCGCCTGCATCGCCTTCTGCCGTTTCCTCGGGGCCGTCGCCCGGTTGACAGGGCAGATAGGCGCGGAAGCGGCTGCCCTCGCCCGGCGTGCTTTGCACTTCGATCCGCCCGCCGGACTGGTCGAGCAGTTCCTTGATAATGGCAAGGCCGAGGCCGCTGCCGCCGTATTGGCGTACGGTGGAGGCGTCGGCCTGGGAAAACGGCTGGAACAGGCGCGCGATCTGTTCGGGGGTCATGCCGATGCCGGTGTCGCGCACTTCGATGACCAGCGTCGCCTGCCAGTAGTCGAGCCGTACGACAATTTCGCCGCGGTCGGTGAACTTGGCTGCGTTGGAGAGCAGGTTGCCGAGCACTTGCCGTAGCCGGTAGGGGTCGAGCATCAGGCGCTGTTGCGCTTCGAGGCCGGTTTCGAGCCGGCAGTCGACCGCTTTGCGATCGACTTGCAGCCGGGCGCGCTGGGCATCGATCAGGCTTTGCACCAGTTGGTTGACCACGACCGGCTCGGGAATGAATTCGACTTTGCCGGTCTGCAGGCGGGTAAACACCAGAATGTCGCTGATGACGTGCAGCAGCAGGCTGCTGGAGGTCTTGATCAGTTCGAGCGATTCGCGCTGCGAGGCGGTGAGCGGTTCGCGGTCGAGCAGTTCGAGCATGGCCATGATGCCGTTGAGCGGGGTGCGGATTTCGTGACTCATCACGGCGAGAAACAGTGAGCGCGCCTGGCTGGCCTGTTCGGCCTGTTCTTTGGCTTCGTGCAGTGACTGGTTTTTTTCGCGCAGTTCCTGCTGGTAGTGCTCGACGGTGGAGAGCGCCTGTTCGGTCGGCTTGAGCATCAGCCGGTTGAGGGTGAAGTAGAACCAGAACAGGCCGAGCATGCCGGCGAACCAGACGAAGATGTGCGGCACCAGTTCGCGCCATTCGGCGCCCGCCTCGCCCTTGCGCGATGGCGAGAACAGCAGCACCCAGGGCATGAAGCCGAGTCGGTGTTTAAGCAGCAGCTTGCCGCCGCTGTAGGCAACTTCGGTCAGCCCCGCGCGGTGCGGGTTCAGTGCGCCGTGCCATTGTTCGGGTTCGGCGCCTTCTGAGCTCATGATCAGTTGCGTGCCGTCGTAGAGGCCGAACCAGCCGGGACCGGTGAACAGGTGTTCGAGGCTGGCGCTCGGCATGGTCTGCACCACCAGCGCCTGACCACGACCTTCGGGCAGGTTGATGGCGGTATAAGATGCAATACAGTCGCAGAGTCCACCCTGGTCGTGGCGCATGATCACCCAGTCGGTGCGGCCGACGGGCACCGCGCCGAGGCGGCGGTTGAAGTCGAGCGCGCGGCGCAGGTTGTCGGCATCGCCGATCGACGGATAGCCGCCGACCAGACGCCCCTGGCGGTCGATCATGTAGAGCGAGCCGACCCAGTCCATGACCGGCACTTTGCGGTAGGCCAGGTTGAGCAGGCTCGCCGCATGTTTTTCTTCTCCCCAGCCGTCGGGACGCAGCCAGATCGAGGCGAGCGATTGCTGGCCGGTGTCGATGGAGGTCAGGCCATAGAGGCTGTAGCCGTCTTTTTCGTCGAGCTTGGGCCCGAGATCGAGGCGCGGCGTTTCGTAGCTCCAGGTACCGAGACGCTTGAGCAGGGTATCGATCAGCGCGCCATCGTAGTCGAGGGTTTCCTGCACCGGGGTGATGCGCTCCATGGCCCGGCTGCGGACGATCTGCATGCGCGCCTGGAAACTGGTGAAGACCACCAGGGTGAGCGCGAGGATGGCCAGGGTGAGCATGACGGCACCGCCGCGGCGCAGGAGCGCGGCAGCACGGACCAGTGAGTCGGTGGGGGACAGGGCCACCTGGCGCTGATGGCCGGCAAATCGATTCATGCGCTGGGGTCTGGCTCGGCGGTCACGCCCAGTTCGCTGGAGAGGCGGAAGAGTTCCGCATCGCTATGGATGTTGAGCTTGCGAAAAGCGGTCTGTTTTTGCGTACTGACGGTCTTGATGCTGCGTTTGAGCCGTTCGGAGATTTCGCTGACGCTCTGGCCGGAGAGCAGCAGGCGCACGACAACCATTTCGCGCGGCGACAGGCTGAGAAAGGCCTGTTCGAAGCCGGCGGCACGCTGAACTTCGTCTTCCAGGCTCGGATCGATATAGATGGCGCCGTTGGCGACGTGGCGAATGGCTTCGCGCAGCGGCTCGCTGCTTTGCGTCTTGCGCATGAAGCCGTGCGCGCCGGCTTCGATGCAGCGCGCGGCGAGCGCCGCCGAGGCGGTTCCGGAGAAAACCAGCAGCCGGGTCTCCGGGAACATGCGGCTCAGGTATTGGATCAGACCGATGCCGTCAAGCTCGCCCGGCATCGAGTAGTCGAGAATGACCAGTTCGCAGCGTTGCTTGCGCAACAGGTTGATCAATTCCGGGCCAGAGGCGGGTTCGCCGACGATATTGAATTCGGGGTCGCTGCGCAGCACCGTTTTCAGTGCCATCGATACCAACGGGTGGTCGTCACAGATCAACGTATTGATCAGCATCAAGCATTCCTTCCAGATACACGCTAGGCAGCAAGCGAAAGAAACCCTGTCGGGATTTCACTTGACCTATCGGACAGGTAGACTATGCCATCAAGATTAGCAGATAAACCTGACGAAATAATCCAAAAAACTCTGATGTGCCATCATGAAAATTCCATTAGAAGCAGTCATTCAGTTGCTGCACGACAACGGCCAGGGGGCGCTGGCCACCCATTCGCAGTGCATGCCCGGCTATCCGTTCGCCAGCGTCCTGCCCTTTGCGCTTGACGAAGCGCATTGCCCGGTTTTTCTGATCAGCGGGCTGGCGGAGCACACGCGCAATGTGCGCGCCGATGGCCGTGCGAGCCTGGTGGTGCAGCCCAGCGAACACACCGAGCCGGAGGCGAGCGCGCGGCTGACCTTGATCGGCGACGTGACGCCGCTTGGTGAGGATCCTTTGTTCACCCGGCGTTATCTGCGTTTTCAGCCCGGCGGCGACCGCTACCTCAATCTGGGCGATTTCGGCTTTTTCCGTTTCCGCCCGCGGCGCTTGCGGCTGGTGGCCGGTTTCGGACAGATGGGGTGGATCGGCGAGGAGGAGTGGGCGCAGCTGCCGATATTGCCGTACGAGGCGGAGAATGCATTGCTCGAGCAGATCCCGGAGCGCCATGCGGCGATCGGCATCGATTGTTTCGGTGTCGATCACCTGCAGGAAGGCCGGCGCTGGCGGCACAGTTTCCCGCGCGCCGTGCCGCCGGAGCAGTTGCCGGCGACGCTGGAGTCGCTCGGCTTGCTGGGCGAGTAACAGACCATCCGGGCGGGCGCTCGCCCGCCCTTCTCCCTCTCAGTTCGGCTTGAGCAGGATTTGTGCGCGCAGGTCGCGCGACACGGCGCGCACCAGTTTCCACAGTTGCGGGTAGTCGCCGGGCTGGATCACCGCGCTCGGGCTGGTCAGGGTCAGCACGCGGCGGATTTGTACCGTCGTGCCGTCCTGGCGGTATTGCGCCTCATAGCGCCCCAGCGGCGACTCGACCGAGACCGCGCGCGGCAGCGCCAGCACGCTGACGCCGGACGGCAGTTGCAGGGTCTGGTCTTCTTCGGTGTAGCCGTCGGTGAGCATGACCGGGGTGCGGCGGGTCGATTGGCTGCCGACCGAGGTGACGAAGCCGGCCAGGCCAAGCAGGTTGTCGGCGCCGCTAGGCAGCACGAGACCGGTCGGCCCGCCGAGGTCGACGTAGTCGGGCAAGGTGAATTGCGACCGGTAGCCGAACGGTTTGTCGAGCGCGTAGACATCGCTCAGTTCCAGCGTGCCGCTGCCTTGCAGGTCGCGGCCGGCGAGCAGCTTGCCTTCGGCATCGGCCTCGGTGCCCGGGGTGACGTCGGAGAAGGTGGAGCGGGCAATGAAGTCGTATACGCCGGCGTGGCTGACATCGCTCGCGCCGGTAATGGTGCCGTCGGCCTGCAGCACGAAGCGGGTATTGATGACCACCCGGTCGCGGTCAGGGGTGTTGAGCGGCAGGGTGACCAGCCGCGGCGCGCCGCTACCGTCGTCGGTAACCAGCGCGGTCTTGCCCGCCTCGGTGTCGGGCAGCACGCCGAAGGGTGCGAAGGCGGCAGTGGTGTCGACGAACAGCTTCCATTGCGGCAGGTAGTTGATGGCGTGGTCGAAGCTGCCGATGGTGGCGACTTGCGGCAGCCACCAGCTCTGGTCGGCGTTGATCAGCACGGTACTGCTCTTGATGCCTTTGGCGGCCAGCAGCGCCTGGTAGAGGGTGGCGTGGTCCTTGCAGTCGCCATAGAGCGCGCGGGCGACGGTTTCGGCATCGTGCGGCACGACGCCGCCGACGCCAAAGTAGACGGCGACGTAGCGGATGTCCTTGCTGACCCAGCGGTAGAGCGCTTCGGCCTGGGCGCGCGGGTCGTCGATGCCCTGGGTGATGCGCCCGGCAAGCTCGCGGATGTAGGGGGTGACGGCGGCCTTGTCGTCGGCGCGGGTGCGGTAGGCGCGCGCAAGCGCCATGTAGTCGGGCATCGTGCTCATCGCGACGCGCGGGCTGTAGTCGATTTCGCTGGTGGCGCCGCTTTCGGGCGCTTCGGCGACGTTTTTGCCGGCGTGCCAGTGCCAGGTGCGCTGACCGTCCTTGCCGGGCGGCTGCTCGCCGCCGGCGAGGTCGATGGCTTCAACGTGCATCGGCATGGCTTGCGGCGCATGCACGATCAGGTCGGATGATTCGCGTTGTTCGTTTTTCGAGTACCACTGCTGCAGGGTGAAGACGCCGGGGAACAACGGCACGCGCTGCACGCGGCGGAATTGCACGTGGATGCGGGCACCGGGCACCAGCGCCGGGAAGACGATGTTGAGCACCTTGGAGTCGTCGAACATCGGCGCGTCGGCGCTGGCGCTGCTCTGTTGCAGCAGGATGCCCTTGGATCCCACCGGCAGCCGCTTGCCGTCCGGGGTGGTGGTGTAGGCCGAAAGCACGCGCACCGATTGCATCGAGACGCTGAACTGGATCTGGTATTGGCTCAGGTCTTCGACGCCGGCCGGGGTATTGATGCGCAGGTCTTCGGTGACGTCTTCCGTATAGCTGCCATCCTGCTTGACGTGGATTTCGGAGACCGAGGACAGCACGGTATACGACGGACTGTAGGCGGCGGCGGAGCTGGCGGCCGAGGTCACTACAAAAACGAGAGCAATCAGCAAATTACGTAACATGCAACTTCCTTGCGACTGGCCGTCTGCGAAGACGACATCCTTTGGACGAAAGTACGACGACAAAGTCAGATAGATTACCGCAGCAATTGACGAAAAGCCCAAACCGGATAGCATGATAGCCATATCCAACCTTCGCATTATGCACAAATCAATCATGCACGCTACCCCTCCCCTCTGGCAGGAATTCATCAAGGCCGCGCGCAAGGAAGTCGTGCCGGCACTTGGTTGCACCGAACCGATTTCGCTGGCGCTCGCAGCCGCCATCGCCCGGGTCCGTCTCGGCCGTGTGCCGGAGCGCATCGTGGCAGCGGTCTCTCCCAATCTGATGAAGAACGGCATGGGGGTGACGGTCCCCGGTACCGGCATGGTCGGCATGCCGATCGCTGCGGCGGTCGGCGCGCTGGCGGGCGATGCAGAGGCCGGGCTGCAGGTTTTGCATGCGTTGACGCCGGACGATGTCACGGCGGCGCGGCGCATGCTCGACGAGGGCCGGGTGTCGATCGGGGTGGCGCCGGTCGACAATGTGCTCTATTCGGAGGCGCGGCTCGAGGCGGACGGCCATTGGGCGCGGGTGGCGATCGCCGATGCCCACACGCGCGTGGTGCGCATCGAGGTGGATGGGGAGTTGGTATTCGAGCGCGAGACGGAGGCGAATGCCCAGAACGACAACGCTTACTCGCTCGCCGGCTGCCGGGCGCGCGATGTGTTCGATTTCGCCATGGGCGTGCCGCTCGCGGATATCGCCTTCATCGCCGCGGCGGGCGAATTGAATACGGCCCTGTCGCAGACCGGCATGAGCGGTGACTATGGTCTCGCGATCGGTGCGACGCTGCAGAAGAATATCGAGCGCGGCATTTTGTCGGACGATTTGTTCAACCGGGTGGTGCGACTGACCACGGCGGCATCGGATGCGCGCATGGGCGGCGCAATGGCGCCGGCGATGAGCAATTCGGGTTCGGGCAATCAGGGCATTGCCGCGTCCATGCCGGTGGTGGTGGTGGCTGACCATCTCGGCGCAAGCGACGAGCAGCGTATCCGCGCCCTGATGCTGGCCAACCTGATGGCCATCTACATAAAGAGTTTTCAGCACAAGCTGTCGGCGTTGTGCGCGGTCACCACGGCGGCGATGGGCTCGGCGGCCGGCATGGCCTGGTTGTTGGGTGGCGATTACGACACGGTGGCGCGGGCGATCTGCAATATGATCGGTGACGTGGCCGGGATGATTTGCGACGGCGCGAACAACGGTTGCGCGATGAAGGTGTCGTCGTCGGTCGGCGCCGCGTTGAAGGCGGTGCTGCTTGCGCTCGACGGGGTACGGGTCGGCGGCAGCGACGGCATCGTGTCGGACGATGTCGACGACACGATCCGCAATCTGGCGGCGCTGGTCAATCAGGGCATGGTCGAAACCGATCAGCAGATTTTGCGCATCATGCTGGACAAGCGCTAGCCATGCCGCTGTCGCTGACGGTGCTGGTGGAAAACCGCAGCCGACGCGCGGATCTCGCCGCCGGACGCGGTTTTTCTTGTTGGCTGGACGATGGCCGGGCGCGGGTATTGTTCGACACGGGTCCGGATGGCCGCCTGATCGACAACGCCGCGCGGCTCGGCATCGATCTGGCGAGCGTCACGCATATCGTGTTGTCGCACGGTCATTACGATCATAGCGGCGGCTTGCCGGCGCTGGCCCAATGGTATGCGGCACGCGGTTTGCGGCCGCAGCTGGTCTCCCACCCGGCGGCATTCGCCGCACGGGAATTCCGTCTCGGCATCGGCTGCTGGTCGCGCCGCCTGCGCAGGCTCGGCGCACCACTGACGGCCGATGAGGTGGCTCGCCATTTCGACTGGCAGCCGAGTGCGACGCCGGTAGCGCTCGGCGATGGCGGGCTGATGTTTCTCGGCGCCGTCGGCCGCGCACGCTTTCCGAGCGATGAGCATGCGATCGGCCAACTCGCGGACGGTTCGCTCGACCGGGTGGTCGATGATTCGGCCCTGGTCTGGCCTGGCCGCAACGGCGCGGTGGTGGTCAGCGGTTGCGCCCACGCCGGCATCGGCAATGTGGTGGAGTCGGCCCGTGCCCTGCCCGGCTGTGCGCGGGTACAGGCGGTATTGGGCGGGTTTCATCTGCGCAGCGCCGGACCGCTGCAGCTGTGGCGGGTGCGGCGTTATTTTTCCCGTCTCGGCGTCACGGCCGTCGGCGCCTGTCATTGCAGCGGCTGGGGCCGTCACTGGATGCCGGCGCAGCGCGACCTCTCCACCGGCGTGCGGCGCGTGTTCGACTAGTCAAAAAAATGGCATACCGCCATACGGGCCGGTATGCCATGCTCGCGAGAATGCTCCGGATCAATGGAGCGTCATGAATTCGATCATCAGGTCCTTGACGACAAACCCCACCACGCCGACGCCCAGCACAAGAAACAGCATTGCGGTGCCGAATTTTCCGGCGCCGGATTTCTTGCCGAGATCCCAGATGATGAAGCCCATGAAAACCATCAGGATCGTCAGGCAGACCACCATGCTGATATTGCTGAACTGTTCTTCGGACATGGATTGAACGCCCCGTCAAAATTCAAAAACTTGGATTGTAATCAATCACCTGCGGCGTGAGAAGGTGGTCCTGTCCGAAAGGTGGACCACCTGCACCGAACTTATTTCTTCAACATTTTGTGCCGGGTAGCGATACGCATCCGCAGTGCATTGAGGCGGATGAAGCCGGCTGCATCGGCATGGTTGTAGGCGCCGCCGTCTTCGTCGAAGGTGGCGATGGTCGGGTCGAACAGCGAGTCGGCCGAGTCGCGCCCGACGACGTACACCGCGCCCTTGTAGAGCTTCAGCCTGACCCAGCCGTTTACCGAGGCCTGCGATGCATCGATCATCTGTTGCATCATCCGGCGCTCCGGCGACCACCAGTACCCGGTATAGATCAGGTTGGCATATTTCGGCATCAACTCGTCTTTGAGGTGCGCCACTTCACGGTCGAGGGTAATCGATTCGATCGCGCGGTGCGCCTTGAGCATGATGGTGCCGCCGGGGGTTTCGTAGCAGCCGCGCGACTTCATGCCGACGTAGCGGTTTTCGACCAGGTCGAGACGGCCGATGCCATGCTTGTTGCCGAGGCGATTGAGCTCGGTGAGCACGGCGGCCGGGCTCATCGCGTGGCCGTTGATGGCGACGATGTCGCCGCCGGCATATTCGAGTTCGACATATTCGGCTTCGTCCGGGGCGTTTTCCGGGCTGTTGGTCCACAGCCACATGCTTTCTTCCGGTTCGACCGACGGGTCTTCCAGCACGGCGCCTTCGTAGGAGATGTGCAGCAGGTTGGCGTCCATCGAGTAGGGACTTCCGCCGTTACGCTTTTTGGAGATGTCGATGCCGTTGGCTTCGGCATAGTTGAGCAGCTTTTCCCGCGACAGCAGGTCCCATTCGCGCCACGGCGCAATGACCTTGACGTCGGGCTTGAGCGCGTAATAACCGAGTTCGAAACGTACCTGGTCATTGCCCTTGCCGGTACAGCCGTGCGAGACGGCGTCGGCGCCGACGCGGTTGGCGATTTCGATCTGGCGCTTGGCGATCAGCGGCCTGGCGATCGAGGTGCCGAGCAGGTATTCACCTTCGTAGATGGCGTTGGCGCGAAACATCGGGAAGACGAAGTCGCGCACGAATTCTTCGCGCAGGTCGTCGATATAGATGTTTTCCGGCTTGATGCCGAGCGCAATGGCTTTTTTCCGCGCCGGTTCGACCTCTTCGCCCTGACCGATATCAGCGGTGAACGTCACCACTTCGCACTGATAGGTGTCTTGCAGCCATTTGAGGATGACAGAGGTATCCAGTCCACCCGAATACGCCAAAACTACTTTATTGATTTCCGACATTTTTTGATTCCCCACATTACAGAAGTCGAGCGCAACCATCACGGAACGGACGTGATTTCAGACCATCGTTTGTCACGCCGTCAGGCGTGAAAAGGGCTGGTTGTTAGCGGCTTCGTCGCAGGGCCTGCGTAGCAGCGCCGGAGGACAGATTGGACTGGACGTTGATAATGACCTGGCCCAGCATTGCCATCAGCGACAGAAGCCGACCATATCGTCGCAGCGAAACCAGTCGTCGCACGAAGAGGCCGAGGCTCTCTTCATGTTGCTGGCTGCAGTGCGGTTGATATTTGATGGTTTCCGTCATGGTTGCTGGTTTCCGAATTTCCAAAAAGGTGCCATCGCGCATGTTGGAGGACACACGCAACGGCTCACAAGTACACGCTGGTCTCAAGTCATTCATGTCGCAACATTGCCGGCAGCGCCAGAAACGTACAGATTTGCGACACGAGTTAACTTTTATCGGATTTTTCGGATGAGTGCAAGATGTTGAGCGAATATTTTTTTCGCGCTGCAGCATATCGCGGCGCACTTTTGCCGTGACGCGCGCGTAGCAGGCGCGCTTCGGGTAAAATTGCCGCCATGTTGACCGATGCTGAAAAAGAGGCGATTCGCCTGCACTACAAAGCCATCAGCCAGAATCTGGCCGGCTTCCGCCCCCGCCCCGCGCAACGCCAGATGCTGGCCGAAATCGCCAATGCGTTTTCGCGCAGCCTGGAGAAGAGCGGTGAGGACAATCCGCAACGCGAAGGCGAAAGCATCGCCGTGATCGAGGGGCCGACCGGGGTCGGCAAGAGTCTCGCCTATCTGCTCGCCGGCGGCGTGATGGCGCGGTCGCGCAATCGCAAGCTGGTGATTTCCAGCGCCACCGTCGCCCTGCAGGAGCAGTTGGTCAATCGTGACCTGCCCTTCGTGATCGAGAACAGCGGCCTGCCGCTGACTTACGCGATCGCCAAGGGCCGCAGCCGTTATCTGTGCCCTTACCGTCTCTACCAGTTGAGCGGCGATCACGCCCAGGGCGAACTATTGCCGGCCGATCCGGTGATGTTGTGGGACCGCAAGCCGCAACAGGAGGAAATCGACACCCTGCGCCGCCTCGCCGACGCCTTCGAGGCGCGCAGCTGGAACGGCGATCGCGACCAATGGCCGGAAACGGTCGACGACGGCTTGTGGATGCGGGTCACCACCGATCGCCACGGCTGTCTGAAGGCCGCCTGCCCGAACCGGCCGGAGTGCCCGTTTTTCCTGGCACGCGAAACGCTGGAAACGGTCGATGCCATCGTCACCAATCACGATTTGCTGCTGGCCGACATCGGCATGGGCGGCGGGGTGATCCTGCCGGCGCCGGAGCAGAGTTTTTATTGCATCGACGAGGCACACCATCTGGCCAAGAAGGCGGTCAACCAGTTCGCCGCCGAGCATTCGCTCGCGCAGGCGCTCGCCTGGCTCGACAAGGTCGACGCCACCGCGGCGCGCGCCGCCGCCCTGTGCAACAAGGGCGAGCTCGCCGCCCAGGCCGCCGAGGCGGCCGAAGCCTGCAGCGAGTCGCTGGCCGAGTGGCTGTGGTTGCTGGAGGGTGAAAAGGCGCTGTCGCTCGACAGCGACAATCTGGAGCCGGTGTGGTTGCTGGATGACGGCGTGCTGCCCGCACATCTGGAGGGCCCGGCGGCCAATATGGCCGTGTCGGCGCGGATGGTGTTTCGCCATTTGTCGCAGTTGTCGGATGCGCTCGCCGAGTCGCGCAAGGACAAGTCGGGTGATGCGACGGCGATCGACAAAACGTCGGGTGATCTGGGCTTTCTGCTCGCCCGCGCCGAGCAGTTGATGGCGGTGTGGGATCTGTTCGAGAAGAAGCCCGGCGAAAAGGAGCCGCCGATTGCCAAGTGGATTGCCCGCAAGAGCGAGGGCAAAGGCGACTACCTGTTCTGTGCGTCGCCGGTCAGTGCGGCCGCGAGTCTGGCCGCCACGCTGTGGCGCCGTGCTGCGGGCGCTCTGCTGACTTCGGCCACCTTGCGTTCGCTCGGCGATTTCGATTTGCTGCTGTCTCAGACCGGTCTGAAATGGCTGCCGCAGGTCTCGTGCATCGCCCTCGATTCGCCGTTTAATTTCGGAGAACAGGGAGAACTCTATCTGCCGCCGCTGCTGGCGAGTCCGAAGGATGCTGCGGCGCACACGCGCGAAATCGCCGAATGGCTGCCGAAGCTGATCGATGTCAGCGAAGCGGTCGGCTCGCTGGTGCTGTTTTCGTCGCGCAAGCAGATGCAGGAGGTGGCGTCCCTGGTGCCGGCCGCACTGCGTGAGCGGTTGCTGGTACAGGGTGAGTTGCCGAAGAGCGTGTTGCTTGCGTCGCATCACGAGCGGCTCGCAGCGGGACGGGCAAGCGTGATTTTCGGGCTCGACTCGTTTTCCGAGGGGCTGGACCTGCCTGGCGAGAGTTGCGTGCATGTGATCATCGCCAAGCTGCCGTTCGCGATGCCGGATGACCCGGTAGGTCGCACCCTGTCGCGCTGGATCGAAAAGCGCGGCGGCAATCCGTTTGTCGAGCTGACGGTGCCGGAGGCATCGATCAAGCTGGTGCAGGCAGTCGGCCGGTTGATCCGCAGCGAGCGCGATTACGGCCGGGTCACCATTCTCGACAATCGCCTGGTACGGCAGAGTTATGGCAAAAAAATGCTAGCCTCATTACCGCCATTCAAGCGCATATAGTTTATGTTAAAATCTGCCCGGGCCATGAGACCCCAGCAACTATAATCATGCCAAACGGCAGAGCGAATCTAAACCATGATCTGCAACCCATATGAAATCGTCATTCAGGGCTTGACGCTGGAAGGTCGCACCTTCCGACCGAGCGACTGGGCCGAGCGCCTGTGCGGTATTTTAGCGTCGTTCGACGACAACAAGCTCGCGTATCACGAGTATGTCCGCCCCATGCTGCTCGAGGGTGTCCGCTGCGTGGCGGTCGACAAGAAACTCGAGAAGATCAACCCGAACGCCTATCAGTTCCTCACCGACTTCGCCCGCGACAACGCATTGCGCATCGTCGATTGCCGTACCTTGATCGACGAAATCTACCCGAACCGCTTCCTCGCCTGATCGTTCCCTCCGCGCCCGGCCCGACCGGGTGCGCGCGTCCGCGCCTACCACTTTTCCGGCATCTTTGTCATAAATTCGTCATTTATGACGCGCATCGACAGCAAATTTCAGCACAAAAACCACACTAAAACACCAGAAATCAAGCGCTTGTCGCGCTGGCACAACAATTGCAAGCACACGCAACTGTCATTTGTATCCTTTTCGCAAAAATAACTGATATTAATATTTTAGTAACACGGGTTAACAATAATTCCGACCACTGATCGAGGCAGCACCTCGAGACAGTACATCACAACCTCTGTGGAACTTGGAGCAATGCAGATGAATAAGAAGATTCTCGCTGTAGCCATCGCCGGCACGTTCGTCGCGCCGTTCGCCATGGCCGATGTCACCATCTACGGCTTGATCAGCGCCGCGGTGCAAAGCGCCTCGACCTCGAACAGCTACACCACCGACAACTACCCGAGCCGCGGCCGCGTTTCCGACCAGAACTCGCGCATCGGCTTCAAGGGTACCGAAGACCTTGGCAACGGCACTTCGACCGTGTGGCAGGTGGAAAGCAGCCTGAAGAGCTTCGAACAGGGCGGTACCAACGACCAGGGCCAGGCCGCCACCTTTGCCACCCGTAACTCCTTCCTCGGCCTGAAAGACAACACCTTCGGCCAGGTCGTCATGGGTTACTACGACTCCGCCTACAAGCGCTACACCAACGTCGGCGCCGACCTGATGGCCGATACTTCGGCCAGTACCATGGGCGACAACTCGGGCGTGTACAACATCGTCGGCCGCGGCGATTCGCGCCTGAAGAACTCGATCCACTATGACTCGCCGCTGTGGAACGGCTTCCAGGCCGGTGCTTCCTACGGCTTTGACGAGTACATCACCACCGGCTCGAGCAAGGACGCCGCCCGCATGAGCTTGGGCGCCAGCTACACCAACGGTCCGTTGAAGATCGGCGCCGGTTACGACCGTCTGAATGACAGCACCGCCACCCTGGCCGGCAGCTCCAGCTTCCCGAGCGGCTTCGTCTTCAACAGCACCCAGACCAGCACCAGTACCACGTACGTTGGTCAGCACTCGACCTATGCCCAGTTGGCAGGCAGCTATCTGATCACCCAGACCAACACCTTGCTGACGGCGATGTTCGAACGCGCCACCTACACCTCGGTGAAGGGCGGCAGCGACATGACCCAGAACGACTGGTCGCTCGGCGTGGCGCAAACCTTCGGCAACTTTGCCGTCAAGCTGTCGTACAACAAGCTGGGCGACCTGAACAATGCCTACAGCGGCAACCCGAGCGACTACGATGCCAACGAATGGGTACTCGGCACGACTTACAATCTGTCGAAGCAGACCCAGCTGCTGGCTTACGCGACCCGCATCGACAACAGCAAGTACCAGAACGCCAACCTGACGATCGATCCGCTGGAAGCCTCGCCGGCATCCTCGGTCGGCGGCTCCTACACGAACCTCAACTCGGGCAGCGTCATCAAGGTCTTCGGCGTCGGCATGAAGTACACCTTCTAAAGCAATCCTTCGAAGTCGGTTTATTCATCGGGCATCCTGCGGGATGCCCGTTTTTGTTGGTTTTGCTAGAATGGCACTTTGCCACGCAAGAAGATTTCCAGCATGCCCGTTGCCATCAAGACTCCCGAAGACATCGCCAAAATGCGCATCGCCTGCCGCCTTGCCGCCGAGGTGCTCGATTTCATCACTCCGCACGTCAAGCCGGGCGCTACCACCGAAGCGCTCGACCGCCTGTGTCACGACTACATGATCGACGTGCAGGGCACGGTGCCGGCGCCGCTCAACTATGCGCCCGAGGGCATGACGCCCTACCCCAAGTCGATCTGCACCTCGATCAATCATGTGATCTGTCACGGCATTCCGAACGACAAGCCGCTCAAGAACGGCGACATGCTCAATATCGACATCACGGTGATCAAGGACGGTTATCACGGTGACTCGAGCCGCATGTATTACGCCGGCGAAGTCAGCCCGCAGGCACGGCGACTGGCGAAAATTACCTATGAGTGCATGTGGCTCGGCATCGACAAGGTACGGCCCGGCGCCCACCTCGGCGATATCGGCTATGCCATCCAGCGTCACGCCGAGAACAGCGGCTACAGTGTGGTGCAGGAGTTCTGCGGTCACGGCATCGGCAAGAAATTCCATGAAGAGCCGCAGGTATTGCATTATGGCCGCCCCGGCACGGGGCTCGAACTCGAGCCGGGCATGATTTTCACCATCGAGCCCATGATCAACCAGGGCAAGCGTCACCTGCGCGTGCTGGCCGACGGCTGGACCGTGGTCACCAAGGACCGCAGCCTGTCGGCGCAGTGGGAACACACGGTACTGGTGACCGACAGCGGCGTCGAGGTGCTGACCGTATCCGAAGGGACGCCGGCGAAACCGGCATTCAAGTAAGCCTTTGCGAAGCGGCAAACCCTGCCGCTTCGCCGTACCGACGGCGGCAAGAGGCCGCCGTTACGCATTCCGGACGGAAAAATTTGCCTCCCGGCACACCCCGTCGCCCCCTATCCCGACCATTTTGTGAACCGCGGCCATGCCGGGACACGATTTCGCCCGACTTTCTTTACCTTTATTGACATTGCAATTACGTTTTTTTACCAAAAAGTCCTAAAAATCCAATCAACCTGGCCGGCATTTTGCTAAGGAGCCTGCATGCCGGCGCCCGCCCGTAGGACCAGATTGGCGAGCCTGGATGTCCATTCACCATCAGGAGCCCGCCATGTCGACACTTTCCGGCGTCAATTCTTCCGCCACCACCAGCCCGGCCGCAGGTATTGGCGCCACGGCCCATGCCCAGCGCCCGCGCAAGCCGGTTTACGACCAGCCGGCACCGGTTGCGGCCGCCAACAACAGCGGCGGCACCTTGATGCAAAGCATGTCCCAGGCATTGACCCAGATGGGGGTCAGCCTGCCGGCCGACAATGCACAAAGCGCAGCCAGCGGCCAGAGCAGCCAGGTTCCGCAGGCAATGGGCAAGCTGATGCATGACTTGATGAGCGCGGTAAAACAACAGGAATCGAGTGCAGGTCAAAGCCAGGGCGCATATGGCAGCGACTTCTCTTCCGCCCTGAAGAACCTGATCAGCCAACTGCAAAACGGCAGCGACAACAGCGGAGCCAATGCATCGCTGGCGCAATTGAATACCGATTTCAACGCCTTGCTGGGCGCGGCCAAGAGCCAGTCCGGCGCAACGCCGAGCAACAGCGCTGAAGCTCAGAACCTGCAGACCTTCCTGCAGAACCTGCAGGCCAACCTCGCCGCGAGCGGAACGCCGAAAACCGGCGGACTGATCGGCGCAAGTGCCTGATGTGATGTTATTTTTACATTCGATTAACTTTCTCCGTACAAAAGAATGATTTGCTTTACTCGCGGCTCATCAGATAATGTCCGGGCATAATCGCTTAAACTTTGTCGGATGTAGTGTTATTCATGTCGAACGTATTGTTGATTGACGACGATGTCGAATTGACCTCGCTGCTGGCAGATTATCTGCGTCAGGACGGCTTTACCGTCACCTGCCGTCACGATGGCCAGGAGGGGGTGAATGAGGCATTGAGCGGCCACTACACCCTCGCGGTGCTGGATGTAATGATGCCGCGCATGGACGGGATCGAGGCGTTGCGTCGCATCCGTGCACGCAACACCGACCTGCCATTATTGATGTTGACTGCACGCGGCGATGCGGTGGATCGCATTCTCGGCCTCGAACTCGGCGCTGACGACTATGTGACCAAACCCTGCCCGCCGCGCGAGTTATCGGCACGTATCAAGGCCATTTTGCGCCGCTCCGACGGCCGTCGCGGCCAGGGCGGCAGCGATGGGTTGCGCGTCGGCGGTCTGCAGTTGCTTCCCGACCGGCGCCAGGCCTTCTGGGAAGACAAGGAAATCGAGCTGACCGGCATCGAGTACAACCTGCTCGAGGTTCTGGCGCGCAGCGCCGGCCGGGTGGTGAGCAAGTCGCAGCTGTCGGAACAGGCGCTGGGCCGGCCACTTGAACGTTATGACCGCAGCATCGATGTGCACATCAGCAGTATTCGCCAGAAATTGCCGCGGCAGCCGGACGGTCAGTCGTGGATCAGGACCGTCAGGGGCATGGGGTATCAGCTGATCCGGATCTGAGATGCGTCAGCTGTTCGTCAAATTCATTCTCGCGTTCTGGCTGGCTTTCGTCGCCATCTCGGCCACAGTCACCGGGGCTGCCTGGCTGATCCGGGCCCACAATCCGCAGTGGGCGGAATTTCAACGTCGCGATAGAGAAGGCCCGCCGCCAATGCGGCTGGTGGTTTCGCTGTTGCGTCAGGGAAATACCGATACGGTACGGCAGATTTTGCCCTTGCTGCGTAGCGACCCCGGCCCCATCTTGCGTGTCGTCGACCCGCAAGGCCATGAGCTGACGCCGGTTCCGGCAAATACCCGGATCGAACGCAGCGAAACGGTCGTCACCCCCGATGGCAGCCGTTATCTGGTCGTGTCGTTGCGGCGCAACGATGACAAGGGCACTTTCCATGCGGGCCCACCACCTTCCCCTCCTTCATTATGGCTGCCGATTTCGGTCGCGATTCTGGTCAGTCTCGGCTTTAGCGCCTGGCTCGCCTGGTATATGGTGCGGCCGGTACGCACGATGCGCATTGCGCTCAGGGCGCTTGCGCACGGCAATTTCGATACGCGCATCGGCGCACGCATGGGTGGGCGGCGCGACGCGCTCGCCGATCTCGGCCGCGACTTCGACCGCACCGCACAGCGCTTGCAACAGCAGATCGGCGCACAGCAACGCCTGCTGCACGATGTGTCGCATGAGCTGCGCTCGCCGCTTGCCCGTCTCGAAGCCGCCATCGGACTGATCCGCCAGAATCCGGACAATATCGACAGTTCGCTGCCGCGCATCGAGCGCGAGTGCCAGCGGCTCGACACGCTGGTCGGCGAGGTGCTGACGCTCAGCCGGCTGGAGAGCGGTGTGCAGGCGACGCTGCAGACCGTCGACCTGATCGAGCTGCTGGACATGATCGTCGAGGACGCCGGCTTCGAGGCCCAGATGCTTGGTTGCACGGTGAGCTTTAATCATTGCGATCACTATGTGCTGAACTGCCAGGCGGAGCTGTTGCACCGCAGCTTCGAGAACGTGATCCGCAATGCATTGCGTTACACGGACAAGGGCAGCGAAGTGGCGATCGTCGCCAGCGCCGAAGAGAACGGGTTGCACGTCAGCATACGCGATCATGGCCCCGGGGTTCCCGAAGAGGCGCTGGATGTGATTTTCGAGCCGTTCAAGCGGGTCGGTACACGCAGTGGTCCGGATGGCCACGGACTGGGACTGGCCATTGCCCGCCGCGCGGTTGCATCGCATGGAGGCCGCATTTGGGCGGAGCTGGCAGAGGGCGGCGGGTTACGGGTCGTGATCTTCCTGCCGCGCCAATCCACGGACGGAAAGACAATTCCTTTGGATTCATAGCGTTGACACTTGCCGTCGCCGCACCGGGGCTCTAAACTTCTAAATCTGTAAGTCATATCAGGGTGGCATTATGTCTCTGACAATAGATAGCACCAGCAACTCGCTCTACGCCCAGAATGCCCAGACCCGCTCGCAGCAGGCGGTCAATCAGGTGTTGGCCGAGCTTGCCTCGGGCTCCAGCATCAACAGCGCCGCCGACAATCCGGCCGGACTGGCCATTTCGGAAAGCTTCACCTCGCAGATCAATGGCGACCAGCAGGCGCTGACCAATGCCATCAGCGGCGGCTCGCTGACCCAGACGGTCAGCGGTGCGCTGTCGCAGTTGCAGGACAACACCCAGCAGATTCAGCAACTGGCGGTCGAGGCCGGCGATGGAGCGCTCAACAGCAACGATCGGCAGGCACTGCAAGCCGAGGTCGACCAACTGACGCAAGCCAACTCGCAAATCGTCCAGTCGACCCAGTTCAATGGCATGCCGCTACTGTCCGGCAATACCTCGATCACCTTGCAGGTCGGCGTGAATGGCGCCACATCGGATCAGGTCACCGTCGATACCGGGGGACTCGACAACAGCCCGGCCAACGGCGGCCTGAACACGTATAACGCAAACCTGAGCGCGACCGGCACCATCGACGTCACCACCCAGGCGAATGCCACGGCGGCGCAAGGCCTGCTCGCGCAGGATCTGAACACGCTCAACAATGCCCAGGCCAGCATCGGCGGCGCCAGCAACCGTCTATCGGCCCTCGTCGACACCTTGCAGGGCAGCTCGATCAGCGCCCAGGATGCCCGCAGTCGCATCAGCGACACCGATTATGCGGCGGCAAGCGCCGCCTTGGCCCAGGATCAGATCCAGTCGAACGCCAGCCTCGCCGCGCTCGGCCAGGCGAACGTATCACAAAGTGCAGCATTGACCCTGCTGCGCTAATCCGCGTCCCCGGAATCAAAAAAAGCGCACCGATTGGTGCGCTTTTTTTCCATCTTCCATTCAGAGACAGCGCTTGATCCAGGCAGCAAGATCGAGCAGCTTGCCGTGGAAAAAGTGACCGACACCGGGGAAGACCACGACGGGCAGATTCTGTGGCCGCGCCCATGCCAGCACATCGGCGAGCGGCACGACTTCGTCCTCTTCGCCATGGATGACGAGCGTGCCCGGCGGGACTTCGGGGGTCGGAATGGCATATTTGCCGACCGCAACGCCGATCAGCAGCAGCTTTTCCGCCTCGATGCGTTCACGGGTGCGTGCAGCGACAAAACCGCCGAAGGAGAAGCCTGCCAGCAGCAACGGCAGCTCGCCGTCTTCGGCGCGGGCATGTTCGACCACCGCCAGCACGTCATCGACCTCCCCCATGCCATGGTCGTGCTGACCATCGCTGCTGCCGACGCCACGCAAATTCGGGCAGTAGCAGGTATAGCCCAGCTGCGACAACGCGCGCGCCGCCGTCTGCACCACCTTGTTGGTGTTGGTGCCGCCCTGCAGCGGATTGGGATGACAGACGACGGCGATGCCGCGCGGCACCGTCTCGGCAGGCAGACGCAGGGTTTCCAGCTCGCCGACAGGCCCGGCGATACGGATCGGTTGCATGGCCTTGACCATCAGATTTTCAGCCTTTCCACCACCTGTCCATCCACAAGATGGCAGGCGACGATTTCGTCGATATCGGCTTCGTCGATGAAGGTGTACCAGGTTTCTTCCGGGTAGATGACCATCACCGGACCGTTATCGCAACGGCCGAGGCAACCGGCCTTGTTGATGCGCACCTGGCCCGGGCCGGCCAGCCCTTGCGCCTTGACGCGGTCCTTCATGTAGCCGAGCAGTTGGCTGGCACCGTGCTCGTTACAGCAGGTTTCGCCCTCGCCGCGCTGATTGCAGCAGATAAATACGTGACGGTTGTAGTAGCTCATGCGTTTCCTCTCATTCGCTGTCGGCCCAGCCGCTCGCGCCATGCAGCGCCGCATTCTCGAATTTGGCGTACTGACCGACGAAGGCGAGCCGTACCGTACCGGTCGGACCGTTACGGTGTTTGCCGATGATGGCCTCGGCGAGCCCCTTGTCCGGCGAATCCGGGTTGTAGTATTCGTCGCGATACATGAAGAGAATGATGTCGGCGTCCTGCTCGATGGCACCGGATTCACGCAAGTCGGACATCATCGGGCGCTTGTTCGGCCGCTGCTCGACGCTCCGCGACAGCTGTGACAGCGCGATGACCGGCACCTTGAGTTCCTTGGCCAGCCCCTTGAGACTTCGCGAGATCTCGCCGAGCTCGGAGGCACGGTTTTCGCCGTTGCGTCCGGAGCCGCTCATCAGCTGCAGGTAGTCGATCACGATCAGGCCGAGCTCGCCGCCATGCTGGCGCGCCAGTCGCCGTGCCCGGGCGCGGACTTCGAGCGCGGTCAGTGCCGGCGTCTCGTCGATATACATTGGCGCCTCGGACAATTTACCGATGGCAAAGGTAAGTTTCTGCCAGTCTTCGTCACCCAGCCGGCCGGTGCGCAGAATATGCTGATCCAGGCGCCCCACCGAGCCGAGCATACGCAGCACCAGTTGGGTACCGCCCATTTCCATCGAGAACACCGCCACTGGCCTGTGCTTTTCAACGGCAACATGTTCGGCGATATTCATCGAAAACGCAGTTTTCCCCATGGATGGGCGGCCGGCAACGATCACCAGGTCACCAGGCTGCAGGCCGGATGTCCGTGCGTCGAGATCGACAAACCCGGTCGGCACCCCGGTTACTTCGTCCGGATTTTCGCGGCTGTAGAGCATGTCGATGCGTTCGACGACTTCCTGCAGCAGATTGGGCATTTCCAGAAAGCCCTGCTTCGACTTGGCGGTGCTTTCGGCAATCTGGAACACCTTGCCTTCCGCTTCGTCGAGCAGTTGCGCGGCATCGCGTCCTTGCGGATTGTAGGCGGACTCGGCAATGGCTGCGCCGACCTGCGCGAGTTGCCGCATGACGGAGCGCTCACGCACGATTTCGGCATAACGACGGATGTTGGCGGCTGACGGCGTCCCCTGGGCCAGCGAAGCCAGATAGGCGAGCCCACCCACATCGCCGAGTTCGGCAGTCTTGTCGAGGCTTTCGGCTACCGTCACCACGTCGGCCGGCCGCGACAGCTCGATCAGTCGCGCAATGTGCTGATAGACGAGGCGGTGATTCTGCCGATAGAAATCATCGGCGCTCACCACGTCGGCAATCTTGTCCCAGGCGGCGTTATCCAGCAGCAGGCCACCCAGCACCGACTGCTCGGCCTCCATGGAGTGAGGCGGCGTACGCAGGTTCAGCGCGGCCTCTTCATAAGCTTCAATCTGTTCACTCATTTCCGTACAACGCTGTTTCGGGCGAAAAGACCATTTTACCAGTTTTATCCGCACACACTGCAGGCCCGTCATATTGCAGCGCCGCTGCCGCATAAACCCAACGAGTTTAGTCAACTATTGGCAGAAGTTGTCGGCTTAAAGTACACTTGCTGCACAAGTACGAGGTTTGCAAACCCAACAATATGGAGAGCAAGATGGAACATAAACTTCCGGAACTGCCTTACGCACTGGATGCGCTGGCACCCGCCCTGTCCAAAGAAACACTGGAATTCCACTACGGCAAGCACCACCAGACTTACGTCACCAACCTCAACAATCTCATCAAGGGCACCGAATTCGAAAACGCCTCGCTGGAAGAGATCATCAAGAAATCGTCCGGCGGCATTTTCAATAATGCGGCACAGATCTGGAACCACACCTTCTACTGGTTCGGCCTCTCGCCGAACGGCAGCGGCGAACCGACCGGCGCGCTGGCTGACGCCATCAAGGCCAAGTGGGGTTCGTTCGAGGACTTCAAGAAGGCCTTCACGCAAACTGCAGTCGGCACCTTCGGCTCCGGCTGGGCCTGGCTCGTCAAGAATGCCGACGGCTCGCTCGAGCTGGTTTCGACCAGCAATGCCGCAACCCCGCTGACCACCGACAAGAAGCCGCTCCTGACCTGTGACGTTTGGGAACACGCTTACTACATCGATTATCGCAACAGCCGCCCGAACTACCTCGAGTCGTTCTGGAAGCTGGTCAACTGGGACTTCGTCGCCAAAAACTTCGCCGCCTGACACGACCGCGAAGCAAAAAAGGACCTGCGGGTCCTTTTTTCATTCTCTTGCCAGACACAAAAAAAGGGGCCGATCGGCCCCTTTTGCTTTGCATGTCGCACTCACTCGTCAGCGGACTGGGCGAGCTGCTGCTTACCCATGCGAACCGGGTATTTTTGCCGCAGCGCGTTCAGGTAGCTGAGCCCTTGCGCATTGGCGTTCATCTCGGCGATCACGCCAGCCAGCTGATCCCGTTGCGCCGGAGCGACCGCCGGTGCAGCGACGATCTGGTCGATACGGTAGATCACATACTCACCGGTCGGGTGCTTGAGACCGACAAAGGCCGGCAGCTTGCCGACGTTGGCGGAGTAAATGGCCTGCATGTCGGTCGGCGGCACGCCTTGCGTGTCGCGACGCGAAATCTGATGCGGCTGACTCCAGCCCTGCCCCGCGTCCTTGCCCGACTTGAGCGCAGCAAGCTCGCTGTCGCCGCGCGCCGCCGCAAGCTTGGCACCGTTGGTGGCAATCAGCTCGACCTTGATCGCATCGCTCACTTCAGCCAGCTTCAGTTGGTGAGCGGCTTGATGATCGGTCACGCGCACCACGACGAGGGTGTTGTTGCCCAGATCGATCGGTTCGCTGTTGTGCTTCTTGACCAGCACATCTTTGCTGAAGGCAGCGGCCAACACCTTCGGATTGGACAGTACCGGATCGTTACCCGCGGCTTGGTTCGTCAGCCAGCCCGATTGCTGCGGAACCAGCTTGAGCGCATCTTGCACACCCTTGAGCGAATCGCCTTGCTGATACGATACTTCCGTCAGCGTGTCGCTTTGCGTGCGGAACATCGCACCGGCCTTCTGCAGCTTGACCTTGGCGGCGATCTGATCCTTGAGCGAATCGAAATCGGGTTGCTTGATCGCATCGAGGCGGATGATGTGATAGCCGTAATCAGTGTGGATCACTTCGCTGATCTGACCCGGCTTCATACGGAACACCACATCGTCGAACGGCTTGACCATCGCGCCACGAGCAAAGAAACCGAGGTCGCCACCCTTGGCTGCGGAGCCCGGGTCTTGCGAACGGGTACGCGCCAGTTGCTCGAAGCTTGCCGGATTGGCACGAACCTGCTTGAGCAGCGCATCGGCCTCAGCCTTCACCTGGGCTTGCTGTTGCGGGGTTGCACCTTGCGGCACGGCCAGCAGGATGTGCGAAGCGCGACGCTGTTCGCCGCCGAAATCACTTTGATGCTGGTTGTAATACTGATGCAGCTCGGCGTCGGTCACCGGGATGTTTTGCGCAATCTGCGCCTGCGACAGCACCACATAGGCCAAACGCACCGATTCCGGCGCCTGGAAGCGCGCGGCGTTTGCCTTGTAGTAGGCAGCCACGGTGGCATCATCGGTCTTCACTTGCGACGCAAATGCTTGCGGTTGCAGCACCATCGCACGCACCACGCGCGCTTCGCCCAGAATGCCCGCCACGCGATCTGTCAGCGCACGCGAGATGATCTGACCGGAAGAAATCGGATCGAGTTGCGACTGCATCAGCAGGTCGCGTGAAATCCGCTCTTCGAATTGCGGGCCAGTCATCTGCCGTGCATCGAGGAATTTCTTGTAGAGGTCGAGGCTGAACTGCCCGTTTTGCTGGAAATTCGGAATGGATTCGATCGCGCGTTGCAACTGCACCGGCGCAACAGCCATCCCTGCATCTGCGGCATCGCTCAGGATAAGACTGCGCTGAACCAGGCCATCAAGCGTACGCTGACGCGCCGCAGCATCAATGGGCTGGCCGTCAAGCTCGCGATCGACATCGCGCAGGGAAATCTTGGTATTGCCTACCTTGACCAGGTAGGGATCTTCGACCACCGAGCTATAGCTGCTGACGCCGAAGCCGACGAAAGTCAGCGCGACGAGACCCAAGATGATCTGGATGGCGATTTTGTTGTTCTCGACGAACTTGAACATGGCGACCTTACTAAAAAGGAAAAAGGTGAACGCCATGAAGTTCGTTCACCTTCTTGTGTCTTCTGGCGGAGCGGACGGGACTCGAACCCGCGACCCCCGGCGTGACAGGCCGGTATTCTAACCAACTGAACTACCGCTCCGAATCTGGTGGGCGTTGACGGAGTCGAACCGCCGACATTCTGCTTGTAAGGCAGACGCTCTACCAACTGAGCTAAACGCCCTCTGTGCCCCGCTCCAGGAGCGAGGCAGAGCCTTTATTCAAGGCGACAGATTATAGCGCGTCTTTCAGTGCCTTGCCAGCGCGGAACTTCGGGGAACTAGCAGCAGCGATCTTGATGGCTTCGCCGGTCTTCGGGTTGCGGCCGGTGCGCTCTGCGCGTTGGCCGACATAGAAGGTTCCGAAACCAACCAGCGTTACGGTATCACCCTTTTTCAGAGCGTCAGTTACGGAAGCGATCATGCCGTCGAGCGCTTTGGCAGCCGCAGCTTTCGAAATGTCAGCTTGAGCGGCGATAGCATCAATCAATTCAGACTTGTTCACGTAAGTCCCCTTTCGTCATTCTCGGTCTACGTAGGTAGTTTGGATAAAAACCGCAAGCTTTATAACAAGTCGCAAATCCTTGTGTCAAGCGGCTTTCGGAGCATTTTGCCATTTAGGCATGCGCTAAGGAAGCCCTATACCCCAACGTTTTACAAGGAAAAGCTAAACATCTGTTTTTTAATGCGTCATAACCGACACACTTTTGCCAGAATCGCCCGCCGGAAGCACATCTTCAGACTTTTCGTCATCAGAAAGAGGCTCCGGCTGACGTTCCAACGCCAACGCAAGCACCTCATCAATCCACCTCACAGGGTGAATTTCAAGCTTGCTTTTGATGTTGGCGGGAATTTCGACCAGGTCTTTCACGTTGCCTTGCGGGATCAAAACATGCTTGATGCCGCCACGCAGCGCCGCCAGCAACTTCTCTTTCAGACCACCGATCGGCAGCACTTCGCCGCGCAGGGTAATCTCACCGGTCATCGCCACATCGGACCGTACCGGAATGCCAGTCAGCACCGACACAATGGCCGTGGTCATCGCGCCACCGGCGCTCGGTCCATCCTTCGGCGTCGCCCCTTCCGGCACGTGAATGTGCATGTCGAGCTTCTCGTAGAAGTCGCGCTTGATACCAAGACTGACCGCACGACTGCGCACCACGCTCATTGCCGCCGTGATCGACTCCTGCATCACCTCGCCCAGCTGCCCCGTGCGGATGATATTGCCCTTGCCGGGCAACGCCACGGCCTCGATGGTCAGCAATTCGCCGCCCACTTCCGTCCAGGCAAGGCCGGTCACCTGGCCGATACGGTTTTCCGACTCGGCAATACCGAAATCGAAACGGCGAACCCCCAGATACTTCTCCAGATTCTTGGCCGAAACCGCCACACGCCCGCCGCGTCCCTTCTTTAGCAGATGCGACGTCACGACCTTACGGCAGATGCGCGCCACCTCGCGATCGAGACTACGCACGCCGGCTTCGCGCGTGTAGTAACGGACAATATCGCGCAGGGCAGACTCCTGTATGGTCAACTCACCGTCCTGCACGCCATTCGCCTTGATCTGTTTCGGCACCAGGTAGCGCTGGGCAATATTGACCTTCTCATCCTCGGTGTAACCGGAAAGACGAATGATCTCCATCCGATCGAGCAGCGCAGGGGGGATGTTGAGCGAATTCGCCGTTGCCACAAACATAACATCGGATAAATCGTACTCGACCTCCGCATAGTGATCGACGAAGGAGTGGTTCTGCTCCGGATCCAGCACCTCGAGCAACGCCGAAGACGGATCGCCGCGGAAATCGGCACCCAGTTTATCCACTTCGTCGAGCAGGAACAGCGGGTTTTTCACCCCTACCTTGCTCATATTCTGCAGCACCTTGCCCGGCATCGAGCCGATATAGGTACGACGGTGACCACGGATTTCCGACTCGTCATGAACACCGCCAAGCGCCATGCGGACAAACTTGCGTCCGGTGGCGCGGGCCAGCGACTGGCCAAGCGAGGTTTTGCCCACGCCGGGTGGCCCGACCAGGCACAGGATGGGCGCCTTGAGTTTGTCGACGCGCTGCTGCACCGACAGGTACTCGAGAATGCGCCCCTTGACCTTTTCGAGACCGAAGTGGTCCTCATCAAGCACCGCCTCGGCGTTGGCGACATCCTTGTTGATTTTGCTCTTTTTCTTCCAGGGCAGATCCAGCAGGGTATCGATATAGTTGCGTACCACGGTTGCTTCGGCCGACATCGGCGACATCATGCCGAGCTTCTTCAACTCGGACAGCGCCTTGTCGCGCGCTTCCTTGGGCATGCCAGCGGCACGGATCTTCTTTTCGAGCTCATCCAGATCACCGGCCTCATCCATCTCGCCGAGTTCTTTCTGAATGGCCTTGACCTGCTCGTTGAGATAGTACTCGCGCTGACTCTTCTCCATCTGCCGCTTGACACGGCCGCGGATACGACGCTCGACCTGCAAAATGTCGATTTCGCTTTCGAGCTGGGAAAGCAAGTGCTCGAGACGCGCCTTGACGTCGAACATTTCCAGCACTTCCTGCTTCTGCTCGAGTTTGAGCGGCAGATGCGCGACGATGGTGTCCGCCAACCGCCCCGCCTTTTCGATTCCCGCCAGCGAAGAGAGGATTTCCGGCGGAATTTTCTTGTTCAGCTTGACGTACTGTTCGAACTGGGCGAGCAGTGCACGGCGCATTGCCTCGGTTTCGGTGCCGTCATCCTCTTCTGCCGGCAAGGGCGTCACCGTGCAGACGAAGCAATCACCCTCTTCGCGCACATCGCGAATCCTGCCCCGTTGCCGTCCTTCGACCAGCACCTTGACCGTGCCATCGGGCAACTTGAGCATCTGCAACACCGAAGCCACCGTACCGACATCGTACAGATCCTCGGGCGACGGCTCGTCCTTCGATGCCGAGCGCTGCGCCACAAGCAGGATCTGCTTGCCGTCATCCATGGCGGATTCAAGCGCAGCGATCGATTTGGCGCGGCCGACAAACAATGGGATAACCATATGGGGAGAAACCACCACGTCACGCAACGGCAGCAGCGGGAGCACGGTTTCTTCCAAGAGTTCTGCGGGTTGTGGCATATCACCAGACCTTGCGTTTATAAATCTTGCTGGAAAGATGGGGCGAGACGGAGAAAAATCAACCGCCCCATACTAAAACAGTTACCGATCGATGAGAACAAAAAAGGCCACCCGCGGGCAGCCTTTTGTGCAACGCGACAAAACCGCTTACGCGGATTGCGCCGCCTCGCCGGCATCACGGTAGATGTACAACGGCTTCTCGCCCTTCTCGATCACCTTCTCGTCCACCACCACCTTCTCGACATCGCTCAGGGACGGCAGCTCGTACATGGTATCGAGCAGCGCACGCTCAAGGATCGAGCGCAGCCCGCGCGCCCCGGTCTTGCGTGCCAGCGCCTGCTTGGCGGTGACGCGCAACGCCGACGGACGGACTTCCAGTTCGACACCTTCCATCGAGAACAGCTTCTGGTACTGCTTGACCAGCGCATTCTTCGGCAGAGTGAGAATCGTGACCAGCGCCTCTTCGTCCAGCTCTTCGAGCGTCGCCACCACCGGCAAACGGCCGATCAACTCCGGAATCAGACCGAACTTGATCAGATCGCCCGGCTCGACTTCGCTGAACAGCGAAGACAGATCGAGAGACTCATCGGTCGACTTCAGCTCAGCGCCGAAACCGATGCCGCCTTTTTCAGAGCGACGACGGATGATCTTGTCGAGACCATCGAACGCCCCACCGCAAATGAACAGGATATTGGTCGTATCGACCTGGATAAACTCCTGGTTCGGATGCTTGCGTCCACCCTGCGGCGGAATCGACGCCACCGTACCCTCGATCAGCTTGAGCAGTGCCTGTTGCACGCCCTCGCCCGACACGTCGCGGGTAATCGACGGGTTTTCCGACTTGCGCGCGATCTTGTCGATTTCATCAATATAGACAATACCGCGCTGCGCCTTGTCGACATCGTAATCGCACTTCTGCAGCAACTTCTGAATGATGTGTTCGACATCCTCGCCCACATAACCCGCTTCGGTCAGCGTGGTCGCATCGGCGATGACGAACGGCACATCAAGCAGTCGCGCGAGCGACTGGGCGAGCAGCGTCTTGCCCGAGCCGGTCGGCCCGATCAGCAAGATATTGCTCTTCGACAGCTCGACATCTTCGGTGCTGGTCTGCGAATACAGTCGCTTGTAGTGGTTATACACCGCCACCGACAGGGTTTTCTTCGCCAGATCCTGCCCGATGATGTACTGGTCAAGGCTGCCACGAATCTCCTGCGGAGCCGGCAGCTTGCGCTCAGCGCCCGGTTCGGCCGTAGCGAGCGAAGCCTGATCGAGCTCTTCGCGGATGATGTCGTTGCACAGCTCGACACACTCGTTGCAGATAAAGACCTGGGGTCCGGCGATCAGGCGCTGGACTTCATGCTGGCTCTTACCGCAGAAAGAGCAATACAGCAATTTATCGTTACTGTTTTTATCGGCCATCTATGCTTGTCCGTACCGTTTAGGCTCTTGCTTCGCCGCGCGAGCTCAGCACGCGGTCGATCAGGCCGTAGTCTCGAGCCTCTTCGGCCGACATGAAATTATCGCGCTCGGTATCGTGCTGCACCTTGTCCACCGGCTGGCCGGTGTGCTTGGCCATCAGCTCGTTCATGCGCGCCTTGACCTTGAGCAGTTCACGCGCATGGATTTCGATATCGGTCGCCTGCCCGCTCAGACCGCCGATCAGCGGCTGGTGAATCATCACGCGGCTGTTGGGCAAGGCAAAGCGCTTGTCCTTGGCGCCGGCCGCGAGCAGGAAGGCGCCCATGCTGGCCGCCTGCCCGATGCACAGCGTGGAGACATCCGGCTTGATGAAATTCATCGTGTCGTAGATCGACATGCCGGCAGTAATCGACCCGCCCGGCGAGTTGATGTACAGAAAGATATCCTTATCCGGATTTTCCGACTCAAGGAACAACAACTGCGCCACGACCAGATTGGCCGACTCGTCGCTGACCGGGCCCACCAGGAACACGATGCGTTCCTTCAGCAGACGCGAGTAGATATCGTAGGCGCGCTCGCCCCGACCACTCTGCTCCACAACCATGGGCACAAGGCCCAACCCCTTTGGTTCCATCATCGACATCATCGGCCACTCCGGCATTCGTTATCAGGCGTTGCTGCCCATCAGTTCGTCGAAGGACAGCTCCTTCTCCACAACATTGGCACGACCCAGCACAAATTCAACCACATTGTCTTCGATAACCATCGAAGTCGGACCGTCGAGGCGTTCCGGGCTCGCATAGTACCAGCCAATCACTTCTTCCGGATCCTCGTAGCTTTCAGCAAATTCGGCCACCAGCGACTTGACCTGCTCGGGCTTGGCATCGAGTTTGTTGGCTTCGACCAGCTCGGAGATGATCAGCCCCAGCGATACGCGGCGCTTGGCCTGCTCGGTGAACAGCTCGGCCGGGAACGGCAGGTCCTTGACCTTCATGCCGCGGGATTCCAGATCCTGACGCGCCTTCTGTTGCAGACGTTCGATTTCAAGTTCGATCAGCGACTTCGGCAGTTCGACTTCGGTGCTGTCGAGCAGCGCCTGCATCACGGCTTCCTTCGCGCGCGCCTGCAGACGGCGCTTCACTTCGCGCTCGACGTTCTTCTTGATTTCGTCGCGCATCTTGGCGACATCGCCATCGGCCACGCCGAGAAGCTTGGCGAACTCGGCATCGACTTCCGGCAGGATCGCTTCGGCCACATTCTTCAGCGTCAGCTCGAACGAAGCGGTTTTGCCGGCCACGTCCTTGCCATGGTAGTCCTCGGGGAACTTGACTTCGATGGTCTTGACTTCGCCTTCCTTCATTCCGGTCACCCCGGCTTCGAAGTCAGCCAGCATCTGACCTTGACCCAGCACGAACGGGAAGTTCTCGGACGAGCCGCCCTCGAACAGTTCGCCGTCGATCGAGCCCTTGAAATCGATGATGACGCGATCGCCTTCCTTCGCTTCGCGTTCAACGCGGGCGTAGCGGGTTCGCTGCTTGCGCAGAATATCGATGGTCTTGTCGATTTCGGAGTCGCTCACCGGAGTTACCGGCTTTTCGACATCCTTGCCCGCGATATCGCCGAGCTTGACTTCAGGATAGACTTCAAAGGTAGCGGAGAACTTGAAGCTACCCGGCTCGGACTGGTCGAGCTGCGGTTCGAAGCGCGGGTAGCCGGCCACGCGCAGCTTCTGTTCGGTCACAGCGCGGTAGAAACCCTGCTGCACCTGTTCGCCGAGCACTTCTTCGCGGATCTGCGGACCATAATTCATTTCGACGATCTTCAGCGGCGCCTTGCCCGGGCGGAAACCCTGGATCTTGGCCTTGCGTGCCGTGCGCTTCAGGCGTTCGGTCACTTGCGCGTCGATGGCATCCATCGGCAGCGCGATATTCATGCGGCGCTCGAGGCTGCCCAACGTTTCCAACTGTACTTGCATGTCAAATCCTAACTGTGTACGAGTTTAGTAAGCTGAAACACGACCAACCGCCGAAGTCCGATGGGCCCAACACATCGCCCGGCGGCGCGTACGCGCTCAATCTCGCCAGCCACAAACAATTGCGGCAGCTACCACGAAAGGCGGGAGTATACCATGCTTGCCGCGTTGTAAGCAGCCACCTGCCTTCTTGACAGAACTGCCTTGCCGCAGCGCAATGCCGCAGGCCCGGCCGCCCGTGCCGCACACCTTGAAACGGCGCAAAAAACATTAAACCATGCCCAAATATTTGCCAACTTGATTTTTGATGCAATAATCAAACAAACAACAACCGCTCGCCACAGCATGGATCCAATACGCCAACGCCACGGCGGCGTCCGTCATGGTGCCGGACGTCCGCCCGGCACCGGTCGTTGCGCCGGAGAGCCCATCACCCAACTGCGCATCCCGCGTGCCGACAAGGCAGCGGTACTCGCATTGGTCGCAGACCGACAGGCGCTGCGCAACGCCGACGCCTGGCAGGCCGACCCGACCGCGAAGGAAGTTCGCCTGCCGCTGTTCGGCCAGTCCGTCGCCGCAGGATTTCCCTCCCCGGCCGACGATTATCTGGAAAACACCCTGGACCTCAACCGCTACCTGATTCATGACGCACCGGCCACGTTCATGGTCAGGGTGCGCGGCGACTCGATGACCGGCGCCGGCATCGGCAACGACGACATTCTGGTGGTGGAAAAGGGCCGCGCAGCGCAACACGACCAGATCGTGCTGGCAGTAATCGACGGCGACTTCACCGTCAAGCGCCTCTACCATCGCGACGGCCGGCTGGCGCTGATGCCGGAAAATCCCGCCTATGCGCCGATCGAGCTGCACGACGAACAGGAACTGGTCATCTGGGGCGTGGTCACCGCCTGCATCAAAAAATTCTGACGCCCGGCTTTGCAAACACCGTCAGAGCGCGTACATTGAAATCGTACGTATTCAAAACAGGCGCTCATGACACACTTTGCCCTGGTCGACGGCAACAGCTTCTATTGCAACTGCGAGCGCGTTTTCCGCCCCGACCTCGCCGGCCGGCCATTGGTCGTGCTATCCAACAACGACGGCTGCATCGTGTCCCGCTCGCGCGAGGCGAGCGCGCTCGGACTGCCGATGGCGGCGCCCTACCACCAGTTGCGCGCCTTGCTGCGCCGCCACCGCGTGGCGGTCTTCAGCTCCAACTACGCCCTCTACGGCGACATGAGCCGGCGCATGATGCAAGTGATCGGCGAATTCGCCGTCGAGCAGGAAATCTACAGCATCGACGAATGCTTTCTGCGCCTGCCCGACCATATCGACCGGCGCGCCCACGGCCTCGATATCCGCCGCAGCGTCTGGCGCCGCGTCGGTCTGCCCTGCGCGGTCGGCATTGCACCGAGCAAGACGCTCGCCAAACTTGCCAACCGTCTCGCCAAACAGGAACGCGCCCACCGCGGGGTCTTCGACTGGAGCCAACTCGACGCCGCCAGTGCCGCACAGACCCTGCGGCGCATCGCGCCGGGCGAAATCTGGGGCATCGGCCGCGGGCTGTCCGAACAACTACAGCGGCACGGCATCGAGCATGCGCTGGCGCTGCGCGAGAGCGACCCGACCTGGCTGCGACGCCGCTTCGGCGTCGTCACCGAACGCATCGCGCACGAACTCGCCGGCACGCCGAGCCTCGACGTTGAACACATCATGCCGGACAAGCAGCAAATCCTGTCGAGCCGCTCCTTTGCCCGCCTGACCGACGACCGGGACACGCTGTGCGCCAGCATCGCCCACCACGCCACCCTCGCCGCAGAGAAACTGCGCGCGCAGCATTGCGTCGCCGCCATCGTCGGCGTCACCTTGCGCACCAATCCACATCGCACCGATCTGCCGCAATACCGCAACTATGGCTGCACCGCATTGCCGCAGCCATGCGACGACACCCTGGCCCTGACCGGCGCCGCACTGGCGGCGTTCGACAGCATCTATCAACCTGGCTACGCCTACCAGAAAGCCGGCGTACTGCTGCTGGAGATCCGCCCGACGCGCAACACCCAGTACGACTTGTTCGCGCCGCCGCCGGATCCGCGCCGCGCCGCGCTGATGCGCACGCTCGACAGCATCAATCGCCGCCACGGCCGCGGCACGCTGCGCGTCGGCGCCGAACTGCTCAGCGACGAGTGGAAAATGCGCCAGGAACACCTGTCGCCCTGCTACACCACCCGCTGGGACCAACTGCCGCGCGCCGACTGAGCGCCATGCGCATCCGTCGTCAACGCGCCGGCTCCGGCGCTTCGGTCCAACCGCCGCCCAGCGCCCGGTACAGCGCAACCAGCGCCTGCGCCCGCTCGGCATAGGCCAGCACGGCCGCATCGCGCGCCTGCTGCAAACGGCTATCGGCCTGCAAGGCATCGAGCTCGGCCGCATCGCCGGCCGAAACCCGGCGTTGCATCAGCGCCAACGCCTGAGCCGCAGACTGCTCGGCGGCGTCGAGCTCGCGCACCCGGGCAGTGGAGCGGTCGACACGCATCAACGCGCTTTCACTGTCGGCGAGCGCGCGCAGCACCGTCTGCCGGTAAGCGGCAAGCGCCGCATCACGCGCCGCTTCATTGGCCTGCACCCCGGCACGCAGGCTGCCGCCGGCAAACAGCGGCAACGTCAGCGACGGGCCTGCATTCCAGTAGCGGCTCGCCGTGCCGGTCAGGCTACCCTGGTAGATCGAATCGAACCCGATAGCCGCCGACAGCGAAAAACGCGGATACTGCGCCGCCACCGCCTGGCCGACTTCGGCATTCGCCGCAGCGAGCTCGCGCTCCGCCTGACGGATATCGGGCCGGCGCAGCAGCAGATCGGACGGCACGCCGACACCGATGACGCCGCTCACATCGGGCAGACCGGGCCGCGGTGCGAGCTCGGCATCGAGCGCATGCGGCGCCCGGCCGACAAGCAGCGCCAGATTGTCGAGATCCGCCCGCCGCGCCGCCTCGAACGGCGGCAACTGCGCAGCGGCATTGCGCCAGGCCTGCTCGGCCAGCGCCACATCGATATCGCCGACCAGCCCCGCCGCACGTTGCAGCCGGGTCAGGCGCAGGGTCTCGGCCGCCACCGCGCGGGCACGGTCGGCGGCACGCAGGCGTTCATCCAGCGCGCGCAGATCGAGATAATCGCCAGCCACCTCCGCCGCCACCGCCAGCGCCGTCGCATGCGCAGCTTCCTCGCGACTGCCGAGCCGCGCCGTCGCCGCCTCTATCGTCCGGGCGTTATAGCCGAACAGATCGATTTCCCACGAGGCCGAGGCACCGATACGGTCGTCGGTGAACTCATGCCTGGGGTGCGGGATCAAGGTCGGCGGCAAATTGGCAAACTGCTCGCCATTGAGACTCCAGTTATCGCGCGACTCCTGCGCCGACGCATTGACCTGCGGCCAATCGCTCCCCGCCGCCACGCCGCGCTGCGCACGCGCCTGACGCACCCGCGCCCAGGCCGCCTGCAAGTCGAAATTGCGCCCGAGCGCTTCGTCGACCAGCCGATCGAGCTCCGCGTCGCCGAACGCGCGCCACCAGGCCGCCTGCGGCGCAGCCACAGACACGGCCCCAGGCGCGGAAAAATGCGCCGGCAGCACAGGTTCGGGACGATGGTAGTCGGGCCCGACCGCGCAAGCCGCCAGCACCAGGCACAGCGGCGCGAGCCAAACCACCCGGGCATTCGCCTTCTTCATCATTTTTCCCCTCCCGCTCAGCCGACACGACGGCGAAACATCGCATACGACACCGACAGGGTGAGCGATGCGATCAACAACAGCGGCCACAGGCTCGGCCAAACCATATCCCAGCTGAAATCCTTCAAGAACAGCCCCTTGACGATGACGATGAAATGCCGCAGCGGATCGATGAAACTGATCCAGCGCAACGGGGTCGGCATGTTTTCCACCGGCGCCATATAGCCGGACAACACCACAGCCGGCACGGTGAAGCTGAACACGCCGAGAAAGGCCTGCTGCTGCGTCGAACACACCGAAGAAATCATCAGGCCGAAGCCGACCAGCGACAGGCCGTAACAAAAGATGGCCAGATAGAACAACAGCAACGACCCGGTAAACGGCACGTGATAGATAAACACCGCGGCCGCGGCGATCACGCTCGCCTGGCAGGTCGACACAATCATCGCCGGCACCGCCTTGCCGACCATGATCATGCCGGGCGTCAACGGCGACACCAGCAATTGTTCGAACGTACCCTCCTCGCGCTCGCGCGCCACCGACAGGGCGGTAACGATCAGGGCGCCGATGGTGGTGATGATCGCCACCAGACTCGGCAACACGAACCAGCGGTATTCGAGATTGGGGTTGTACATGTTCTGCACCGCCACGGTGCTCGCCGGCCTCTGGTCGCGCGCCGCAAGACGCTCGGCGACATAGGCGCTGATCACGCTTTGCGCATAGCTGAAGGCGATCTGCGCACTATTGGAGCGGCGACCGTCGATCACCGCCTGCAAGGGCGCCGTCTCGCCACTGGCCAGCCGGCGGGAAAAATCTTCCGGGAAGCGGATCGCCAGCAACGCCTGTTGCTCGTCGATCAATGCATGCAAGGCGGCATCGCTATGCACGACCAGCACGCGCGGGAACGCCCTCGTGCTCGACAAGCGCTCGATCAGCTCGATCGACTGGGCGCCGCCATCCTGATTGAACACCGCGAGCGTGCTGTTCTTCACTTCCAACGTGCAGGCGAACGGAAACACCAGCACCTGCAACAACACCGGCATGATCAGCAGCAAGCGCCCCTGGCGATCGCGCCACAGGCTCTGCAGCTCCTTGAGAATCAATGTCAGCAAGCGATAAGCCATGAATTCCCCTCAATCCAGCCGTCGCGCGGTTTTCAACGCCGTCAGCCCGAGCCAGAACAGCGCCGACACCAGCAGAAAAGCCATCTGCCGCCACAGCACCGGCCAGACCTGACCGGCCTGGAACAGGGTCTGCAGCGCACTGACGAAATAGCGCGCCGGAATCCAGTACGTCACTGCCTGCACCGCCGGCGGCATGCTGGAGATTTCGAACACGAAGCCCGACAAGAGCGTTGCCGGCAGGAAAGCGGCATTGAGCGCCGCCTGGGCGGCATTGAATTGATTGCGCGTCAGGGTCGACAGCAAGAGCCCCAATCCGAGCGCGCTGCCGAGAAACAGGCTGGTCACCACGAACAGCACCAGCAGCGAGCCATTGAACGGCACCCGGAGCACCCAGACCGACACCGCCACACAGATCAGCATCGATACGATGCCGAGCAGGTAATACGGCAACACCTTGGACAGCAACAACTCCGCCTTGGTCACCGGCGTCGACAGCAGGGCCTCCATGGTGCCGCGCTCCCACTCGCGCGCAACCACCAGCGAAGTCAGCAAGGCGCCGATGATCGTCATGATCACGGCGATCGAACCCGGCACCAGATAGTTGCGGCTCACCGTCGACGGATTGAACCAGTAGCGCGGCATCACGTCGATGCCGGCCTGGGCGACCTGGCCGCGGCCGCGGGCGCGCTCGGCCAGCCAGACCTGCCACACACCCTGCACATAGGTGGCGACGAAATTGGCGGTATTCGGCTCGGCGCCATCGGTCATCAATTCGACCGGGGCAATCGTCGCCCCCGCCGCGAGGCGGCGCGAGAAATCCGCCTCGACCACCACCACGCCGCGCACGCCGCCGGCACGCAGCAGCCGGATCATCTCGACCCGCGAATGGCCACGCACCAACTGCACGAACGGCGAGCCCGACAAGGCATCGGCAAATGCCTGCGCCTCGACGCCGGCATCGTCGGCCACAAAGCCGATACGCATGCGGCTCGCGTCAAGACTGACACCGAAGCCGAAGATAAACAGCAGCAACACCGGCAAGATAAAGGCAATCAGCACGCTGCTGGGATCTCGCACGATCTGATAGCTCTCCTTGAGGCACAATGCGCGCAGCCGCCGCCAGGAAAATTCCATCACGCCCCCTCCTTCATCGCGGCATCGCTCGCCGCCACCAGATGGATGAACGCATCCTCCATGGTCGGATCGGGCAGATCGTCCGTCGCCGCCTGCGCCTTGAGCGCATCGGGCGAGCCGGCGGCAATCATCCGGCCGCGGTACACCAGCGCGATACGGTCGCAGTATTCGGCCTCATCCATGAAGTGCGTGGTCACCATCACGGTCACCCCCTTGTCGACCAGGCCATTGATATGGGTCCAGAACTCGCGCCGCGTCACCGGATCGACACCGGAAGTCGGTTCATCGAGAAACAGGATCTGCGGCGTATGCATCAGCGCGCAGGCCAGCGCCAGCCGCTGCTTGAAACCGAGCGGCAATTCATTCGGCACGGTGTCGAGATAGGGTTCGAGCGCGAACACCCGCACCATTTCTTCGATCTTGGCCGCCTGGGCGCTGCCGCGCAGCCCGTAGACACCGGAGAAAAAGCGCAGATTGGCCACCACACTGAGCTTGCCGTAGAGAGAAAACTTCTGCGCCATATAGCCGAGCCGCTGCCGCGCCTGGCTTGCACTGTGTTTCAGATCGATCCCCAGCACCCGAGCAACGCCCGACGAAGGCGGCAACAGACCGCACATCATTTTGAAGGTGGTCGACTTGCCGGCGCCGTTCGGGCCGAGCAGACCGAAAATCTCGCCGCGCGCGACACGAAAGGTGACATGGTCGGTGGCGGTAAAATCACCGAAAGTGCGCGTCAGCTCGTGCGCCTCGATCACGGCGTCCGCCGCGACGCCCGGCGGCAGCGTGGTCTCGGGCATCACCTGCGCCAACACCGAGTCGCCGCCCGGTCCGCCGCCGAGAATATCGATAAAGGCGTCCTCGAGCCGCGGCGCGACCTCGACCAGACGCGCCCCCGCACCGGCGGCGAGCACGGCGGGATCCGGCATGCGGCCCGCCTCGCGCAACACCAGCCGCACGCTCTGGCCCTGGATCACGCCGTCGATCACCTCCGGCTGCCGCAGGGCATTGGCCAGCACGTGCCGGCGATTGCCATCGATGTCGCGAATCTGCACGCTGCGGCCGGCCATGCGGGCAGCCAGCTCGCCAGGCGTGCCGTCATAGGCGACCCGGCCGTGATTCATCAGCCGCACCTCGCCGCACAACTCGGCCTCATCGAGGTAGGACGTGCTCCAGACGATCGCCATGCCCTCGCCTGCGAGCGTATTGACCATATGCCACAGCTCGCGGCGCGAAATCGGATCGACGCCCACGCTCGGTTCGTCGAGCAACAGGATGCGCGGCGCGCCGAGCAAGGCGCAGGCCAGGCCGAGCTTCTGCTTCATGCCGCCGGACAGCTTGCCGGCCGGGCGGGCGGTAAAACGGGCCAGATCGGTGAACGCGAGCAACCGGGCGAAACTCTGTTCGCGCACCGTGCCGACCACATCGCGCAGATCGGCGTACAGCACCAGGTTTTCCAACACGGTCAGATCTTCGTACAGGCCGAACTTCTGCGGCATATAGCCGACCAGGCGGTGCAAGGCAGCCGGCGCGCGCACCGGATCGAGGCCGGCGACCGTCAACCGGCCGGCGCTCGGCGCAAGCAAGCCGGCAAACATGCGCAACAAGGTGGTTTTGCCCGCGCCGTCAGGCCCGACCAGACCGGTGATCACGCCGGTGCGCACGGTCATGTCCACCCCACTCACCGCCGCCTCGGCGTGATGACCGAAGCGCTTTTCCAGCCCTTCGGCGACGATGACCTCAGTCATGACTGCTCCGCAGCGGCAGCTTCACCGTCACCGGCATGCCTTGCCGCAAACCGCCGTCGGGATTGCTGATGACGATGCGCAGGCGGTACACCAGATCGGTACGCAAATCGGCCGTCTCGACATTTTTCGGCGTGAACTCGGCGCTCGGCGACACATAGCCGACCACGCCGGTATACGGCCGGTCCGGGCGGCCGTCGGTATACACCTTCACCGTACTGCCCGGCGCCACATTGCCCAGATCGGTTTCGCCGACATAGGCACGCACCCAGACAGGACGGTCGAGCGAGAGGGTGAACAAGGTGGCGCCGGCAGCCAGGATCGCACCGGGCTCGGCGGCGCGCGTCAGCACCACGCCGCCTTCCGGCGCGCGCAGCGTGGCGTCAGAGAGTTGCAAGCGCGCCGCGGCAAGTGCCGCGACCGCCTGCGCCAATTGCGCATCGGCGGCGTCGCGATCTTCCTTGCGATAGCCGTGGCGGTAAAGGTCGAGCTGTGCACGCGCGGCATCGGCCTGCGCCGCAGCCTGGTCGCGCGCCGTACGCGCATCATCCCAGGCGCGTTCGGACGTCGCGCCGGTCCCATGCAACACATCCTGGCGGCGCCATAATGCATCGGCATCGGCAAGCGCCGCCTGACGCTGTGCCAGCGTCGCCATCGCCTGGGCGATTTCTTCCGGACGATAACCGGCATGCATCTGCGCTGCGCGCGCCTGCAGCGCCGCCACATTGGCCAGGGCCTGGCGCATCGCATGCGCATACGGCTCGGGGTCGAGATGGGCCAGCACTGCGCCGGCCGGCACCGCATCGCCCTCGTCGAAGGCCAGCGACTGCAGGCGACCGCCGACACGGAAACCGAGATTCACCTGGCGAATGTCGACATTGCCGTACAACACCAGTTCGTCGCGCGCGCGCCCCTGCAGATAGGCGTACACGCCGCCGCCCAAGACCAGCAATGCCAGCACCGCAACCGCCACGATCTTTCTTTTATCCATCATTCCCGCCCCCTTCATGGCTGCAAGCCCTTCAACGCCCAATCCAGCCGCACGCAGATGGCATCGCGGTCAAGCGCGAGCCCGCGGCCGATCTCCAGCCAGAGGGGAGGAATCCCCTCCAGTCCGGACACCATCTCCGACAACATCACCGGCCCGCCGAGCGAGGCCATGAGAAAGATCATCTGCGGCAACACCGGTCCGGCGACGATATCGCCGGATGCCTGCGCATCGGCCAGCGCCTGCAGCAGCAATTGGGGATGACGCGGCCCGACCGACTGCACGAAACGCAGCGCCACCGGCTCGCCGGACGCCACATCCAGCAGCAGCTGGGCCGCAAATACCCGATGTTCGACAATGAAGTCCAGCAACTGCAGCACCATCGCCCGCAAACGGGCCAGCGGCGGCTGCCCCGCCTCCAGCCGCCACTGCAGACTGTCGAGCAACGGCTGGTACCAGGTTTCGATCAGCGCCGCCAGGAAGGCGTCGCGATTGCCGAAGTGATAGACGAAACCGCCCGGATTGACGCCGGCGCGCGCGGCAAGACCGCGGACGGTCAGCTTGCGCAAACCGTTTTCGCACGCCATCTGCATGCCGGTTTCCAGCAGCAGGCGCCGGGTCGGGGGACTGGAAGGAGTTGAGTTCATACCACCAGCTTATACGAGTGTATAAATAATGCAAGTGGAATTATGCAACAAATAAAAATACGATGTTTAACAAAACCAACAAATTAGGGAGGAATAATGCATTTTGGCTATACAATGCACGGAAATACAATGACAGTAAGAAAAACCTAAGATAGATACACGCTGTTGTTCACTTACGACATAACAACCCTCGCGCTGCTCGGCATATTCAGCAATCTGGTTTTCGCCGCCGCCGCGTTCGCCGCCTGGCGCATGATCCCCGAAGAGCGCTGCCTGCGCGATTGGGGCATCGCCTTGTCATGTCTGGCGCTCGGCGCCATCGAGCTTGCCGCACGGCCGCATCTGCACTGGTTGTGGACCATCCCGATCGGCAATGCCCTGCTCCTCTGCGGGCAGTGTTGGGTCTTCATCAGCCTCTGCCACCTGGTCGGCCTGCAGGTCCGGCGCTGGCTCTACCTGCTGCCGGCGACAGTCGCCACCGTCACACTGTGCTTCTTTATCTGGTACACCCTGATTGCGCCGTCGCTGAACATCCGTCTGACCCTGTTCTCGCTCGAAGCGGCCGCGCTGTGCACAGCCTCCACCTGGGCACTGACGCAAAACAACGAAAGCGCGATCCGGCGCTGGATGAAGACCACCATCATCATTCAGGCCGTCGGCATCCCGGTCTATCTGCTGCGCGCCTGGGTCGTCTGGCACGGCGCCGACATCGCATCCGATTACAGCAAAACCAGCAGCATGATGATCGCACTGCCTGGCTTCCTTTATCTGATCTACCAGGTGTGGATGTCGGTGACGATGATTCTGGCGCTGACCGCACGCATGCGGCGCAAGGTGGTGGAGACACTGAACTTCAACCGGCAGATTCTCGCCAACTCGCCGCTGCCGACGGCGATCTACCGCTTCGAAGGCGATTGCGTGCTGATCAACGCCGCCTACGCGCAACTGATGGAGAGCAGCCGCAGCATCCTGCTCAAACAGAACTTCCGCCGCGAGCCGGAATGGCAGCGCTCGGGGCTGGTCGACGTCTGCGACCGTGCGCTCGCCACCCGCCAGCCGCAACGTTTCGAATTCCGCACCAGCACCCAATCCGACAAGACCTTGTGGATAGACTGCAGCATCCGTACCGCGCAGATCCAGGGCCGCACCCATCTGTTGATGCAATTCACCGATCAAACCGAGCGCAAGCGACTCGAAGACCGGTTACGGCAGATGGCATTCCACGACCCGCTCACGCGGCTCCCCAACCGGCGATTGCTGATGGACCGGCTTGAGCAGGTGCAGCGCATCAGCGAGCGCGACCGCTCGCACTCGGCATTGGTCTTCATCGACCTCGACCGCTTCAAGCAACTCAACGACCAGCATGGCCACCTGACCGGCGACCGGCTGTTGATCGAAGTGGCGCGCACGCTCAGTAATGCCGTGCGGAAATCGGATACCGTCGCCCGCCTCGGCGGCGATGAATTCGTCGTCATGCTGACCGGTCTGCCCGCCGACGCTTCGGCGGCGCGGCAAAGTGCCGAAGGCATCGCCGGCAACATCCAGCGCGCCGTCAACCGCAACTACGATCTCGGCCAGCTCCGCTACCCGGTATCGGCCAGCCTCGGCCTGCGCCTGTTCCAGGGCGCGACCGAGCCTGCCGAACACCTGCTCAACGACGCAGACAGCGCCATGTACCGCTCAAAATACGATGCGGCGCGACGTGCGCCGCCCGCATCGGCCTAGGCGCCGAACCACCCCCGGCGCGCCGCTTCGTCAAGCCGCGGCTGCAGATAGGCCCACAAGGCGGGACAGCCCGCCGTGATCGGCGCCTCGAGCCGCGCCACCACCCGCGCATGGCTGATGCCGTTCTCGCGCCAGCTCTGGCCGTCATTGGCCAGATTCAACAGCACCGGCATCGCCCGGTCGACCGCATTGGCAAAACGCGCCTCCGCCGTCTCGCCCGCCTCGAACTCGCGCCACAGGGCAAGATACGGCTCGCCCTGGCCGGCGGGCAGCAGGCCGAAGATCCGCTCTACCGCGCGCAACTCGGCCGCCTTGCGTTCCTCCCAGCCGCCCTCGGCGTAAACGATGGTGTCGCCGGTATCGATTTCGCCGATATCGTGCACCAGCAGCATCCGGATCACGCGATCGAGATCGACCGGGTCGGCGGCGTAGGCGACGAGCGTTGCGGCCAGCATGGCGATCTGCCAGCTGTGTTCGGCCGAGTTTTCTTGCCGATCCAGACCGAGCGGCCGCGTCTTGCGCGTCACGCCCTTGAGTTTGTCGAGCTCGAGAATGAAATCGATCACTTGCTGCATGGCAACCTCCTGTTGGGAACGGCGCGATCGTAGCACAACGTGCCAATCCACAGACATCTGATACAGCGCAAATTCCATGCAAGTTTCATAGACACGGCCAAGCGCCACTGCTTACAGTGTTAGCCGCCGATCCGGGCGCATCGTGCAGCCCGGCGGATTCCGCTCAAAAGGATAGGCATCGCCATGTTCGGAAACAGACAACGCGTTCGAGAACTCGAAAGCCAGCTCGACACATTGCGCGAAGAAAACCGCACGCTGCAGTCGCAACTCGCCAGCGCCGACCGTAGCGCCGAAATCGCCGAGCTGCAGAAAAACCTCGACTTTTTCAGCGTCCGCCGCGCCAGCTACGTCGATGCCTTCGATCAATCGCTGACGTCATCCGAACAACTGCGTGACAGCATGGCCAATCTGTCCGGCATGCTGGAACAGGAATACGATGCGACCCGCGACAGTACGGCACAGATGCACCATGTGCGCAGCGCGATCGACACCATGCTCGCCACCTTCGGCCAAATCGCGGGCAATCAGAAAACCACCGAAGGCTCGATGGATCAGCTCGAACAGAAGAGCGGCGAAATCGCCGGCTTCGTCAAGCTGATCCGTGAAATCGCCGATCAGACCAACCTGCTCGCCCTCAACGCCGCCATCGAGGCGGCGCGCGCCGGCGAACAGGGACGGGGCTTCGCGGTGGTGGCCGACGAGGTGCGCAAGCTCGCCGAGCGCACCGCCCAGGCCACCAACGAAATCGCCGAGCTGGTGCGCGGCATCGGCACGGCCTCGAAGGACACCAAGCAGCAGGTGGCGGAAGCCGCCGACGGCGCCGGCCGCTTCCTCGAAGAAGCGCAGCAAACCTCGAGCGAGATCCGTCAGCTCGCCGATGACTCGGAACGCATGGCGCGCACCATTGGCTCCAGCGCGGTCAACAGCTTCATCGAAACGGTCAAGTTCGACCATCTGCTGTTCAAGCTAGGCATTTACAAGTCGCTGCTCGGCATGAACACGCTGACCGCCGAACAATTGACCGACCACCGCCATTGCCGGCTCGGCAAATGGTATACCGACGGGCGCGGCGCCAAGGAGTATCGCGACCATCCGCGCTACCGCGATCTGGACGCACCGCACCAACTGGTGCACGACTGCGGCCGCAAGGCGCTGCTCGCCAACGCCGACCAGGATCTGACCGGGCTGCGCGAGGCGCTGCGCACGATGGAACAGGCGTCGCTGCAAGTCACCGAAGTGCTCAACGGCTTTGCGTCGCAGGCCGGCCCCGGCATGCGCTGAAGCGCTGGCGCCGGTGTCGGCTTTACGGTAGTGTTGCCGCCATAACCTTTGCTACATAACGGCATGCCATGTCAGATACACCCGACGACAGCCACCCCGTACTCGACCGCAGCCGCGCCACCCGCCTCAGGCTGCTTGCTGCGGTGCGCGACACGGGCTCGATCAGCAAGGCTGCGCTGCAAGCCGGGCTCAGCTACAAGGGCGCCTGGAACATCCTCGACACCATGAACCGGCAAAGCCCGCAGCCGCTGATCGAGCGCGCCAGCGGCGGCACGGGCGGCGGAGGCACCCGGCTGACGGCGCGCGGCCTGGCGCTACTGGCGGCCGGCGAGATGCTGCAACGGCTGGCCGATACCCTCGTTGGCGCCATCGACAGCGGCGCCGGCTATCCGCTGCTCGCCAGGCTCGGCCTGCAAACCTCTGCGCGCAACCAGTTCTCCGGCCTCATCGACACCATCCACCCCGGCGCGGTCAACGACATCATCACGCTGGCACTGCCGGTCGGCGGCACACTGCAAATCACCGTCACCCGCGACAGCAGCCGCACCATGCATCTGAAAAGCGGCGATGAAGTGCTGGCGCTGTTCAAGGCCGGCGCCGTCCTGCTGGCCGATGCCGCCGCGGCGGAGTGCACCGCGGTCGCCAACCGTCTCGCCGGACGCATCACGCGTATCGAGCCCGGCGCGGTCAATACCGAAGTCGAACTGACCTTGCCGGGCGGCGCAGTCGTCTGCGCCATGCCGGAGCGCACCGGTTTCGAACAAATGGGATTGACGCTCGGCGCCACCGCCTGCGCGCTGGTCAACCCCGCGGACATCATTTTGGCCACCCTGGCCTGAACCGAGAGGAAGAGCATCATGAAGAAAACGCTGTGCGCCACGTTGATCGCCCTGCTGCCGCTCGCCGCCCAGGCAAGCCCGGTCAAGGTCGCCGTGGCGGCCAATATGCAATACGCGTTCGCCGACATTGCCGCTGCCTTCAGCCACGACACCGGCGTCGCCGTGCTTGCGTCGTATTCGTCATCGGGAAAATTCACCGCCCAGATGGAAAACGGCGCTCCCTACGAGCTGTTTCTCTCCGCCGACAACACCTTTCCGAAAAAGCTGCAGGCAGAGGGCCTGACCGCCGGCGCACCGAAGACCTACGCCATCGGCACGCTGGTACTGTGGTCTCTCGACGGAGGTTTCGATGGCGCACACTGGCAACAATGGCTGAAAGCCGCTGCCGGCAAGGTCGCCATCGCCAATCCGCAAACCGCGCCTTACGGTACCGAAGCCCTGCGCGCGCTGGCCTACTACCATCTGGACACGGCGGTGAAGGCGCGGCTCGTCACCGGCGACAGCATCGGCCAGGCAGCGCAGTTCGTCGCCAGCGGCGCGGCCCAGGCCGGCTTCGTCGCCAAGGCGCAGGTTGTGTCGCCGCAAATGCAAGGCAAGGGACGCTGGGTCGAAATTCCGGCGCAAAGCCATGCGCCTATCGTGCAGGACATGGTGCTGCTCAAGACCTCGGCCGCCAATCCGGACGCGAAAAAGCTGTTCGACTATCTGCAAGGCCCGGCTGCGCGCGACATTCTGCAGCGCTACGGCTACCGCCTGCCATGAACACGCTCGCCGGCACCATCGCCGCCATCGACAGCGCCGGCGGCATCCATCACATCGGCGTGGATGTCGACGGCACGCTCTGCACGGCGACGGTGACCGGCGAAGCGCTCGACGCGCGCTGGCAACCCGGCGCTCAGGTCGCACTCAGCTTCAGCGAACTCGACGTTTCGCTGGCCCGCCATCTCAACGGCCTGATCAGCATCCGCAACATCCTGCCGGGCACGGTACGGGAACTCGATTGCGGTGAAGTGCTGGTGCGTGTCCGGCTCGACTTCGGCGGCCGGACGATAGACGCCGTCATCACCCGCCGCTCGGCAGAACGGCTCGGCCTCGCCCCCGGGGTGGAGGTCGAAGCATTGATCAAGGCCAACGACATGCGCATCCTGCCGCAGGACACACAATGAGCATCGACCCCGCCCCGCTGTTGCTCAGCGCCCGGCTCGCCGCGACGACGACCATGATTCTGGTCGTCGTCGGGCTGCCGCTTGCCGGGTGGCTCGCCCATCGACGCTCGCGCATCAAACCGGTCGTCGAGACACTGGTGTCGATGCCGCTGGTGCTGCCGCCATCGGTACTCGGTTTCTATCTGTTGCTGCTGTTCTCGCCCACTGCGCCGTTCGGTGCCTGGCTGCACGATGCACTCGGCGTGCAGCTGGTGTTTTCCTTTCCCGGCCTGGTGGTCGGCTCGGTGCTGTTCAGCCTGCCCTTCATGGTGCAACCGGTGGCGGCCGCGCTTGCCGCGCTGCCGCCCAGCCTGCGCGAGGCCGCCCATACGCTCGGCCGCTCGCGCACCGGGACCTTCCTTGCCGTCGAGTTGCCATGCGTGCGCGCCGCGGTCGTCGCCGGCGCGGTGATGGCATTCGCCCATACGGTCGGAGAATTCGGTCTGGTGCTGATGATCGGCGGCAACATCCCCGGCGTCACCCAGGTGGCGTCAATTGCCATCTATCAGCAAGTGGAAGTGATGAACTACCCGGCAGCCCACCTTTACGCAGGAGTGCTATGCGGTTTTTCCTTCTGTGTCGTGCTGGCAGTCAACCTGCTGCGGCGCCGCGTCGAGCACCATCAGGATTGAACCGCCGATGATCGAACTGGACATCACCCGACGCATCGCTCACACCGACTTCGATCTGCAGATCGCGGCCACCCTGCCTGACGGCGGGCTGACCGCACTGTTCGGTCCTTCCGGCGCCGGCAAGACCACCTTGCTCAGGCTGCTCGCCGGCCTCGACCACCCCGATGCCGGCCGCATCGTGGTAAACGGCGAGACCTGGTTCGATGGCCGGCGCGCCATGCCGCCACAGCAACGCCGCGTCGGCATGGTGTTTCAAGACTATGCCCTGTTTCCGCATCTCTCCGTGCAGCAGAACGTCGCCTTCGGCGCCGCGCGCGGCGATGCGGCACTGATCGCGGAGCTGCTCGAACAAACCGGCCTCGCTCCGCTGGCCGGGCGGCGGCCGGCCACCCTGTCGGGCGGCCAGAAGCAGCGAGTGGCGCTGGCGCGCGCATTGGCGAGCCGGCCACGGCTATTGCTGCTCGACGAGCCGCTTTCGGCGCTCGACCCGCTGTTGCGCCGCCAGTTGCAGGACATGCTCGGCGAGATGCAGCAACGCTTCGATCTGGCGGTCGTGCTCGTCAGCCATGACCTCGCGGAAGTATTCCGCCTCGCCGACCATGTCTTGCACCTCGAACGTGGCCGCGTGCGCGGCTTTGCCAGCCCCGAGGCACTGTTCTTGCCCCCAGGCGGTGATCGCGGCCGCTGTCAGCTGCACGGCGAAGTGCTGGCACTGCGGCCGGCCGATGTACTGTGGCGGCTGACCGTGCTGGTCGGCGGAGAGCCGGTCGACATCCTGATCGGCGCCGACGAGGCGACGGGCATCGACATCGGTCAGCGCGTGGTGCTGTCGGCCGGCGCATTGCACCTGCAAGGCTGATACCCTTTTTGCATAAAGAAGAAAGTAAATATTCTTTCTGAAATATAAGCAGGCGAAATATGCTGAGGCCGGTTATATGCAACAGCCGGCGCCCGAGGCGCCGCGAGACAAAGGCCGGCCATGAACTTCCAGCAATTGCGCATCATCCGCGAAACCGTGCGACAGCATTACAACCTGACCTCGGTCGCACATGCGCTGCATACATCGCAATCCGGGGTCAGCAAGCACATCAAGGAGATGGAAGAAGAACTGGGGCTCGATCTGTTTGTCCGGCGCGGCAAGCGTTTTCTCGGCCTCACGCCGCCGGGAGAGGCCTTGCTGGAAATCGTCGAACGCATGTTGCTCGACGCCGGCAACATGCGCCGTCTGGCCGAGCAGTTCACGCTTGAAGACGCCGGCCAGTTGACCATCGCCACCACCCATACTCAGGCGCGCTATGCGCTGCCGAGCGTGGTCGCCGCTTTTCGCAGCGCCTACCCGCGCGTGCATCTGGTGTTGCTGCAGGCGAGCCCGCGCGAACTGGTGCAATGGCTGCGTGCGGGCGAGGCCGACATCGGTATCGCAACCGAGGCGGTCGGCAACGCCGACGAACTGGTGACCTTCCCCTATTACAGCTGGTCCCACAGCGTGATCGCGCCGCCGGATCACCCGCTGCACCAGGCGCCGCTGACACTCGAACGACTTGCGCGCCACCCGATCGTCACCTACCACCATGGCGTCACCGGCCGCAGCCAGATCGACCGGGTCTTCGCCCAGGCGGGACTCACGCCGGATATCGTCATGGCGGCGCTCGACGCGGACGTGATCAAGACTTATGTCGAACTCGGCATGGCGGTCGGCATTGTCGCCTCGATGGCGGTCGACCCGCGACGAGACCAGGCCGTTCGCATCGTGGCCGGCGAGCCCTTGTTCGGTCAGCAGACGACCCGCATCGCCGTGCGCCGCGGCCACTATCTGCGCGGCTACGCTTACCGATTCATCGAGTTATGTGCCGCAACCTTGACCGAAGAGAAGGTACGCAGCGCGCTCAGCCCGACATTGCAGGAATCGCTTACATAACCGACGTCATGACAGCAACTTACGGAGTCGGGGCGAACTTTCCTCCTGGCATTGCATCAGAACCTGCCCACCAGTCCGATACCCGATGCACCCATGAAAACCTTCATCACCTTGCTATGCTGTCTCACCCTCTTCGCCGCCCAGCCCGTCCGGGCCGATCGCCTGGGTGACATCCAGGCGCGCGGCACGCTGCGCGTCGGCACCACCGGCGACTATGCGCCCTTCAGCTTCAAGACGGCGCCGGGCGGACCCCTGCAGGGCCTCGACATCGACATGGCACGCGATCTGGCCGCCGCACTGGGCGTCAAGCTCGAACTCGTGCCCACCAGCTGGAGCACCTTATCGAGCGACATGACCGCCGATCGCTTCGACATTGCCATGGGCGGTGTGTCCATCAGCCTGGAGCGGCAAAAGCTCGGCCTCTTCACCATTCCCTACCTGCAGGACGGCAAGACGCCGATCACACTGTGCAGCAATGTCGCGCACTTTCAGACCCTGGCCGACATCAATCGGCCCGATGTCCGGCTGATCACCAACCCGGGCGGCAGCAACGAGCACTTCGCCCGCACCCATGCGCCGTCCGCCCGGCTGCAGGTCTATCCGGACAACAACACCATTTTCACGCAGCTCATCGCCGGCAAGGCCGACCTGATGATCACCGATGCGGTAGAAACCCGCTACCAGCAAACCCGGCACCCCGAGCTGTGCGCCGTACACCCAGACCGACCGTTCAATTTTGCCGAAAAAGCCTACTGGTTACCGAACGACTGGCGCTGGAAGGCCTGGCTCGACCAGTGGCTGAGCCTGCGCCTGCAGGACGGTAGTTTTGCCGCCATCTCCCGTCACTGGCTCGGTCGCTGATCAGCGGCGATGCCGGTCACGCCACTCCTGACAAGCCGGCCCGGCGCCAGCAATGACGCCGGGCCGGCTTGTTGCATGACAGGTACGCAAGACCGGGGGGCACGAACGGCAGCCGACAGCCCGACAGAAAGCCGTGGCGGCACCGAGGAAAAACAAAAATTTACGTATGGCCATGAGAGGCGGTTTCCGGCCCAGATCCGGCTCCCGGCCTGGCCCCTGCCGGTCTGACGGCGCACAACGGATTACGCGGATTTCATTGATGCGGTTGCGAGCGGGCGGGAATGGTCAGACAATGACGAAAGCAAGGCAGCGTAAACCTGAGCTCCAAATGGTATTGTGAGTAACGGTGCGAGCAAGATTGCCACCACAAATTCAGAAACCCACGCCAGATAAGCAAAGCAAGCCGATATGCTGCTAATGATCGACAACTACGACAGTTTTACGTACAACCTCGTCCAATATCTGGGTGAACTCGGCCAGGATGTCAGGGTGTTCCGCAACGACGAAATCGGCCTCGACGATATCGAGCGCATGGCGCCCGACTATCTGGTCGTCTCGCCGGGACCATGCACGCCCCTTGAGGCCGGCATCTCGATCGACGCCATCCGCCGCTTTGCCGGGCAGATTCCCATTCTTGGCGTCTGCCTCGGCCATCAGAGCATCGGCCAGGCATTCGGCGGCCGCATCGTCCACGCGATGCAACTGATGCACGGCAAGGTGTCACCGGTGTCGCACCGTGGCGAAGGCGTATTCGCCGGCCTGCCGTCGCCGGTGACCTGCACCCGCTACCACTCGCTGGTGATCGAACGCGCCAGTCTGCCCGATTGCCTCGACGTCACCGCCTGGACCGACGACGGCGAGATCATGGGGGTGCGGCACCGCACACTGGCCGTCGAGGGGGTGCAATTTCACCCCGAATCGATTCTCACCATGCATGGCCATGCCATGCTCGACAATTTCCTGCGCGCCCACGCCCGCCGCCAGGACGCCGCCACAGGTTAACCAGCATGATCACACCGCAAGACGCACTCAATCGCCTGATCGATCAAAACGAACTGTTCTACGACGAAATGCTCGACCTGATGAGGCAGATCATGCGCGGCGAGATTTCGCCCGCGCTGACCGCCGCCATCCTGGTGGGCCTGCGCGTCAAGGTCGAAAGCGTGCTCGAAATCGCTGCCGCCGCAACCGTGATGCGCGAATTCTCCGACAAGGTGCCGGTCGCCGACCACAGCCATCTGGTCGACACCTGCGGTACCGGCGGCGATCAGGCGCACACCTTCAACATTTCCACCGCCGCCGCCTTCGTCGCCGCGGCGGCCGGCGCACGCGTCGCCAAGCACGGGGGTCGCTCGGTATCGTCGCGCTCCGGCAGCGCCGACGTACTCGAGGCGCTCGGCGTCAACATCAATCTCGACGCCGCCCGGGTCGGCCAATGCATCGACCGGCTCGGCATCGGTTTCATGTACGCGCCCAACCATCACAGCGCGATGCGCCACGTCTCCCCCCTCCGCAAAGAACTCGGCGTACGCACCATCTTCAACATCCTCGGCCCGCTGACCAACCCGGCCGGCGCCGACAACCAGCTCATGGGCGTGTTCCACCGCGATCTGGTCGGCATTCAGGTGCGGGTATTGAAGGAGATGGGCAGTCGCCATGTATTGATCGTGCACGGCATGGACGGCCTCGATGAAATTTCCCTCTGCGACCGCACCTGGGCCGCTGAGCTGCGCAACGGCGAGATCCGCGAATTCATCATCGACCCGCGCGAATACGGCTATGACCTGACCGAGCGTGCCGCCCTGCATGTGGAAACGGCCGCAGATTCTGCTCACGTGATAGAATCCGTGCTGGCCAACCAGCCGTCGCCGGCGCGCGACATCGTCGAATTGAACGCCGGCGCAGCCCTGTACACCGCCGACGTGGCCGACTCGCTTGCCGCCGGCATCGCTCTTGCGCAAGAGGCGCTAAGGAGCGGCACCGCACGCCGGAAGCTCGACGAGCTTGCCGCACTAAGCCAGTCGCTCGCCAGCTAGAATCCAGCGCGGTCGATCCCCCGGGTCGGCCGCTAACCATTCAAACAGATTGCAGTTGCCTAACGAACATGAACAAACTCTCGAAGGACATCTTCAAGGCCTATGACATCCGCGGCATCGTCGGCAAAACGCTGACCGTGGACACCACCCGTCTGATCGGCCAGGCGATCGGCTCAGAGGCGCGCGAACGCAAGGTCGACACGGTCGTCATCGGACGCGACGGCCGCCTCTCCGGCTCCGAGCTGTCCGACGCGCTCGCCGAAGGTCTGCGCGCCGCAGGGGTCGACGTGATCGACATCGGCCGCGTCGCAACGCCGATGCTCTACTTCGCCACGCACGAGCTCGGTACCCAGTCTGGCGTCATGGTCACAGGCAGTCACAACCCGCCCGAATACAATGGCCTGAAAATGGTCCTGGCCGGCGACACGCTGGCTGGCGACGACATTCAGGCGCTCTACCAGCGCATCGTCGATGGCCGGTTCGAGAACGGCGAAGGACAGTTATCCAGCGCCGACATCAGCGAAGCCTATTTCGACCGCATCACCGGCGACGTCAAGCTTGACCGGCCGATGAACGTGGTGATCGATTGCGGCAACGGCGTGGCCGGCGCCTACGCGCCGATCCTGTTCCGCCGTCTTGGCTGCCGGGTACGCGAACTGTTCTGCGATGTGGACGGCACTTTCCCCAACCATCACCCCGATCCGGCCAAGCCGGAGAACCTGCGCGACGTGATCGAGGCATTGCAGAAGACCGACGCCGAACTCGGCCTCGCCTTCGACGGCGACGGCGACCGGCTTGGCGTGGTCACCAAGGACGGCAACATCATCTGGCCTGATCGCCAACTGATGCTTTACGCCGCCGACATGCTCGAACGCAACCCGCGCGCCAAGGTCATCTACGACGTCAAGTCCACCCGGCTGCTCAAGCCGTGGATCAAGGAAAACAGGGGCACGCCGGTTATGTGCCGCACCGGCCACAGCTTCATCAAAGCCAAGATCAAGGAAACCGGCGCGCTGCTCGCCGGCGAGATGAGCGGCCACGTGTTCTTCAAGGAACGCTGGTACGGCTTCGACGACGGCATGTATGCCGGCGCACGGCTCTTGGAAATCCTATCGCGCGTCGACGATCCGAGTGAGGTGCTCAACGCGCTGCCGAACGCCATCTCGACGCCGGAGCTGAATCTCAAGACCCGCGAAGGCGAAAACCACGCGCTGATCGAAACTTTGCAGCAGAACGCCAAGTTCGATGCTGCCGAAGAGGTCATCACCATCGACGGTCTGCGCGTCGAATACGCGGACGGTTTCGGCCTGATGCGCGCGTCGAACACCACCCCGGTGATCGTGCTGCGCTTCGAAGCCGACAACGAGGAGGCACTGGAACGCATCAAGGCCGACTTCCGCCGCGAGCTGTCCAGCGTGACCAACGCCAAGCTGCCGTTCTGAGCGCGCCGCGAAAAGGAAACACATGTACGCACAAGCCGCCAGCACCCTGCTGACCGTGCGCGACCTGCTGCGCTTCGCGGTGTCGCGCTTCAATGCAAGTGACCTCTGCTACGGCCACGGCACGACCAACGCCTTTGACGAAGCAGCCTATCTGGTGCTCTCCGGACTGGACCTGCCGGTCGACCAGCTCGAACCGTTTCTCGACGCACGCCTGTTGCCGGAAGAAATCCGTGACGTGCTCGACATGATCGAGCGTCGCGTCAAGGACCGCGTACCGACCGCCTACCTCACCCACGAGGCCTGGCAGGGCGACTTCCGCTTCTATGTCGACGAGCGGGTCATCGTGCCGCGCTCTTTCGTCTACGAATTGTTGGGCGAGCCGCTCGCGCCGTGGATCGAACATCCCGAGCTCGTCAACCGGGCGCTCGATCTGTGCACCGGTTCCGGCTGTCTGGCGATCCAGATGGCACACCACTATCCCGAAGCGGAAATCGATGCGGTCGACATCTCGCTCGACGCGCTCGAAGTGGCTGCCATCAACGTGGAAAACTACGGCCTCGGCGATCGCATCAACCTGATTCACACCGACCTGTTCGAAGGGCTGGCAGACCGTTACGACCTGATCGTATCGAACCCGCCCTATGTCGACGCCGAATCGGTCGAGGCGCTGCCGGACGAATACCTGCACGAACCCGAGCTCGCCCTGGGCTCAGGCGTCGACGGGCTCGATGCCACGCGGGAAATCCTCCGCCGCGCACCGGAGTTTCTCAACGACCACGGGGTGCTTCTGGTGGAAATAGGCCATAACCGCGACCAGCTGGAGGCGGCATTCCCGCAACTGCCGTTCGTCTGGCTCGACACCAGCGGCGGCGACGGCTTCGTCTTCCTGCTGACCCGCGAGGATCTGGTCGACGCGTTCACGGCCTGAGACACGCAGTCGCAACAGCCACCGGCCCGGCCAAGCGCATGCTTGCCGGGTCTTTGTCTGCAAGGAGTCATGATGGATAAACCGGTACTACTGATCAGTGCCTGCCTGTTCGGCGAGGCGGTACGTTACGACGCCAGCGCTAAACCGCTCGCCGCAGAAGCACGCGCCGCACTCGATGCGCACTTCCGGCTCGTGCCGATCTGTCCGGAATGCATGGGAGGCCTGCCGATACCGCGTCCGGCGGCCGAGTTGGCCGCCTGCGACGGCGGCGACGCGCTGGACGGCGCCGGACAGGTAGTGACCCACGCAGGCGAAGACGTCACGGCCGCCTTCGTCGACGGTGCGCAGCAAGTGCTCGCCTGCGCCCGCAAACACGGAGCAGAGACTGCGCTGCTCAAAGCCAACAGCCCGTCCTGCGGCCATGGCCGTATCCATGACGGCAGTTTCGGCGGCGTACTGCGCGACGGCGACGGCGTGACCAGCGCGCTGCTGCGCCGGCACGGCATCCGCGTGATCAGCGAAACCGATCTCGCCACGCTCGCACCTGCCCGGGCATTCAAGCCGGATTGAAGCGTTTCTGCCGTTCGCGGATCAGCGCGATCTCGGTTTCCCAGCTCTGCGTCACCGGCCGGCCCTTCTTGAAACGGAAGTCGCACCGGTCGTCGCCCTGCGCCAGGGTATGGTGGCGGACCAGTCCTGTGCCTTGCGCCGCGCTCTTGAGGAAGTCGTTCGGGCAGACGAAGGCAGCCAGCTCCGGTACGCCGTGCGCACGCAAATATTTCACCACCGCACATTCGCTGTAGTCGTAGCCGAAGTCGAAATCACCGCCGTTTCCGGGCACATAGTGCGCAACCCAGTTGGCCGGATATTGCCGCCGGCCGGTCGCGGCCGCCCAGCGGGCGAAACTGGCCTGATCGGCAAACAGCCGCTCGCCTTCAGCGGCGAGCCGGGCCGGATCTTCACCCGCCAGCTGGTGCCGATAGAGCTGATAGACGATGCGCCCGACATCTTCGGCCGACATACCGGCCGCCTTCATCGGCCGGTAGAGGGCGACAAACCAGGCCGCCACCGGCACATATTGCGCGTCGGGGCTTTCGGCCGCACCGACATCGGGCAGTTCGCCCGAAAGCGCTGCAAATGCGGCGCGCGCATCGGCAGCCATGGCTTGCGACTGCTCGGCACCGACCTGCGGCAGCCAATATTGACGCGCCCCTTCGACCACGTCGGCAAATGCCGCCTGCAGCTGCTCAGGCGCAGGCCAGCCGCCGGCGCTCATGGCAAGCGCCTGCCCGCGACAGGGCAGCCACCCCACCGCGGCACTGGCGGCAAACAGTTTCAACAGGGTTCTGCGCGTCGAATCCGTCATGACAGCCTCCGACCGGAAAAGTCCGAACACTTTGCAACATAGCCGCTCGGACAGGTGCACGGCAAACGTCGACACGACAAGATTTGATCTGCATCGACTGGGCGCCGACCGTTTTTGCCATGCAGCAATCACGAGAGCATAATGAAAAGGCGTTTTTGACGATCCGGCACGATGCCATCCTTCCCGCCAGCGCACATCGCGCGAGACGGTTTTCGAACCGAGCACAAGGCCCTCCGAATGAATCTGCTTACATATCTGGGCAAACAGATCCTTGGCGTCCTCGCCGCCTACAAGCAGGACGACATCGTGATCCACATCGTGGCGGTCTATCCGCAATGCGATAACCGGCTCAAAGTGTTTTTCCCGCATGGACACAGCTTCATTCCCGGTGATCGGGTCACGCTCCATCTTGACAACCGCAGCGGCGTCGACGAATTCGACGCCGAGATCCGCGTCTACCGCGCTTCTTACAAGGGCGAAGTCCTCGATTGCGACGGCGACTGGCTGACCCTCGACGCGCGCGAATGCCAGCTGTTGCACGGATTTCACGCTGCGGTATCGATCAAGGCGCCCGGCTATCGCTACCCGGATGACCCTCGCCCCGGGCTGGCGCTCGCCGCGAGCCCGCTCGCCACCCTGCCGCCGATCGAGTCTTACGATCAGCCCAACAAGGTCGGCGTGCTGGTCACCATGGCACAAGAGCAGCCGCACACGACCGTGCTCGCCTTCCTGTCGACGGAAAACGACGATATTTTCCTGATCACGTTTCCCGAGACCTTCAAGTCGCAGCTGCTCAAACGCGACCCGCATTGCTTCTTCGTGCTCGACGAGCGGGCAAGTTTCACCTTCGAGCGCGCCATCGAGTGGAACTACACCATCGTCGAGGGAGTCGCCACACGCATCGCCAGCGGCACACCGTTGTTTCTGCAGGTGCAGCAGGCATTCATTGACAAGAATCCGTGGGAAATGCCGTTTTTCATCCGGCCGGACGTCGAGATGTATCACATCTGCTGTCAGCGGCTGGTCTGCCCGGGCAAGCGCAGACGCGCCGGCATCGCGTCCGTCTAGCCGCCCCCTGAACACAAATAGGAAAGGTCATCATGAGCGCCCTCGAGCCGACACGGCAAAACGCATCCGCAACGGATGCGGTGCGCGCGTTACATGGCAGCACCGATGATTGGTGCCTGCTGGAACTTGGCGAACAACAAACCGTTTTCCGTCGCGCAGCCGGGCAGGACCGGCTCGCCATCGGTAGCCACAAGACCGCCCTGGCGCATTTTCGTCATTTCCCGCCGACAGCGGTCGAGATGGAGCTGGCGATCATGACGGTCGAAGATGCACTCGCCAGTCTGCGCCTGCCGGCCGGACTGACACTCTACTGCGGCGATGCACTGGCCTGGCAGATCGCCCGCCTAGCCGGCATCGATCCGGCCTCCGGCACTACAGTGTCGATTGCCGCGGTGGAACAGGTGTTCGAAAGGGTTGCAATGATGGCGCTCGGCCACCCGGCACTGCTGGAAGGCCTGCCGGAACATCGCGAGTTCGCCGCCGGCATCCTTATCCTGCGCGAATTGATGCATCATATGGGATTCGAGTCGCTGCGCCTGCTGTCGTAAGTACGGCACAAGCGCCATTGTCAACGCCGCCCATGGGCGGCGTTTCTGTTGCTGTGGCAAGGCGGGCCTGGGCGACAAGGCGGGTCGGAAAGCTCGCAGGCGATAGTGCGCGGACTCAGTCTGCTTCCAGCTGGCTTTCCTCGCCACGGGCGGCAATCCAGGCCATCAGATCCGGCGCCGATACCGGTGCCGAAATCGCATAGCCCTGCCCGGAGGTACAACCGATCTCCAGCAAACGGTCCCAGATCGGCTGGCTCTCCACCCCCTCGACCACCAGCTTGCGCCCGGTGTAGTGGGCGAAGGAAATCATGCTGCGGATGATCGCCTCATTGCCCGGCGCCTTGAGCAACTTGCGCACGAAGCGCTGATCGATCTTGATGGTATCGAACGGCAGCTGCTGCAGATGCACCAGCGACGAGGCGCCGGTGCCGAAATCGTCGAGCGCGATCGAGATACCCAGTTCGCGACAGCTTTCCAGCTTGTGGACGATTTCCTCGGCCTCCTTTTGCGACACCGTCTCCAGCACTTCGAGTTCGAGGTGACCATCGGGAATCGGATGGCACATGATCAACGCCTGGACACGTGGCATGAAGCTTTCGTGACGCAACGTCATCGCCGACAGGTTGACGCTGACCGGAATCAGTTTGCCCTGTGCCATCCAGACACTGGAATGCCTCAGCGCCTCGCCCATCACCCACCAGTCGAGCTCGCGCATCAGTTCGGTATGCTCGATGGCAGGGAAAAACTCGCCCGGCGGCATATAACTGCCATCCGGACGTCGCCAGCGCACCAGCGCCTCGACGCCGCACACCTTGTGGTCGATCAGATTGATCTTCGGCTGGTAGAAGACCTCCAATTCCCCCTCTTGCAAGGCGTGGGCGAATTCACTGCGCAACGCATGCAGGTGACGGATTTCCACATCCATCGCCTCGTCGTAGAAACGGCAGCGGCCACCGCCGGCTTCGCGGGCGCGGATCAGCGCCAGATCCGAGCAACGCAGCAGTGCAGCAGCTTCCGCGCCGGCGCTGGCTTCCTGCACCACGCCGATACTGCAACGCAGACTGACCGGCTCGCCCTGGCAATGAATCGGCTCGCCCATCGCTTCCTGCAGCTGCGCCACCAGGGCATCGATCGGCAGTCCGGCGGTGTCGACCGCAACAAAACGCGCAGCGCCGACCCGGCCGACCGATCCCGGCATCAGACCGCGCTGCCCAATGCGCAGCGCCACTTCGCGCAACAGCAAGTCGCCGCATGCGTGGCCGAGCCGGGCGTTGATTTCATGAAAACCATCCACCGCCAGTGTCACGACGCTGATGCGCGCACCGGATGGGGCGGCGTCGATCATCTGGCTGATGCGTTCGAGCATCAGATGACGATTGGGCAGACCGGTCAGCGGGTCGTGCTGGGTCAGGTAAGCCAGCTCGTTTTCCGCCTTCTGGCTGCGTTCGAGTGCGTCCTGACGTTCGAGCGCATGGCTCAGTTCACGCGCCAACGCACGCACCAGTCCGACCGTATCCTGATTGAAATAGCTGCGGCGGCGGGCATAGAGCACCAAGGTGCCGATCGCGTCGCCGTGCAGTTTGAGCGGCGTCACCAGCATGCTGCGCACGCCGCTGGTGCGGATGGTGGGCAGCCACTGCCGCAGCGTGTCGTCGGTCAGGGTATCGTCGACCACCTGCGGCGACAATGTCGCCACCGCACGCGCCGACGGCGCCTGGCTGTCAAGCTGGATGGCAATCGCGGGGACGAAATTCTCGACGCCGTCTCCGGCCATGGCGACCGGCTCGATCATGGCGCCGGACGGATCGATCATGCCGATCCAGGCATGGGAAAAGCTGCCCTGCTCGACGCAGATGCGGCAGATATCGCGGAATAGTTGCTCACGGCTGTGGGCGTTGATCAGTGCGAGGCTGACGCCGTTGAGGATGGCGTACATGCGGGCGGCGGTAGTATTGGCGGCATCGAGCCGGCTGTCTTGCAACTGCTCGATCAGATCGAGCGCCAGACGCTTGCGCAGCGCTTCTTCGAGCGCGGCGCGCACCACAGGTGGTTCATCAAGGCCACCGGCTTCTGCAACCAGATATTCGATCAGACACTCGGACAGTCCGCCGAGCGCATCGAAACGGACACCCTGGCGACGCGCCACGGCCAACACCGTTTCACCGACGCCGAGCGGTGCGCGCAGCATGTGCTCGAGCGCCACCAGCAACGCCTCGATCTGCCCGGACAGCTGTGCAAGCTCGGCATGCTGCCGGCCCTGCCGCAGCAGATACCAGTAGACTTGCTTGGCCAACGCCGCACGACGGGCAAACAACCGCGTGCCGTACGCCGACAACACCGAAAGATGCGCCGCATCCAGGCCGACGATGCGGCTTAATGCATCGGGCGCTGCGTTTCCGGCGTCGAATCCCTTGTCTGATACGTTCATAATGCCGGCGAAATTCCACTGTAATGCTGCTGTCGTGCCTCTTTAACAAGTAGATGGGCACTTAAGCTTTAATAGCTCACGAGAGTATCAGAGAAAGATGATTATTTCTATACAGGCAAAACATTTTCAACCGTGCGTAACAAAACGGACATGAATCGAAAAGGTTTCCTTCATTTTTGCTTCACATCAAAACGGATTGACAGCGTCAGCGCAAAGGGCCAACATCCTCAACCCCATCCGAATCGCCAGGAGCCAGCATGAACGAACCGAACTGGGCCGAACTGGAAGCTGCAGCACGCAAGGCAGCCGGCAATGCCTACGTACCCTATAGCCGGTTTGCCGTCGGGGCCGCCATCCTGACCGCCGAGGGCGAAATTTTCGCCGGCTGCAATGTCGAAAACGCGGCCTACGGCCTGACCAATTGCGCCGAACGCACGGCGCTGTTTTCCGCTCGCGCTGCGCGCAAGACGGACAGCGTCGTAGCCGTGTGCGTCTATACGCCGACGGCCACGCCGACACCGCCCTGCGGCTCGTGCCGTCAGGTCCTCAACGAGTTCGGGCCGACCATGCACGTACGCATGATCTGTGACGGCCCGCAGGTGATCGACAGTACGCTCGACCAGCTGCTGCCAGGCGCCTTCGGACCGAAGAACCTCGACTGACACCGCCTCTGCCAACACTTCCCGCATCCCTTGGGCCGCCCAAGGGATGCAGTTCTGCTTAACCATTTCCCAAAGAGCAAGGATACATTCCGGCAGTAACTGCGATTAGTTTTAAGTCAAGCGCAGGTATTTTCCCACTCCACCTGCTCAAGCCAGCACACCCCCACCTGCAAATGACTGAATTTACAACCATTTAGGTATATTTTCTCTCATCGATCAAATCAGACAAATTATGAATAAAAAATTACTTATGAATTAAAAGTAAGTTTATTATTCACGGCGATTTGCCTTACCTTCGGGACAAACGCCTGCCCGCCAAACGGCGACGCAGACATGTTCTCCACCTCACCCGAAGGAACTCATCGATGCTGCCTGCCCCACCTTCCGTCGCCGACGTCGAAGCGCTTGCCGCCGTGCCATTCCAACACTACACACTGCCGCCAGTCACCGCCGGAATCATCCTCAAGCTCAACGATGAGCGCCGTGCCCTGGATGAAAATTACAGCAGCAGCAGCGACGCACATCACGAGGAAAGCAGGGCCTACTTCAACCTGCGAAAGCAGCTGTTCAACGATGCCGCAAATTTCCTGAATGCGTTCAAGCCCGGCCCGCGGCCCGACGTGGTGCCGATCCCCCCCGGCGCCACGCTTGCCGACACCCTCGCATCGTTCCTCGAACGCAGCGACGGTGTCGTTGTCGGCGAGGCACACGATGACCCCAGCAGCAAGCAGCTCATCATCGACAATCTGGCCCTGCTCCATGCCAAAGGCGTGCGCACACTGTATCTCGAGCATTTGCTGACCGAGCTGCATCAACCACTGCTCGATACCTACCTTCGCTCATCGCCCGGCAAGGCGATGCCCGCGCGGCTACTGGGTTACCTGCAAACGCTCGAGCGTGGCCACAGGCAACCGATCAACACGCCCTACACCTTCTCCCGGCTGGTCGAGGCAGCCAAGCAACAGGGCATCCGCGTCGTCGCCATCGACAGCTGCGTCAGCTATCTGCGCAACAAAAGAGCCAAAGAACGCTATCGTGCGATGAATTACTTTGCCGACAAGGTGATTCGCGCCACACAGCGTGAAGCCGGGGCCGGAAAATGGATCGCTCTGGTCGGCAACGGACACCTCAGCACCCTCCAGGGCGTGCCCGGGCTCACAGAAATCACCCAAGCGATTGGTTTGCGGGTAGAACCCGGCGCATTAGACCATTCCTCCACACAGATTCGACCCGACAACGGCCACTACATAGGGCAGGACATCGGCGGCAGCACGGGCTGGCTGCAGAGCGACTATCAGCTCTTTAACGCCCAGCAGCTCAGCACCGACGATGAACCCGCGCTGCGCGCGCGCCTGGCAAAGGCATCGCCCAGCTTTCTGATCCGCAGAGACCCCGCTACCGCCAAGGTGCAGTTGTGGCTGCATGCATCGCCGAGCCGCGGGGTGGAGATTGCATCAATCCAGCAGCAGCACGGCCAATACCTGCTCGACCCGGCCGGAATGCAAATGCTCGGTCTCCCCATGAGCAACTTCGCCAGCCTGAGCCAACTGAGCGAACTCCTGCTGCGCAAGCTGCGCCTGAGGCGAGTGGCCAGCGAAACCATACACAGCGAATACCTGATTCCACACAACCAGCTCAACCGCCCGACCCCGATCGACAGCGACGCAGACCCGGCTGCGATCGCTCAGTACTATCGTCGCGAAAAGAACGCCGTGCAGCTCAACCTGTCAGTCTTCGCCGACGCAGACAAGCGCGCGGCATTCAAGGCAGGCAAGCAGGATGCCGCCGCAATCCTCGCCTCGATGGACCTCGCCGACGCCTCCTTGCCCGCCTTGCAGGCCAATTTCGCCCGCAATGGATTGTCTTATCCGCCACGACAGCAAGGTGCATTGCTGCAGTCGATCCACAATTTGCTCGCCGACCGGCAACAGCTATCCATGCGGGGCTGGCAACAGGAGATAGAACAACTGGGCGGGAGCGACATCCGCAACATCAGCCACAATCTCTACCTGGCAGCGGCAGAACGCCAGCAAGGTGTCTGCGCCGGACTTTCCGCACAACTTGCCGCCGCCTGGCTGCTTGGCAGCCGTTCGCCGGCGGACGCGCCGGCGCCGCTCCACCGCTACCTGGACAGGCTACAGGCGGCCATCGACACACCGGACGCCCCCTCAGCCAGAATCTTCGGTCTCGGACTGCTCGAGTGGTCATACCGCCCCAGCGCAGACAAGTTCGAATCCAGCACCCCGGCAGCGACACTCTCCCCCGAGGCCATCGCCGCACGGCTCAGCGCCGAGGCCGCACCAAGCGCCTACGAGCTCAGCGCCGACACACATGCCATTGCGCTCGGCGCTTCAATCCGCAATGGGCAGCGCCGTTACTTCCTCGCCGACCCGAACTACGGCTTTGCCGAATTCACCTCAGAGGACGCGTTCCGCGCCGCCCTGCATCGACAGCAAGGCAAATGGCCATCCGGGGTGAAACCGCAGCAGTTCACGCTGCGCCGCTACCGCGCCGATCTGGCCACGCAAACCCTGCTGACCCGACGCGGCCGCGGCGAGCGCAACCACCCCGACCTCACCCTCGCCGATCTCTGCGCCGAACCCTCACTCTCCGAGCGGTTCAACAACGGTCAGCCACTTGAGCAAGATGCCTTCTTCCGCCGCCAGCAGCGACGTCTCACCATCAAGGAGTACCGCACCCAACTGCTCGACCGGCGCAGCGCGCGGCGCGGCACCTCGATGACCCAGCTGCTCGCCGAAATCCTGGGCCGTAGCCAGGTCCCGGCTCAAGCGGTCGCTCTCGGCAATCGCTTGACCGACATCACCTTTGACGACAAGGCCAACCGCGCCTTTGTCTGGCTGCTCGATGAACAGGGGCAGCCTTTGCCGCGCTATGTCGTCAACCAGGATGGCGGCCACGAGGCCGATGTCACCTTCCTGCGCGACTACCTTGCCTTCTGCAAGAAACTCGAAGGCCGGACTTCGCTGCTGTCGCGTCTGTTCCACGCCACACCCCGACTGGATCTCGACGCTCTTTACCTGGCTTCCGCCCTGCCCGAGAACGGCGATGCCGCCATCGCTTATGCCCTGGCCCGCCAGGCCGAGGCACTATCCGACACAACACCGGTACAACCGACGATTGAAGATGCGCAGGCATTGCAGCTCAGCGCCACGGCGATCGAAGCCG